>Ga0247812_10000103_pt1 | contig 115565 bp, 111 predicted proteins | sample UWRJL149409B1_FD_178011 | JGI IMG/M metagenome (GOLD analysis project Ga0247812, IMG submission 178011) | Plant litter microbial communities from Arlington Agricultural Research Station in Wisconsin, United States - UWRJ-L149-409B-1 | ecosystem: Environmental > Terrestrial > Plant litter >... | reverse complement strand
GCGGCCGCACGCCCGAGGCCCGGGGAATCATCACTGACTGGTGGCGCAACCGCTCGTTCGACGACGCCAACCAGAGCCGCATCCTCGGTCGCTGGAGCGGCTGGCTGACCCAGGCCGATCACGAGGCGCGGCTGAACATGCTGCTGCTGGGGCCGCACGGTCCGGCGACCCGATCGATGGTCGCTCTCGTCTCGCCCGAGCGCGCCGCCATCGCCAACACCGTGATGAGCCTGCGCAGCGCCTACAGCCCGGACGCCGCGCTGGCCGCCCTGTCGCCGTCACAGGCGCTGGATCCGGCCGTCGTGCTGGAGCGAGTGCGCATCCTGCGCGCCGCCAATCGGGAAAGCGAAGGCTTCAGCCTGCTGCGCTACCTGCCGGGCGCCCCGTCTCACAAGGAGGGGCAGGACACCCTGTGGAGCGAGCGTCGCAACTATTACCTCGACGCGCTGGAAGTCCGGAACTGGCAGGCTGCCTATGACGCCATGAACGGCCACGCCTTCCCCGGCGGCGACCGCAAGGTGGACGCCGAATTCTTCGCCGGCTGGGTCGCCCTGACCAAGTTGAACGATCCGGCGCGGGCGGCGACCCATTTCGAGACCCTGCGCAATGTCTCCTCGACCCCGATCACCCAGGGCCGCGCCCTCTACTGGCTGGGGCGTGCGGCCGAGGCCCGCGGCGATCGCGCCGGAGCCCAGCAGTGGTACCGGGCGGGCGCCCAGCACATCCAGACCTTCTATGGCCAGCTGGCCGCCGAGAAGGCCGGCTATGCGACCCTGACCCTTCCGGGCGAGCCCGCTCCGACGGCCAATGACGTCGCTGCCTTCGAGAACAACGAGGTCGTGCGGGCGATGCGGATCCTCGGCGAGACGGGCGAGACCAGCCTGTTCCGGGTTTTCGCCTATCATCTGGACGACACCGTGCCGAATCCGTCTGATCTGGCCCAGTTGATGGACCTGTCGCGAGCCTATGGCGAAGGCTTCACCGCCATGATGGTCGGCCGCGCCGCCAGCCAGCGCGGCGTCCTGATGCCCGAACGGATGTACCCGATCCGCATCCCGCCGCAGGTGCCGGGCGCCGCGCCGCTCGAGTTCACCCTGGCCATCACGCGTCAGGAATCCAGCTTCGACCCGCGCGCCCGCTCCGGCGCCGACGCACGCGGCATGATGCAGTTCCTGCCGTCCACAGCCTCGGGCGTCGCCCGTCGTCTGGGCATGCCCTATGCGGCCGAGCGGCTGTGGGATCCGGACTACAACATGAGCCTGGGCAGCTATCACCTGGCCGAGCTCATGAACAATTTCGGCGGCTCGATGCTGATGACCCCCGTCGGCTACAACGCCGGACCGGCCCGCGCGCCCCAGTGGGTGGCGCGGTGCGGTGATCCGCGCAATGGCCCCGACGCCGCCATCGACTATATCGAATGCGCGCCCTTCACCGAGACCCGCAACTATATGATGCGGGTGATGGAGAACATGTCCGTCTACAAGGCGCGGCTGAACGGCGGCTCGGCGCCCCTGACCCTGTCGTCGGACATCTCCAAGGGCATCCCGGCCGGTCCCCGTCCCTACTGATCAGGGGCGGGTCAAGGCTTCAGCAGGCCGTCGATCAGTCCGTTGATCATCGTTTCGGTCAGGGCTGCGGTATCCGCCCAGCCGAAATAGGGCTTGGTGATCACCAGCGAGACGATCCCGTGCGCCCCGGCCCAGAAGACCTGTGCGGCCAGACTCGGGTCCTGCCCCTTCAAACGTCCCTCGGCCGCCAGGGCGCCGACGACGTCCTCGAACGACTGGAACAGTTCGCCGCCCAGTTGCTGGGCCGCGCTTTGCGCTCCGTCGCGCGCCTCGACCGGACGGGTCAGATAGATCAGACGATAGGCGTTGGGATTGGCGAAGCCGAAGTCGACATAGGCCTGGAGCATGCGCCGCAGCCGCTCTTCCGGGCTCTTCGCCGCCTCGACGATCTCGCGGTTCGAGCAGATCAGCCGCTCGAAGGCGCCCCGGCAGATCTCGTGCAGGATCTCGCCCTTCTCGGCGAAATGCATGTAGAGCGCTGTCGAGGACAGGCCGACCTCGTCGGCGATCTTGCGGATCGTCGCGCCCTCATAACCATGCTCGACGAAGATCTGCTCGGCGGCGGCCAGGATCTCGGCGCGGCGTGAATGCCCCTCGCCCTTGGGCTTGCGGGTCGAACGGCCGGACTGGGCGTCGGGTGCGGATGCGCCGGGCAATACTGGGCTCCAGATACGATGGGGTTGAATAGCGACAATCCGGGGCCGGCGCCAATGGCTTGCCGTGCGCGAATCGGCGCCGTACGAATCCGGCATGGGCGGGGGTCCAACAGAAGCATCGGTCGGTCTCGGCCCGCCCTGGCGGGACAGCGCCGCGCGCCTGGGCCCGACCGGCGGTCAGATGATCGCCGTAGCCGCCCTCATCGGTTTGCTGGGAGTGGGTTGGCTCCGGGCGCCGGACCTCGCATCCGCCCTGATCGTGGAAGGCTTCCAGCTCGGCTTTCTGGCCTTCTCGCTCTGGCGGATAGCCCTGATCCTGGCCAGCCAGCCCCGGCTGTCCGAGCTTGTCGAGCCTGTCGTCTGGCCACGCTACACCGTTCTGGTCGCCCTGTATGACGAGGCAGAAGTCGTGGCGCAGTTGATCGCCCGTCTGTCCCGGATCGATTATCCCGCCGACCGGCTGGAGGCCTTCCTGCTGCTTGAAGCCCATGACCGAGCGACGATCGAGGCGGTTGATCGCGTCGAACGGCCGGAATGGATGTCCGTGCTGGTCGTCCCGCCGGGCAGACCGGGCACCAAGCCCCGCGCGCTCAACTACGGCCTCGCCCACGCGACCGGCGAGCTGGCGACCATCTACGACGCTGAGGATCATCCCGACCCCGGCCAGTTGCGCGAGGCGGCGTGCCGCTTCATGGCCGGGGGCGCGGAGCGGCTGGCCTGTCTGCAGGCGCCGTTACGCATCCGGCGGCGCGGTGCGCCCCGTTTCGCCTCGCCGTTTCTGGATCGCCAGTTCGCAGTCGAATACGCCGCCCTGTTCGAGGTCGCGCTGCCCGGCATGGCGCGACTGGGCCTGCCCTTCCCCTTGGGTGGCACCAGCAATCATTTTCGCGTGGACGTCCTGCGCGACGTCGGCGGCTGGGACGCCTTCAACGTCACCGAGGACGCCGATCTGGGCTTCCGTCTGTGGCGTCGAGGCTGGCGGCTGGGCGTGCTGTCCTCACCGACATGGGAGACACCCCCCGGGGGTCTGAACAGCTGGCTCCCGCAACGCACCCGCTGGCTGAAGGGATATATGCAGACCTGGGGCGTCCATACCCGACGGCTGGACGGGCTGGGGCTTCGCGGCGGGATCGCCTTGCTGACCACCCTGGGCGGAGGGTTGGTGGCCGCGGGAATCCACGCCGTAACCCTGGCCTGGGTGCTGGTGTCGGTGCTGATCGCCACCGCCTCGGGCCTGCCGCCGTCTGCGACCGGTCTTACCCTCAGCGTGCTGGGCGTCGGGACGGCGGCGGCCTGGCTGCAGGGTGCGATCGGGGCGCGAAAGGCGGGCGGACGCTACTCGGTGACAGATATGTTGAGCTCGCCGGCCTACTGGTCCCTGCTCAGCCTCGCCTTCATCCACGCGGCCTGGCGTCTGATCCGCGAACCCCACGCCTGGGACAAGACCGCCCATCATCGCGACGGTGACGAGACCGCGATCGGCGCCTCTGTCGCCCTCGACGCTGGACGACAGCCCGCCTGAACGCCTAAGCACCCGCCGATGGCTCCCGTTCTGTCCACCGTCCCCGAAACCCTGCTGACCACCGGCTGGTCGGACTACGCCCTGCTGGACAGCGGCGACGGCAAGAAGCTGGAACGGTACGGCCCGTATACGGTGCTGCGACCGGAGCCCCAGTGCTTCTGGACGCCGCGCAATTCGGCCGCCTTCGCCTCGGCCGACGCCGTCTTCGATCCCGAGGACGAGGACGAGGCCGGTCGCTGGCGCTTCAGCGGCAAGCCGATCGATCAGTTTCCGCTGAGCTGGGGCGACGCCCGCTTCCACGGCAAGTTCACTCCCTTCCGCCATCTGGCCTTCTTCCCCGAGCAGGCCGCCAACTGGGCCTGGCTGGATCAGCGCATTCGCAGCCTGCAGCGGCCGAAGGTGCTGAACCTCTTCGGCTACACCGGCGTGGCCAGCCTGGCCGCGGCGGCGGCGGGCGCCGAGGTCACCCACGTCGACGCTTCCAAGAAATCGGTCGCCTGGGCGCGCGAGAACGCCGAACTGTCCGGCATGGGCGGAGCGCCCATCCGCTGGATCGTCGAAGACGCCCGCAAATACGTGGCCCGCGAGGTCCGGCGCGGTTCGAAATACCAGGGCATCATTCTGGATCCGCCGAAGTACGGGCGCGGCCCCACCGGCGAGGTCTGGCGCCTGTTCGAGGACATGCCGGGCCTGCTCAAGGACTGCGCCGCTCTGCTGGACGATGACGCCTCCTTCCTGCTGCTGAATGCCTATGCGGCCCGGATTTCGGGGCTCTCGCTGGCCCATCTGATGGCGGAAGCCATGGCGGATCGCGGAGGCCGGATCGACTGGGGCGAATTGGCCCTGTCCGAGGACGCCCCGCTGAACGGCATTGCGCCCCGGGCCATCGGCCTGTCCTTCTTCGCCCGCTGGTCGGGGGACGCGGCATGAGCGACGACCGCACGATCACCTCCCTGACCAACGATACGGTCAAGGCCGTCCGCGCCCTGCACATGCGCAAGGAGCGCGAGGCCACAGGACTGTTCCTCGCCGAGGGTCTGAAGTTCATCGGCGAGGCGCTGGATCAGGGCCGCACGCCCCGGACCCTGCTGGTCGGGATGGAGGCGCGTCCGCATCCCCTGCTGGACCGGGCCCGCGCGGAAACCGTCGCCGCCGGCGGCGAGGTCGTGGTCGTCACCCATCCGATCCTCGAGAAGATCAGCCGGCGCGAGAACCCCCAGACGGTGCTGGCCGTGTTCGAACAGGCTTTCACCCCTCTGTCGGCCCTGCAGCCCCGCTCAGCCTCCACCTGGGTGGCGCTGGAGCAGGTGCGGGATCCGGGCAATCTGGGCACCATCATCCGCACTGCGGATGCGGCCGGCTGCGGTGGGGTCATCCTGATCGGCGACTGCGTCGATCCCTTCTCGGTCGAGGCCGTCAGGGCCACGATGGGATCGGTTTTCGCCGTCTCGATTTCCAAAGCGTCTCCGACCGAATTCCTGTCCTGGCGCGAAAGCTGGCCGGGCAGCGTGGTGGGCACGCGGCTGGACGCCACGGTCGGTTATCGCGACGCCGCCCTGCAATCCCCGACCCTGATCCTGATGGGCAACGAGCAGGCCGGCCTGACTGACGCCCTGGCCGCCGCCTGCGACGTCAACGTCAAGATTCCCATGCGCGGCAGGGCTGACAGCCTGAATCTGGCCATCGCCACGGGCGTCATGGTCTATGCCGTGACCGACCGCGACTAGTCCTCGATCTTCAGCCGCCCCATGCCGGCCAGGGCGAGTATGGTGACGACAGCGGCGGCGGTCAGATAGGCGCCGACCGCCATCAGGCCGACCGTCTGGGCCAGCTTCATGGCGATGAACGGGGCGAAGGACGCCCCCAGAATGCCCGCCAGATTAAAGGCCATCGATGCGCCCGTGTAACGAACGGCCGTCGGGAACGGACGGGCCATGGCCGCGCTCAGCGGACCATAGGTCGATCCCATCAGGGCGAAACCGAGGGCGAACAGCACCAGCAATCCGGCCAGCCCGCCCGCGAACAGGGGCGCGATCAGCAGGCCGAACAGGGCGATGCCGATAGACGCCGCGATCAGCACCTTCAGCTGACCCCACTTGTCCGCCGCCAGGGCCGAGATCGGGATGAAGGCTCCGAAGAACAACACGCCGACCAGCTGAATCGGCAGGATGTCCTGACGCGAGAAGCCCAGCGCCGACGTCGCCCAGCTGAGCGCGAACACCGTCATCAGATAGAACAGGACGAAGGTCGTCGTCCCGCCCAGCATGCCCAGAACCAGCGCGCCCTTGTAGCGCGCCAGCAGCGTCAGGATCGGCGCCTTCACCCGCTCGGCCCGTTCGATGGCGCGGGTGAACTCGGGCGTCTCGGTGATCTTCAGCCGCACCCACAGGCCCACCAGCACCAGAACCGAACTGGCCAGGAAGGGCGTCCGCCAGCCCCAGCTCTGGAACTGCTCCTCGCTGAGCAGCGCCGTCAGCAGGATGAAGGAGCCCGTCGACAGGATGAAGCCGATGGGCGCGCCCAGTTGCGGGAACATGCCGAACCAGTTCTTGCGTTCAGGCGGCGCGTTCTCGGTCGCCAGAAGCACCGCGCCGCCCCATTCGCCGCCGAGCCCCAGTCCCTGACCGAACCGGCAGAGGGCCAGCAGCAGCGGCGCGATAATGCCCACGGAATGATAGGTCGGCAGCAGGCCGATCGCGATCGTCGACAGCCCCATAGTCATCAGGGCCGCCACCAGCGTCGCCTTGCGTCCGACCCGATCGCCGAAGTGGCCGAAGATCACCGCACCGATCGGCCGGGCGATGAAGGCCAGGGCGAAGGTGGCGAAGGACTGCAGCGTCGCCGTCGTCGCGTCGCCCGGCGGGAAGAACAGCGCCGGAAACACCAGCACCGCCGCCGTGGCGTAGATGTAGAAGTCGAAGAATTCGATCGTCGTGCCGATCAGGCTGGCGAACAGGATACGGCCCTTGGAAGGCGCTGGGGCGGGCGTTGCGTCTGCGGTCACGGCGGGTCCTCGGAGCGATCGGTTCGATTGCGCCCGAGACAACCGCAAGGTCAAGCTCGGCGGACGCTCCCCGTCAGGTCCCGCGCGGCTTCACCCGGCTGGTCGGTTCGGCCACGGCGGGGTTCTCGGGCCACGGGTGCCGCGGGTAACGGCCGCGCATCTCGGCCCGGACGGCGGCCCAGGACCCGGCCCAGAAACCCGGCAGGTCGCGAGTGACCTGGACCGGACGACGCGCCGGAGACAGCAGGGCCAGGGTCAGCGGAGTCCGCCCTGCCCCGACCGTTGGGTGATTGGTGACGCCGAACAGCTCCTGCACCCGAATATCCACGCGCGGCCCGCCCTCCGCCGTATAGTCGATGGCGGCCGATCCCAGCGGCGTGGTCAATCGTTGCGGCGCCAGCTCGTCCAGCGCCCGCTGCCTGTCCCAAGGGATCAGGGCGCGCAGACCCTGCTCCAGCGCCGCGTCCCCGATCGCCTCGATCGACTGAACGCCGTCCAGCAAGGGCCACAGCCAGGTCTCCCGCCCGGCCAACAGGCCCGCGTCGGTCACGTCCGGCCAGCCGTCGTCAATCGTCGACAGCCAGGCGAGACGCGCTCGCAAGGCCCCGGCTCGCTCGCCCCACTTCAGGCCAGACAGACCGCCGGCCTCGACCTCCGCCTTCAGCGCTGTCGTGATAGCCGCGCGATCCGGCGCGCCGGTGATCCGTTCGTCCACCACGATCGCGCCGATGCGCCGGACGCGACGCATGACCATTCGCCCCGACGGTTCGCGGCTCAGACGATCCTCGACCGTGACCAGATCGTCGAGGTCGGACAGGTCCAGCGGCGCGGCCAGCCGGATCCGATCGCGCGCATCCCCGCCGCCGACCTCGGCCACCGCCAGCCAGGGCTCGCGCGCCAGTGCGTCCGTCGGCTCCAGAAAGGCGCCGCGCCCGGAGGCCAGCAGCACCTCGCCCGGCTTGCCCCGCGCCTTCGATATGCGTTCGGGAAAGGCCGCCGCCAGCAGGGCGCCGGCGTGGGCCGTGCCGCCCTGCCCGCCTCCGGCCGCTTGGGCCCAACGCTCCGCCAGCTTGACGGCGTCGCGGGCGCGCGGCGAGCGGTCCCGCTCCAGCCCTCTCAGCCGCTCGCGAATGTCGCTGTCGTTTCCACCCAGCCCGGGCTCGCTGAGCACCGCGGCCATCCGCGCCCCGGTCAGGGCGTCGCCGGCGTCCGAGGCCATGGCGACCAGATGCGCCAGCCGGGGCGGCAGCGGAATCCCGGTCAGCCGTCTGCCATGAGCGGTCAGGGCGCCGCCCTTGTCCAGGGCGCCCAGCCGCGCCAGCACCTTGCGGGCCTCGGCGAAGGCGCCGGCAGGCGGCATGTCCAGCAGGGCCAGTCCCTCCGCCGATCGTGCGCCCCACCGCGCCAGATCCAGCGCAAAGGCGGTCAGGTCGGCCTCAAGGATTTCCGGCCGCTGATGCGGGACCAGACCCCGGGTCTGTTCCTCGTCCCACAGGCGATAGCAGACGCCCGGCGCGACACGCCCGGCTCGCCCGCGCCTCTGTTCAGCGGAGGACCGGCTGACGCGCACGGTCGCCAGGCGCGTCAGGCCGCTGGAGGGTTCGAACCGGGGCACGCGCGACAGGCCGCCGTCGATCACCACACGCACGCCCTCGATCGTCAGGCTGGTCTCGGCCACCGAGGTCGCCAGCACCACCTTGCGGCGTCTGGGCGGCGACGGCTCCAGCGCCCGGTCCTGCTCACCCTTGTCCAGACCGCCATAGAGAGGGACCAGGTCGACCGACGCATCGCGGATCTGCTCATTCAGCCGCTGCAGCGTCCGATGGATCTCGCCCTGACCGGGCAGGAAGGCCAGGACCGATCCAGCTTCCTCACCCAAGGCCTGTCGGCAGGCGCGCGCGACGGCGTCCTCGATCCGTTCAACGGGATTGCGACCAAGATAACGGGTCTCGACCGGAAACATTCGTCCCTGCGCCTCGATCACCGGCGCATCCGACAGCAGGCGCGACACCCCGGCGATATCCAGCGTCGCGGACATGACGACCAGCTTCAGGTCCGGCCGCAGCAGGGCCTGGCTTTCGCGCGCCAGCGCCAGCCCCAGATCGGCGTCCAGGCTGCGCTCGTGAAATTCGTCGAACAGGACGGCGCCGACGTCCTCCAGCCCCGGATCGTCCAGGATCATCCGGGTGAAGACGCCTTCGGTGATCACCTCAATGCGCGTCTTCGGCCCAATGCGGCTCTGCAGGCGGGTGCGATAGCCGACCGTGTCGCCGGCCGGCTCGCCCAGCATCGCCGCCATCCGCTCCGCGGCGGCCCGTGCGGCCAGACGACGCGGCTCCAGCACCAGAACCTTCCCCGTCAGCCATGACTGGTCCAGCAGGGCCAGGGGCACGACCGTGGTCTTCCCCGCCCCCGGCGGCGCGGCCAGCACGACGGCGTCATGACCGGCGAGCGCGGCCTTCAGATCATCGATGACGGCATGGATGGGAAGCATCGGGAGCGCTTTAGCGGCAACGGCCCCGTTCACGAAAGCGTCGCCCCCCGGTCATCGGGCTGATACCGCGTTGCACATGCCGACTTCCATGGTTAGCGTCCGCGCAAACCGACAGGGGTCGGGGCAAATTTCGAGGGGTAGTACATGTGGCGCGTTAAATCGCTGGATGCGATTCTGGCCACGGCCGAGAAGAAATCACTTCACAGGTCGTTGGGTCCCATTCAACTCACGCTTCTGGGTATCGGGGCCATCATCGGCACCGGCATCTTCGTTCTGACGGCGGCAGCCTCGCAGAAGGCCGGTCCCGGCATGATGCTCAGCTTCGTCATCGCCGGCGCCGTCTGCGCCGTCGCCGCGCTGTGCTACTCCGAACTGGCGGCCATGGCCCCGGTTTCGGGCTCCGCCTACACCTACACCTACGCCGTCATGGGCGAGCTGCTGGCCTGGACGGTGGGCTGGGCGCTGATCCTTGAGTACGCCGTTGCGGCCTCGGCCGTGTCCGTCGGCTGGTCCGGCTATGTGCTGGGGTTGATAGAACACGGGCTGGGATTCGACTTCCCCGACCTTCTGTCCGCCGGACCGACCTGGGCCATGAACGGCTTCATTCCGGTTCCGGATTTCTCGGCGGGCATCATCAACATCCCGGCCATCGTCGTGGCCCTGCTGGTGACCGGTCTGCTGATGCTGGGCACGACCGAGTCCGCTCGCGTCAACGCAGTGCTGGTCCTGATCAAGGTCGCCGCCCTGGCGGTCTTCATCGTCATCACTCTGCCTGTTGTGAAGACGGCCAACCTGACGCCCTTCGCGCCCAACGGCATGTTCGGCGCCTATTCGGGCATGGGCGTCGTCGGCGCCGCGGCCTCGATCTTCTTCGCCTATGTCGGTTTCGACGCTGTCTCCACGGCGGCTGAAGAAACCAAGAACCCGCAACGCAACGTGCCGATCGGCCTGATCGGCTCGCTGGGCATCTGCACCATCTTCTACCTTCTGGTCGCCCTTGGCGCGGCTGGCGCCATCGGCGCCCAGCCCGTCGTCGGCGCCGCCGGTGAAGCGGTTCAGCCGGGTTCGCCCGCCTTCGTCGCCGCCTGCGCCCTGCAAGCCAACGCCGAGGCGCTGGTCTGTTCCAACGAGGCCCTGGCCCACGTGCTGCGCGTCATCGGTCACCCGCAAATCGGCAACGCCCTCGGCACCGCCGCCCTGCTGGCCCTGCCTTCGGTCATCCTGATGATGATCTACGGTCAGACCCGCATCTTCTTCGTCATGGCGCGCGATGGCCTGCTGCCGGAAGGCCTGACCAAGATCCACCCCAAGTGGAAGACGCCCTATATCGTGACGGCCTTCACCGGCATCGCGGTGGCCATCGGCGGCGCCCTGTTCCCGGTCGGTCAGCTGGCCGACATCTCGAACTCGGGCACCCTGTTCGCCTTCTTCATGGTGTCGATCGCGGTGCTGGTGCTGCGGGTCAAGGATCCCAACCGGCCGCGTCCGTTCAAGACGCCGCTGATCTGGGTCTTCGCGCCCTTGTCGGCGCTCGGCTGCGCCTTCCTGTTCTGGAACCTGCCGCACGACGCCAAGATGGTGCTGCCGATCTGGGGCGGCATCGGCCTGGTGATCTACTTCCTGTATGGCTACCGCAAGAGCCACCTGGGACGCGGTCTGGTCGAGGTCCACGAGGACGACACCGACATCCCGCCTCCGCCTGCGACGGTCTGATCGGCCAAAGAAAGACGAAAGGCCCGGGAGTGATCCCGGGCCTTTTTCTTTGGTGCGGATGAGAGGACTCGAACCTCCACGCCTCTCGGCGCCAGAACCTAAATCTGGTGCGTCTACCAGTTCCGCCACATCCGCATTGCGACGGGCTTTAGAAGACAGCGGCGGAATCGACAACTGTCCGCGTCGTCGGAATTCATGACAAGGATTTCACTGGCGTCGCGGTTACGAAGACGCAATTGCGTCGATCATGTCCGCCGACGTCACATCTCCGGCCTCCCCGTCATCCCCGGCCGACTGGCTCTGGCGGGAACTGCAACGGACGTTCCGCGAGCGGGAAGCCATTATTCTGGCGGCCCTCGTCTGGACCTGGCAGTGGCTGGGTCAACTCACGATCGTCCCGCAGACTGTGATCATCGCGGGGATCTGGTCGCTGCACGGCTTTCTGCTGACCCTGGTCCTGAACTTCATCATCTCCATCAGCCGCGACTGGTCCTGGCCGATCCGGATCGTCGTCATTGTGGCGGCTGCGATCGGCCTGTCCCTCGCCCAGTCCTATCTCGACCTCTATGTCGGGCGTGGAGTCGCGCCCCTGTTGGGCGAGGAGCAGCGTGTCGCCGGCATCGCCGCGATCTCGACCGAGGGGGCCGTCATCGACGTGACGCTGCAACAGAACATCGCCTTCTACCGCTTCATGTTCGGCTTCTACGCCGCCGCCGCCGTGACCCTGATGATCGCCCGAACGCGGACGCGTGAAGCCGCCGAGGCGGCCCAGCAGGCCGAACTGGAGACCCTGCGCCTGCAACTGGCGCCCCACTTCCTGTTCAACGCCCTGAACTCCCTGTCGGCCCTGCTCACCACGGACCGACTGGCTGATGCGCGGCACATGGTGCAGAGCCTGTCAGGCTTCTTCCGGTCGACGCTGCTGCATGCCGGTTCCGACGCCGTTCGCCTGGCTGACGAACTCGAGACCGCCGAGGACTACCTGGAGGTCGAGCGAGTGCGATTCGGCGACGGGCTGGACATCGAGATCGACTGTCCGCCTGACCTTCACGACGCCGCCGTTCCCGGGATGATCCTTCAGCCGCTGGTCGAGAACGCCGTCCAGCACGCGGCCTCGCTGTCCAGCGAGCCGGTGCTTATCCAGGTGGTTGTCGCCGCTGCAGGCGAAATCCTGACTGTCACCGTCTCCAACACCCTGCCCGCCCATCCCGAGGAAACCGGCCGTCAAGGCACCGGAACAGGCCTCAGGAACACCCGGGAACGGCTGAAGGTGCTGTACGGACAAAAGGCGTCCTTCTCGGCAGAGAGCCGCGACGAGAAGCATGTCGCCGTCATCACCCTGCCCCTGCGCCGGCTTTAGACGTCGGTCAGGTTCTGCCCGTACAGGTCTCTCAGGACGGCGGGCAATTGTCCCGGCAGGTCCTCGGCCGTCAGGCCGGGTCCGAACCGACCCGCGGCGTCGGCGTGCATCCAGACCGCGGCGCAGGCAGCGTCGAAACTGTCCATCCGCTGGGCCAGCAGGCCGCCGATCATCCCGGCCAGGATGTCGCCGCTGCCCGCCGTCGCCAGCCAGGGCACGCCGTTGCCGTTGACCGCGCTGCGTCCGTCGGGCGCGGCGATGACCGTCTCGCGGCCCTTCAGCACCACGACCGCCCCTGCCCGCCTCGCCGCCTCGACCGCCGCCAGTTCGCGACCGTGTCCCAGCAGGCCGGGGAAGACCCGTTCGAACTCGCCCTCGTGCGGCGTCAGGACGTCGTCACGGTCCAGACAGGCGAACAGGTCGCCGGGCCGCCCCTTGAAGACCGTCAGGGCGTCGGCGTCGACGACCAGCGCCGCCCCCGTCCGCCCCAGCGCCGCCAGGTTGAACGCCGTCGCCTCGGTCAGACCCGCCGCCGGGCCGATCACCACGGCGTCCAGAGGGTCCGCCAGTCGGCCAAGGGCCTCGGGCGACATGAACTCATCCACCATCACGGCCTCGATCGCCGAGGCGATGACCAGGGCCGCATCCGGCGGGCACAGGATGCGCACCAGACCCGCGCCGATCCTCAGGCCCGCCCGTGCGGCGAGTCGCGCCGCGCCCGTGTGCAGCGCCGTTCCGGACACGACGCCCAGCCGGCCACGGTCGTGTTTGTGGGCATCCGGCTGCGGCCAGGGCATGGCCGCGCGCCACGGCGCCGTAACAGAGGTATCGGTCATGATGCGATCCGTTCACGGACATGCGGAAAATGCAAATCGGCCCTTGCCTTATGATGCAATGCGATGTCCCTTTGCTCCCCGAGTGACCGGCCGTTTTCACGCCGCCTCGGAGTGCCCATGAAGAAGATCGAAGCCGTCATCAAGCCGTTCAAGCTGGACGATGTGAAAGAAGCGCTCCAGGACATCGGAGTGCAGGGCATGACTGTGCTGGAAGCCAAGGGATACGGCCGCCAGAAGGGTCATTCCGAGCTTTATCGCGGCGCCGAGTACGTCATCGACTTCCTGCCCAAGATCAAGATCGAGGTGGTCGTGTCCGACGACCTCTATCCCGCCGTGGTCGAGGCCATCCAGGCCGCCGCCCGCACCGGCAAGATCGGCGACGGCAAGATATTCGTCACCGACGTCATAGACGTCATCCGCATCCGCACCGGAGAAACCGGCGCCCAGGCGGTGTGACGACGACCCCAAAGGGCGCACAGGGCGAAAAAGAACCCTGACGCTCCTATCCTCCTCCCCGAGAACAGGACTCCCGAGAATGAGCACAGCCGACAAGATCCTCAAAGAGATCAAGGAAAAGGACGTCAAATACGTCGACGTCCGCTTCACCGACACCAAGGGCAAGCTTCAGCACGTCACCTTCGACATCGACCTGGTCGACGAGGACTTCCTCAACGAAGGCACGATGTTCGACGGCTCGTCGATCGCCGGCTGGAAGGCCATCAACGAGTCGGACATGCTGCTGAAGCCCGACCTGACGACAGCCTATATCGACCCGTTCTACCAGGCCACGACGATGTTCCTGTTCTGCGATGTCATGAATCCGGACACCGGCGAACCCTACAATCGCGACAGCCGCTCCATGGCCAAGAAGGCCCTGCAGTACATTCAGGCCGCCGGCGTGGGCGACGTGGTCTATTTCGGCCCGGAAGCCGAGTTCTTCATCTTCGACGACGTGCGCTGGACGACCCAGCCGGGCAACACCGGCTACAGCTACGACTCGATCGAACTGCCGGCCAACACGGGCTCGGAGTACTCCGAAGGCAACATGGGCCATCGCCCTGGGCCCAAGGGCGGCTACTTCCCCGTCAACCCGGTCGACTCCGGTCAGGACCTGCGCGCCGAGATGCTGGGCGTGATGCGCGACATGGGCATGCAGCCCGAGAAGCACCACCACGAGGTGGCCCCGGCTCAGCACGAGCTGGGCCTGAAGTTCTCGGACATGCTGACCATGGCCGACCGCCTGCAGCTCTATAAGTACATCATCCACAACGTGGCGGCCGCCTACGGCAAATCGGCGACCTTCATGGCCAAGCCCATGTTCGCCGACAACGGCTCGGGCATGCACGTCCACATGTCGATCTGGAAGGACGGCAAGCCGACCTTCGCGGGCGACAAGTACGCCGGCCTGTCGCAGGAGTGCCTGTGGTACATCGGCGGCATCATCAAGCACGCCAAGGCCATCAACGCCTTCTCAAACTCGACGACCAATTCCTACAAGCGTCTGGTCCCGGGCTACGAAGCCCCGGTCAAGCTGGCCTATTCGGCCCGCAACCGCTCGGCCTCGATCCGTATCCCGTGGGTCTCGTCGCCGAAAGGCAAGCGTCTGGAAGCCCGCTTCCCCGACCCGATGGGCAACCCCTATCTGACCTTCACCGCCCTGCTGATGGCCGGTCTGGACGGGATCGAGAACCAGATCGATCCGGGCGGCCCCGCCGACAAGAACCTCTACGACCTGCCGCCCGAAGAGCGCGGCTCGATCCCCGAGGTCTGCGGCTCGCTGAAGGAAGCGCTCGAGAACCTCGACAAGGACCGCGCCTTCCTCAAGAAGGGCGGCGTCATGGATGACGACTTCATCGACAGCTACATCGAGCTGAAGATGGAAGAAGTCATGCGTCTGGCCCTGCACCCGCACCCGGTCGAGTTCGACATGTACTACAGCTGCTGATCCATCGGATCGGCTGACGACGACGCGGCGCCGGACAGCAATGTCCGGCGCCGTTTCGATTCCGGAGCGCCGAAGAAAAGAGCGCTTTCCCTATAACCATGGTCTGACGACAGGCCCCGGCGGGCTTGTTCACCAAGTCGCTGCACCCTCCATTGACGATGCGGGCCTAGCTCGCCCCACGCCGTATTCCCGGCGCTTGTCCCGTGTCCCGTCATGTCGATCGAACAGCTCGTCTATATCAGCCGGTCCAGCCAGCCCCTGACCTCGCCGCTGGATGTCGCCGACATTCTGGAGCAGGCGTCGCGCAACAATCCCTTCCTCGACCTAACCGGCGTCCTGACGTGGAGCGGCGATACGTTCGTGCAGTTGCTGGAGGGGCCGTCGGAGGCGCTGGATGTGATCATGGCCAGACTGCTGTTCGACCCGCGTCACAGCGACATCGATATTCTCGCCCGCGAGCTGGTGTTCGAACGCACCTTTCCGGAATGGTCGCTGGTGTTCGCCATGTTCACGCCGCGCACCGGCGTCGACCTGACGAAGCTGCTGCAACAGGAGCGGCGCGCCCTGCCCGCCTGGCGCAAGGTGTTGCAGAAGATGGCGAAGGAACAGGCCCGGACCCTGGCCAAACGCTAGGTCAGGCGGCCGGTAGTCAGACGGTAACGGCCTCGGCGTCGTCGGCCATCTTGCGGCGGAACTCGATGATCCGCACGCACCAGATCGAGACCTCGTAGAGGATGACCAGGGGCACGGCGAGCATCAGCTGGCTGATAGGATCCGGCGGCGTGACCACGGCGGCGACCACCACCACGGCGACGATGGCGTAGCGGCGGCTGGTGGCCATAAGCTTTGACGAGATCAGTCCGGCCATCCCCAGCAGGGTCATGACGACCGGCAGCTGGAAGCACAGGCCGAAGGCCAGAAGCAAGGCCGTCACCAGGTTCAGATACTCGGACACCTTGGGCAGCAGGGCCACCGACACCGTGTCCGACACGATCTGCTGGCTCAGCGAGAACCACATCACGAACGGCAGCATGACGAAATAGACCAGGGCCGCGCCCAGCAGGAACAGCAGGGGCGCGGCGATCAGGAACGGGAGGAAGGCGCCCCGCTCGTTCCTGTAGAGACCGGGGGCGACGAAGCGATACAGCTGCCAGGCGATGATCGGGAAGGCCACGACGATGGCGCCGAACCCGGCCAGCTTCATCTTGGTGAACAGGATCTCCAGCGGCGCGGTATAGATGAGCTGCGTCGCGGTCGCCGTGGTGTGCGGCATTGGCTCCAGCCCGGCCGTGACCATGATCAGGTCGAACGGTGACACGTGATGGCCCGCCGCGCTGGCGTGCAGGGCCGTGGCCGCCGCGAAAGGCTTGACCAGGAAGATGTACAGCGGCCCGGCGAAGATGAAGCAGACGATGAAGCCGATGGCGAAGGCGGCCACGCAGACGAACAGCCGTCCGCGCAGCTCGATCAGGTGATCCATCAGGGGCGCGCGGGACGCCTCGATCTCGTCGTCGTCCTGAACGGTCATGTGTCGGTCTTGGTCTTAGTCTTGCGCGGGGCCTTGGCCGCCGTCGTCCTGGCGGTCGAGGCCGGCGCCGGGGACGCTGCCTTCGCAGCCCGCTTGGCGGCTGGTTTGGCGGCGGGCGCGGCCTTGGCGACGGCGGTCTTGCGCGGGGCCTTTGGCCTGGCGACGACAGGGGTCTGGGCCGGGGCGAGAACCTCTTCGGCTACGACGGGCGGCGAGGCGACCGGCATCATGACAGGTTCGCCGTCAGGCCATTCAGACGGCGCCGGCGTCATGGCCGGGGCGTCGAACAGGGGTTTGTCGAACTCGGACTTGATGTCCTTAAAGGCGGCGTCCGCCTCGGCGCCCAGACGCACCGGGCTCTGGCCGGTTCGCAGGGCCTCGACCTCCTTGCGCAGCTCGTCGAGCTCTGACTGACGCGCCATCTCATCGAAGCTGGAGCGGAACTCGTTGGCCATGCCGCGCGCCTTGGCGACCACCTTGCCAAGCTGGCGCAGCAGTCCGGGCAGCCGCTCTGGCCCCACGACAAGCAGGGCCACAAGGCCGATGATGAACCACTCGCTGCCCCCGATACCGGGACCCAGACCGCCCATGCTGCAGGCTCTTTCCGGTCTGGAGCGACTAGCGCTTCAGCTCTTCTTTTTCCGCGTCGGTGCGCGGCAGGCTGCTGACGCCCTCGGACGGACCGTCCTTCTTGTCTTCATCTTTCAGGCCCTCGCGGAAGGCCTTGATGCCCTTGGCGGCGTCGCCCATCAGGTTGGAAATCTTGCCCTTGCCGCCGAACAGCAGCGCCACGACGACGATGACGATGGCCCAGTGCCAGATGCTCATGCTGCCCACGGAAGTCTCTCCTCAGACGGGCTTCGCGCCCGCAACCATACTTACGCGCCATATAGGCCCGCAGATGGCCCCGCCGCAATGAAACCTGTAGTCACAGGCCAATGAGTCACGTGATCATCCATACCGACGGCGCCTGCAAGGGCAATCCAGGCCCGGGCGGCTGGGGCGCCGTCCTTCAGGCGGCGGGCAAGTGCAAGGAGATGTCCGGCGGCGAGCCGGTCACCACCAACAACCGCATGGAGCTGATGGCGGCTATCATGGCGCTGGAGGCCCTGACGCGTCCGTGCCGCGTCGATCTGCACACCGACAGCAAATATGTGATGGACGGCATCACCAGCTGGATCCATGGATGGAAGGCCCGCGGCTGGAAGACGGCGGACAAGAAGCCGGTCAAGAACGACGACCTGTGGAAGCGTCTCGACGTCGCCCGGGCCCGTCACGAGGTCAAATGGCACTGGGTCAAGGGTCACGCCGGCAACGCACTCAACGAGCGCGCCGACCAGCTTGCCAACCGCGGCATCGTCGAGATGAAGGCCGCGAGACGCGCCGCCGTCTGATTCAGGCTCAGACGGCGCGGACCTTCAGGCCGGAGCCGGTGGAACGTTCGACGATCACGCTTTCGCCGATCGCCGGACCGGCCCCATCGATCTCGGCCGCCCATTCCGCCCCGGACACGAACACCCGGCCACGGCCGTCGACGAAGGTCTCGACCACCCGCGCGCGCTGTCCGACCAGCCGGATGTCGCGATCGTTGATGTCGGGTTCGTCGTTCGGATTGACCCGTTGGACCAGCCTTCGGGACAGCAGGGTGAACAGCACGGTCAGGGCGGCGAAGATCCCGCCCTCGGCCAGCAGGCCCAGATCCAGCCCGAGTGCGCACAGGGCCGCGACGACGCCGGCGGCCACCGCTGGCCACAACAGCCATTCCGTCGACAGCGCCGCCTCGATGGCCAGCAGCAGGACGCCCAGCGCCAGCCACAGCCAGAACGGCTGGGCCGCGTAAAGATCGACCAGCGACGGCATCAGGCGGTCGGCGGCACAGCGCCGCCTCCACGGGGCGCCCGCACGGGGCGGGCGGCCTCACGCGTCTCGGCGCGGCTATGCTGCTGCTCGCGGGCCAGACCGACCAGTTCGCCGATGCCGGCGATGGTGCCGACCAGCCCGCCCATCTCGGCGGGCACGATGACGGTCTTGGCGGTCGGGTTGCGGGCCAGTTCGGCGAAGGCCTCCACATATTTCTGGGCGACGAAGTAGTTGATGGCGTTGACGTCGCCGCGGGCGATGGCCTCGGACACCATGGCGGTCGCCTTGGCCTCGGCCTCGGCCGCGCGCTCGCGGGCCTCGGCGTCACGGAACGCGGCTTCCTTGCGGCCTTCGGACTCGAGAATGGCCGCCTGTTTGGCGCCCTCGGCCCGGGCGATGGCGGCCTGTTTCTCGCCGTCGGCCTCGGTGATGACGGCGCGGCGTTCGCGTTCGGCCTTCATCTGGCGGGCCATGGCGTTGGTGATGTCGACCGGCGGCGTCAGGTCCTTGATCTCGATGCGGTTGACCTTGACGCCCCACGGCTCGGTCGCCGCATCGATGACGGTCAGCAGTCGCGAGTTGATGGAGTCCCGCTGGAACAACACCTCGTCCAGCTCCATCGACCCGACCACGGTGCGCAGATTGGTCGAGCACAGCTGGGTGATCGCGTAGGGCAGGTTCTCGACCCGATAAGCCGCGGCCGAGGCCTCCATCACCTGGATGAAGACGATGGCGTCGACCTTCACCATGGCGTTGTCCTTGGTGATCACCTCCTGCTGGGGCACGTCCAGGACCTGTTCCATCATGTTCATGCGCCGGCCAACACGTTCGACGAACGGGGCCAGGATGCTGATCCCGGGCTTAAGGGTCTTGGTGTATTTGCCGAACCGCTCGATCGTAAATTCGCGTCCTTGAGGGACGATCTTCACCACGCTGAACAGCAGGATGAAGGCGAAGACGACGGCGATGATGACGAACGCAATACTCATGAGTGCAACCCTGCCCTGTTTGCGCAGCAGGTTACGACGGGCGAGCGAGACGCGCTACGAAAACCCGACAATGCGACGCTGACGCTGTCGTTAGATCGCCATGGCCACGGCGGTGCGGATGATCCGCCGCGTCTCCGCCCACTCGATCAGGTCGTCGATCGCCACCACCGGATGAAAGGCCGCCTCCATGACGTCGTCCCCCGCCACCGGCTCGCCGGACCGCCAGGTCGCGGCATAGTCGATCAGCACGTAGTGCAGGCCCGCCTCCGGAAAGATTCCGTCGACCACGTCGACCAGTCCGCCGATCACGGCCTCCACCCCCGTCTCCTCTCGTAGCTCGCGCAGGGCCGCGTCGACCGCCGCCTCGCCCGGTTCGATCCGCCCGCCCGGCAGGCTCCATTCGCCCAACCTCGGAGGCTTGCCGCGCCGGATCAGCAGGACCTCGTCGCCCCTCAGGCAGACGACGCCAACGGCGGGAATCGGGGTCATCGGCGCAATATCCATGCCCCGGTATAGCTTTCGACTTTCGCCTCGCGCACGGTTTTGACACAAGGACGCCCATGACCGCGCCCCCTCCCGCCGCCCTCGACGCCCTGAAAGCCGCCCTCGGACCCGCGGGCTGGACCCAGGACGCGTTCGAGATCGCGCCTCATCTGACCGAGTGGCGCAACCGGTGGACCGGCGAAACCCCGATCCTGCTCAAACCTGCCTCGACCGAAGAGGTCGCCCGCGTCGTCACCATCTGCGCGGAACATCAGGTCGCCATCGTGCCACAGGGCGGCAACACCGGCCTGGTCGGCGGCCAGATTCCCTATGGCGAGGTCCTGCTGTCCACGCGCCGCCTGCGCGCTGTCCGCGACGTGACCCCGCTGGACGACGCCATGACGCTGGAGACGGGCGTCACCCTGCTTGAGGCCCAGCAGCATGCAGCGGCCGCGAACCGCTACTTCCCGCTCAGCCTCGCCGCCGAGGGCACGGCCACCGTGGGCGGCGTCATCTCGACCAACGCCGGCGGCACCCAGGTGCTGCGCTACGGCATGATGCGCGATCTTGTTCTGGGTCTCGAGGCCGTCATGCCGAACGGCGAGATCTTTCACGGCCTGAAGCGGCTGCGGAAAGACAACACCGGCTATGACCTGAAACAGCTGCTGATCGGCGCCGAGGGCACCCTGGGCGTCATCACGGCGGCCACCCTGAAGCTGTTCCCCGTCATGCGCAGCCGCGCGGTCGCCATCGTCGGTCTGGAGACGGCCGCCGCCTCCATCGAACTGCTGGCCCGCGCCAAGGGCGAGACCGGCGGCGGCGTCGAGGCCTTCGAGTTGATGAAGCGGCTGGGCACGGAGCTGGTGCTCAAGAACATCCCCGACACCCGCGAGCCGCTGGACAGCCAGCCGGAATGGTCCGTTCTGATCGAGATCGCCTCGGGTTCCCCCGGCGGCGCGGAGGCCCAGCTGACGGCCCTGCTGGAGGTCGCCTTCGAGGAAGGCCTGATCACCGACGCCGCCATCGCCCAGAACGACGCCCAGCGCGCCGCCTTCTGGCGTCTGCGCGAGGAACATTCGGCGGCGCTGAAACCCGAGGGCGGCGGCTGGAAACACGACGTCTCGGTGCCGATCTCGCGCATCGCCGAATACATCGACGAGGCCACGGCGGCGGTCGAACGCTTTCACCCCGGCGCCCGCGTCTCGGTCTTCGGACATATCGGAGACGGCAACCTGCACTACGACGTCCTGCCCGGCGTCGGTCAGGACATTCCGGCCTTCATCGCGCGCTGGAAGGAGGGGTCGCAGGTCGTTCACGACATCGTCGCCCGCTATGACGGCTCCATCTCCGCCGAGCACGGTCTGGGCCGGCTGAAGACGGAAGAGGCCAAACGCTACAAGACCCCGTTGGAGGTCTCGACCATGCAGGCCATTCGCCAGGCGATCGACCCGCAGCGGATCATGAACCCGGCGGTCCTGTTCTAGGGGCGGCGGCCGCTGAGTACGGTGGCCGACTTTTTGCACCCTGAGCCGTGTTCCTTTGAGGCTTTTTCGGGCATTCCGCGTTCGGTAGGGTCACGACCCGGATCGCCAACCCGCTTGCAGGAACAAGCCACTGTCTGACGCGCTTGTGACCCCCTCTTCAGGGGCAGATTTTCTGAAGGGCTCCGGCGAAATGGCGGGGCGGATCCGTGCGTTCGACTGGACGAAGACGCCGCTCGGCCCCATCGGCCATTGGCCGCAGAGCCTCAGGACGGCGACCGGTCTGCTGATCAACTCCCCCGTCCCGATCGTCATGCTGTGGGGCGAGGACGGGGTCATGATCTACAATGACGCCTATTCGATCTTCGCGGGCGGCCGCCACCCTGCCCTGCTGGGCTCCAACGTCCGCGAGGGTTGGCCGGAGGTGGCGGATTTCAACGACAACGTCATGAAGGTCGGTCTGGCCGGCGGCACCCTGGCCTACAAGGATCAGGAGCTGACCCTTCACCGCACCGGCAAACCCGAGCAGGTCTGGATGGACCTGGACTACTGGCCGGTCCCCGGCGAGGACGGCCAACCGGCGGGCGTCATCGCCACAGTGGTGGAGACGACCGCCAAGGTGCAGGCCGACCGCCGCGCCGCCGCCCTGCGTGACCGACAGCGCCAGATGCTGCAACAGATGCCCGGCTTCGTCGGCATGCTCAGCGGACCTGACCACGTCTTCGAATACGTCAACGACGCCTATATCGAGATCGCCGGCGACCGCGAGTTCCTGGGCCGCACGGTGCGTCAGGCCTTCCCGGAACTGGCGGGTCAGGGCTTCTACGAACTGCTGGATCAGGTTTACCGAACGGGTGAGAGCTACGTCGCGCGCGGCGTGCCCATCACGCTCGACCGCGCCGATGGCGACCGGTTCATCGACTTCCTGTACGAGCCCATCCGCAACGGCGTGGGCGAGGTCTCCGGCATCTTCGTTGGCGGTTACGACGTAACCGAGGCGAATCAGACCTCGGCCGCCCTGCGCGAGAGCGAGACCAAGTACCGGACCCTGTTCGAGGCCATAGCCAGCGGCTTCTGCATCGTCGAGATGAAGTTCGACGCGACCGGCCGCGCCGTCGACTACATGATCGTCGAGGGCAACGCCGCCTTCGCCGAGATGACCGGCCTGCACGACGCCAACGGCAAATGGGTCAGCGAGATCGCTCCCGGGCTGGAGCAGCACTGGTTCGACCTGTACGGCCGCGTCGCCCTGACCGGAGAACCGGCGCGGTTCGAGAACCCGGCCGACGTGTTCGGCCGCTGGTATGACGTCGAGGCCCTGCGCATCGGCGATCCCGCCGCGCACCGGGTGGCGATCCTGTTCACCAACATCACCGAGCGCAAACAGCTCGAGGCCCGTCAGGCGGCCCTGATCGAGCTGAACGACGTCCTGCGCGACCTGACGGACGCCGGCGAGATCGCCCAGGCCTCCGCCGCCCTTCTGGCCCGGACCCTGAACGTCAGCCGGGCCGGCTACGGCACCGTCGACACGGCGGCTGAGACCATCACCATCGAGCGGGACTTCAACGGCCCGGGGGTCACCAGCATCGCCGGCACCCTGAGCTTCCGCCAGCACGGCTCCTATATCGAGGACATCAAGCGCGGCGAGACGGTCGCCATCCCGGATGTCTCGCTGGATCCGCGCACGCGCGACACCGCCGCCGTCCTGACCGCGATCAGCGCGGCGTCCTTCATCAACATGCCCCTGGTCGAGCAGGGCAAGGTGGTGGCGATGGTCTTCGCCAACCACGCGACGCCCCGGGAGTGGAGCCCGGGCGACATCCAGCTGATGCGCGAGGTCGCCGAACGCGTCCGCGCCGCGACCGAGCGGGCGCGCTCCGAGGCGGAGGTGCGAAGCCAGGCCGTTGAACTGACCCGTCTGAACGCGCAGCTCGAAGAATTGCTGGCCGGCAGCAAGGCCGAGCGGGACCGGCTCTGGACCCTGTCCGAGGACATGCTGGCCCGCGCCGATTACGGCGGCGATCTGGTCGCGGTGAACCCGGCCTGGACCAAGACCCTCGGCTGGACCGAACATCAGCTTCTGACCAATCCCTACGCCGACATCATCAACCCCGAGAACGTCGACGACACGGTGGCCGCGCTGACCCGGATGGGCGAAACCGGCGAGCCCACCCGGTTCGAGAACCGCATTCTCGACTCGCACGGCGCGTGGAAGCCGATCGGCTGGACGGTCGCGCCCGAACCCGACGGCCTGCATTTCATCGCCGTCGGCCGCGACCTGACCGAGGACAAGGCCCGCGAACAGGCCCTGATGCAGACCCAGGAAGCCCTGCGTCAGGCCCAGAAGATGGAGGCGGTCGGCCAGCTGACCGGCGGCATCGCCCACGACTTCAACAACCTGCTGGCAGGCATCAGCGGCAGTCTGGAACTGCTCGAGAAGCGGCTGGGCGAAGGCCGTCTGGCCGGGGTCGAACGCTACATCAGCGCGGCCCAGGGCGCCGCCCGGCGCGCCGCCTCCCTGACCCAACGGTTGCTGGCCTTCTCACGCCGCCAGACGCTGGATCCCAAGCCGACCGACGTGAACCGGTTGATCAACGGCATGGAGGACCTGATTCGCCGCAGCGTCGGCCCGGACGTGGCGGTCGAGGTCGTCGGCGCCGGCGGTCTGTGGCTGACACAGATCGATCCTTCGCAACTCGAGAACGCCTTGCTGAACCTGTGCATCAACGGTCGCGACGCCATGGCGCCGGCCGGCGGGCGGCTGACCATCGAGACAGCCAACAAGTGGCTGGACGAGCGAGCGGCCAGGCATCGCGACCTCGTCCCGGGCCAATACATCTCCCTGTGCGTCACGGACACCGGCACCGGCATGACGCCGGACGTCATCAGCAAGGCCTTCGACCCGTTCTTCACCACCAAGCCCTTGGGTCAGGGCACCGGTCTGGGCCTGTCGATGATCCATGGCTTCGTGCGCCAGTCGGGCGGTCAGGTGCGGATCTATTCCGAGATCGGCAAGGGCACGACCATGTGCCTGTACCTTCCCCGTTACGCCGGCGAACTGGACGCGCTGGATGCGCCTGACGTCGCCTATGCTGGCGATCCGGGCCATGGCGAAACCGTTCTGGTCATCGACGACGAGCCCACGGTGCGGATGCTGGTGGTCGAGGTGCTGGAAGACGCGGGCTATATCGTCATGGAGGCCGAGGACGGGCCGTCGGGCCTGCGAATCCTTCAATCCGATGCGCGAATCGACCTTCTGGTGACCGACGTCGGCCTGCCCGGCGGCATGAACGGCCGTCAGGTCGCCGACGCCGCCCGCGTCAGCCGTCCGGACCTGAAGATCCTGTTCGTGACCGGCTATGCCGAGAATGCGGCGGTCGGCAACGGCCACCTCGACCCGGGGATGGAGGTCATCACCAAGCCCTTCGCCATGACCGTGCTGGGCAACAAGGTGCGCGAGATGATCGACGGCTAGACCCGGTTCAATTCGTCACCGAACCCGCCTACATCGGCGCCAGACTGGAGCCGCCCGTTGCTGATCGTACTCTCTCCCGCCAAACGCCTCGACTTCGCCGAGCCGGACGCCGCCCTGCCCGCCACCGATCGTCGGTTCCTCGAGGACACGGCCGCCCTGTCCCGGACGGCCAAGCGCCAGACCAAGGCCGACCTGCGCAAGCTAATGGGCATCTCCGAGGATCTGGCCCGGCTGAATCAGGAGCGGTTCAAGGCCTTCGATCCCGAAGCGACCGACACCGGCGTCCAGGCCGCCTTCGCCTTCGCCGGCGACGTCTATCAGGGGCTCGACGCGCGCACCCTGGCCGCCCCGGACCTGACCTTCGCCCAGGAACACCTGCGGATCCTGTCAGGCCTCTACGGCCTGTTGCGCCCGCTGGACCGGATCCAGCCCTATCGGCTGGAGATGGGCGTACGACTGAAGACCCGGCGCGGGTCCAGCCTCTATGATTTCTGGGGCGACCGGATCTCGAAGCAGCTCAACGTAGACGCCGAAGGTCAGTCCGACCCGACGCTGGTGAACCTGGCCAGCCAGGAATACTTCGGCGCGGTCGACGCCAAAGCTCTCAAGATTCCCGTCGTCACGCCCCACTTCCGCGAGGAGAAGGACGGCGAAAGCCGGATCATCTCGTTTTTCGCCAAGAAGGCCCGCGGGACCATGGCCCGGTTCGCCATCGACGAACGCATCGAAACGGCGACCGATCTGAAGGCCTTCGACCGCGACGGCTACCGCCTCGACAAGGCGGCCTCGACCGAGACTGACTGGATATTCACCCGATCAGGAAATAAATAAGGTCGATCCCCTTCGGGATGTCCTTACCCGTTGCGAGCCGCTAGGTTCGCCCCGACTTCGCTTTGTCAGACGTGGATGACGCCTATGTTCCAGTGGCCCAAGAAGGACGCTCCCGAGGCGACCGAACGCCCGGTGTATCGTGACCCCAACGACCTCAAGGGTCAGGTGGCGGTGATCTCTGGCTCGACCTCGGGAATCGGTCTGGCGCTGGCCCGCGCCGTCGCCTCGCGCGGCGGCGACGTGGTCCTGAACGGTCTGGGCGATCCCGCCGAGATCGAGCGCACCCGCGCCGAGCTGGAAGCCAGCTGCGGCGTCCGCGTCCGCTATCACGCGGCCAACATGCTGCGCGGCGACGAGGTCGCCGACATGGTCGCCTTCGGCAAGCACCAGCTGGGTCGCGTCGACATCCTGGTCAACAACGCCGGGATCCAGCACGTCGAGTCGGTCGAGAAGTTCCCCTCCGACCAATGGGAGAAGATCATCGCCATCAACCTGTCGTCGACCTTCTATGCGACACGGGCGGCGATCCCGATCATGAAGGCGCAGGGGCGCGGCCGGATCGTCAACATCGCCTCGGCCCACGGACTGGTCGCCAGCCCGTTCAAGTCGGCCTATGTCGCCGCCAAGCATGGGGTACTCGGCTTCACCAAGACGGTGGCGCTGGAGCTGGCGCAGGACAACATCACCTGCAACGCCATCTGCCCGGGCTTCGTCGAGACCCCTCTGGTCGCCGCCCAGATCGCCGATCAGGCCCGCACGCGGGGCATGTCGAAAGAGGCGGTGCTGAAGGACGTAATCCTGGAATCCCAGCCGACCAAGCGGTTCGTCACGACCGACGAACTGGCCGGCATCTTCCTGTATCTGGTCAGCGACCTCGGGGCCTCGGCCAACGGGGCCAGCTTCTCCATCGACGGCGGCTGGACCGCCAAGTAGCGAACGAGAGGCGGGGCGATGGCGCTGTTCAAACGCAAGGCCCCCGCGTCCGACCCCTCCGACATCGCAGAGCCCCCCGCCAGCGGGAAACGCCCCGTCTGCCTTGCCCTTCAGGGCGGCGGGGCCCATGGCGCCTTCCAGTGGGGCGTGCTGGACCGGCTGCTCGAGGACGACCGGCTCGAGGTTCGGGCGGTCACCGCCGCCTCCGCCGGCGCCATGAACGGCGCAGCCCTGGTCTCGGGTCTGGCGAACGGCGGCGCCGACGGCGCGCGGCAGTCGCTGGACAGGCTGTGGCGGGAGACCAACCGATCGGGCGGCAAGAACGTCTTCGGCGACAGCTCGATCTGGAGCTCGGCCATGACGCCCGGCTGGCTGAAGGACACGCCCGTCTGGCGCGCCGCCGAGACACTGGCCGGCTCGATGAGCCCCTATGAGTTCAACCCGTTCAACCTGAACCCCCTGAAGCGCGTCCTCGATGCGTCGATCGACTTCGAGGCCGTCCGCGCCTCGGACGTGCGCCTGTTTGTCGCCGCGACCCAGGTCCGGCACGCCCGCTCGCGCATCTTCCGGACGGCCGAGATCACCGATCAGGTCCTGCTGGCGTCCGCCTGTCTGCCGCACCTGTTCCAGGCCGTGGACATCGACGGCGAGCCCTACTGGGACGGCGGTTATCTGGCCAATCCGCCGCTGTGGCCGCTGTTCTATGCGGACACGCCCGACGACGTCCTGCTGCTGACCCTGAACCCGTTCGAACGGGCCGAGACCCCACGTGCGGCGGGCGAGATCATGGACCGGCTGAACGAGATCGCCTTCAGCGCCCCCCTGACCGCCGAACTGCGCGCCGTCGCCTTCGTGCAGGAGCTGATCGAGAAGGACCGGCTGACGCCCGAGGCGCGCGGCCACTATCGTCACATCCGCATGCACGCCATCGAGGCGGATGGCTGGATCGACGACCTGTCCATGGGATCCAAGTCCAATACCGAATGGACCTTCCTCAACGACCTGCGATCCCGGGGCCGCGCCGCCGCCGAAGAATGGCTGAAGACCTGTTTCGCGGACGTCGGCGTCCGCTCCAGCGTCGATCTGCAGGCCCGGTTCGGATAGTGTCGCATGCTGCACGAAGACGCGTGTAGACGGGCATCATCCCCGCTCGTCATCGCTATCCATCGCCCCTGAGGTTCCATTGCCGACGCTCGACCGCCGCGCCGCCCTCGCCCTGATCGCCGCCAGCGCCCTGACGCCGTCCATAGGGCGGGCCCAGAGCGCCTTCTCGTTCGAGACGGTGCGCGCCCGGGCCCGGGATCTGGCCACCCGGCCCTATGTCGCCTCGCCGCCCCCTCCGCCGGAAGTCGAGGCCGTGGATTACGACGCAGTCCACGCCATGGGCTTCCGGCGGGACAAGGTGCCGCTGTGGGGCGACGACTGGGGCATCGAGCTTTTTCCGCTCAGCCGCAGCACGCCGAAGGCCGTGGCCATTCATATAATCGAGAACGGGGTGGCACGCCCCCTGCCCTACGATCCGTCGATGATCTGGACGCCGGACGGCAATCCGATCCAGTCCCTGCCTACAGACGCCGGGTTTGCCGGGTTTCGCGCCATCAGTCGCGGGCTTGATGGGGAATGGCTGGTCTTCCACGGCGCCGCCTATTTTCGCTCGCCGTCGCCCTTCGGTCAGTACGGGCTGTCCGCGCGGGGTATCGCCGCCGACACATATGCCGTCCTGCCGGAAGAGTTTCCGGACTTCCGTGAATTCTGGCTGGAGCGGGACTCCCTCGGCCGGCTGGTCGTCCATGCCATCATGGAGAGCCCGGGCATCGTCGGCGCCTATCGCTTCGTCAACGACCGCGATGGCAAGGTCCTGACGCAGGAGGTCGAAGCTGCGGTCTTCTTCCGGCGCGCCTTCGATCAGATCGGTTTCGCCCCCCTGACCAGCATGTTCTGGTACGGCGAGGACCGCTCAAACCCGAGCCCCGACTGGCGTCCCGAAATCCACGATTCCGATGGCCTGGCCATCTGGACCGGTGCGGGCGAGCGGCTGTGGCGACCGCTGGACAATCCCGACCGGGTCGTGACCAGCACCTTCAGCGATGAAAATCCGCGCGGGTTTGGCCTGATCCAGCGCGACCGCGACTTCGATCATTTCCACGATGAACAGGCTCACATGGATCGGCGTCCCAGCGTCTGGGTCGAACCGCTGCATGGCTGGGGCAAGGGGTCGGTGCGTCTGGTCGAGATTCCGACCCGCGACGAGACGGACGACAATATCGTCGCCTTCTGGACCCCTGAGACGCCGGTGCGAGCGGGCGGAGCGATCGACCTGCGCTACCGCCTGCACTGGACCAGAGATACGCCGCCCGTCTCGACCGACGGCGATCTGGCTCGCGTGGTCGCGACCCGGTCGGGACGACCGGGTGAGCCCGGGCGACAGACAGCGGCGAAGGGGCGCAAGATCGACATCGAGTTCCGGGGTGAAAACTTGCTGGCGCTGCGCACGGCCACAGATGTCGAGGCGGACGTCGTGGCCCGCAACGGCAGCATCCGGCTGTTGTCCCACTTCCCCGGCGCACGTCACGAGACAGGACCCGACGCCCTGTGGCGGGTCACCTTCGACGTGGTGGCGGACGGCGGTGAACCCGTCGATGTCCGCGCCATTCTGCGCCAAAACGGCCGTCCCCTGACGGAAACCTGGACAGCCCTGATCTTTCCACAATCTGGCGGGGAACCAAACGACGCCGCCGCCCCTTAAGGCCAAGCTCCCCGGCAATACGACAGGACGGATGTGTTGGTCTCGATGATTGGATCCGCGGTCGCGCGGCTCGTCGACACGACCCGGTCCGGGGTCATTCCCGCCACCCTGCCGCCCGAAGCTCCCCTCGTCATGCCGATCCAGGATCTGGGCTGCGCGCCCTCGGCCCGGCCGATGGCGTCCACCGGCTTGTGGCTCCGCCGGCTTTCCCTCGTCGCCTTCACCCTGCTGACCACCTCGGCCGCCACCCTCCTGCTGCTGCGAACCTTTTCCGCCGACAGCCTGACCCTGCTCGAATCGATCGGACTGGTCATCTTCGCCAGCCTGTTCGCCTGGACCGCTTTCTCCTTCGCCTCGGCGGCCGCGGGGTTCGCGACGCTGTGGAGCGAAGGTCTCCACGCGGGAACGACATCGACGGGGCCTCTACCGCCCCTTACCAGCCGCACCGCCATCCTGATGCCCGTCTATAACGAGGGGCCTGGGCCGGTCTTCGCGCGTCTGGAAGCCATGCTGGAGTCCTTGCAGACCGTGCAGGCAGGCCGCCAGTTCGATCTCTTCGTCCTCAGCGACACGCGCCAGGCGGCCATCGCCGCCGCTGAACGCGTCGCTTACGATCGTCTGCGCGCCCGGTTCGCGGGTCGTGCCAGTCTCTACTATCGTCGCCGCGACGAGAACACCGACCGCAAGGCCGGCAACATCGCCGATTGGGTCCGCCGGTTCGGGGGCGCCTATGCGCACATGGTGGTGCTGGACGCCGACAGCCTGATGACCGGCGCGACCCTGGTCCGTTTGGCCGGGACGATGGAGGCGTCGCCAAGCGTCGGCCTGATCCAGACCGTGCCGATGATCGTCAACGGTCGCACCCTGTTCGCGCGTCTCGAACAGTTCGCCAGCCGCCTCTACGGCCCGGTGTTCGCCAGCGGACTGGAATGGTGGAGCGGGGCGGAGTCCAGCTACTGGGGTCACAACGCCATCCTGCGGGTCAGCGCCTTCGCCGAACAGGCGGGCCTGCCGCACCTGTCCGGTCCCCGCCCCTTCGGCGGCTCGATCATGAGCCACGACTTTGTCGAGGCTGCCCTGATGCGCCGCGCAGGCTGGGAGGTCCGTCTGGCGCCGGAACTGGGCGGCAGCTACGAAGAAAGCCCTCCGACCCTGATCGACCAGATCGTCCGTGACCGCCGCTGGTGCCAGGGCAACCTGCAGCACATCGGCGTCGTCGGCGCGCGCGGACTCCATCCGCTCAGCCGTTTCCACCTGCTGCGGGGCTTCTCGGCCTATCTGACCGCGCCGCTGTGGATGAGCCTGCTGACCATCGGCCTGCTGCTGGCCAGCTTCCCCGCGCTGAGAGGCGCATCGGACGGCGCTCCGGCCATGCCCGGCGCGGCGCTGTGGAGCGTCTTTGGCCTGTCTCTGGCCTTCCTGATCCTTCCCAAGCTGATGGCCTGGCTTATCGTCCTGCGTCAGGGTCGGGCGCGCGGTTTCGGCGGCGGCGGCAAGGCCTTGGCCGGCATCGGTCTGGAAACCCTCGTGTCCAGCCTGATCGCCCCTGTCGTCCTGTTCGCCCAGACGGGCGCGGTGATCCAGATCCTCAGCGGCCGGGACTCGGGCTGGGCGGCCCAGCGCCGCGACGCCGCCGACCTGTCGCTGGGCGACGCCCTGCGCACCCACCGGACAGAACTGGTCTTCGGCCTGGCGTTGATCGGTCTGAGCCTTGCCTTCGAGCCCGCCGCCTTCTTCTGGGTCGCTGTGCCCGCCGTCGCCCTGATCTCGGCGTTCGGAGTTTCGGCCTGGACCGCTCGGGACGTCAGCGAGACGACGATGTTCACCACGCCGGAAATGATTTCGCCCCCCCGACTTCTTACGCGTGCACTGGAGCTGACCGATACGCCGCCGCAGACCGCAACGCATCTGACGCGTCATTCGGTCAGGAAGGCATGGTTCCGCCCCGTGCTGTCAGGGCCTCAACAGGCGACAGGCTGAAAACCGCTGCGAAGGCGTTGGTCTGGAAGGTGTGGCTGGCGCAGCCTGATCGGCAGAGTCAGGGACGACCTTCAGGCCGTCTGGCTACCAGTCGCGACGCCCCGCGTGTGTGTGGGTGAGGGTGCGAACCGTCCCGACTGGTAGCCAGCACACTATGGCGCCCGGCCGTTTCAGCACGGTTAACGGCGGAACGGCGATTTCGGTAAGAATGCCGTAGCGCTCACATGGAACGTCTTCGCCGAACGACGGTTATTCATCCGGAACGGACGCCCCGCCGTTCCCCAGTAAGCATTGTCTTGCCAGACAGGGCCCTCGTCGCGACCGCGGCGGGGGCCTTTTTACATCCTCAGGGTGTATTTTCTCGAGTTGGGTCAGTCCACGACGGCATAAATATGGATAACGCCTGCTAAGGACAACCCGTAGTTGCCCCTTAACACCGGTATCCCAATCTGTGCGATCTCTGAAGGTGGATCGCGATGCTGCTGCTCCAGAACGATATTCTCGAAATGGTCGCCCGGGGCGAACCGCTGGAGGTGACGGCCAGGGCCCTTTGCCTTCGCGTCGAGGCGATCCTTCACGACGTCGTCTGCTCGATCCTGACAGTGGACGTCGACGGATGTCTGCACCCCCTCGCAGGCCCCAGCCTTCCCGGCGGCTATTCCGCGGCCTTCGACGGGATGCCCGTCGGCCCTGACGTGGGGTCGTGCGGGACCGCCATTCATACCGGTGAGCCGGTCGCCGCCGAGGACATCGCTTCCGACCCGCGCTGGGCGGCCTACGCCTATCTGCCGCTCTCGATCGGGCTGAAGGCCTGCTGGTCGACGCCCATCAAGGGCCGGGACGGTACGGTGCTGGGCGCCTTCGCCTTCTACTTCCGCGAGGCCCGTGCCCATACCGATCGCGAAGCCGAGATCGTGCAGGCCGTCATTCACCTGTGCGCCATCGCCATGGAACGCGATCAGCAGGCTGCGGCCCAGCACCGGCTGGCCTACAAGGACATGCTGACGGGCCTGCCCAATCGCGCCGCCTTCAACACCGCGTCGGACCGCATCGCCGCCAGCGGGTCCAGACCCTCCGGCCTGCTGATCATAGATCTCGATAACCTCAAGACCGTCAACGACACCTTCGGGCACAAGGCCGGAGATTGCCTGATCCAGGCGGCGGCGACACGGATCGAAGCCAGCGCTGCGCCCTGCAAGGCCTTCAGGTTGGGCGGCGACGAGTTCGCCATCCTGATCGACGCCGGCGCGATCACCGCCGATCATCTGAAGGATCTGGCCGAACAGGTCCTGACGACCCTGTCTGAACCGGTCGACTGCGACGGCCACCTGACGATGCCGCGCGCGACCATCGGCGGGGCTTGCGGCGACGCCGGGAGCTCCATCGACGACCTGCGCCAGAACGCCGACTTCGCCCTGTATCACGCCAAGGAAACCCGGCGCGGCGGGTTTGTGGCCTATTCGCCCGATCTCGGCACGACCATGACCCGCCGACTGAGCGCCATTCGCGACGTGGGCCTCGCCCTGCGCGAGAATCGGATCGACGCCCACTACCAACCCATCGTCCGGATCGACACCGGCGAGATCGTTGGGCTGGAGGCCCTGTTCCGCGTCATCACCCCCTCGGGTCAGGTCATCTCGGCCGGCGATTACATGGAGGCGACCTCCGACGTCCACACCGCGACCCGGCTGACGCGCCGCATGCTGGACATCGTCGCCCGTGACGTTCGCGCCTGGCTGGACCAGGGCATCTGGTTCCAGCACGTCGGGATCAACGCGTCGTCCGCCGACTTTCAGGGCGGCGGCCTGCACGACGCGATCCGCGAGGCCTTCGATCGCGAAGACGTGTCGCTGAAGCACGTGATCCTAGAGGTCACCGAGACGGTCTATATGGGCCACGCCGGCGCGCGGGTGGCGCGCGAGATCCAGCTGATGCGGGCCAACGGCCTGCGCGTGGCGCTGGACGACTTCGGCACCGGCTTCGCCTCCCTGACCCACCTGCTGTCGGTGCCCGTCGACATCATCAAGATCGACAAGTCCTTCGTCGCTCGCATGGAGCCCGAAAGCCGCAGCGCCGCGATCGTCGAAGGTGTTTTGTCCATCGCCCACAAGCTGGGCATCAAGGTCGTGGCGGAAGGCGTGGAAACCCAAGGTCAGGCCCGCCAGCTGGGCGTGTTCGGCTGCACCCTCGGCCAAGGCTACCTCTATTCGAAGGCCGTCGATCGGCAGGCCGTCACACGGCTGCTGGTCGAAAAGGCCCAGAAGCGCGATCCGGATCTGGTCGCGACGTCGGTTGAGTCATCGGGGGCCCGGCCACCTTCCCTGACGACTGTCGAAGGCGGCGCGGGGCCCATCGTCCGGTATGCCGTCCTTTTGTGTGGTGCGGACTGGCGCGTCGTGTCTGAACGCCGCCCACTGGGCCGTTTCGCTTCACGCGCAGCCGCGATCGAATGCGCCCTGCGCCTTGCGCGAGAGGCGACAGCGTCGGGCGCACGGGTCGAGCTGCTTCATGCCGACGCCTGTGGTGAGCTGAAAGCCTTCCCCATCTCTGACGCCTATGCCGCGATCACCTCCACCGCGGCTGGTGCGACGGAAGCCATGCTGACCCCCGACGCCGCCTGACCTGAAAGAGCGCAGCGCATGACCTCAGGGGCCTGCGTCGGAGAAAGCGTTGACGCCGGATCGCGACAGAGACATTTGGCCCATCAGAACGATTCCACGCGACTTCGCGGTTCCGGAAGCGTTGTCCCTGTTCATGTGAACGGAGACGACCATGACATCCATCCATCTGCCGCCCGGAGCCGCTCAGCTGGTCAGGGACGATCATCCCACGCATCCCGTGCTGATTGACTATGAAGACGGGTCGAGAACCCGCGCCAGGTCCGTCGTCTGGGACGAAACGCCCGCTCCGGCAGGGACTTTTACGGTAGACGATGAGCGTGACGTCGACGCCCACGGACAGTTGCCGCCGCCAGAATAGCCGGCCATTCGACGCCCGTGATTCAATACCGGCCGCGACCGGCCGCGCGTGTGAGACGCGCGGAGGTCGGCTTTTCCTGCGCCGTGACGGCCAAAGCCTGGCGGCTGGATTTCTCCAGCCGCTTCGGCAAGGCTCCCGGCTTCACGGACGCACCCTGACGGATCAGGGTTTGACGCGGATCGTCCGGCCTACGGGCGCCAGGGCCAGCTTGGCCAGCTCGAGGTCCTTCAGAGCGAAGGGGATGCCGATGATGCTGACGAACTCGGCCACGGCGATCACCAGGTGGGACAGGGCGATGTACCAGCCGGCGAAAATGAACCAGATGACGTTGAGCACCATCCCGAGCGGACCCGTCCCGACATCGCCGCGCCCTTCGGCCTGATCGCGCCAGACCACCTCGCGGCCGAAGGGCCAGAAGGAATAGCTGGCGATCCGCCACGCGGCGAAGGCCCATGGCAGGCCGACAATGGTGACGGCGAGGACAGCGCCGCCCAGCAGCCACAGCAGGCCCGAAATCCAGCCTCCGAAAACGAACCACAGCACATTCAGCACAAAGCGGATCACGTCGGTCTTCTCCCTCGCGCCGCAGATCGGCGCAGACCGTAGATATGCAGAAGGCCCCGCTGGCGACAGCGGGGCCTTCGTGAATTCGCGGTAAGCGAACCGGGGTCGTCAGTGAGGTTTTTCGGTCCAGCGCGCCTTGGCGTCGTCCTTGGTCACGTTGAGATGAACGTGCTCATCCACATGGTCGACCCAGCTGACAGGGATCATGTGGTGCTTGAACCCGCCAGCGAGGTCGAGCTTGGCCAGTTCGATCTGGTCGCCGTTGACGTGGTCGACGCGACCGACATGGCCGCCGTCCGAACCGACGACTTCGAGGTGTTCCTTGATGAGCGTGGCGTCTACCATGGGTGTCTCCTGTGTTCCGGTGGCGTGGTTTCAGAACGCGGCGGGGACGGCGGAGTTTCATGCGGCGGCGCCATATGTCGCTGTATTCACAAGCTTCACAGGAGCGGATTGTGGCCGAGATCATCAATCTGAACCGGGCTCGCAAGGCGCGGGCGAAGGTCGAGGCGAAGAGCGCAGCCGCCGGCAACCGCGCAAAACACGGACGGACCCGGCTGGATCGCCAAACGGCGAAAACGGAACGCGAGCGTTCGTCCCGGCTTCTGGATGGTGCGAAACGGGAGCAGCCGCCGGAGGACTGAGATGGCCGGATACATCAGGGACCCCCGCACCCGTCTGGGTCTGATCGCCCTTCTGGCCGCGCGCCGGGTCAAGGCTGAGAAACTGCGGCGGGCAAAAGCCGCCGATCCGCATATGGCCTCCGACGTCGACCCTGCCGTTGAGGCGAAGGCCAGGAGCCGCAAGGCGGGCTGGTTTCGTTAGGCTTCCATTTCGACCGGGGGCCTGGGCGCACGCGCAATCAGGACCTGACCGCCGATGACCAGGGCCACGCCCAACCACGCCGTCAGGCCGAACCGCGCGCCCTCGAACAGGGTCGAGATCATCAGGGCGATGGGCGGGGTCAGGGCGCCGATGTAGCTGGCCAGGGTGTAGCCGCGCGACCGGGCGACGGTGAAGTAGATCAGGAAGGCGATCACCGACCCGAACACCGACAGATACAGCAGCGAGCCGATGTAGCCGGGCGTCACCTCGACGCTCCAGTTCACGCCGGTGGCGAGGCCGTACAGGACCACCAGCCCCGCGCCATAGGCCATGGCCCAGGCCGTAGCCGGCAGGACCTCGGATCCCGCCTTCTGACCGCGCCAGGCGAAATAGTTGGCGATGGTCGAGGCGCAGGCGCCGCCGAAGGCGAGGGCTACCCCCAGCCCCGCGTCGGGGCCCAGACGCGCGCCGAGCAGTTCTCCGCCCGACAGGACGGCGACGCCCAGGGCGCCGAGCGCCGCCCCGGTCCAGACAGCGGGCGCGGCGGTCTGTTTCTCGAGAATCCGGAACAGGATCAGGTTCAGGAAGGCCATGCTGGCGAAGGCAACGGCGACGACACCCGAGGTGATCAGTCCCTCGGCGTGGTAGACAAAGGTGTAGCTGAGGGCGAAGGCGAACATCCCCTGCGCCGCGGCCGCCAGATGCTGGAGCCGGCTCAGCCGGACCGGGCGTCGGGTCACCGCGCAGATGACGAAGAGGATGATCGCCGCCAGGCCGAAGCGCCAGACGATGGAGGCGGTCGGATCGACGCTGCCGAGTTGGAAGGTGATCGCGAACCAGGTCGTGCCCCAGATCGCGGCGCATATCGTCACGCCGATGACAGCGAGCGCGCCAGCCGACGGACGAAAGCGGGCGGGAGGTGTCTGTGAAACGGTCAAGGCGGACTCACGCGGCACGGGTCAGGCGACGCGGATGAACCCGCTACGGCCGCGACGCAACACGAATATCCAGCGGGCCTAATAAGGCTGACTTGTGTCGAGGATCGCCAGGAGCGGCGCGAAGGGCTCACTGAAGTCGGTGGAGTATGGCAGACTGGGTCGTGTCCTTTGGAGTACCGCCGTGGCCCGCCTGACCGACCTCGCCCGCCCGATCGCTCTCGCCGCCGCCCTGACGGCTGCAGGCTGCGCGACGCCCCCCGACGCCCCCACCGGCATGACGGTCGTGACGATCGAGGCCGGCTATCGCGAGCGCATCCTGCTGACTCCCGGGCACGCCCTGACTGTCCGTATCGAGGATGTCAGCCTGGCCGACGCCCCCGCGACCGTGCTTGCCGAAATTACCGAGCCGCTGGACGGTCGGGGACCGCCCTATACGGTCACCCTCAACGTTCCAACGTCGCAGATCGACCCGCGTCATACCTATGCCGCCCGGGCCTCGATCCATGATGCGGAGGGCAAGCTGGTGTTCGTCACCACCGAGCGCCAAGCGGTCTTGACCCGCGATGCCCCGGCGGACGCGCGGATCACGATGCAGGGCGTTCGCTGATCCACGTATGAGCAGTTTGAAGAAGCGTTCGGTTTCCCTGTCCGGCCACGCCACCTCCGTGGCGCTGGAGCCCGAGTTCTGGACCGTGCTCGACGCCATGGCGGCCGAGCGCGGGCTGAGCCATGCGGGGTTTCTCGCGTGGGTGGACGAGACACGCGGGCGACGGCCGCTGGCCTCGGCGTGCCGGGTCCTGGCGCTGGACTGGGCGGCGAAGGGCAACGCTAAGGCGCCGGCTGATCCACATGTTCGCCACGCACGTTCGGGCGCAGGGATCTTGCGAGATCCCTGAGCCCGAAGACGGTCGCTATCGTCGAAGTCAGCTAGTTGGTGGTCGGGCCCGGCGACGGAACGGCGGGCGCCTCGACCCTGGGCAGGTTCACGTCGACGTCGATGTCCTTGGTCGGCGACTCGACGCCGCCGCGGAAGAACATGAAATAAGCCAGCACAGCCACGACGACCAGCAGGCCGCCGACGATGAAGGCCAGTCCCGCGTTGCCGCCGCCGCTGCTGTTTGTGTTCTCGGCCATTGTATAATCCCTTCCATTGATCCCCTGAGCGGCTGGAACGGAGCAACAAGCCTGACGGTTCCGCAGCGGGTTCATCGGCAATAATGCCGTGCGGGCCTGACTTTGGCCGTTGTGCTGCTTATGTTCTCGCGATTCACCCCGCCCGACGTCCGTCCCTGACCGAGTTGCCGTGTCCGACCTGCCTGCTCCGCGCATATCCGATCTGGCCCGTTCACGAGGTCCGGGCGGGGTCGCGTCGGGCTCCGCGCCCGGCGATTACCTGGCCGGGCTGAACAGCGAACAGCGCGCGGCGGTCGAGGCCACCGAAGGCCCTGTGCTGGTTCTGGCCGGCGCCGGCACCGGCAAGACCCGCGTCCTGACCACCCGTCTGGCCCATATCCTCGCCACCGGCCGGGCGAAGCCGTGGGAACTGCTGGTCGTCACCTTCACCAACAAGGCCGCGCGCGAGATGCGCGAGCGGATCACCCATCTTATCGGCCCCTCCGCCGAAGGCCTGCGCTGGCTGGGCACCTTCCACAGCGTCGCGGCCCAGATCCTGCGACGTCACGCCGAACTGGTCGGGCTCAAGTCCAGCTTCACCATCCTCGACACCGACGATCAGGAACGGATCCTGAAACAGCTGCTGGAAGCGGCCAATATCGACACCAAACGGTGGACGCCGAAGTCGTTGTCGCACCTGATCGATCACTGGAAGAACCGCGGCTGGACGCCCGACAAGCTGCCGCCGGGCGAGGATTTCGCCAACGGCAAGGGCCAGTCCCTGTACGCCGCCTACCAGAACCGTCTGGCCAATCTGAACGCCTGCGACTTCGGCGACCTGCTGCTGCACAACCTGACGATCCTGTCGAAACACGCCGACATCGCTCAGGATTATCGCAATCGCTTCCGCTACATCCTGGTCGACGAGTACCAGGATACGAACGTCGCACAGTACCTGTGGCTGCGGTTGCTGACGTCCAGCACCGGCAACGTCTGCTGCGTCGGCGACGACGACCAGTCGATCTATGGCTGGCGCGGGGCCGAGGTCGACAACATCCTGCGCTTCGAACGGGACTTCCCGGGCGCCAAGGTCGTCCGGCTGGAGCGCAACTATCGTTCGACCCACCACATCCTCGGCGCGGCGTCGGGGCTGATCGCCGCCAACCGCGATCGTCTGGGCAAGACCCTGTGGACCGAGGACATGTCCGGCGACAAGGTCAAGGTGCGCGGCGTCTGGGACGGCGAGGCCGAGAGTCGGCTGATCGCCGACGAGATCGAGACCGCGCGCAAGCCGCACGCCGGCGAACCGGGCCTTAAATACGCCGACATGGCCGTTCTGGTCCGCGCCTCCTTCCAGATGCGGGCCTTCGAGGAACGGTTCGTCATGCTGGCCATCCCCTATGTGGTGATCGGCGGGCCGCGCTTCTTCGAACGGGCAGAGATCCGCGACGCTCACGCCTATATGCGGCTGATCCAGTCGGAAGAGGACGATCTGGCCTTCGAGCGGATCGTCAACGTGCCCAAGCGCGGCATCGGCGACACCTCGGTGCAGAAGATCCTGGCCTTCGCGCGGCAGTCGGGCGTCCCTGCCCTGTCGGCCGTGCGCGACCTGATCACCTCGGACGAGCTTCAGGCGCGGACGCGGACGGCCCTGTCCAACTTCGTGCGCGACATCGACCGCTGGCGAGCGCTGGCGACGGACACCCGCCACTGGTCGGTCATGGAGACGGTGCTGGAGGAGAGCGGCTACACCGATATGCAGAAGGCCGACCGCACCAGCGGCCAGACGCGGCTGGATAACCTGAAGGAACTGGTTCAGTCGATGCAGCAGTACGAGACGCTTCAGGCCTATCTGGAGCATGTCTCGCTGGTCATGGACCTCGATCGCGGTGCCGGCGACGACGCCGTCCAGATCATGACCCTGCACGGCGCCAAGGGACTGGAGTTCCCGCTGGTCTTCCTGCCCGGATGGGAAGAAGGCGTCTTTCCCAGCCAGCGCAGTATCGATGAAAAGGGCGAGAAGGGTCTCGAGGAAGAGCGCCGCCTGGCCTATGTCGGCGTGACCCGGGCCAAGGCCCAGGCGCGGATCTCCTTCGCCGCCAACCGTCAGGTCTATGGTCGCTGGACCACCCAGTTGCCCAGCCGCTTCGTCGACGAACTGCCCATCGCCCACGTCGAGGCCGAGAGCGACACCGGCTACTACGGCGTCTCATCCGGAATGAAGGAAGCCAAGTCTCGCTGGGACGATACGCCCAGTTTCGGCGCCGGATACTCCTCGCCCGGCTGGAAACGGGCGCAGAGCTTCACGGCCTCGTCGACGCCCCGCGACCGCTACGCCCGCAACACGATCATTGAGGGCGAAGGCCGTCTGGTCGCGACCGCCGATCCCAAGGCCGGGTCCGGCTGGGCCAAGGGCGAGCGGGTCTTCCATCAGAAGTTCGGCTACGGAAACGTCCGCCTGATCGAGGGCAACAAGCTGTTGATCGACTTCGAAAAGGCGGGCGAGAAGCGGGTCATCGATACCTTCGTTGAGAAGGCGCCCTAGAGGCCTCGTCTACCCGCAAGGGTCGACCTGGATGTCACCACCTCCCACGCCCCAACCGCAAACAGCACCGCCGTAGAGGCGACACTGAGTGCCAGGGGCGTGGTCCAAGGCAGGACCAGCCCGCCGGCCGCGAGGACGATGCAGCCCGCCACGCGGGCCCAGGCGATCGTCTTCCACAGCGTCCAGCTGGCCACGGTCGTGCCGATCAGGAACAGGGCCGGACCGCCCAGCAGGGTCAGGGCGGCAGCAGGCTCCACGTGGCCGCCGGGATGGGCGAGCACCAGTTCATCGGACACCGCCACCACGATAATCCCGGCGATCACCAGCAGCGGTGAATAGGTGTAGGCGCGGCGGGCCAGCCGGCCGGGATCGTCCGCGTGGACGATGGTCTCCGACGCCGCCTCGTGCGCCCTGCCGAAGTAGAGCAGCCACATGGCGACCGTGGACAGGACCGCCGAGACGAAGGCGATCACCACCGGGACCGTCCACGCCAGTTCGGCGAAGGTTGCGCCCGAGACGAGTAGGGTTTCGCCAAGGCAGATGATGACGAACAGGCCCACGCGTTCGGCCATGTGGCCGCCTTCGATGGTCCAGTCTTCGGTGCGGGCGCGGCCCAGCCCCGGCACCCGGAAATAGAAGGCGGGCCCGACGTACTCGATCGCCAAGGCCGCGAGCCAGAAGGCGATCCGGTGCTCGGGCGCGGCCAGTCCGCCCCAAATCCAGAGCCCGCCCGAGACGGTGAGCCAGACGAGGATACGCTGGAAGTTCCGGACCAGCATGCCGTTGTCGCGCGACGCCCAGAGCATGAAGGCGGATCGCCCGACCTGGATCAGGACGAAGGCGACGGCGAACGCCAGCCCTGTCCCCGCGAAGGCGTGCGGCAGGGCGGCCGACATGACCAGTCCTATGCCCATCAGGACGAACAGCAGCGTCTGCACCGGCGCCCGTTCCGGATCCAGCCAGTTGGTCACCCACGATGTGTAGATCCAGGCCCACCAGACGGCGGCCAGCAACATCGCCGCCTGCAGCGCGCCCGGCCAAGTCAGGTGGGCCAGCAAGGTGTGGCTGATCTGGGTGATGGCGAAGACGAAGACCAGATCGAAGAACAGCTCGACGAAGCCGACGCGGGCGTGATGGCCGTCGCGGGCGCGCAGAAGACTGGCCGCCATGATGAACTCCCCCAATCACCGCCCCGAATCCAACGGTTCGTTAAGCGTGTTAGACGACCCTGCAACCGTGACCCTTGCCCGTCCAGAGCCCGATTTCAGCGAACCCGAGCCCCCGTGGTGGGAGCAGGCGGCCGTCATCGGCGTGATCGTCATGCTGACGGGCGCCCTGATCGGCCCCGTCTTCGCGCCGTTGCAGCAGGAGACGCCGATCCTGCGGCTGATCTGGCTGCCGGTTTACGCGGTGATCATGGGACTGCTGGTCGTGCGCGCGGATCAGGTGGTGCGGGCCTGGCCGGCCCTGTTGATTCTGGGCCTGCTTATCGTCCACGCCTATGCCTCGAAATACTGGTCGATCGATCCGGGCGTGACCGGGCGACGGACCATCGCCATGGCTTTCTCCAGCGTCTTCGCCACCTATCTGGGGGCCGTATTCCGGGGCCCTCACCTGCCCCGCGTGTTGATGCTGTCCGGCCTGATCATGGGGGTTGGCAGTCTGGTGATGGTGTTCGCCTTCCCCTCGATCGGCATCCACCAGTACGACAACGCCGGCCTGTGGCGCGGTCTCTGGTACGAGAAGAACCAGATGGGCGTCGTCATGGTCGCCGGAGCCGTGGGCGCCGCCGCCTGTCTGGCGTCGCAGGATCCGCGCCGGCTGCTGCCCGCCGGCACCTTGGCGATCACGACCCTGCTGGTGCTGGCGACCCAGTCCAAGACCTCGCTGCTTTGCCTGATCATCGGGGTGGGTCTGGTCGCGGCCCTGTGGGCCATGCGCAAGGGGGGGCCGTCGATGGCGGTGGTCTGCATCTGGTTCGGCGTCGTCCTGACCGCCCTTGTCGGATACATCTTCATCACCGAGCCCGCCGTGGTGCTGAAGGCCCTGGGCAAGGATCCGTCGCTGACGGGCCGGACCGACATCTGGGTGGCTCTGATGCGCGAGGTGAACCTGAGGCCCTGGACCGGCTTCGGCTATCAGGCCTTCTGGGGCCGGGATTCCGTTCCCGCCGCCTGGATTCGGGCCGAGACGCAGTGGCCGGTGCCGTCGGCGCACAACGGCTGGATCGACCTGCTGATCCAGCTGGGCTGGCCGGGCGCCATCGGCGTCGGGCTGACGGTGCTGATCGCTTTCCTGACCACCCTGTTCCGGATTCCTGTCGCGGGCGCACGAGAAGGCTATCTGGGCATCGCCTATTTCGCAGTCTTCCTGTTGCTGAGCCTGTCCGAAAGCGTGTTGCTGACCAACGCCAACCTGCCGTGGACCCTGCTGCTGGCCATTCTGGCGCGCGGCATGATGGCCGATCCACAGCCAAGGGCCGCGCTTGCCCCCGGACCCGCCGGAGCCTACCTGACGCGATCCCGAATCGCCTCACAGTACGCCCATGGCTCCCGCCGACCTCTTTTCCTTCGATGACGATCAACCGCAGCCGCCCAAGCCGGCCGCTGCGCCCGTAACCGCGCCCGCGCCTACGCCGGCCGCACAGGCCCCCGCGCCTGCTCCGATCGAGGCTGCGAAACCCTCGACGACGGCCCAGCCCGCAGTGCCCGGAAACTATTCCGCCTCTTCGATCGAAGTGCTGGAGGGGCTGGAGCCCGTCCGCAAACGCCCTGGCATGTATATCGGCGGCACCGACGAGCGGGCGCTGCACCACCTGTTCGCCGAAGTGCTCGACAACGCGATGGACGAGGCCGTGGCCCGCCACGCCAAGCTGATCACCGTCGATCTGGACGCTGACGGCTTTCTGTCGGTCAAGGACGACGGTCGCGGCATCCCGGTCGATCCCCACCCCAAACATCCAGGCAAGTCGGCGCTGGAAGTCGTCATGACCGTGCTGCACTCGGGCGGGAAGTTCTCTGGCAAGGCCTATGAGACCTCAGGCGGCCTGCACGGCGTCGGCGTCTCGGTGGTCAACGCCCTGTCGGACGTGCTGGACGTCACCGTCTGGCGCGACGGCTTCGAATGGAAACAATCGTTCAGCCGGGGCATCCCGCAAGGCTCGATCGCCCAGATCCAGCCCTCGAAGAAGCGCGGCACCCTGATCCGTTTCCATCCTGACGAGGAAATCTTCGGCGTCGGCGCGGCCTTCAAGCCGGCTCGCCTGTTCCGGATGACCCGGTCCAAGGCCTATCTGTTCCGCGGGGTCGAGATACGCTGGACCTGCGCGCCCGAGCGGATCACCGACGCGACGCCGGCCACGGCGACCTTCCACTTCCCCAACGGTCTGGCTGACGCCCTGGCCGAGCGAATCGGTGAACTGGAGACCGTGACCCCGACCTTCTCGGGTCGGGTCGAGCGCAAGGGCGAAGCCGGCGCGGTCGAATGGGCCGTGACCTGGTCGCCGATCGGCTTCGGCGAGGCCGACGGCTTCGTCCAGTCCTATTGCAACACCGTCTCCACGCCCGACGGCGGCACCCATGAGGCCGGTTTCCGCGCCGCGCTGGTCAAGGGGCTCAAGGCCTATGGCGAGCTGACCAACGAGAAGCGCGCGGTCCAGATCACGGCCGAGGACGTCATCGCCAACGCCGGCGCCCTGATCAGCGTCTTCATCCGCAATCCCGAGTTTCAGGGCCAGACCAAGGACCGGCTGTCCTCGCCCGAAGGCCAACGGCTGGTCGAGGCCCTGCTGCGTGACCCGCTGGATCACTGGCTGACCGAGAGCCCCAAACAGGCCAACACCCTGCTGGGTTTCGTCATCGACCGGGCCGAGGACCGGCTGCGGCGTCGCAAGGACAAGGAAGTCCAGCGCGCCCAGGCGACCCGGAAACTGCGCCTGCCCGGCAAGCTGTCGGACTGTTCCCGTCAATCCGCCAACGGCACTGAACTGTTCATCGTCGAGGGCGACTCGGCCGGTGGTTCCGCCAAACAGGCGCGCGACCGAACGACCCAAGCCATCCTGCCCCTGCGCGGCAAGATCCTGAACGTGGCCAGCGCCACCGCCGACAAGCTGCGCGCGAATATCGAACTGTCCGACCTGACGCTCGCGCTGGGCGTCACGCCGGGGCCGAGGTTCGACATCGAACAGCTGCGGTACGAGCGGATCGTCATCATGACCGACGCCGACGTGGACGGGGCGCATATCGCGGCGCTGCTGATCACCTTCTTCTATCGCTCCATGCCCGAGGTGATCCGCCAGGGGCGGCTGTTCATGGCCTTGCCGCCTCTCTATCGCCTGTCCAGCGGCCCCTTGAGCGACTACGCCCGCGACGAGGCCCACCGCGAGGAGCTGATGCGCACCACCTTCAAGGGCAAGAAGGTCGAGTTGGGCCGGTTCAAGGGTCTGGGCGAGATGATGGCCTCCCAGCTGAAGGAGACCACCATGGATCCGAAGAAGCGCACCCTGGCCCGCGTCACAGTCCCCGAGAGCGAGGACGAGATCGAGGATCTGGTCGAGCGGCTGATGGGCAAGAAGGCCGACGCCCGCTTCCGCTTCATCCAGGACAACGCCCAGTTCGCGGTCGCCGATCTGGACGTCTAGGCGGCCGAGCGTGTTCGGAGAGAGATCATGGTCCATCTGACACGTCGCGCCCTCGGATCCGGTCTTGCGACGGGTCTGGCCCTGTCACCGATCGCCGCGAGGGCGGAAACGCCCGGAGCGATCCTGTCCAGCGGCTTCGTCTTCGAGACCGCCCCCTATCCCGAGGCCCATGCGTCGACGATCATCGAGACCGGCGGCGGCAGCCTCGTCGCCGCCTGGTTCGGGGGCACGAAAGAGCGCAATCCGGACGTCGAGATCTGGATCGCCCGGTTCGAGAGCGGGCGGTGGTCGACTCCGGTCAGCGTCGCTGATGGCGTTCAGCCCGACGGGTCGCGCCATCCGACGTGGAACCCCGTGCTGTTCCAGCCGCCCGGCGGCGACCTGGTTCTGTTCTACAAGGTCGGGCCGACGCCGCAGGACTGGTGGGGCATGGCGATGACGTCTCCGGACGGCGGGCGGAGCTGGAGAGCTCCGCAGCGTCTGCCGGATGGTATTCTCGGGCCGATCAAGAACAAGCCCGTCGTGCTGGCGGACGGGGCGTGGCTGTCGCCGTCCAGCGTCGAACTGGCCGAAGGAGTCGGCGCCGGAGCCGGGGCGGGCTGGAGCCTGCATTTCGAGCGCTCTGAAGACCGCGGCAGGATGTGGACCGCCAGCGCGCCGGTCCTCTCGCCTCTGAACATCGACGCCATCCAGCCCAGTATCCTGACGCATGGCGACGGCGCCCTGCAGGCGGTGGCGCGGACCCGTCAGGGCGCGCTGGCCTCGACCTGGTCCCGGGACGGCGGGCGAACGTGGTCGGCGCTGGCGGCCATCGACCTGCCCAACCCCAACTCCGGCACGGACGCCGTCACCCTGTCCGACGGGCGACAGCTGATCATTTACAACCACTCGGCCCATGCCGCGGAGACCCCGGGCAAGGGACCGCGCTGGCCGCTGAACCTCGCCCTGTCGGACGACGGCCTGTCATGGCGCATGGTTCTGACGCTGGAGACCGAGCCCCTGACCAGCGGCTATGCCTATCCGGCGATCATCCAGACCGCCGATGGGCTGGTGCACCTGACCTGGACCCACGACCGCAAGCGAATCCGCCATGCCGTGGTCGATCCGCGCCGGCTCGCCTGAGCCGCCCAATACTTGACTATTTCCAAGGGGCTTCTATATGCGGCCCACGTTCGGGACAGGTCTGGCGAATTCGCGCCGCCCGCTCGCCCACCGAGGGGCGGTTCCGCGCATCGCACGCATCCCCGACACGGGGATACCTTTCGTCCCCAAGGATCCATGACAGAATTCGCACAACTGGGCCTTTCGCCCACGACCCTGCAAGCGGTCGCCGATACCGGCTATACGACCGCCACCCCAATCCAGGCCCAGGCCATCCCGGTCGCTTTGGCCGGCCGCGACGTCCTCGGCATCGCCCAGACGGGCACCGGCAAGACCGCCGCCTTCACCCTTCCCCTCATCGACCGCCTGTCCAAGGGCCGCGCCCGGGCTCGCATGCCCCGCGCCCTCGTTCTGGCGCCGACCCGCGAGCTGGCCGACCAGGTCGCTTCGTCCTTCGAGAAATACGCCAAGGGCACCAAACTGACCTGGGTGCTGCTGATCGGCGGCGTCTCCATGGGCGATCAGGTGGCCGCGCTGAACAAGGGCGTGGATGTCCTGATCGCGACCCCCGGCCGCCTGCTTGACCTGTTCGAACGCGGCAAGATGCTGCTGACGGGCGTCGAGCTGATGGTCGTCGACGAAGCTGACCGCATGCTGGACATGGGCTTCATCCCCGATATCGAACGCATCTTCAAACTGACGCCGCCGAAGCGCCAGACCCTGTTCTTCTCGGCCACCATGCCGCCCGAGATCACGCGCCTGACCACCCAGTTCCTCAAGGATCCGACCCGGATCGAGGCCTCGCGCCCCGCCATGACGGCCGAGACCATCACCCAGTATCTGGTCCGTATCCCGACAAGCGATCCCAAGGCCAAGCGCGCGGCCCTGCGTGCGCTGGTGGGTCGTGAAGACGTCCGCAACGGCATCGTCTTTTGCAACCGCAAATCCGAAGTCGACGTCGTCGCCAAGTCGCTTAAACAGCACGGCTTTGACGCCGCGCCAATCCACGGCGATCTCGACCAGTCCCTGCGCATGAAGACCCTTGCAGACTTCCGCTCGGGCGCGCTGAAGATCCTGGTGGCGTCCGACGTCGCCGCGCGCGGTCTGGACATTCCCGACGTCAGCCACGTCTTCAACTACGACGTCTCGCACCACGCCGACGACTATGTCCACCGCATCGGCCGGACGGGTCGCGCGGGCAAGCTGGGTCAGGCCTTCATGCTGGTGACTCCGGCCGACGACAAGGGTTTGGACAAGGTCCTGAAGCTGATCAAGATGGATCCGCAGGAACTGGTTCTCGACATCGACTGGTCCAACGCCGGCGGTTCCGCGCCGCGCCGCGACAAGCCGGAGGGCCGCGCTCCCGCCGCCGCCCGTGGCGGTCGTGGACGTACGCCCCGCACCGACGCCGTCGAGGCCGCGCCGCAGGAAGAGATCGCCGCCGCGCCGATCGCTGCTGCACCTCGCGCCGAGACCCCCGCGGCCGAAGGCGCCGAGCCCGCCCGTCGTACGCGCAGTCGCCGCTCCACCCGTTCGCGCGACACGGCGAGCGAAACGCCCGAGACCGTATCGTCCGCGCCCGTCGCCAAACCAGTTCCAGCCCCTGCCCCCGAGCCAGTCGTTGAGGCCGTCGAAGCATCCACGCCGCGCCCCGCGGCCGAGCCTCACCTGCGTCAGGCCGATCGTCGTCCCGGCGGCCGTTCGGACCGCGACCTGCCGCCGGCGCGTGAAGGCGCAGGCTTCGGATCCGACATCCCGGCGTTCCTCAAACGGCCAGTCACAATCAAAGGTTGAACTAAGTCCGGTTCTGGACACTTTTACGGCGCCGCTTAACCCGACGTTACGGAACCGGCCTTACTGTCTTCCTACGACGCAAGAAGAGCGCTCGCAGGGATAGAGAATGACGACCCAGGTCGAAACCGCGCTCCGTGGTCCAGAAGCCTTCAACCTCGCTCGCCAGGCATTGGCCGAGATGGAGGCCGCCAGCGTTTGGCCGACGCCGCTGAATTTCGAACTGTGGCTGCATTATCTGGGTGATCCCGACGGTCCGCTGGGTCGTGAGATTTCCCGATTGCTGCGCACCAAGGAAGCCTTCACCGAAGGCACGGCCGAGATGCTGGCCGCCGAATATCTGCCGCGAGGCCGTCTGTCCGAGGAAATTCGCGACGCCGGCGCCGTCCTGAACCGCGAGCTGACCAGCGTGTCCGACGCCATCGCCAAGGCCCGCAAGTCGCAGGCCGCCTATGGCGAGACCTTGGCCGACGCCTCCGCCCATATTGAAAAGGTCGCCGAGCCGGCTGATCTGCGCGATCTTGTCTCCGGCCTGACAGCCGCCACATCCAAGGTGCAGCGCGAGAACGCCACCCTGGAACAGCGGCTCGAGACCTCCACCAAGGAAGTCGCCCGGCTGCGCGAACACCTGGAACAGGTGCGCCGCGACGCCATGACCGACGCCCTGACCAATCTGGCCAACCGCAAGGCGTTCGACGAGGAACTGCTGCGGGCCTGCGAGGAAGCGACCAGGGACAACTCGGTCGTCACCCTGGCGGTCATCGACATCGACCATTTCAAGAGCTTCAACGACACTTGGGGTCACCAGACGGGGGATCAGGTCCTGCGCTATGTCGCCAGCGTTATCGGACGGATTTCCAAGGTTCCCCGCTTCGCCGCCCGTTACGGCGGCGAGGAGTTTGCGGTCATCTTCCCGGGCGAAAGCACCATCGTGGTCGAGGCCGCCCTGAACGCCATTCGTCAGGAAATCGGCTCGCGCGCCCTGCGCCGCCGCTCGACCAACGACGAACTGGGCGCGGTGACCATCTCGGCCGGGCTGGCCCAGATGCGGCCGGGCGAGAGCGGATCCTCCCTGCTCGATCGCGCCGACGAGGCGCTGTACGCCTCCAAGCGCGGCGGCCGTAACCGCGTCACCAACGGCGAGCTGCTGGACCACGCCGCCTGATCGGGCTGACGTCGCCACGAACCGTGTCATAGTCGCCCGATGCGCAGCTTCGCCTTCAATGTCGTCTACTGGATCCTGTCGATCAGCTATGGCCTAAGCGCGGCCTTCGCGGCGCTGGCTCCCGGCCGGGACGCCACGGCCTGGATCATTCGCCGCTATGTGAAGCGCATGGTTCAGGCCATGCGTTTGCTCGCGGGGATCACGATTCAGGTCCGGGGCCGCGAACGTCTGCCGACCGGCGCATTCATCATCGCCTCGAAACACCAGAGCTGGGGAGACGGCTTCGCCACCTATGACCAGTTCGACGACCTGGCCTTCGTCACCGGCGACCATCTTGAGAAGTTTCCGCTGCTGGGAACCGTGCTGGACAAACTGGGCGCCATCGTCGTCAACAGTTGCGGCGGCCGCGAGGCCCGCGACGCGCTGAAAAACCGTGGTGCGGACGCCCACAAGCAGGGTCGCAAGATCCTGATCTATCCCGAGGGCCATCTGGCGAAGACGGGCGAGAAGTTCCGCTATCGCTCGGGCGTCTGGCACATGTACCGCGACTTCGACATGCCGGTCGTGCCGCTGGCGTCAAACCTCGGACTGTTCTGGCCCGAGGAGAAGTACGAGAAGCACCCGGGCACGGCGACGCTGGAGTTTCTCGATCCCATCCCGACAGGGCTGGGCAAGGAAGAGTTCCTGACCCGCCTGGAGGCTGTGGTCGAGGCCCGGACCGCCGAACTGATCGCCGAGGCGACCGGACGGCCGGTGATGCCGAATGTTCTGGTGCCCACGCCGAATGAAGTGGCGAAGGCGAAGAGTTCTGCGAGCTAGACGCCGTTCCTTCTCCCCCGAGGGTAGAAGGGTCAGCTTTTCTTCCTCGGCTTCTTCGCCGCCGCCTTCCTCAGGGAGACGTCAATCGCGCCGCGGGCCCATTCGACGGCCTCGTCCGGATCGTCGGTGGCGCTGTCGGGCAGGCTCCAGTAGCCAAGGGTCATCACCGCCCCGTCATTACCCGGATAGGTGAACTGGCGCGAGCCGGCGTCCTGCAGCGCCGGCACATTGCTCTCATCGCCCTTCAGCCAGACCACACCGTCGTCCAGGAGAGCGAAGATCAGGCCGTGGGAATAGACCCCTGCCCCGCCGAACATCCGCTTGATCTCCAGCGGACCCAAGGCGGCGAAATGCTCGCGGATCCAGTCCTCGAAACCCGCGTCACGCGCCATGGTTCAGGCGTCGAGCGCGGCGGCCGGGATGATGGTGACGCTCTCGCCACAACCACAGGCGTCGGTCTGGTTCGGATTGCGGAAGACGAATTTGGAGGCCAGCTTCGTCGTCTCGTAATCGATCTCGGAGCCGATAAGGAACAGGATCGCCTTGGGGTCGATGAGGATGGTGACACCCTTGTCCTCGACTACCTCATCCAGCGGAGCGATCTCCTCGGCATAGGCGAAGGTGTATTCCTGACCGGCGCAGCCGCCGTTCTTCACCCCGACGCGCAGGGCGACATAGTCCTTTTCCGCATTGGCCATGATCTCGCGCACCCGCTCGGCGGCGACGTCGGTCAGGGTGACGGCCTTGGGACGGGGCCGGCGGGCGCGTCCTCCGGTCAAGCCGGAGGATGATGAGGTTTCGAATTCGGTCATCGCATCCTCAGAACATGTTCAGGGCCAGCTTGGCCTCGTCGCTCATCTTCGATGAATCCCACGGCGGGTCGAACACCAGATTGGCCCGGGCCGATTTCACGCCATCTACCTTCTTGACGGCGTCTTCGACCCACCCCGGCATCTCGCCGGCGACGGGGCACCCCGGGGCCGTCAGGGTCATTTCGACCACCACGTCGCGGTCGTCGTTGACGTCGACCTTGTAGATCAAGCCCAGCTCATAGATGTCGACGGGGATCTCCGGATCGAACACCGTCTTCAGCGCCTCGATCAGATCGTCGGTCAGCTTGTCCAGTTCGCCCTGCGACAGGGCGCTGGCCTTGGGCTCGTCCCAGGCGGCGGCGAAGGTGTTGCTTTCGCTGATCGGAGCGTCAGCCTGGGTCGGGATCGGATTGGATTCTGGCATCACACAAAGAACTCGCGCGCCTTGATCAGCGCATCCACGAAGGCGTCTGTATCCTCCACGGTGTTATATAGGGCGAAGCTGGCGCGCGTGCTCGACGTCACCCCCATTCTTTTCGCCAGAGGCTCGGCGCAATGCAGGCCGGCCCGCACGGCGACGCCGTAGCGATCCATGATCTGGGCGATGTCGTGGGCGTGGGCGTCGGCGACGGTGAAGCTGAGGATCGCCCCCTTGCCCTCCGCCTGACCGAGGATTCGCAGCCAGTTCAGTCCGTCCAGCCGCGTCACCGCATGGTCGTACAGGGCGTGCTCATGCGCTGCGACGGCGGCCCGGTCGAAGGTCGACAGCCAGGTCAGGGCCGCCCCCAGGCCGATGACCTCGATGATCGGCGGTGTCCCGGCCTCGAACCGGTGCGGCGGTTTGGCGTAGGTGATGCGGTCCTGTTCGACCGTCTCGATCATCTCGCCCCCGCCCTGATACGGCGGCAGGCTCTCCAGCGCTTCGGCCGTACCGTAAAGGGCGCCGATGCCCGTAGGGCCGTACAGCTTGTGGCCGGTGACGACGTAGAAGTCGCAGCCGATGGCCTGGACATCCGGCGCGGCGTGAACCGCGCCCTGACAGCCGTCGATCAGAACACGGGCGCCCGCCTCATGGGCCAGTCGCGTGATCTCGGCGACCGGATTGATGGTCCCCAGCACGTTGGACATGTGGGTGACCGCGACGATCCGCGTTTTCGGCCCCAGCAGATCGGCATAGGCCGCCATGTCCAGACTGCCGTCGTCCAGCACCGGAATCCATTTCAGCACCGCCCCGCGCCGCTCGCGCAGCAGGTGCCAGGGCACGATGTTGGAGTGGTGCTCCATATCCGAAACGATGATCTCGTCGCCGGGCTGGATGGACAGGCCCAAGCCGTTGGCGACCAGATTGATCGCCTCGGTCCCGCCCTTGGTCCAGACGATATTATCCGGCGTTTCGGCGTTCAGATAGCGGGCCACGGTCTCGCGTGCGGCCTCGAAGGCGTCGGTCGCCTCGTTCGACAGGGTGTGCAGGCCGCGGTGGACGTTGGCGTAGCTGCCCTCCATCTGGGCGACCAGATTGTCGATCACCGCCCGCGGTTTCTGGGCCGAGGCAGCGTTGTCCAGATAGACCAAAGGCTTGCCGTTCACCGTCCGCGACAGGATCGGGAACTGGGCCCGCGCGGCGTAGGGGTCGAAAGACGTCATAACTAGAGGCGTTCCGTCAGCCATGACCGGACCACCTCCCGTGCGTCTTCGTGTTCGATCCGGTCGACAACCTCGATCAGGAAGGCCTGGGTCAGCAGGGCTCGGGCCTCGTCCAGCGGGATGCCCCGCTGCTGCATGTAGAACAGGGCGCTTTCGTCCAGATTGCCCACCGTATTGCCGTGGGCGCACTGGACGTCGTCGGCATAGATGATCAGTTCGGGCTTGGCGTCGATCTCGGCCCGCTCGCCCAGGATCAGGGCGTGGTGGCCCATGCGGGCGTCGGTGCCGTCAGCCCCGCGCTCGACCACGATCTTGCCCTGGAAGACGCCGCGCGCGGTGTCGCGCACCACGCCCTTGGTCAGTTGCGAGGTCTGGCCGTCGGCGGCCAGGTGATCGACGACGCTGGTCATGTCGGTCTGGCGGTCGCCGGTGAGGGCGTAGAGCCCGTCCAGACGGACGTCCGCCCCCTGCCCGCCATGGGCGACCTGGGTCTCCAGACGTTGCAAACTGCCGCCGGTGGCGACGATCGTCTGGCGATAGCGGCCGCCGGGCGCGACCTTGACCTGGGCCTCGGTGACCGAGATGGCGTCTTCCGGCTCCTCGACCAGGACGATACGCGTGACCTCAGCCCCGGCGGCGACGTCCAGCGTCAGCCGGTTGTGGGCGACATAGGCCGAGCCATGGCCTTCATGACTTTCCAGCAGCAGCAGTTTCGCCCCGGCCCGGGCCGAGACGCGCACGCCGGTCGAATGGCCGGTCTCTACAGCATCGGAGACGAACCGCAGACGCAGGGCCTGCTCGCCCGAGGCGACGAAGGCGTCGACCCCGACCGCCACGCCGTTGACGAAGACGATCGCCTCGCCCCCCAGATCGCAGAACGGTCCCGGTCCGGTCAGGGCGGCGCTGGGCGATGGCTGAGGCGGCGCTTTCAGGTAGCGACGGAGGTCGCTGTATTTCCACGCCTCGACCCGCCGGGACGGAAAAGTCGCGACATCGGTCAGGTCCAGCTGCGGCCAGGCGCTCATGCGGCCTGCGGCAGGTATTTGTCGTACCCTTCCGCCTCCAGTTGCAGGGCCAGTTCGGGACCGCCCGAGGCGACGATCCGGCCGGCGGCCAGCACATGAACCCGATCGGGTTTGATGTAGTCGAGCAGCCGCTGATAGTGGGTGATGACCAGCATGGCGCGGTCGGGCGACCGCAGGGCGTTGACGCCCTCCGACACGATCCGCAGCGCGTCGATGTCGAGGCCGGAATCGGTCTCGTCGAGGATCAGCAGCGACGGCTCGAGCAGGGCCATCTGCAGGATCTCCATCCGCTTCTTCTCGCCGCCGGAGAAGCCGACGTTCAGCGGCCGCTTGAGCATGTCGAAATCCATCTTCAGGTTCGCCGAAGCGGCCTTGACCATCTTGAGGAAGACCGGGGCCGTGACCTCGTCCTCGCCGCGCGCGCGGCGCTGCGCGTTCAGAGCGGTACGGACAAAGGTCAGGGCCGGAACGCCGGGGATCTCGATCGGGTACTGGAACGACAGGAAAACGCCCCTCGCGGCGCGCGCGGCAGGGTCGAGATCGAGGAGGTTTTCGCCGTTCCAGTCGACCGACCCCTCGGTCGCCTCATAGCCAGGCCGCCCCGACAGGGCGTAGCCCAGCGTCGACTTGCCAGCCCCGTTCGGCCCCATGATGGCGTGGACCTCGCCGGCCGGGACGTCGAGCGTCAGCCCCTTGAGGATCGGCTTGTCGCCGACGGAGACGTGGAGGTTGGAGATCTTGAGCATGGTTCTTCTTTTACCCGACCGAGCCTTCAAGGCTGATCGCCACTAGTTTTTGCGCCTCGACGGCGAACTCCATCGGCAGCTTCTGCATGACGTCGCGGACGAAGCCGTTGACCAAAAGGGCCACGGCCTCTTCCTGGCTCAGGCCGCGCTGCTGGGCGTAGAAGAGCTGGTCGTCCGACAGGCGGGTCGTCGTCGCCTCGTGCTCCAGCTGGGCCGAGCCGTTGCGGGCCTCGATATAGGGCACGGTGTGGGAGCCGCACTCCTTGCCGATCAGCAGGCTGTCGCACTGGGTGAAGTTGCGCACGCCCGTCGCCTTCTGGTGCACCGAGACCAGACCGCGATAGGTCGAGTCCGACTTGCCCGCCGACACCGCCTTAGCGATGATCCGCGACTTCGAATTCTTGCCCAGATGGATCATCTTGGTGCCGGTGTCGGCCTGCTGATGTCCGTTGGTGATGGCGATCGAATAGAACTCGCCCGAGCTCTCCTCGCCGCGCAGCACGCAGGACGGATATTTCCACGTCACGGCCGAGCCGGTCTCGACCTGGGTCCAGCTGACCTTCGACCGGTCGCCGCGGCAGTCAGCACGCTTGGTGACGAAATTGTAGATGCCGCCCTTGCCCTCAGCGTCGCCCGGGTACCAGTTCTGGACCGTCGAATATTTCACCTCGGCGTCGTCGAGGGCGACGATCTCGACCACCGCCGCATGCAGCTGGTTCTCGTCGCGCATCGGGGCAGTGCAGCCCTCGAGGTAGCTGACGTAGCTGCCCTTGTCGGCGATGATCAGGGTGCGTTCGAACTGGCCCGTCTGGCTCGCGTTGATGCGGAAATAGGTCGACAGCTCCATCGGGCAGCGCACGCCCGGCGGGATGTAGACGAAGGATCCGTCCGAGAAGACCGCGCTGTTCAGGGCCGCGAAATAGTTGTCCGAGACCGGCACGACCGATCCCAGATACTGACGCACCAGATCAGGGTATTCGCGCAAGGCCTCGGAAATCGGCATGAAAATCACCCCGACCTTGGCCAGCTCAGCCTTGAAGGTGGTGACCACGCTGACGCTGTCGAACACGGCGTCCACGGCATAGCGCGGCGCCCCCTCGACTCCGGCCAGCACCGCCTGTTCGCCCAGCGGAATGCCCAGCTTGGCGTAGATGGCCAGCAGCTCAGGGTCGACCTCGTCCAGCGATTTCGGCCCGTCCTTCTTCTTCGGCGCGGCGTAGTAGAACAGGGACTGGTAATCGACCGGCTCATACTTCACCGCAGCCCAGGTGGGTTCCTCCATGGCCTGCCAACGCTCGAAGGCGGCCAGACGCCATTCCAGCATCCACTCAGGTTCACCCTTCTTCTCGCTGATAAAGCGGACGATATCGGCGTTCAGACCGCGTGGCGCGAACTCGGTGTCGATGTCGGAGGTGAAGCCGTGTTCGTACTTTTCCAGCGCAGCGACGGCGTCGATGGTTTCCTGAACGGCGGCCATTACGCGGCCCTCTCGAGTTTGCGGGCCTTGAAGGCCCGATAGCTGTTTACCCAGACCTCGGCGAACCGGGCCCAATCGTCTTCCGTCGTCGCCCAGCCGCCCGAGGCGCGGATGGAGCCGGCGGCGAACCGCCCCTGCCCCATGGCGTCCAGCACCGGACTGCGCGTCACCTTGCCCGAGGAACAGGCCGAACCCGCCGAGACCATGATTCCCGCCAGATCCAGCGTCATGACCTGGGTCTGCGACGGCCAGTCCTCGACCGCCGCGCACAGGGTGTTGTGCAGGATATAGGCGCCCGGCCCCATGATCTCCGCGCCCTCGGCCTCCAGACGCGTCGCGGCGTCGTTCCGCCAGGCCTCCTGCCGATGGATCAGGTCGCGTTGTTCCCGCGCGATCCGGGCTGCCTCGCCAAAGCCGACGGCTGCGGCGACATTCTCGGTCCCGGCGCGCAGGCCGCGTTCCTGACCGCCGCCACGGATGTCGGGCGTCAACGTGCGGCCCGAGGCGTTGACCAGGGCGCCTATGCCTTGCGGGCCGCCGATCTTGTGCGCCGAAAGAGCCCAGGTGTCGCCATCGCGGCGGCGGCCGTCCAGCGGCAGCTTGCCCGCCGCCTGCACCATGTCGACATGCATCCAGGCGCCGAAGCGTTTGCAGACGTCCGCGACCTCGGGAAAGGTCTGAACCACCCCGGTCTCGCTGTTAGCCAGTTGCAGCACGACAAGGGCTGGCGGGCCGTTCTGCAGCCGCTCGCCGATCTCATCGACCGCGACCAGACCGTCTTCCTCGACCTCCAGCCATTCTATCGGCAGGCCCGTCGCCCGTACGGTCTCCAGCACGCTGGCGTGTTCGGTCGGATTGACGATCAGCCGCTGGTAACCGGCCGCGATCGCGGAATGGATGCCCAGCGCGTTTGCCTCGGTGCCCGAACCGGTGAAGGTGACGTCCTCGGTCGAGGCGCCGACCATGGCGGCCACCAGAGCCCGCGCCGTCTCGACCCGCGCCCGCGCCTTGCGGCCGGCCGCATGGATCGACGAGGGATTGCCGACCTCGGCCATCACGGCCGTCATCGCCTCCAGAACCTCGGGCCGCATCGGCGCAGAGGCGTTGTAGTCCAAATAGACGCCCGTCATGCCGCCACGCTGACGTCCGCGTCGGGCGCACGCCGCCGCGCGCCGGTACGGTTCATGACCACGTCTTCCAGCGAAACGCCCGCCAGATAGGCGTGGATCTGGTCGCCGAGGTCTTCCCACAGATTGTGGGTGATGCAGCGCTCCCCGGCCATCATGCAGCCCTTGGGCGAGGAGTGGCCCACGCAGCGCGTCGCACGGATGGGTTCGTCGACCGCCAGGACGATGTCGGCGACGACCGTCTCATGCGCGCCCTTGGCCAGACGGTAGCCGCCGCCCGGGCCGCGCACGCTCATGACCAGACCGCTCTTCCTCAGCCGAGCGAAAAGCTGTTCCAGATAACTCAATGAAATCTCTTGCCGCGTGGCGATTTCGGCCAGCGAAACGGCGCGCGCCGCGCCGTCCGCACCCCGGCCGTTCTTGGCCAGATCGGCCATCGCCATCACGGCGTATCGTCCCTTGGTCGACAGACGCATTGCGCACCTTCAAAAATCTCGCGCTTTTTTGGGTCCCTGTGCTAAGACCCGCGCCTTCTGAAAGGCGGCGATGCGCCAGCGGGACTTAGAAAGTCCTACCGGGGCAGTCAAGTATTTCACCGCCACAAACGACGTATGTGAACGGATTCCAGAGCCCTATGCCTGAAGTCATCCTGCCCGGCGCCTCCGGTCGTATCGAAGGCCGCTATTCCCCGGGCAAGCGCGCCAACGCTCCCATCGCCCTGATCCTGCACCCGCACCCCAAGGCCGGCGGGCACATGAACAACCCGGTCGCCGTGACCCTGTATCAGCTGTTCCAGAAGCGCGGCTTCGCGACGCTGCGTTACAACTCGCGCGGCGTGGGCAAGTCCCAGGGCGAGTTCGACTCGGGCATCGGCGAACTGGCCGACGCTGCGACGGCGCTGGACTGGCTGCAGTCCAACAACCCGGCCGCGACCCAGACCTGGGTCGGCGGCTATCAGTTCGGCGCCTATATCGGCATGCAGCTGCTGATGCGGCGCCCGGAGACGGACGGCTTCATCTCGGTCTCGCCGCCGTCGAACATGTACGACTTCAGCTTCCTGGCGCCCTGCCCGGCCTCGGGCCTGTTCCTGCACGGCACGGCCGACACGATCGTGCCGCCGGTAGAGGTCGAGCGCGTGGTCAACAAGCTGCGCTCCCAGAAGGGCATCGTCATCGACTATGAGCTGGAGGACGGCGCCAGCCACTTCTGGCAGAACCACATCGACGCCGTCGACCGCCGCGTTGGCGCCTATCTGGACAAGCGTCTGGAAGCCGAACCAGCCTGATCTTGCCCTCTTAGATCGGCTCGGCGATCCGCCCGCCGGTCTGGGGGACAGCGACCCCGGTCGTGCCCGGGAAGCTGATCGGCAGACCCCGCTTCGTACGGGCGGCGAGGTAGGCGAAGGCCTCGGCCTCGATCGAGTCGCCACGCCAGCCTTCGTCCTCGGCCGTCGTGACAGGTACGCCGGACCGGTCGCGGATCGCGGCCAGCAGCACCGGATTATGGCGGCCTCCGCCACAGGCCACCACCTTGGTCGGCGCCTCCCCACAGCGGGCGATGCCCAGCGCCACGGATTGGGCCGCGAAGGCCGTCAGGGTCGCGGCGGCGTCTTCCAGTGACAGGCCGGCTACCGGTTCCAGGGAGAAATCGAACCGGTCCAGCGACTTGGGGCCCGTCGCTGCGAAATAGGGGTGGGCCAGATAGGCCGCCAGCACCGCCTCATCGACCTTGCCGGCCTTCGCCAGAGCGCCGTCGACGTCCAGCCGGGCCCTGGTGCGCGCCTGGACCAGCAGGTCGATCATCCCGTTGGCGGGGCCGGTGTCGAAGGCTTCCAGCGCGCCGTCCGAGCGGATCAGGGAGATGTTGCCCACGCCACCGAGATTCAACACTGCGACCGGCGCCGCCAGTTTCGACCAGCGCGCCAGCGCCGCATGATAGATTGGAGCCAGCGGCGCCCCCTGCCCGCCCGCCGCGACGTCGTCGGTGCGGAAATCGTGGGCGACCGGCAGGCCCAGCTCATCGGCCACGGCCTGGGCGTCGATCAGTTGCAGGGTCCGCCCGATACGGTCGGCGTTCGGCGCCTCGTGCAGCACCGTTTGGCCATGGACCCCGACCAGATCCAGATCCCGCGCCTTGACGCCGTTCACGGCCATGAAGCTGAGCGCCGCCGACAGATGGGCGTCGGCCACGGCCTCGCGGGCGTCATCGAAGCTTTCGGGCTCATACTCGCCCCGCTCCCATTCCAGGGCGTCATCGATGGCGTCCTCGATCACCGCGCGGGTCTCGGGGTCCAGCTTCATCTCGCCGGCGGGGCCGAAGCCCAGGATGTCCTCTCCATCTGTCTCGATGATCGCCATATCGACGGCGTCGAGCGAGGTGCCGGTCATGAAGCCGAGGATGCGGAGCGCTTTGGTCATGGCCGCTTGACTGCCACGCGTCCCCCGCCGTAGCTAGACCCATGATCGCCTGCCGCGCCCTCTCCGGCCTGTATTATCGCTCGCTGAGCTAGCGAGCGGCCGCGATCACGTGCCGCCATCGCTGGCGGTGCGGCTTCCACGGAAGACGGCCGCCGGCATCCCTGTTACGGAGCCGACCATGACCGACCCAGCCTTCAAATCCGACTTCCTGAAGACACTGCAGGCGCGCGGCTATATCCATCAGGTCACCCACCCGACCGAGCTGGACGAGGCCGCGGCGACCGGCCTCGTCACCGGCTACATCGGCTTCGACGCCACGGCGCCCAGCCTGCACGTCGGCAGCCTGATCCAGATCATGATGCTGCGCCGGCTGCAGCAGGCCGGCGGCAAGCCCGTCGTGATCATGGGCGGCGGCACGACCAAGGTCGGCGATCCGACCGGCAAGGACGCCTCGCGCCCGCACCTCGGCGACGCGACGATCCAGTCCAACATCGCCTCGATCCGTACGGTGTTCGAGAAATTCCTGACCTTCGGCGACGGCCCGACGGACGCCGTCCTGATCGACAACGACGAGTGGCTGTCGAAATACGGCTACATCCAGTTCCTGCGCGATTTCGGGACCCATTTCACGGTCAACCGGATGCTGGCCTTCGACTCGGTGAAGCTGCGGCTGGAACGCGAACAGCCGATGACCTTCCTCGAGTTCAACTACATGCTGATGCAGTCGGTGGACTTTCTGGAGCTGAACCGCCGCCATGGCGTGACGCTGCAGATGGGCGGGTCCGACCAGTGGGGCAATATCGTCTCGGGCGTCGATCTGGTCCGCAGGGTGGACCAGAAGGCCGCCTTCGGCCTGACCACCCCCCTGTTGACGACGGCGTCCGGCGGCAAGATGGGCAAGACGGCCCATGGCGCCGTGTGGCTGAACGCCGAGCAACTGAGCCCGTACGACTACTGGCAGTTCTGGCGGAACGTCGATGACGCCGATGTCGGCCGCTTCATGCGCCTGTTCACCGATCTGCCGCTGAATGTGGTCGAGGGCTGGGCGTCGCGAGAGGGCGCAAGCATCAACGAATCCAAGAAGGCGTTGGCCGACGCGGCGACGACGATGCTGCACGGGGCGGAGGAGACAGCGAAAGCGCGCGCCGCCGCCGAGGGCGCCTTTGAGAAGGGCACCCTTTCGGCCGACCTGCCGACGGTCGAACTGTCCACGGACGAAGTCATCGGCACCATGATCGCGGCCGTGGTCACCAAAGCGGGTTTGACCGCATCCAACGGCGAGGCGCGGCGTCTGGCGCAAGGCGGCGGTCTGCGTCTGAACGACGAGGCGATCTCCGACGGCGCCCGATTGCTGGGAAGCGCTGACGTCAATGCCGACGGCGTGCTCAAGCTGGCCGCAGGGAAAAAGAAGATCGTGCTGGTACGGCCGGTCTGACACGTCCGGGAAATAAGCGGAGGCTGTCCATGATCATCGAACCCGGCACGCCTGCCCCCGACTTCGACATGCCGACCAACGGCGGCGGACACATGTCGCTGACCGAACTTAAGGGAAAGACAGTCGTCCTTTACTTCTACCCCAAGGCGGACACGCCGGGCTGCACGACGGAGGGGCAGGATTTCACGGCGCTATCCGAAAGCTTCGCCGCAAGGAATGCTGTGGTCGTCGGCGTCTCCCGCGATGCAACAAAAGCGCTGGACCGGTTCAAGGCCAAGCGAGACCTCGGTGTCGTCCTGGCTTCGGACGAGACCGGCTCGGTCACCGAAGCCTTTGGAGTCTGGGGCGAAAAGCAGCTTTACGGCCGGACATACATGGGCATCGAGCGCGCCACCTTCCTGATCGACGGAGACGGCGTTGTTCGTCAGGTCTGGCGCAAGGTCTCGGTGAGGGGCCATGCACAGACTGTGCTCGATGCGGTTGAGGCGCTCTGATTTTCGCTGATCTTCGGGTCTCAAGTATCGTCAGAACGCGAATAAATGTTCGGAATACGCCTGTGACGCGAACATTGCCCCGATCGAGATTCGTTTAAGGGTGTGCGCCGCGTAATGATGCTTACCAATGCGTGAACGCCATTGCGGATACCCGACTGTTCCACAATAGTGGGCTCTGGGCGTGGGGGCGTGTTCAGATGGACGAGGAAACGGGAGCTGTCAGGCGCTCCTTTATCGATCGCTTTTTTCCTGAACGACAAATCTACCTGCGGTCGAACGGTGAGATCAAAGGCTACGCCCTGAGCCGTGGCCGGCAAATGATGATGGCCGCCGTCGCTTTGGCCGTCGCGGGCTGGACCCTGGTCGCCTCGGGCGGTTTCATTTTCGATCTGGTCGCGCGCAGCCAGGCCGACGACGAGGTCGTACGCGCCCGCGCCGCTTCCGAACGCATCAACGCCGACCTTCAGGCCCGTCTGGAAACAGCCGTGGTCCGCATGACCGCCACGACGGGCTCGCTGGACGAGATGGCCCGGATGGTCGAGCGTCGCCACGCCGCCCTGACAAGCGTCGTCGGCATGTTCCGGGGCGTCGACGGCGCTTCCGCCGCCCTGAAGCCCGCCTCCGTCGCCCTGCCCCGGCCGGGCGCGACCCCGGTCCAGCGCATCATGGCCGTGCGGCTGGATCAGGAGCGGCTGATCGATCGCGCCGAGACCTTCGCCCAGAACCGGGCCGAGCGGCTGCGCCTCGCCTTCCGACTGGCCGGGTTGAATCCCGCCGCCTATGCGCCGGCCGCATCGGCGCTGGGCGGCCCGCTGGTCGATGCGAAGGACCCGCGTGCGCTGGCCGCCATCATGGACGTGGACGAGGCCTTCGCCATCCGCATCCGCCACGCGGCCAATGACCTGAACGACATGCGAGGCCTGTCGGACGCCGCTCAGGGCCTGCCCTTCGCCAAGCCCACCCTCGCCCGGACGACCTCGGGCTTCGGCGTGCGGTTCGATCCCTTCAACGGCCGCCCCGCCCTGCATCAGGGTCAGGATTTCGCGGCGCCACTGAATACGCCGATCTACGCCACGGCACCCGGCGTCGTGTCCTTCACCGGCGTCCGTTCAGGGTATGGCAACACTGTCGAGATAGACCATGGCCACGGCTTCAAGACACGCTTCGCCCATCTGAACGCCATCGGCGTCCAGGCCGGCCAGTCGATCGCACTCGGTCAGCGCATCGGCGCCATGGGCACCACAGGACGCTCCACCGGCGTGCATCTGCACTATGAAGTGTGGGTGAACGGCCGGCCCCAGAACCCCGCCCGTTTCCTCAGAGCAGGAGAACAACTTGTTCAATAAAGCCAAGCCCACCGGTCCAGGCCAGAGCCGCCCGACCGCCATGCCCATCCCGCCCCTGCCCGACCTGCCCTCGGCGGGTCGCTCGCCTTCGGCGCCCCAGCCCTCCTATTCGCCAACCCCCTCGCCCGTCGCGGCGTCACGGGGCCTGTCGACCCTGTCCTCGGACCTGCAATTCGAAGGGACGATCTCGGGCGCCGGTGATCTTCAGGTCGATGGCTCGATCAAGGGCGACGTTCGCGTTGGCCGGCTGATCGTCGGCGAGACGGGCGCCATTGAGGGCAATGTCACCGCCGACTATGTCGAGGTGCGCGGCCGTGTCGTCGGCGGCGTCGTCGGTAAACAGGTCAAGCTGGTTTCGACCGCCTATGTCGACGGCGACATCAGCGCCGAGCAACTGTCGATCGACATCGGCGCCTATTTCCAGGGCCGCGTCCTGCAAAGCCGTCGCGAGGCCCCCGTCGCTGCGCCTGCGCCTGCGCCCGCTCCGGTCGCCGCCGCGCCGCGTCCGGTCGAGGCAGCGCCGGTCATCACGCCCGACCTGTCGATCCCGTCCGAACCGGCCAAGTCCGCGCTGTAGCGATCGTCCCCGACCGAATTGAAAAGGCCCGGAAGCATCGCTTCCGGGCCTTTGTGTTTCTAGTCGACCGTGCTGCCGCGGGTCTCGCCGACCCGGGCTGCGAGGGCGGCCCCCATGAACAGGTCCAGATCCCCGTCCAGAACGCCCTGGGTGTCCGAGGTCTCGACCTCGGTCCGCAGGTCCTTGACCATCTGGTAGGGCTGCAGGACGTATGAGCGGATCTGGTGCCCCCAGCCGATGTCGGTCTTGGCGTCGGCCATGGCCTGCGCCGCCTGTTCGCGCCGCTGCAACTCCAGCTCGTACAGCCGGGCACGCAGCATCTTCCACGCCTGTTCGCGGTTCTGGTGCTGTGAGCGCCCGGCCTGACAGGCGACGACGGTATTGGTCGGGATGTGCGTCAGACGCACGGCCGAATCCGTCTTGTTGATATGCTGACCGCCCGAACCCGAGGCCCGGTAGGTGTCGGTGCGCACGTCGGAGGGGTTGATATCGATCTCGATCGTGTCATCGACGACCGGCGAGACCCCGACCGAGGCGAAGGAGGTGTGCCGCTTGGCGGCCGCGTCATAGGGGCTGATGCGAACCAGACGGTGCACGCCGGATTCCGATTTCAGCCACCCGTACGCATTGGGCCCCGTCACGAGGATCGTCGCCGACTTGATGCCGGCCTGATCCCCGTCTTCCGAGGCCTCGATCTCGACCTCATAGCCGTGTGCCTTGGCCCAGCGGGAATACATCCGCAGCAGCATCCCGGCCCAGTCGCAGCTCTCGGTGCCGCCGGCGCCGGAGTTCACTTCCAGATAGGCGTCATTGCCGTCCGCCTCGCCGGACAGCAGGGCTTCCAGCTCGGCCCGGGCGGCGCGTTCCTTGATGGCTTTCAGGGACGCGCGCGCTTCGTCCAGCGTCGCCTCGTCACCTTCTTCCTCGGCCATCTCGGACAGCATGACGCCGTCCTCGAGCTCGCGCTCCATGGCCTTTACAGTGTTGATTTTGGCTTCCAGCTGCGAGCGTTCGCGGCTGACGGCCTGGGCCTCGTCGGGCTTGTCCCACAGGGTCGGATCCTCGACCCGGGCGTTCAGCTCATCGAGCTTTCGATTGGCGACATCCCAGTCAAAGACGCCTCCTGAGCAGAGCGACGCTCTGCTCGATGTCGGCCTTCAAGGCCTCGACATCCGGTCTCATCGCAAACTCCTGCGACAGGGGTGAAAAGGAAACGGCGCGCCGCAGCGGGCGCGCCGTTTGATGGGTCTACCTAGGCCCTCAATACAGTCCGCTCAAGTCCTCGGCGGGCGCGCGCTGCTGGGGCGGCGGCGCGGAGGGCGGCGGGGTGGACGGCGCCTGAGGGTTAGCGGCCTCGAGTTCGCGGCGCACGATCTCGTTGTAGTTGGTCGGGCCGAGCGGCACGACGGGCGCCAGCGGGGCCTCCTCCTCCTCGCGCCGGCGCTCGGTACCGGGGCGGAAGGCTTCCTCGATGCCGCGGACGGTGCGGAACACGGCGTTCTTCGGCCGGACGAACGGACGGGCCGGCCGTTCCTTCAGCGCCTGGGTCATGAAGTCGGTGAAGATCGGAACGGGCGTCTGGGCGCCGGTCTCGCCAGATCCCAGCGAGCGATTGTCGTCGAAGCCGATGAAGACCCCGACCACGATGTCGGTCGAGAATCCGACGAACCAGGCCGAGCGATAGTCGTTGGTCGTGCCGGTCTTGCCGCCGATCCAGCGACCGAGGCCGCGGGCGCTGGCGGCGGTGCCGCGCTGGATGACGCCTTCCAGCATCGAACTGATCTGGTAGGCGGTGATGGGGTCGATGACCTGTGTCCCGCGCGGGGCCAGGCGGGGTGATTCCTGACCGCTGAAGCCGCGTCCGCATTCGCGGCACTGACGCTCGTCGGCGCGATAGACCGTCTCGCCGTTCCTGTCCTGAACCATCTCGATCAGATAGGGATCGACCCGACGACCGCCGTTGACGAAGGCGGAATAGGCGGCGGTCAAACGATAGGGGGTGGTCTCTCCCGCGCCCAGCGAGACGGACAGGTTCGGCTGAAGCGTATCCGAAACGCCCATCTTTTTGGCGAGGTTGACGATGGCCGGCATGCCGACCGTCGAGGCCAGACGCACGGTCATGACGTTGCGCGACAGTTCCAGACCCCGACGCAGGGTCTGCGGCCCGTAATATTCGCGGCTGTAGTTCTCGGGCGTCCAGCGGCCGCCGTTGGCGCCGCCGGCGAAACTGATCGGGGCGTCGAGAACGATCGAGGCCGGGGTGAAGTCGCCGCTTTCCAGCGCCGTGGCGTAGACGAAGGGCTTGAACGACGAACCCGGCTGGCGTTCGGCCTGGGTCGCGCGGTTGAAGCTGGACAAGGCGTAGGAATAGCCGCCGACCATGGCCAGCACGCGCCCGGACTGGGGCTCGATCGCCACCAGGGCGCCGTTGACGGCGGGGATTTGCTTCAGGGCGAACTGCGAACCCCTGGCCTCGACGAAGATCAGGTCGCCACGACGGAGCTGACGGTTGGCGTTGGCCCAAGCGGCGTCGCCGACGATCAGACTGCCGGTGTCGCCGTCGCGAGCGGTGACGATCTGGACGCTGTTGCCGGACACGGCGGTCACGGCGGCGGCCTGCCAGGCGCGGCGTTCGGGCGGAGCCGTCTTCTTCAGCGCCGCCGCCTGCCAGCCGTCTGCGAAGTCGGTCGTGCCCCAGGCGCCGCGCCAGCCGTGCCGACGGTCGTAGTTCTCGAGCCCCGTCATCAGGGCGTCGCGCGCGGCGGTCTGCAAGGTCGGGTCCAGCGTCGTGCGCATGTAGAAGCCGCCGGCGTTCAGCTGATCGCCGATGTCCGGATTGGCCCGGGCCTGACGGCGAGCCTCTTCGACGAAGAAGTCGGCGTCTGCGTACTGGGCCCGTTTCGGGGCATCCTGGGCGATCAGGGGACGTTCGCGCGCCGCGACCATATCGGCCTGACTCAGCCAGCCGTTCTGGGCCATCTCGCCCAGCACCCAGTCGCGACGGCCTTTGGCGGCCCCCGGGTGGCGCTTGGGGTGATAGTTGTTCGGCCCTTTGGGCAGGGCCGCCAGGAAGGCCGCCTCGTCCGGCGTCAGCTGTTGCAGCGACTTGCCGAAATAGTTGTAGGCCGCCGAGGCCACGCCGTAGCTGCGATAGCCAAGGAAGATCTCGTTCAGATACAGTTCGAGGATCTGCTGCTTCGACAGGGTCGCTTCCAGCCGGCTGGACAGTATCGCTTCCTTCAGCTTGCGGCCGAGGGTCGATTCATTGGTCAACAGGACATTCTTGGCGACCTGCTGGGTGATCGTCGAACCGCCTTCCAGCCGCCGCCCCGCGACGAAGTTGAAGACGTTCTTGAACATGGCCCGGCCCAGGCCCGAGACGTCGATGCCGCCGTGCTGGAAGAAATGGCTGTCCTCGGCGGACAGGAAGGCGTGGATCACCGGCTCGGGGATCTGCTCGTAAGGCACGTAGATGCGGCGTTCGTCCGAGAACTCGCCGATCAGGGTGCCGTCGCCGGCATAGACGCGCGTCGCCGTGGGCGGACGATAATCGGCCAGGTCGGAGGCGTCCGGCAGATCGTGGAACAGCCACGCCGCATAGACGGCGACCACCAGCCCGGCCAGCGCGATAGCGCCCAGCAGGCCGATGCCCGCAATCACGAACCAGCGTTCGGCAACCTTCACCACACACTCCGACGGGAAACCCCAGTGTCGGGGTTTAGAGCGTGTCGCGAGACGGGGCTAGCCGGCTTTTCGTCGATCCAGTTCGTTGCGCGCCGCTGTGACCGCATCGACATCCATGTCGGTCTGCGCCGCCATCCACTGCAGGTAGTCGGCCGGCACATCGGCCCACGGCTTGCGGCGGTGCTTGCCGAAGGGGACGGTGGACAGGGCGCGCGGTTCAGCGGTCCAGGCGATCATCTGGTCGACGCTGGCCTCCTTCAGCAGGTCCATCAGGATGTGAGCCGTCACCCAGGCGTCCGGCCCTGCCCGGTGCGCGGGATCGGCCACCGCCGGGTCCAGCCGGAAGCCGCGCCAGTACCGCAGCACCTGGTTCGAATGGCCGGGGGCCTCAGGCCACGCCTGTTTGGCCGATCGGACGGTGCATATCCACGGCAGGCCGCCCGTCGCAGTGTCGGCGATGAAGCTGCGTTCGAACCGGGCGCTGTGGGCGACCATGACATCCGCAGGCTCCGCGAACATCTCGCGCAGGGCGTATTCGTCGCAATGCGGATCGTCGGCGCAGAAATGGTCGGGCGTCAGGTGATGGACAGCCATGGCGTGAAAGGAAATCTCCCCACGAGGCCGGAACAGTCTGGATACCGGCGGCAGGGCCTTCCAGCCCTCCCCGTCCCGCACGACGTCGACGATGCCGACCTCGATGATTTCGGACGTCCGGTTTCCACCGGTGGTTTCAAGATCAACGACGCGCAGACGCATGGCGCCGATATAGGTCGCCGGATCGATTTGAACACGTCAGAGGCGGTCGCAAGGCGACCTGAGCGTCATTTCAGGGCTGGCCGGCGCCCAGCGAGGCCATCTGCATCGGGGCCGACGGCTCGCTGAAATAGCGGTCGATCCCCTCGGCCACGGCGCGCATCAGACGACGACGACGGCGCTCGTCGCTCAGCGCCCGTTCGTCGTCGGGGTTGGTGATGAAGCCCATCTCCAGCAGGACAGCAGGCACGTCGGGCGCCAGCAGGACGGCCAGACCGGCGTCGCGGTGGCTGCGACGCAGCAACGGGTGATCGGCGCCCTCGATATGGGTCAACAGGACGCGGGCGAACTGGGCCGATCGGTTCTGGGTCGCGCGCTGGGTCATGTCCAGCAGGATGCGATCGACCGACGGGTCGCGGCCCGGCAGGTGCAGGTCGCGATGCCAATCGTCGCCGCGCGTGACCTCGCGCACCGCCCGGCTCGCCCCCTGTTCGGACAGGGTATAGACGCTGGCGCCGCGCGTCGCAGGGTCGGCCCCGGCGTCGGCGTGCAGCGAGATGAACAGGTCGGCGTCAGCCTGGCGCGCGATCTGCACCCGGCGCGTCAGGCCCACGTAGGTGTCGTTCTGACGTGTCATCACCACCCGATAGCGCCCTGTACGCTCCAGTTCCGCCTTGAGGACAAGTGCGGCGGCGAGGGTGAGTTGGCTCTCGCGATTGTTTGCGCCCGAGGCTCCCGGGTCGCTGCCGCCGTGCCCGGCGTCGATGACCACCAGCGGCTTTTCGGTCCGGCGTTGTTCAGGACGCGGCGTCCTCGCGCGCGGCGCATCAGGGCGCGTGGGCCCGGTGGCTTTCAGGTCGAGGACGTAGCGATAATTGGGTACTCCGTCGCCGGGCGGCAGCAGGAAACGGCGCTCGATCTCGGCGTTGCGCGACAGGTTCAGCTCTACGCGCGAGGCGGTGCCGGCGGCGCTGACCTGATAGCCGCGCACAAGCCCGGCGCCCGTCCCGTTCATCCCCCGGCCGGGGGCGACGCCGGCCAGCGTGATCACGACCCGGCCGTTGGCGCCGGTCTCGACCACGGATCCGCGAGCCGATCCATCCAGATCGACCACGACCCGCGTCCGGTCGCCCTCGCCGCCAAAGCGCACGCGCAGGACGTCGCCGACCGAACCGGCCGCCAGTCCGCGCCCGCCAGCGAACAGCACGACGCAAATGACGACGAAGGCCATCGCCGTCATCGCCCATTCGCGCATGCCCCACCGGGCGACCTGAGAAAACCACTGACCGTACATTGCGACGGTGACCCACCTCTTCGTTAAGGGTCACGATGGCAGAAGCCGGTTTGGATTGGGTTAAGCGCCGTACGATTCCACGTGCGCCTTTTATTTCCCGTCCGGCGTGACTATGCTTTGTCTGCTCGCGGAGTGTTCGCGCCGCCCGATCCGATCGGGACCGGCGCGCCATCCTCGCCGGCGATGACTTCCACCGATCCGAGGATCAGCCGGCTTCGCGCCGCTGATTCGACGACCTGATCCGATGACGCGGCCGTTTCCGGCGCGCCCCGGGTCCAGGACCGACGATACCCATGGGCCTTTCCGCCTGCGCTCCCATCCGGCCTGACATGGCCAACGTCGCACACGGCGACGGGAAGACGCGTGCCTCGGCCTTCAATCCCATTCGGCGAGCCGCCCCCACCTCGAAGAGCCTCGGCTCACGCAGGTCCGGCAGAGCGCGCCAGAGAGAAACACTCCATGTCAAAGACAATGCTGATCGATGCAGCGCATGCGGAAGAAACCCGCGTCGCGATCGTGGACGGACGCTCGGTTGAAGAGTTCGACTTCGAGTCGAAAACCAAGCGCCAGCTTCGCGGCAACATCTACCTCGCCAAGGTCACCCGCGTAGAGCCCAGCCTTCAGGCCGCCTTCGTCGAGTACGGCGGCAACCGTCACGGCTTCCTGGCCTTCAACGAAATCCACCCGGACTATTATCAGATCCCGGTCGCCGACCGCGAAGCGATCATGGCCGAGGCCCACTCGGACGACGATCACGACGACGAGCACGCCCGCGACAGCGACGACGGCGACTCCGAAGGCGGGATGGCCGAGGAAGAGCGCCTGAAGCGTCGCCTGATGCGCCGCTACAAGATCCAGGACGTCATCCGCCGCCGCCAGATCCTGCTGGTCCAGGTCGTGAAAGACGAACGCTCGTCCAAAGGCGCGGCCCTGACCACCTGGCTGTCGCTGGCCGGCCGCTACTGCGTGCTGATGCCAAACACCGGCAAGGGCGGCGGGATTTCGCGCAAGATCACCCAGGCGTCCGACCGCAAGCGACTGAAGGCCGCGGCCAATGCTCTGGACGTGCCGCGCGGCATGGGGCTGATCATCCGCACGGCCGGCGCAAAGCGCACTAAGGCCGAGATCAAGCGCGACTACGAATATCTGCTGCGACTGTGGGAGACGATCCGCGAGACGACCCTGGCGTCCAACGCCCCGTCGCTGATCTATGAGGAAGAGAACCTCGTCCGCCGCGCCGTGCGCGACATGTTCGACAAGGATTTCGACGGCATTCAGGTCGAGGGCGTCGAGGGCTTCAAGGAAGCGCGCGACTTTATGCGAGTGCTGATGCCTTCGCAGGCCAAGAAGGTGCACCTTTATCAGGGATCGAAACCCCTGTTCGCCGCCAACGGCATCGAGGAGTTGCTGACGCAGATCCACCAGCCGGTCGTGACGCTGAAGTCCGGCGGCTATCTGGTGATCAACCAGACCGAGGCCCTGGTCGCCATCGACGTCAACTCCGGCCGCGCGACCAAGGAACGCAACGTCGAGGCCACCGCCTTCAAGACCAATTGCGAAGCCGCCGTCGAAGCCGCCCGCCAGCTGCGCCTGCGAGACCTCGCCGGCCTGGTCGTCATCGACTTCATCGACATGGATGAATCGAAGAACAACCGCACGGTCGAGCGCATCCTGAAGGACGAACTGAGCCACGACCGCGCCCGCATCCAGATGGGCAAGATCTCCGGCTTCGGCCTGATGGAGATCAGCCGCCAGCGTCGCCGCCTGGGCGTGCTGGAAGGCGCCACCGAGGTCTGCCCGCACTGCGCCGGCGCCGGACGCATCCGCTCGGCCGAGTCCGCCGCCCTGATGGTGCTGCGCGCCGTCGATATCGAGGCCGGCAAGAACGGCGCGGGTTCGGTCAACCTGCGCGTCTCGACCGTGGTCGCCCTCTACATCCTGAACCACAAGCGCGACTATCTGCAGCGCCTGCTGGAGCGTCGCGGCCTCGCCGTGATCATCCAGATCGACGACAGCCTGGCCCAGGGCGAAAGCGCCATCGAGCGGACCGAGACCAACGAGGACTTCGTCCCCGCCGAGTCCGCTATCGCCCTGCCCGACCTGAACGACGACTTCGACGACAGCGCCTATGACGACGAAGACGAGGACGACGACGAAATCATCGAGGACGATGACGCGCTGGACCGCGAAGACGTCGACGACGACGAACCGCGCGAGCGGGTCGAACGCGCCGAGGGCGAAGGCGGCGGACGGGATCGTGGTCGCGGTCGCAAGCGTCGTCGCGGCGGACGTCGTGACGACGAAGCCCCGGCCGGCGTCCCCGACGCCGCTGTCGAAGGCTCTGCGCCAGCCTCTGACGACGACGATGACAGCGAGGCCGGCCGTCGCCGCCGGCGCGGCCGGCGTGGCGGTCGTCGGGTCCGTGAGGACGGCGATGGCGCTACTTCAGGAGCCTTCTTCTGGGTCCGCGGCCGCACGCCGTCGCTGGACGATCCCTATGTCTGGTTCGATCCCATCAACCCCGAGCCCCGCGCCGAGCGCTCGCCGGCTCCGACATCCGCCCAAGGTCCTGCGGCCGACGTCGAGGAATGGGTCGGCGAACGTCCCGAGGGCGAGGTCGCCGGCGATCGCGAGGGCGGCCGCTCGCGCCGTCGTCGCCGTGGTCGCGGCCGTGGGGGCGAACGCGCCCAGCCGCATGATCTGAAGGTCGAGGCCCGCGCCACCAACGAAGGCATGCCGCCGGACGGCTCGCCCGACACCCCGATGGCCGTCGTCATCCCGGCGGAAGCCGAGAGCGACAGCCCGGTGATCCCGGCCGAGCCCCAACGCCGCCGCGTGCGCCGCAAGCCGGCCAGCGCCTCGGCCGCCACGACCGACGTCGATCTGGACACGGGCGTCGAGCCCAACGAGGTCGAGCCTGTCGGCGCGGCCGTCGAGCTGGACGTTACCCCGGTCGAGGCCGCCGCCGAACAGGCGGAAGCCGAGGCTGCCCTGGCCCAGGCCGATGCTCTGGAAGCCGCCAACGAGGCGTCCGAGCCCCAGCCGGCCGTTGTGGTCGCCCACACGCCCGCCCCGGCGCCTGAAGCGGACCTGTCGGCCATCATCGCCGCCGATCCCGCGCAGATCGCCGCACCGCCCGAGAAGCCGAAACGCGGATGGTGGCGCCGTTGAGCGGACCGGCCTAGATAGAGAGCACGGCGGGGGCGTCGGTCGGTCAGGAGTTCAAGTTGAACAGCCTTGTTCGCATCGCATCCCGCCTGCTCGCTTCGGCGACGGCCGCCGCGCTCGCGCTGGCCGTCGCCGGGCCCGCCTCGGCCCAGAGCGCTATCCGGGACACCGAGATCGAGGGCATCATCCGGGAATGGGCCGATCCGGTCTTCGTCGGCATGGGACTGGACCCCAGCCAGGTCGAGGTGCTGCTGATCAACGACAACAGCCTGAACGCCTTCGCGATTCGCGGTCGGATCATGGGCCTGAACACCGGCCTGATCATGCGGACCAAGACGCCCAACGAGCTGCTGGGGGTGATGGCGCACGAGGCCGGGCATATCAAGAATCGCCACCTGCTGCGCGACGGCGCTTCCAACGCCGGGATGCAGCCCTTCATCATGACCATGGCGCTGGGCGCCCTGGCCGCGCTGGCCGGCGAGCCGGGCGCCGGGGCCATGCTGATGGCCAACAGCCAGTATTTCGGCACCCTGGGCGCCCTGCGCTACATGCAGAGCCAGGAAGGCGAGGCTGACATCAGCGGCGCGCGCGCTCTGGAAGCCGCCGGTGAATCCGGACGCGGCCTGGTCGAGTTCTTCGAGAACATGCGCTCGCAGGAAGTCTTCTCCGACGCCCGCCGCTATCCCTATTTCCGCAGCCACCCCCTGTCGGGCCAGCGGATCGAGGCCCTGCGCCGCCCGGTCGAGGCCGCGGCCCACTATACCCATCAGGACAGCCCGGAGCGGATGGCCGAACACGCCCTGATCCTAGCCAAGATGCACGCCTTCATGGATCCGCCGAACCAGACCCTGCGGACCTATCTGTCGACCGACGCCAGCTATCCATCCCGATACGCCCGGGCCATCGCCTACTACCGCGACGGCCAGACAGACAAGGCGGTCGCCGGGGTGGACGCCCTGCTCGTCGAACGCCCCGACGACCCGTACCTGTGGGAGCTGCGGGGTCAGATCCTGTTCGAGGACGGCAAGCCCGCGCAAGCCATCGGCGCCCACGAAAGGGCCGTCCAGCTTAAGCCGGACGCGCCCCTGCTGCGCATCAACCTGGCCCACGCCCTTATCGAGACCAACGACCCGGCCAATCTGGACCGCGCCATCGACGAGCTGAAACGCGCCGTCGCCCGCGAGGACGACAACACCCTGGCCTGGCGTCTGCTGTCACAGGCCTATGGCACCCAGGGCAAGGAGGGCGAGGCGCGACTGGCATCGGCGGAATACTATTTCGCCGCCGGCGACAACGCCCAGGCGACCCAGTTCGCCCTGCGCGCCCGCAACATGCTGGACCGCAACTCCATCGAGTGGCGGCGCGCAGTGGACATCGTCCTGGCCTCGGGTGCGACGCCCGAAGACCTGAACGATCTGGACCGTCGCGAGGAACGCCAGCGCTCCGCCAGCCTTACGCCGGCGTCCTGATCCCCTTTATTGCTTACCCGAGTTCCCATGACCGACGACGCCCCAACGCCTGCCCCCGCGCCCGCGGAAACATCCGGACTGAAGCAGCGCTGGCTGACGGGACGCAGCATGCTGGCGCTCGGGGTGTCCGTCGTGGCGCTTCTGCTGGCGGCGGCGCCCTACGTTAGTCCCGAGGTTCTGGGCGGTCAGGTCCGGGCCTATCTGCTGGCCCATCCGGAGGTGCTGGACGAGGTCGTCGCCACCCGTCAGGCCAATGAGGACACCGCCCGGGTCGATGTGATCAACGCCGCCGTCGCCGCCAACCCGGCTCTGCTGCGGCCCGATCCGCGCGACCCGACCTTCGGACCGGCGAACGCGAAGGTCACGGTGATCGAGTTCTTCGACTACCGCTGCCCCGGCTGCAAGGCGGTGTCACAGGACTATCTGCGCCTGATCCGCACCCATCCCGACGTGCGTTTCGTGTTCAAGGACTGGCCGATTCTGGATCGCGACGGCCCGCCGGTGTCCCAGTACGCCGCCCGCGCCGCCCTGGCCGCGCACCAGCAGGGCAAATATCTGCAGGTCTATGAGGCGCTGATGGCCGAGCGCAGCCTGACCCCGGAAGCGGTCGATCGCATTCTGGCCGCCAACGGCGTCGCCCTGCCACAGGCCCAGGCCGCCATCGCCGCGCCGGACACCTCGCGCCACATCGCCGACATCCACACGACGGCCGCCGCCTTCAAGTTGACCGGCACCCCGACCTTCCTGATCAACGGCAAGACGACCGCCACCATCGCCCCCGAAGAGGTGCTGAAGGCGATCGAGGCGGCCAAGGCGGGTTAGGCCAGCTTCACGTCCATCGCCCCGCCGATCCACTCGACGCGCGACTGGCGCGTCGCGGAGTCCGCGGCGGCGGCGTCCCCCAAGGCCGTCTCGGCCCGGGCCAGAACGAAATAGCTGTAGGGGTCCGCAGGCCAGTCCTTCAGCAGGTCCTCGATCTTCGCCTTTGCGCCGGCGGCGTCGCCCTTGAGCAGCAGGGCGGCGGCCAGGCTGCGGCGGATCGGATACCAGATGATCGGCGGGTCCCCGCCTTCTCCGCCTTCCGACGCCTGAATTGCGGCGGCGCGCGTGAAGGCGGTTATGGCCGCATCGGAGTCGCCCGAAATCATGGCGGCGCGACCTTCCAGCACACGCTGGGACACCTCGGTGAAATCCTGCATCCGCCTGGCCTGGGGCGTGGTCGGCAGGGCTGCACGCAGGCCGGCGATCGCTTCAGATTCTGCCCGCACCGCCGCAGCATCGCCGCGGCGGGCGGCGGCCTCACCCCGGGCGTAGCGCCAGCTGACACGCAGCATCGGGGTCGATTCCGCCGGTTCCTTCAAGGCTGCGACGACGTCCTGATCGGCGAACCGCCCATAGATGGCGTAGGCGTCATTAGCCATGATCTGACGCCAGCTGTTGGACGCGGGAATGTCGGCGTAGGTGGCCAGGAAACGGTCGGCCAGCTTCAGCCCATCGTCCGCGCCGCCGGACATCAGGGCGCCGCCCATGCCGAAATGGATGTTGTGCCCGTGCAGAGGCATGCCCCCGGCGATTCCGCCCGGCCGGGGCGCCCTGGCCTCATAGGCCTGATCCAGCGCCACGGCGTTCACATTCGACCGCATGGCGTCGATGTAGCGGCCGACGCGATAGTAGGTGTGCGACGGCATGTGCACCAGGTGGCTGGCGTTGGGGGCCAGCAAGGCCAGCCGCTCGCCATAGGGGATCGCCTTGTGCGGGTCCGCCGACCATTCGGTCATGTGAATGTAGAGGTGGATGCTGGCCGGATCGTCCGGCTTCACCGCCAGAGCGTGCTCCAGCAGGGCCATGGCGTGGGTCGTGCCCGGATAGGCGGCCTTGCCGTCCTTATCCCAGGGCTCGCCCTCGATGCTCAGCATCCAGGCGTCCGCCGTGATCGCGGCGATCGCGACGTCGTTCGGGTTCTGACGCGCGATCCGGTCCATCTGGCGCGCGAACCGCACGGGGCGGCTGCTCTTGAAGCCTGAATAGCGCTGGATCAGGGCGTTGATCATCTGACGCTGCACCGGGGTGGCGTCGCGGGCCAGCCGGCGGGCGTCTCGGGCGGCGCGACGGGCGGCGACCAGCGACTCCTCGTCCGTGCCGCCGCCGTTCAGGTTCGGCCCCAGCGCCCAGGCCTCGCCCCAGGCGCACATTCCGCAGGACGGATCCAGCGCCCGCGCCTTGCGGAAGGCCCGCACCGCCTCGGTGTGTTCGAAGGCCCAGCGCAGGCGGACGCCCTGGTCGAACCAGATCTGGGCCTCGGGACTGGCGTCGACCTTGAACCCCTCGTCGCCGAAGCCGTCGACCAGAACCATGTCGGCGACCGGCGCCGTCGTCATGGCGGAGCCGACGCGTCCGCAGGTCTGGGGATTGTTGATCAGCGCCAGCGTGGCTGCGGTCTCCGTCGCATCGGCCACGGTCGCCGGGCCGGCGAGGCAAAGGGCGGCGGCGGTGAAGGCCAGCAGTCTGATGCGCATTGTCGATGTCCCCGAACAGCCCACGCACTGTGCTGTAAAAATCAGCGTTCGCCAACCGTGAGTCAGAGGCGACCTACTCGGGCAGGGTGTAGGCCAGATCGTATTTGTGCTGGCCGTCGGCGATGGTCAGGCTGAACACGCCCGCGATCCCGGTCAGAGCGCCTGTGCCCGAGTTGGGCACGACCGTGATCGACAGGCTGAAGCCGTCCGGTCCCATGTCGCCACGATGGGCCAGCAGGAAAGCCCCCTCCTTTCCGTCCAGCGTTCCCACGAACCGCTCCAGCGCCACATAGCTGCCTGTGGTTGCGCTGGGACCGCCGGCCAGCATCTGGCCAACACCCTGTCCGGTCATGCCGCCACTGAACGTCTTGGCCAGCGTGTAACGACTGAGACCCAGGCCAGCCTCGACCACCTCCGGATCGGCAGGTGTGACAGCGACCTCGAAGGTTCCGACAGAGTGATGGGTCATGGGCGTGTCCTGTGATTCGACGGCGGCCCGGGCGGACCCGGCGACAACGGCGCCCAGCGTCACGAGGGCGACGAGCGCGATCAGGGCCAGATAACCGCGGACAGTCAGGGTTCTCATCATCGCGCTTCGGAACAATAAGAGAACACTTTGCGCGCCGCTTCGGCCGCCGTCAATCGGCGACCCCGCCGTGGATCAGATCAGCCCGGCCAGCGGCGAAGATGGATCGGCATACATCCGGCGCGGCATCCGGCCGGCCAGATAGGCTTCGCGACCGGCGATAACGGCGTGCTTCATGGCCCGCGCCATCCGGATCGGATCCTGGGCCCCGGCGATGGCGGTGTTCATCAGGACGGCGTCGCAGCCCAGCTCCATGGCGATGGTGGCGTCGGACGCCGTGCCCACGCCCGCGTCGACCAGCACCGGCACGCCGGCCTGCTCCACGATGAGTCGGATATTGATGCGGTTCTGGATGCCCAGACCCGAGCCGATCGGCGCAGCGGCAGGCATGATGGCGGCGGCCCCCGCCTCCTCCAGTTTCTTCGCGAACACCACGTCGTCGGTGCAGTAGACCATGACGTCGAAACCGTCGGAGACCAGCATCTCCAGCGCCCGCAGCGTCTCGACCATGTCGGGATACAGGTGGGCCGTGTTCGACAGCACCTCCAGCTTCACCAGATTCCAGCCCCCCGCCTCGCGCGCCAGCCGCAACGTCCGCACCGCGTCCTCGCCGGTGAAACAGCCGGCGGTATTGGGCAGGAAGGTGAAGCGGTCCGGCTTCACATGATCGACCAGCATGGGCTGGGTCGGATCCGACAGATTCACGCGGCGCAGGGCCACGGTGACGATCTCGGCCCCCGCGGCCTCGGCGGCGGCGGCGTTCTGGGCGTAGTCGACATATTTGCCGGTGCCGACGATAAGCCGTGAGTTGAAGGTGCGGCCGGCGACGGTCCAGGTGTCTGCGGCGTTGGTGGCGATGATGGAGGTCTGGGCGTTCATGGCCTCTGATCTAGGCCTCCAAACGCCGAAACGGAACCCGCCTCAGCCGCCCCCGACGAAGACCACCAATTCGATGCGGTCGCCCTCGGCCAGAGCCGTCTCGCCGTGCAGCGACCGGGGCACGATCTCGAGATTGCGCTCGACGGCCACCTTGCGTGGGTCCAGTCCCAGCTCTCCGACGAGGGCCAGAATCGTCCCGGCGGCGACCTCACGCGTATCTCCGTTGACTTGAATCCGCATACCGTTACGTCAACCTCTTCAGCGGGCCGCTTTGACCCGCGCCGCCAGTCGGTTAAAAGGCCGCCCGATTCATCGTGGCGACCACGCCCGGAGCTCCCTCGCAGGTTTATGCCCGAAACGCCCGTCATCTACGTCCTGAACGGCCCCAATCTCAACCTGCTCGGGGTTCGGGAGCCGGAAATCTATGGACATGAGACCCTGGCCGACGTGCAGGCGCTGTGCGAAACGGCCGCCGACGGCGCGCGGATCGTGTTCCGCCAGTCAAACCACGAGGGCGAACTGATCGACTGGGTGCAGGAGGCGCGCACCGAAGCTTCGGCCCTGGTGCTGAACCCCGCCGGTTATGGCCACACCTCCGTGGCCCTGCTGGACGCCCTGAAGACCCTGACGATCCCGATCGTCGAATGCCACCTGTCCAATCCGGCGGCGCGCGAGCGCTTCCGACACAAGACCTATGTCTCGCTGGTCGCGACCGGCGTCGTTTCGGGCTTCGGCCCCCAAAGCTACGAACTGGCCGTCAAGGCCGCGGTCAGGCTTGCTCAAAATCGTTCTGCGGAACGTGCAGGGTCCGCCGCCCGTTCGTCCAAAGCATAAAAGAAGGCTCACAGACCCATGGCCGATGCGAAATCGCCCCCCGCCAAGCTCAAGAACGACGCCGAGATCGACACCGTGCTGGTGCGGCAACTGGCCGACATCCTGAACGACACCTCCCTGACGGAGATCGAGGTCGAGCGCGGCGAGCTGCGCATCCGCGTGGCGCGCGAAGTCACCGCCGCGCCGGTCGTCCAGTACGCCGCAGCCCCGATGCAGGCCGCGCCAGTGGCCGCCGCCGCGCCGGCAGCCGCTCCGGCCGCCATGCCGTCTGACCCCGCCACCATCGTCGCCAAGGCCGGCGAAACTGTGAAATCGCCGATGGTCGGCACCGTCTATCTGCAAGCCTCGCCGGAGGCCCCGCCCTTCATCAAGGCTGGCGATACGGTCAAGAAGGGTCAGACCCTGCTGATCGTCGAGGCCATGAAGACCATGAACCCGATCCAGGCGCCGCGTGACGGCGTGGTGTCCGAGGTGCTGGTGGGCGACGCCCAGCCCGTCGAATACGGCGAAGCCCTCGTCCTGCTCGAGTCCTGAACCCGGTCATGACAATGTTCACCAAGGTCCTGATCGCCAACCGGGGCGAGATCGCCCTGCGCATCCACCGGGCGTGCAAGGAGATGGGCATCTCCACCGTCGCCGTGCACTCCGAAGCCGACCGCGGCGCCATGTGGGTGCGGCTGGCCGACGAAAGCGTCTGCATCGGACCCGCTCCGGCGGCCAAGTCCTATCTGAACATCCCCTCGATCATCGCGGCGGCCGAGATCACCGGCGCCCAGGCGATCCACCCGGGCTACGGCTTCCTGTCCGAGAACGCCCGCTTCGCCGAGATCGTCGAAGCCCACGGCATGACCTTCATCGGGCCCAAGCCCGAGCACATCCGGGTCATGGGCGACAAGATCAGCGCCAAGAAGACCGTCATGGAGGCGGGCATCCCCTGCGTGCCCGGCTCGGACGGCGAGGTCGAGACCGTCGAAGCCGCCATCGAGGCGTCGAAGTCCATCGGCTTTCCCCTGATCGTCAAGGCGGCCGCCGGCGGCGGCGGACGCGGCATGAAGGTGGCTCTGACCGCCGACGATCTGGTTGAAGCCGTCCAGACCGCCCAGTCGGAGGCCAAGGCCGCTTTCGGCAACGGCGCCGTCTACATGGAGCGCTATCTCCAGAAGCCGCGCCATATCGAGATCCAGGTCATCGCCGACAGCCACGGCAACGTCGTCCACCTCGGTGAACGCGACTGCTCGCTGCAGCGCCGGCACCAGAAGGTGCTGGAAGAGGCCCCCTCTCCCGCCCTGTCGGCCGAGGGCCGCACGAAGATCGGCGCCGTCGTCAACAAGGCCATCGCCGCTATTGGCTACCTCGGCGTCGGAACCATCGAGTTCCTGTGGGAAGACGGCGAGTTCTTCTTCATCGAGATGAACACCCGTCTGCAGGTCGAGCACCCGGTCACCGAGGCCATCACCGGCGTCGACCTGGTGCGCGAACAGGTCCGTATCGCCGCCGGCCTGCCCCTGTCCTTCACCCAGGACGACATCAACTTCGACGGCCACGCCATCGAGGTGCGGATCAACGCCGAGAACGCTGAGACCTTCACCCCCTCGCCCGGTACGATCACCGACTTCCACGCCCCCGGCGGACTGGGCGTTCGGCTGGATAGCGCCATCTACGCCGGCTATTCGATCCCGCCCTATTACGACAGCCTGATCGGCAAGCTGATCGTGCACGGTCGCGACCGCGCCGAATGCATCGCCCGGCTGAAGCGCAGCCTCGGCGAAATGGTCATCGGCGGCATCGATACGACCATCCCGCTGTTTCAGAAGCTGCTGCAGGAGCCCGACATCCTGTCCGGCGACTACGACATCCACTGGCTCGAGAAATGGGCCGCGCGTCAGGCCGCCAAGGCCTGACCGAGCCCGGCTTCAGCGCCAGTCCGTTCGGCGGCTTCGGCCCGGCCGAGCTTCTCGACTGCTATGCGCGGGGCGTCTTTCCGATGGGCGAGGCGCGCGACGATCCGCGCGTCTTCCTCGTCGAGCCCGACCAGCGGGGCGTCATTCCGCTGGAAGCCTTCCACATCCCGTCCCGTCTGCGCCGGACGGTGCGGGGCGAACCGTTCATCGTCCGAAGCGACACGGCCTTCGACGCCGTGCTGGACGCCTGCGCCAGCCCGGCGCCCGGACGCGAGGACACCTGGATCAACGGGCCGATCCGGCGCCTCTATCTGGCCCTGCACGCCATGGGCCACGCCCACAGCCTCGAATGCTGGCGCGACGCGCGGCTGGTCGGCGGCCTGTACGGGGTGACCCTGGGCGGCGCCTTCTTCGGCGAGAGCATGTTCAGCCGAGAGCGCGATGCGTCCAAGGTCGCCCTCGTCCATCTGGTCGCGAGGCTGCGGCTGGGGGGATGGAAGCTGCTGGACGCCCAGTTCCTGACCAAACATCTGAGCCAGTTCGGCGCCGTGGAAACACCCCAGGCCGCCTATCTGAAACTGCTGAAGGCCGCCCTGAAAGCGGCCCCGGACAAGACCGCGCTGCAGGCCTCTCTGTCAGGCGAAGACGCCGTGACCTACGCCTTGCAGCCCACGACCCAGGCGTCATAGATCGGGTGCTGAAGCCCGCTGATGCCGGGGGTCGAGGCGAACATCCAGCCGCGGAAGATCTGACGCGGCTCGCTGGCCACCGCCGTGCCCTTGGGCTGCAGACTGATGTCCAGATAGGCGATGGCGTCGGCGACCAGTTCGTTGTTGGCGGCGACCTCGCAGGCGCGGGCGCTGAAGATCAGGCTGTCGTTGAAGCGTACGGGACGGCCGCCGACGACGACCTCGAACCGCATCCGTTCGGCCGTGATCTTGTCGATGGCCTCGACGATGGCGACCCGCCGGCGCTGGCGCGGCAGGGGCACGTCGGGCTCGACGACCTTCTCGACCTCGGCCTTCTCAACCGCGGCCTCCGCCTCCGTCGCCTCTTCGGTCCCGGCTTCGATCGGAGCCAGATCAAGCGGTGCGACGGGCGTGATGGCGATGGGAGCCGCTGGCGCCGGCGAGCCCGCGGGCGCGCCCTCGACGGGAGGCGCCGTGCTGCGAAGGATGTCGCCGATGGGATCCTGCGCAGGCGTCGCCTTCTGGGGCGGACTGTCCTGCAAACCGCCGGCCGTCACCACGCCGCCCGCGGCGCAGAGCACCATGGCCGCGACGCCGACAGCGATCCGGCGGGGAGACATCACTCGGGTTTCCAGGCTTCGTAGTCGCCGGTCGCAGCGGGGCGAACGCCCTCGGCGGCCAGCGAGCCGGGAGGACGCCAGGCCAGCGGCGTGCCGGTCAGATTGGGGCGGTGATCCAGCTCCCACTTGCGGCGCGGCAGCGGCGCCTCGGTCGGGGGCTCGTCGAAGGTGTAGTGCAGCCAGCCGTGCCAGTCGGGCGTCACCTTGGACGCCTCGGCATAGCCTTCATAGACGACCCAGCGGCGCTTGCGGCCGTCGTAGCTGATGTTGTCTCGCGACTGGTAGTAGCGGTTGCCGTTCTCGTCGGTCCCGATCAGCGTGCCGCGCTTGGCGATCGTGAACAGGGTGCCGATCGTGGCGCCGTTCCACCAGGTGAAGATCTTGCTCAGCACGTCGGGCAATCCAGTCGAAATCCGTCGCATCGGGCGGCCCGGCGACACGGCGCGATCATAGAAACCGCAGGGCGTGACGTCCAGCCGGATGCGAGTGGATCGTCGAGATGACACAGATCAACATCTTGGGGGTAACCTGCCCCGCGTCCGCTAGATGTATTGATGACGGCCGCCCATCCCCCTAGGCTGGCAGGCAATACCCGCGGAAGGACCCGCATGCGCCTGACATCCCGCTTCGTGAGCCCGGCGGCCACAGTCGCGACGAGCCGCCGTCAGGTGGAGCGCTGCGATTCGATCGCCGACGTCTCGGCGCCGGCGGGCTGGACCGACGCCCAGGTCGAGGCCTGGCTGGACTGGGCCGACGCGCTGCCCTCCGACCTGCCCGGCCTGAACACGGCGCCCGGCGGCCCGACCTTCGGCCACGGCCTGCTGGACGGGGCGGTGGCCCGCTGGGCCGACCGTCTGGCGGCCTGGGGCCGGGCCATGGGAGTCTTCACCGAGGTTCGCGACGCCCAGGCCTTCACCGACGATCTGGTCGCCAGCGTCATCCTGGGTCTGGCCGCTCCAGCACAGGGCCGGTCCGACGGCGCGCGGATACATCCGATCGCCAACGACGCCTCGCCCGGCGTGCCTGCGGCGGAGGTTTTCGATCTCGACGATCCGCAGGCGATTCGGCGTCTGGCGCGGGTCGTGGACGCCCAGCGTGGCGCGCGGCTGGCCGACGGCGCGGTTCAGGCGGTCACGCGGGCCCTGAACGCCGTGGCCGACGCGGTGGATCGCTGCGAAGGCTCGCGCGAGGACTGCACCCATCCGATCCGCAACCCGGCCCTGACCCGTAGCGCCAGCGCCGCCCGCCGGGCCGGCGCCTCGGACGCCGACATCCTGAGGGCTATCGCCGGAGAGCGGGTCTCGCCCCCGACCGCGGCCTCGCCCGTGCTCGCGACGCTGGTCGCCCATGCGGGCCGGGACGATCTGGCCGATGGCGGGACGACGGCCGAGGTCGCCGGGCGCGCCGCCATGGCCGCCGATCTGATCGTGGCCTTCGACGCTCGCGACGCCGAGGCCGCCTCGGATCAGGCCCTGGCCGCGCGCTGCGCCCTGAACCTGCCGTCCCTGGCCGCCATCTGTGGGGGCGAGCCGACCGGCGACGCTTTCAGCCTGGGGCTCGAAGCGCTGGTCCGGCTGTGGACCACGGCGCTCGAGATCGAGATCGCCGCGGGCTTCTCGGCCGGCGGAGATCGGGCGCACCGTCGCCACGCCGTCCGCCCCATCGCCATCGGGCTCGATGGCGGGGTCGACTGGTTGCTGTCCCAAGGCAAGGCCCCCGACGCCGCCGGGCTGGACACCCTGACCGCCGTCGCCGGGATCGCCTCGGCGACCGCCGCCCTGACGTCCAGCGAACTGGCCGACACCCTCGATCCCTGCCTCGGTTGGGACGATGCGGCCGACCGGGTGCTGGACGCCATCGATCGCCGCCATGACCTGTTCTCGGAGGCGACAACGCCGTTGGCGGCCCGCGCCGCCGTCCTGACCGCCGCCGCCCGCTCCGCCGTCCAGCGCAGCCGCCGTCGCCACAGCTCGGTCAGCCTGTTCGTCGTGGACCGCGAACTGACCCTGCGGCTGGGCGGCTCGGCCTTCAGGCACGTCGATACGTTCCAGACCGAGGCTGGCGACACTGTCCGCCGGCTGAGACCCGCCTTGGCCATCGCACTTCAGGCGGTGGACGGCGACGTCGAGGCCGCCGAGCGCTGGGTGCTCGGCCGTCGCACCTTCGCCGAGGCCCCGGGCGTCGATCACGCCGTCCTGCGCAGCCTCGGCTTCACCGACATCGAACTGGCGGCTATCGAGACGGCCCTGAACCAGGTCGAGACGCTGGAAGACGCCTTCGGGCCGCTGGTCGTGGACCCGGGCTTCGTGCGCGATGTGCTGGGGATCGAGGCCGACGGCGAAGGCGGCCTGCTGGCGAGGCTGGGCGTGGCGCCCGAGGCCATCGCTGAGGCCGAGGCCTTCATCTTCGGCTATTCCGACCTGTCCGACTGGCCCGACATGCCGCCCGCGCTGGCGGTGGCCCTGGTCTGCGCGCCGGATCAGCTCGAGCAGGACGCCCGCCGCGTTCTGGAAGCCTTCAGCGACGCGCCGGACCTGACGTCCGACCCGGTCGCCTGGAACACCACCTCTGCGGCCGCAGCCGCCTTGTTGGCGGAGGCCGCCGCGGGGGGTCGTCGCGCGGTCAGACTGGCCCCCGCCCCCGCACCCGAGGGTCCCCTGCTGGTCCTGCCCGACGAGGTCCCGCCCGCCCGCCGGCCGGAGCCCGCGCCGCAGAAGCCGGTCGAGACCGTCGTGGAGCGGGTCGTCGAACGCGACCGGACCCGCCGCAAACTGCCCGACCGCCGCAAGGGCTATATCCAGAAGGCTGCCGTCGGCGGCCACAAGGTCTATATCCATACCGGCGAATACGACGACGGCGAGCTGGGCGAGATCTTCATCGACATGCACAAGGAAGGCGCCGCCTTCCGCAGCCTGATGAACAATTTCGCCATCGCGATCTCGATCGGGCTTCAGTACGGCGTCCCGCTGGACGAGTTCGTGGACGCCTTCGTCTTCACCCGGTTCGAGCCCGCGGGGCGGGTCACGGGCAACGATTCGATCGGATCGGCGACCTCGATCCTCGACTACATCTTCCGCGAGCTGGGGGTCTCCTACCTTGACCGGAACGAGCTGGCCAATGCGGACGCCGAGCCGCTGGACGCCGACGGCCTGGGGTCGGGCAAGGCGGACGAGCTGGTGCCGGCCGCCCACTTCATCTCCAAGGGCTTCGCCCGGGGGGCGGCACCGGACAATCTGGTCGTCCTGCCCTTCGGTCAGAAGAAGGACGTCGAGACCCGGGTCGTCTCGATCGCCGACGCAGACGCCTGCCCGGCCTGCGGCGACTTCACCCTGCAGCAGCGCGGCGCCGTCCGGGTCTGCGACAGCTGCGGCGTGGCGGAGTCGAAGAAGGGATGATCTGAGGCAGCCTGCGGAAGCCACGGATCGTAAACACCTCTTCGGTACAAGCTTGGCGGAAGATCGCAGTGCTGGCCTCGCCAGCCCGGAGCCCGCCATATGAAACGCCTCGTCCTCGCCCTCGCCGTCCTGACCCTCGCCACGCCGGTTCTCGCCCAGAACGCAGGCCAGATCGCCCGGGTGCGCGGCGGGGCCAGTTGCCCGGGTTGCAACCTGTTCCAGGGCGACTTCTCGGGACTGGAGAAGAACGGCCTGAACCTGTCGGGCGCCCGGCTGCGTCAGGCGGACCTGAGCCTGTCGGTGATGAACCGGACCCGGTTCTCCAATACCGACATGCGCGACGTCGAGGCCTATGGGGCGGTGTTCTCGAACGCCAGCTTCAGCCGGGCGAACCTGACCAACGCCAGCTTCGTCGGCGCCTTCCTGGAGGGGGCGAACCTGTCAGGCGCGAACCTGACCGGGACCAACCTCTCGGGGGCCCAGCTGCGCCGGGCCACCGGCCTGACCCAGAGCCAGCTCAACCGGGCCTGCGGGGACGAGGCCACGACCCTGCCCGGTTCGCTGCGCATTCCGGCCTGCTGAGTTACCGCGATTTAAGTAGGGTTTTCGGGCGCATGACGTCATTGAGGTGACGTGAAACAGATCGCCGCCACCCTTCGAACCTCCCTTGCAGCCTTCGCCGGCGTGAGCGCCCTCGTGCTCGCCGCGTCAGCCCAGGCCGAGACGACGTCGATGGCGCAGGACCAGGTTTCGCGGATCGTGTCCCTGGGCGGGTCCTGCAATCGGTGCGAACTGTCCGGCCGGAACCTCAGCGGCGCGACCTTCACCGGCGCCACCTTCGTCAGCGCGACCCTGGTCGGGGCCAACCTGCGCGGGGCCGAACTGGTCGGCTCGAACTTCTCCGCCAGCGACTTCAGCCGCGCCGACATGCGCGGCGTGGAGATCAGCGGCGCCAACTTCACCGGCTCGATCTTCATCGACGCCTCGCTGATCGGGGCCGAGGCCTCGGGCTCGACCTTCGCCCGGGCCAACCTGTCGCGCGCCAACCTGTCGGGCGCGGAGATGGTCGGGGTCAATCTGGGCGGCGCCACCCTGGTCGACGCCAATCTGAACGGGGCCGAGATGTTCGGCGCCAATATGAGCCGGATCAACGCCCGCAACGCCTCCTTCAACGGGGCCGAGCTGCAATCCGCCAATCTGAGCAACAGCGATTTCAGCGGCGTCAGCTTCAACGAGGCCGAACTGGACAACGCCCGCCTCAGCGGCAGCACGTTCAGCCGGGCCACCTTCAACGGCGCGTCGCTGAGCCGGACCGATATCCGCGGCGTGGACCTGTCGCAGGCGCGCGGTCTGACACAGGATCAGGTCGAGGAGGCCTGCGCCGACGACAGCACCCGTCTGCCTCGCGGACTTCAGCCCGGGACTTGCCGGGGCAGCCGTATGGTGATCGTGGGGTCGCGGCCTGTCGCCCCGCCCGCACCGCCAGCGCCCCCCGCGCCTGCGGCGCCGCGCCAACGGCACTTCGTTCTCGCCGGGAACTGACAGCCGCCGTCCGTCTGGTTTTCGTAGTCGGACAGCGCCACGATTTTTTGCTGCCAAACCGTGCCAAGGCGCCAACGAAATCCTGTAAAGTCAAAGGCTTGACGAATCCTCGCGGTGGCGCCGTGCCAGATTATGCGAAATTCGCCCCGCCCCGTTCGACGCCTTCGCTCTCTCGACATGTCAAAGACCGCCGAGCGAGATGGTGCGTGAGAACGGCGCAGGCAAGGCCGGGAGAGGAATAAATTCTCCCACCCGCCCATGACCCGCGCGCCTTACTTCAGCGGCAGGGCGGCCCGGATGTGCAGTTCCTTGTACTGACGCTCCAGCGCATCGGCGGGCGCGCTCATCAGCAGGTCCTGGCCCTGCTGGTTCAGCGGGAAGGCGATGACCTCGCGGATCGCGACCTGATTGGCCAGCAGCATGACGATGCGGTCGATGCCGGGAGCCAGACCGCCGTGCGGCGGCGCGCCGTAGCGGAAGGCGTTCAGCATGCCGCCGAACTGCTCCTCGACCACCGAGGCGTCATAGCCAGCGATCTCGAAGGCCTTGAGCATGATCTCGGCCTTGTGGTTCCGGATCGCGCCCGAGCACAGCTCATAGCCGTTGCAGACGATGTCGTACTGGTAGGCGCGGATGGTCAGCGGATCCTGCGTCTCCAGCGCCTCGAGCCCGCCCTGCGGCATCGAGAAGGGGTTGTGGCTGAAGTCGACCTTCTTCTCTTCCTCGGACCATTCGAACATCGGGAAGTCGACGATCCAGCAGAATTTGAACTGCTCCTCGTCGACCAGCTTCAGCTCGGTGGCGACGCGGGTGCGGGCCAGGCCGGCGAACTTGGCGAAGACCGACGGCAGGCCGGCGGCGAAGAAGGCGGCGTCGCCCTTGCCGAGACCCAGCGAGGTCATCAGGGCGTCGGTGGCCTCGCCCAGGTTCTTGGCGATCGGGCCGCCCCAGGCGTTGTTGTCGTCCGACCAGAAGATGTAGCCCAGACCCGGCTGGCCCTCGCCCTGGGCCCAGGAGTTCATGCGGTCGCAGAAGGCGCGCGATCCGCCGGTCGGGGCCGGGATGGCCCAGACGGCGTTCTTCGCGTCCGCCCCGAGGATCTTGTTGAACAGACCGAAGCCGCCGTCCCGGAAATGCTCCGAGACGTCCTGCATCTTGATGGGGTTGCGGGTGTCCGGCTTGTCGGTGCCGTACCACTTCATCGACTGTTCGTAGGTCAGGCGCTCGAAGCCCGCGTGCTCCAGCGTCTGGCCGAAGTCGTTTGTGAAGGTGTGCGTCCCACTGATCGGCGAAACGGGCTTGCCGTCCGCGAACTCTTCGAACACGCCGTGCATGACGGGCTCGATGGCAGCGAAAACATCCTCTTGCGTGACGAAGCTCATCTCGACGTCGAGCTGATAGAACTCCAGCGACCGGTCGGCGCGCAGGTCTTCGTCGCGGAAGCAGGGCGCGATCTGGAAATAGCGATCGAAGCCCGAAACCATCAGCAGCTGTTTGAACTGCTGCGGGGCCTGCGGGAGGGCGTAGAATTTGCCGGGGTGCAGCCGCGACGGCACCAGGAAGTCGCGCGCGCCTTCCGGCGACGAGGCCGTCAGGATCGGCGTCTGATATTCGAGGAAGCCCTGACCGACCATCCGCTGACGGATCGAGGAGATGACGCGGCTGCGCAGGACGATGTTCTTGTGCAGGGTCTCGCGACGCAGATCGAGGTAGCGGTGCTTGAGGCGGATTTCCTCGGGATATTCGGGCTCTCCGAAGACGGGCAACGGCAGTTCGGCGGCCTCGGACAGGACCTCGACATTGGTGACGCGCAGTTCGATCTCGCCGGTCGGCAGGTTGGGGTTCACCACCGAGGCGTCGCGGGCCACGACCTCGCCGTCCACGCGGATCACGCTCTCGGCGCGCACGCGCTCGACGGCGGCGAAGCCCGGGGTCTCGGGGTGGAAGACCAGTTGGGTCAGGCCGTAGTGGTCACGCAGGTCGATGAACAGCAGACCGCCGTGGTCGCGCTTGCGGTGGACCCAGCCGGACAGGCGGACATTCGTTCCCGCGTCGGTCGAACGGAGGGCGCCGCAGGTGTGGGAGCGATAGGCGTGCATGGGAAATTTCGTCTGGATCGGCCGCGAAACGGCAGGAATTGGAAGGCGCGGAAGGGCGCATCATCGCCCCTGAAAGTCAAGGTCGCAGACCCTTTAACGCCTTGCCGGGCCGCCGCCGCATGCCCATACCAGCCGGGTCATCCAGACTGAGCAGGCAGACCATGTTCCTCGTCACCATCACGTACACCCGCCCCATCGAGGAGATCGAGGCGAAGACGGTCGAGCACCGCGAATGGCTGGACCAGCATATCGCCAGCGGCCTGCTGATCCTGGCCGGCCCCCTGGTCCCGCGCACCGGCGGCGTCCTGATCGCCCGCGGCGGCGGCACGAAGGACGACCTGGCCGCCGTGCTGGCCGAAGACCCGTTCAAGGTTCACGGTCTGGCCGACTATGCGATCACAGAGTTCAAGGCGGGCAAGTTCAACCCGGCGCTGGCGGACATCCTCGGCGGCTGAGCCCCGCATCCACAGACCTGCATCCTTGTCCACGAAGGTGAACAGATGGCGGCGCCGGGATCGTGGTTGATCTGCTATGACAGGCCATGCCCGCGTCACGCGCCCGCGAACAGCTTCGACTCCCGCTTGAGCGGACCGCGCCCGCCGGCGCGGCCGAGTTCGTCGTGTCCGACAGCAATGCGACGGCCTTCGACGTCCTGTCGCGCTGGCCCGAGCATGCCGGCGGGGTTCTGGCCATCTGCGGGCCGGCGGGTTCGGGCAAGAGCCATCTGGCCGCCATCTGGGCCGAGCGGGTCGGGGCCGTGGCCCTGTTCGGCGCCGAGGCGGCGCTGGCCGATCCGCTGGAGCTGGAGGGCCGGCCCGTCCTGCTGGACCGGGCGATGGACGCCGACGACGAGACCCTGTTCCACCTGATCAACCTGGCCCAGTCGGGCGGCGGCGCCCTGCTGGTCGTGTCGCGGCCCGGGCCGCGACACTGGAGCGTGAAGCTGCCCGATCTTCGTTCGCGGCTGGACGCCCTGCGGCTGGTCAGCGTCGAGGAGCCCGACGACGCCGTTCTGGCCGCCATCCTGCGCGCCCGGTTCGCCGAACGCAGCATCATCCCGGCCGAGGAGGTCATCGACTATCTGGTGCGCCGCATCGATCGGTCGGCGGCGGCGGCCGAGCGAATCGTCTCGGCTCTGGACGACGAACACCGCCCTGTGACCCGCGCCCTGGCGCGTCAGGTGCTGGATGCGGCCGAGTTCGACCTGCCCGAGTGATCGTCGATATTTCGTCTCACGGCTGAAGTCCGGCCGGCTGACTTGTCCTAGTTGTCCCGCGATGTAGCGTCGGGAGCGTATCGTGCGTCGAATAAACTGGCTGCGGGCCACCACCCTCATACTCGGCGTGGCCTTCTGCGCGGGCTTCTGGTGGTTCGCGGGCAAGGCGATCATCAGGGCGGCGGCCGCCTTCTGAGACCATTCACGGGCCGGAACGGCCGGAAGTGGTTGCAGCCGTCACGAACGCGTTCCACAACCGGCTCATGTCCGACGCCGTCATCGCCGACACCACCACCGGAGAGGAAGTCCCCTCCTCCCGCGCGCCACAGCTGGCCCTGTCCGAAGAGCTGCTGGCCTCGCCATCGCGCTTCTTCAACCGCGAGATCAGCTGGCTGAAGTTCAACGCCCGCGTGCTGGAAGAGGCCGCCAATCCCGCCCACCCCCTGCTGGAGCGGCTGCGGTTCCTGTCCATCTCGGCCAATAATCTGGACGAGTTCTTCATGACCCGGGTCGCCGGGCTCAAGGGTCAGGTGCGCGAACGCGTCCGCGTCCTGTCGTCCGACGGCCTGACGCCGGCCGAGGCGCTGGAGCGGGTCAACCTTCAGGCCGGCGAGCTGATGGCCGAGCAGCAGCTGCGCTGGGGCCAGTTGCGCAAGGAACTGACCGAGGCGGGCATCGAGGTCATCCACTCGGCCAAGATCACGCGCACCGAGAAAGACCGGCTGGAGCCCGAGTTCCTGAGCCAGCTGTTCGCGGTCCTGACCCCGCTGGCGATCGACCCGGCCCACCCCTTCCCCTTCCTGCCCAACCTCGGCTTTTCGCTGGTGCTGAAGCTGCGGCGGCAAAGCGACAATCGCGTCCTCTATGCGCTGGTGCCCGTGCCGACCCAGGTCCGCCGGTTCTGGGAGCTTCCGACCGACGGGCGGTCCAAGCCCGGCCGCCGCCGGTTCGTGACGCTGGAAAGCCTGCTTCTGCTGTTCATCGACCACCTGTTCCCCGGCTGCGAGGTTCTGGAGAAGGGTCTGATCCGGCTGATCCGCGATTCCGACATCGAGATCGAGGAAGAGGCCGAGGATCTGGTGCTCGAGTTCGAGGAGGCGCTGAAGCAGCGGCGTCTGGGCGAGGTGGTGCGGATCAAGATCGAGGCCTCGACGCCCGACGACCTGCGCGAGTTCATCGTCGGCGAGCTGAAAGCGGCGCCGCAGGACGTGGTTCTGGTGGCCGGCATGCTGGGTCTGGCCCAGCTGTCAGAACTGATCCCGCCCGGCCATCCGGAGCTGAAATTCCCCGGCTACGAGCCACGCTATCCCGAGCGGGTGCGCGACAACGGCGGCGATGTCTTCGCGGCGATCCGCGAGAAGGACATGCTGATCCACCACCCGTTCGAGAGCTTCGACGTGGTGGTGCAGTTCCTGCGTCAGGCGGCGCGGGATCCCAATGTCATCGCCATCAAGCAGACGCTGTACCGGACCTCCAAGGACAGCCCGATCGTCGCGGCCCTGATCGAGGCGGCCGAGAACGGTAAGAACGTCGTCGCCCTGGTCGAGATCAAGGCCCGGTTCGACGAGGAGGCCAACCTGCGCTGGGCCCGGGCCATGGAGCGGGCCGGCGTCCACGTCGTCTTCGGCTTCGTCGAGTACAAGACCCACGCCAAGCTCAGCGTCGTCGTGCGCCGCGAGGGCGAGGGGCTGAAGACCTACTGCCACTTCGGCACCGGCAACTATCACCCGGTGACGGCCAAGGTTTACACCGACCTGTCGCTGTTCAGCTGCGACCCCGTGCTGGGCCGGGATGCGGGCCTGGTGTTCAACTACATCACCGGCTACGCCGAGCCCGACGATCTGGAGGCCCTGGTCGTCTCGCCGCTGAACATGAAATCGACCCTGGTCGAGCTGATCGGCAAGGAGATGTCGGCCGCGGCGCAGGGCAAGCCGGCGGCCATCTGGGTCAAGCTGAACTCGCTGGTGGACCCCGAGATCATCGACGCCCTGTACCGCGCCAGCCAGTGGGGCGTGCGGATCGAACTGGTCGTGCGCGGCATCTGCTGCCTGCGTCCCGGCGTGCCGGGGCTGTCGGAGAACATCCGGGTCAAGTCGATCGTCGGTCGTTTCCTGGAGCACAGCCGCATCATCTGTTTCGCCAACGGCCGCGATTTGCCGCACGACAAGGCGAAGGTCTTCATTTCGTCGGCCGACTGGATGGAGCGGAACCTGAACCGGCGCGTCGAACTGATGACGCCGATCCGCAACGCCACCGTCCACGACCAGATCCTGGACCAGATCATGGTCGCCAATCTGAAGGACGACACCCAGAGCTGGGTGCTGGACGCCGAGGGCGACTATCACCGGGTCAGCGCCGTCGATCCCGAGCGGCCCTTTTCGGCCCACCAGTATTTCATGACCAATCCCAGCCTGTCCGGCCGCGGCCGCAAGGTGAAGACCCGGCCGGAACAGCTGCGCTACGACCGGCCGTCCCGTTGAACGCCGCCGACCTGTACGCGCCGCCCCGCGAGGCGGCGGTGATCGACATCGGCTCGAACTCCGTCCGGATGGTGCTGTACCGACTGGAAGGCCGCGCCATCTGGACCGTCTTCAACGAGAAGGTGCTGGCCGGGCTGGGCCGCGACCTGCCGGCCACGCGCAAGCTGTCGCCGGGCGGGGTCGAACTGGCCATGACGGCCCTGCGCCGGTTCGCGGCGGTGCTGGAGGGCGTGCGCCCGGCCTACACCTTCGTGGCGGCGACGGCGGCGGTGCGCGAGGCCATCGACGGCCCGGCCTTCTGCGACCGTGTCGTGGCCGAGACGGGCCTGCGCGTCCGCATCCTGTCCGGCGAGGAGGAGGCGATGTACGCCGCCCTCGGCGTCATGGCGGGCGATCCCTCGGCCGAGGGGCTGGCGGCGGACATGGGCGGTTCCAGTCTGGAGCTGGTGCGCATCGGCGAGGACCGGCTGAAGCCCGGCGTCACCCTGCCTCTGGGCCCGTTCAGCCTGGCCGACCCGGCCGGGTTCGACGCCGAGCGGCTGCGCGCCCGCATCGGCGAGGTGCTGAAACCGGTCGCCCGAGCCTTCGCCTCGCCCACCCTGCACGCCGTGGGCGGCGGCTGGCGGTCGCTGGCCCAGCTGCACATGGCCAATACCGGCTATCCGCTGAAGATCGTGCACCAGTACGCCATGCCGGCCCAGGACGCCCTGGGGCTGGCGCGGCTGGTGGCGCAGCAGTCGCGGGCCTCGCTGGACCGCTTGCCGGGCGTGTCGAAGAAGCGCGCCGAAACCCTTCCCTACGCGGCCCTGGTGCTGGAGGGGCTGATCGAGCGGCTGGGGCTGAAGACGATCCATTTCTCGGCCTGGGGCCTGCGCGAAGGCCTGCTGTACGAGACGCTGGATCAGGACGAGCCGGACGCCGACCCCCTGATCGCCGGCTGTGCGGCCCTGGGGGCGCGTCAGGGGATTTCGCCCACCCTGCCCGCCGCCCTGCACGCCTGGCTGAAGGATGTCATCACGGCCCTGCCGGAGGCGTTCGGCAAGGGCCGCGACGTCGTCCTGGCCGAGGCCGCGTGCCAGCTGGCCGATCTGGGCGCGCGGCTGCATCCCGACCACCGGCTGGAGCTGGTCTTCGATCAGGTCCTGCGGGCCCCGATCCCGGCCCAGACCCATCCTGAGCGGGTCTTCCTCGCCTGCGTGCTGAACGCCCGCTATGGCGGCGGGGCCAACACCCCGGATCCCGCCGCGGTCGAGCGCCTGCTGGACGAGACGGCGCGCGGCCGGGCGCGGGCCCTGGGTCTGGCGATGCGGCTGGGCTGCGACCTGTCGGGCCGCTCGCCCCAGCTGCTGGCCAACGCGGCGATCATGGTCGACGGCGGGAAGCTGAAGTTGACGGCGTCTGAGGGCTATGCCGATGTGCTGCTGGGCGAACAGACGCGGCGACGCGCCAAGGCCCTGGCCGAGGCCATGGGGCTGAAGCTGGAAATCTGAGGGGAGACGACCATGGCCGTGACGGGCATCGGCGGACTGTTCTTTCGGGCAAACGACCCCAAAGCCTTGGGCGACTGGTATCTGAAGCATCTCGGCGTCGGGGCGCCCGAGGGGGCCTTCGTCTGGGACCAGCAGGCGGGGCCGACGGTGTTCTCGCCGTTCAAGGCCGACACCGATTACTTCCCGGCCGCAAAGCAGTGGATGCTGAACCTGCGGGTCGACGACCTCGACGGCATGATGACCAGTCTGAAGGCCGCCGGGATCAATGTCGTCACCAACGCGGAGTGGGATCACCCCGACGTCGGCCGCTTCGCCCGGATCGAGGATCCCGAAGGCAATCAGGTCGAGCTGTGGCAGCCGGCCCCGTAAACCCTTCTCCTCCCCGTGCCGCAGGCATGGGGAGGTGGATCGGAGGCCGCCTGGCCGACGAGACGGAGGGGGCGACCCGGTCTCAACGACAGGCAAACGACTGACGGACGTGAGCGGAAGCGGCTCCGGTCACCCGGTCGCCCCCTCCGTCACGGCGCGAAGAGGCGCCGCGCCACCTCCCCATCGCGATGCGACGGGGAGGAGAAGCTCTACTCGATCTCGACGACCTCGACGCGGGGGCCGTTCAGCACCAGGGCGATCTCGCCGCGCTTGAGCTTCAGCGCGTCCTCGCCGAACAGCTGGCGGCGCCAGCCCTTCATGGCGTCGACGTCGGCGTCGTCGGACAGGGCGATCTTCTCGAGGTCCGAGACCGTGGCGATCAGCTTGGACGCGACGCCGGCGTTGTCGCTCTTGGCCTTGAGCAACACCTTCAGCAACTCGACCACCGACGGCGGCGCGGGTTGGTTGTGGGCGGGGCGGTCCAGACGGGGCGCGTGGGCCTCGGGGTCGGCCATGACCCGCTTCAGCTCCTCGATCAGCTCCAGACCCAGTCGCGAGCCGCCGAAGCCCTTGGGCACCGAACGAAGACGGTTGAAACCGTCCACGTCCAGCGGCGCCTGGGTCGCGATCTCGTCGATCGCCTCGTCCTTCAGGATGCGGCCGCGCGGCTGATCGCGTTCCTGCGCCGCCCGTTCGCGCCACACCGCCGTCGCCTTGAAGGGCGCGAGGTATCTGGCGGCGTATTTCTTGGGCTTCAGGCGCTTCCAGGCGTTGTCGGGCGTGGTGTCGTAGAGGGCCGGATCGACCAGATCCTCCATTTCGGAGGTGACCCACTCCAGACGGCCTTCCTTCAGCAGCCTGTCGCGCAGCTTGGGATAGAGCGCCGCCAGATGGGTGACGTCGCCAATGGCGTAGGTCAGTTGCGCGTCCGACAGCGGGCGACGCGACCAGTCGGTGAAGCGGCTGCCCTTGTCCAGGTCGATGCGCAGCATCTGCCGCACCAGCGAATCATAGCTGACCTGATCGCCGAAGCCGGCGGCCATGGCGGCCACCTGGGTGTCGAACATCGGCTTGGGCATGGCGCCCAGCTTGACGAAGATCTCGGTGTCCTGCCGGCAGGCGTGGAAGACCTTGACGATCGACGGGTCCCTGAGGATGTCCAGGAAGGGCGTCAGGTCCAGATCCTCGGCCTGCGGGTCGATGATCGCCTCGTCCGTCGGCGTCGCGGCCTGGATCAGGCACAGCTTGGGCCAATAGGTGGTCTCGCGCATGAACTCGGTGTCGACCGCGATGAACGGGGCCGGCGCCGTTCTGGCGTACTCGGCGACACGGGCGCAGAAATCGGCGAGCGCGTCATTGGTGGTGATCGGCGTCATTCGGATGCTATAGCCCCGCGCGAGCCCGTTGTGGCAAGAGCCTCGACACATTTCCGCACTGATTCAGGCCCGTCATCGATGAGCGACACCCCCAAAACGCTGCATAATGGCCTCACCTACGCGGATGCGGGTGTGGATATCGACGCGGGCGAGATGCTGGTGGACGCCATCAAGCCGCTGGCAAAGAGCACCCGCCGCCCCGGCGCGGAGGCTTCGCTGGGCGGATTCGGCGCCCTGTTCGACCTCAAGGCCGCCGGTTTCGAGGATCCCCTGATCGTCGCCACCACCGACGGCGTCGGCACCAAGCTGAAGATCGCCATCGAAACCGGACGTCATGACGGCGTCGGCGTCGATCTGGTCGCCATGTGCGTCAACGACCTGCTGGCCCAGGGCGCAGAGCCCCTGCTGTTCCTCGACTATTACGCCACCGGCAAGCTGGAGATCGACGCCGCCCGCCGCGTCGTGGCCGGGATCGCCGAGGGCTGCCGTCAGGCCGGTTGCGCCCTGGTGGGCGGCGAGACCGCCGAAATGCCCGGCATGTATTCGGGCAATGACTATGACCTGGCGGGCTTCTCGCTGGGCGCCGTCGAGCGCGGCCACGCCCTGCCGTATCTGGATCGCCAGTTCGCCGGCGACGTCATCATCGGCCTGGCCTCCAGCGGCCCGCACTCCAACGGCTATTCCCTGATCCGCAAGGTGGTCGAGAAGTCCGGCCTGTCGTGGGGCGACGACGCTCCCTTCGCCAGGGACCGGTCGCTGGCCCAGGCCCTGATGGAGCCGACGAAGATCTACATCAAGCCGGTCCTGCCGCTGATGAAGGCCGGTCTGATCAAGGGCGCGGCCCACATCACCGGCGGCGGCCTGATTGAGAACCCGCCCCGCTGCATCGCCGAGGGTCTGGAAGCGTCCTTCGACTGGAACGCCTGGCCCATGCCGGCCGTGTTCCAGTGGCTGGGCGAGGTCGGCGGCATTTCCGATCACGAACTGCGCCGCACCTTCAACTGCGGCGTCGGCTTCATCCTGATCGTCGCGCCCGAAAACGCCGAAGAGGTGCTGGAAGGCCTGCTGAACGCCGGCGAAACCGCCTTCGTCTGCGGTCAACTGGCCGACAAGGCCTGATATCGCCGATGGCCTTGCCGCAACCGGTGAAGGTCGCCGTCCTGATCTCCGGCGCCGGCTCCAATATGGCCGCCCTGATCGACGCCGGTCAGGCGGCCCGGTCGCCGTTCGAGGTCGTTCTGGTCGTCTCGAATCAGCCCGACGCGGGCGGGATCGCAATCGCCGGGGCCAAGGGCGTCGCGGCCTTGACCCTCGATCACCGCCCTTTCGGCAAGGACCGTGAGGCGCATGAGCGCGCCATCGACGTCGCCCTGACCGACGCCGGCGTCGAGCGGATCGCCCTGGCCGGCTATATGCGGCTGCTGACGCCGTGGCTGGTGCGGAAATGGGCGGGTCGGATGCTGAACATCCATCCGTCGCTGTTGCCCCTCTATCCCGGTCTGGACACTCACGCCCGCGCCATCGAGGCCGGTGATGTCGAGGCGGGCTGCACCGTCCATCTGGTTACCGAAGGCGTGGATGAAGGTCCGATTCTGGGTCAGGCTCGCGTGCCGGTGCTGCCTGGCGACACCCCCGCGTCGCTGTCCGAGCGGGTGCGGGTCGCCGAACATGCGCTGTATCCCGCGATTCTGGCCGAGGCCTGCCGCACCGCCTGACCGGAAATGCGGACTGAAAACGCATAACGGCCCCGGGATCGCTCCCGGGGCCGTTCGTCGTTCAGCCCGAGGGCGGAAGGTTTAGTTCGGGCGACGCGGGGTGGTCGCCGCGCCCGCCACGCCGCCGATCACGGCGCCGGCGACGGTCGAACCGGTGTCGCCGCCGATCACCTGGCCAGCGACAGCGCCGCCGATCGCGCCGGTGGCGGTGCGTTGTTCCATGGTGGTGCCGCAGGCGGCCAGCAGGGCCAGGGCGCCGATGGCGGGAACGAGCTTGATCATCGTTTTCATCACAGTGTCTCCGAGAGAGGGGGAATCGCGTGTGGTGGAAACGAAACCGCCCGCGTCCGGTTCCGGACGCGGGCGGTTATTGTGACGGTCGCGGTTGCGATCAGCCGACGATCTGGTCGTCCGTGAAGAACTGGGCGATCTCGATCGCGGCGTTATCGTCGGAGTCCGAACCGTGGACCGAGTTTTCGCCGATCGACAGGGCGAACTGTTTGCGGATCGTGCCTTCGGCGGCGTCCTTGGGGTTCGTCGCGCCCATGACTTCACGGTATTTGGCGACGGCGCCTTCGGCTTCCAGCACCTGGACGACGACCGGCTCGGCGGTCATCTGCTCGACCAGTTCGCCGTAGAACGGGCGCTCGGCGTGGACCTCGTAGAATTTCCTGGCCTGTTCGGTCGTCAGCTTGACGCGGCGCTGGGCCACGATGCGCAGGCCGGCGCCTTCGATCACGGCGTTGACGGCGCCCGTCAGGTTGCGGCGGGTCGCGTCGGGCTTGATGATCGAGAAGGTGCGTTCGGTCATGGGAAGACTTCTTGTTTGGGAGTTTGAAGGTGGGGGCTTATAGACGCGCCCTCCCTGCTTTCCAAGTCGCCTCTCTTTTGTGTCCCTGACGCTCACCGCGCGGCGGTTCGCTGCTTGAGGGACGGTTTCAGAACCCGAACGTCAAAAAATGCTCCAGATCACAGACCTGACGTTCAACGCATGGGGCCGCAAATTCCTCGTCGACGCCTCCGTCAGCCTGCCGCCGGGCGCCAAGGTCGGGCTGGTCGGGCGCAACGGCATCGGCAAGTCGACCCTGTTCAAGCTGATCCTGGGCGAGCTTCAGGCCGGCGGCGACGAGATCAGCCTGCCCAAGACCGCCCGCATCGGATCGGTGGATCAGGAACACCCGGCGACGCCGGTCAGCGTCATCGACACCATTCTGGAAGCCGACGTCGAGCGCCACACCCTGCTGGGCCGTCTGGAAACCGCCGAGCCCGAGGAGATGGGCGAGATCTGGTCGCGTCTGATCGAGATCGACGCCGACGCCGCCCCGGCCCGCGCTGCCGAAATCCTCGTCGGTCTGGGCTTCGATCAGGAAAATCAGGCCCGGCCGATGTCCGAGTTCTCGGGCGGCTGGCGGATGCGCGTCGCCCTGGCCGCGGCCCTGTTCGCCGAGCCGGACATGCTGCTGCTCGACGAACCGACCAACTATCTCGACCTCGAGGGCGCCCTGTGGCTGGAAGCGCGGCTGAAGAAGTATCCGCACACGGCCCTGATCATCTCCCACGACCGCGAGATGCTGAACGAGGTCTGCACCCACATCCTGCACCTCGCGAACCACACCCTGACGCTCTACACGGGCAACTACGACGCCTTTGAAAAAGCCCGCGCCGAGAAGGCCCGTCTGCAGCTGTCGGCCAAGGCCAAGCAGGACGCCGAGCGCGCCCACCTGCAGTCCTTCGTCGATCGGTTCAAGGCCAAGGCCTCCAAGGCCGCCCAGGCCCAATCGCGCATGAAGCGGCTGGAGAAGATGCAGCCGGTGGCCACGACCATCGAGGAACGCGTCGCCCCTTTCACCCTGCCCTCGCCGCCGCGCCCGCTGGCGCCGCCGCTGATCCGGCTGGAACGGGCCAACGTCGGCTATGACGTGGGCAAGCCGATCCTGCGCAATCTGAATCTGCGGATGGACCTGGACGACCGGATCGGCCTGCTGGGCGTCAACGGCGCGGGCAAGTCGACCTTCGCCAAGATGATCGCCGGGGCGCTGAACGTGTCCGAGGGCGAACTGCATCGCGACAAGAAGATGCGGGTCGGCTGGTTCCACCAGCACCAGATCGAGGCCATGGACCCGACCGACACGCCGCTGGAGATCATCCGTCGCGCCATGCCGGACAGCGCCGAGGCCGCCCGTCGCTCGAAACTGGCCCAGTTCGGCCTCAGCTACGAGAAGCAGGAGACCACGGTCGACAGCCTGTCGGGCGGCGAGCGCGCTCGCCTGCTGCTGAACATGGTGGCCATGGACGCGCCCCACGTCCTGATCCTCGACGAACCGACCAACCACCTCGACATCGACAGCCGCCGCGCCCTTCTGGACGCGCTGAACGACTATTCGGGCGCCGTCATCCTGATCACCCACGACCGGTCGCTGATGGAGATGGTCGCCGACCGCCTGTGGCTGGCCGCCGACGGCACGGTGAAGCCCTATGAGGGCGACATGGACGACTACGCGAAGTTCGTCCTCGATCGCGCCAAGGCCGCCATCGCCAAGCCCAGCCAGATCAGGAAGGAAGAGGCGGCCGCAGCGCCTGCGCAGAACAACAGGAACAAGAAGAACGACAAGAAATCAGGCCCTTCGCCTTCCACCCTGCGTCACGCGGTGAGGAAGGCCGAGGAGCGGATGGCCCAGCTGACGGCCGAGATCGCCCGCATCGACGACGACATGGCCAACGCCTCGGTCAACAATCCCAAGGCGCTGGAAGGCCTGACCCGCGCCCGGAGCAAGACGCAGCAGGACCTCGACGCCGCCGAAGCCGCCTGGGTCGCCGCCGAGGAAGCCTTGGCTGAAGTCAGCTGATTTGAGCCTGCCCTGGCCACGTGGTATATACACGTATCTACGGAGCTGAGCCCATGCCCACCGCCACCAGCAAGACCTTCAAGAGCGGCAACAGCGAAGCCGTCCGCCTGCCCAAGGACATCGGTTTCGGCCTCGACGTGGAGCTGACCCTGGTCCGCTCCGGCGACGTCCTGACGATCTATCCGAAGCGCGGCAGCATCCAGGATCTCGTCCGTGATTTGAGGAACATGCCGCGCCCCTCCTCCATCGGCGTCCGCGACGAGATCATCATTCCGGAGCGGGACGGCCTTTAGGTGAGTTGGCTGATCGACACCAATGTCGCGATCCACTTTCGCGATGGCGATCCGGAGACACTTGAACGCTTCGCCGCTCTGGACCGACCTGTCGTTCTGTCCATTGTCTCACGCGTCGAACTTGAGGGCGGTGTCTATCAAAGTTCCGCTGACAGCGATCTCCGTCGACAACGTCTCGACCGAATGCTGGCGACCCTGCTGGTTCTTGATTTTGATGATGGCGCCGCAAATGCCTATCGCAGGATCATTGAGGCCGTCGGCTTTTCGAGACGCAAGCTTCTGGACAGAATGATCGCGGCCCAAGCCTTGGCGAAAGACATCCCTCTCATCACGTGTAACGGCGATGACTTCCGCGATATCCCGAGGCTCACCCTGATTGAATGGTGATTTTGCGGATGACGCCCGGCCGACGATCGGTGTTGCAAACCGTTCGCATCTGGAGCATTCAGGCGCAAACGGAGACTCCCATGCGGACCCTGCGCAACGCGGCCCTGACGGCCTTCCTGGTGGCCATGACGGCGGGTCAGGCCCTCGCCCATTCTCCCTATGTCCGGCCCAACGTCTTCGACGCCACAAAGCGCGATCACGTCACGGTCGAGGCCAGCTTCACCGAGGACATCTTCGCCGCCGAGGTGGTGATGCGGTCGGACGCCTGGCACATCGTCGGCCCCAACGGCGACACGCCGATCACGACGGTCACCTATCTGACCGACATGGCCGTGTTCGAGGCGCCGACGCCCGTCGACGGCACCTACAGGATCTCTTCCGGGCCCCGCACCGGCCGCACCGCCCAGATGTACCGGGCGACCGACGGCGCGTGGAAGATGGTCGGCGAGGAGGACGGAACCCCGCCCGCCGGCGCGCCTCTGGTCGCAGTGCAGAGCATCACCACGGCCGACGCCTATGTCACCCGCGGCGCGCCCTCGGCCGAGGTTCTGACGCCCACGGGCAAGGGGCTGGAGCTGGTTCCCCTGATCCAGCCGGCCGACGTCGTGGCCGGCGAGGCCGCGCCGTTCCGCCTGCTGCTGGACGGCCAGCCGCTGGCCAATGTGCCTGTCACCGTCTTCCGCGAGGCCGGGCGCTATGACGGGCGCAAGGTCGAGGCGGAACTGGTCACGGACGCTGAAGGTCAGGTGGTCATCACCGCCTCGGCCCCCGGCGCCTACATGACCTTGATCCGCCACCGGATGGAGGCGCCGGCCGGGTCCGAGGTCCCTTATCGCAGCTACAGCCACACCCTGACCTTCGTCGCCCAGGAAGGCTGACGCCAGCGCGGCGCCGTTCTTGACGGAACCGCAACGGACAGGGAGGGTGTCGTCTTCCCTGTCGCCGTTCGAGTGTGTCCGTGTCGCGTCTGCTCCTGTCCGCCTGCCTCGCCTCCCTGACCCTCGCGGCCGCCCATGGGGCCAGCGCCCAGACCCCGGTGCTGACGGACCCGCACGCGGCGCCGCTGGCCCTGCCCCGCGCCCAGCCCGACATTCCCGCCCCTACGACCGCCGTCTATCCCGGCGTCATCCGGCATGAGGTCGACGCCACCGATCTGGACCGCCGGATCGTCAATGTGCGCGAGACGATCCCGGTCGCCGCCGCCGGCCCCCTGACCCTGCTCTATCCGAAATTCCTGCCCGGCAACCACGCCGACACCGGCCCGATCCAGCTGGTCTCCGGCGTCACCGTCACCGGCGGCGGCCAGCGGATCGAATGGGTCCGCGACACGCTGGAGCCTTACGCCTTCCACATCGACGTGCCCCAAGGCGTGACCGAGATCGTCGTCGAGTTCCAATGGCTGACCCAGCCCGACAACGCCGTGTGGCGCGTCACCATGACCCCGGCCATGCTGAACATGCAGTGGGAGAAGGCCCTGCTCTATCCGGCCGGCTACGCCTCGACCGGCATCACCTTCGCCTCGTCGATCCGGTTGCCGCAGGGCTGGAACTACGGGACCTCGCTGACGACGCAGACCTTCGACAACGGCGTGGCGACCTTCGCCCCGACGGACCTTTATACCCTCGTCGACAGCCCGATGTTCGCCGGCGCACACTATCGCCGCATCGACATCGATCCGCGCGGCGAGGGCGTGCATCTGAACATCGTCGCGGACAAGGCGTCGAACATCGCCCCCACGCCCGCCCAGCTGGGCCTCTACGAAAATCTGGTGACCCAGACCGACCGGCTGTTCGGCGCCCGCCACTACGACCGGTACGACTTCCTGCTGGCGCTGACGGATCAATTGGGCGGCATCGGGCTGGAGCACCATCGCTCCAGCGAGAACACCGTCTCGCCCGGCTTCTTCACCGACTGGGACAAGAGCACGGGCGCCCGCGACCTGCTGCCGCACGAGTTCACCCACTCCTGGAACGGCAAGTTCATGCGGCCGGCCGACGAGCTGACCGCCAACTACAACATCCCGACCCAGAACACCCTGCTGTGGGTCTATGAGGGCCAGACCGAATACTGGGGCGAGGTCTTGTCGGCCCGCTCGGGCCTTCACAGCAAGGAAGAGGCCCTGATCGGCCTGGCTGGGATCGCCGCCTTCTACGAAAACCAGCCGGGCCGCGAATGGCGCGCGCTGCAGGACACCAACAACCACAACCTTCTGGGCTATCGCGTGCCGGGCCAGTTCACCTCGTGGATGCGGGGCACCGGCGACTACTACCGCGAAAGCCTGTTGATCTGGCTCGACGCCGACACCCTGATCCGCGAGGGCACCAACGGCCGCAAGTCGCTGGACGATTTCGCCAGGGCCTTCTTCGGTCACGACGACGGGGTCTTCACGCCCCACGGTTACACTTTCGAGGACCTGACCAGCGCCCTGAACGGCGTGTACGCCCACGACTGGGCCGGCTTCCTGCGCACCCGCCTGGACGCCGCCGGACCGGATGCCGCGGCGCCGCTGGATGGCCTCGCGCGCGGCGGCTACCGCCTGACCTACACCGATACGCTGACGCCTCTGGAGAAGAAGGTCCAGTCGGGCTGGGCGACGGACTTCCAGTATTCGCTGGGCTTCACCCTGACCGCGAGCAACCGGCTGTCCAACATCCTGTGGGGCGGACCGGCCTATACGGCGGGCATCGGGGCCGGCTGGGATCTGGTCGCCGTCAATGAGGTCGCGGGCGGCGCGGAGGTCCTGCGTGACGCCGTCACGGCGGCAAAGGGCGCGGATGCGCCGATCGTCCTGCTGCTGAAAAGCGGCAGCCGCTATCGCACCGTCGCCTTCGACTACCACGCCGGCCTGCGTTATCCGCGACTGGAGCGGGTCGAGGGCGCTCCCGATCGGCTGGGCGACATCCTGACGCCACGGCGGCGCTAAGGACCCTTCTCCCCATGTGGGAGAAGGTGGCAGCCGAAGGCTGACGGATGAGGGGTCACACCGTAGGCGCCGGTGAGCTGTCCTTAAACGTCAGACGCCAGCGTGCCCCCTCATCCGACCTCGCTGTGCTCGGCCACCTTCTCCCACAAGGGGAGAAGGACGAGTCTTACCCCCTCAACGCCGCCAGCAAGGCCTCGGCGGCTTCGCGCGAGGACGCGGGGTTCTGGCCGGTGATCAGCTTCCCGTCGACCTGGATGAACGAGCCCCAGTCAGGGCCCTTGGCGTAAAGCCCGCCGCTGGCCTTCAGCATGTCCTCGACGAGGAAGGGCACGACGTCCGTCAGGCCGACGGCGTCCTCCTCGCTGTTGGTGAAGCCGGCCACAGCCCGGCCCTTGACCAGCGGCTCGCCGTCGGCAGCCTTGACGTTCCTGAACACGCCCGGCGCGTGGCAGACGGCCGCGACCGGCTTGTCGGCGGCGACGAAGGCCTCGATCAGGCGGATCGATTTTGCGTCCTCGGCCAGATCCCACAGCGGTCCGTGACCGCCCGGATAGAAGACGGCGTCGAAATCGGCGGCCTCCACGCTTGCCAGCTCGACCGTCGTGGCCAGGGCCGTCTGCGCTTCTGGATCGGCCTTGAAACGACGCGTGTCATCGGTCTGGGCGTCGGCGTCGTCGCTCTTGGGATCCAGCGGCGGCTGCCCGCCCTTCGGCGAGGCCAGGACGATCTCTGCGCCGGCGTCCTTCAACGCAAAATAGGGGGCGGCGAACTCTTCCAGCCAGAAGCCCGTCTTCTTGCCGGTGTCGCCGAGCTGGTCGTGCGAGGTCAGGATCATCAGGATCTTCATGGGAGCGCCTTTTTCGTCGGGGGAGGCTCAGATGGGTATGCCTGCCCGTTCGCGCACCCCGCCCCGCGTATTCAAACCGGCCAAACGAAAACGGGCCCGGTGTTTCCACCGGGCCCGCTGAAGTTTCGCACTCCGGCCTGAACGGCCAGCGAACCAGATTACTTGATCTGGATCTTGGCGCCGGCTTCTTCCAGCTTCTTCTTCACTTCTTCGGCGATTTGCTTCGAGACGTTCTCGACGACGTTGGCCGGAGCAGCTTCGACCAGGTCCTTGGCTTCCTTCAGGCCCAGGTCCGAACGCACGCCGCGGACTTCCTTGATCACGTTGATCTTCTTGTCGCCACCGTCCAGCAGGACGACGGTGAATTCGGTTTGCTCTTCGGCGGCTTCAGCCGGAGCAGCGGCAGCGCCGCCAGCAGCGGCGACGGCCACGGGAGCAGCAGCCGAGACGCCCCACTTTTCTTCGAGCAGCTTGGACAGTTCAGCGGCTTCGAGGACGGTCAGGGTGGACAGGTCTTCGACGAGTTTGGACAGGTCAGCCATAGTCAGATTTCCTTCGGAGGATTGGGTTCAGTAGAGGTTTGCAGAGATGGAAGAGGGGTCGCTTACGCGGCGTCCTTCGTGGCGTACGCGTTGAACACGCGGGCCAGTTGGGCGGCCGGAGCCTGAACGATGCCGGCGATACGGGTCGCAGGCGTGTTGAGCAGGCCGAGGAACGAAGCGCGGATCTGGTCCAGCGACGGCAGCTTGGAGAGAGTCTCCACGCCCTTCGCGTCCAGAACCTTGTCACCCATAAAGCCGCCCAGAACGACGAACTTGTCGTTGCCCTTGGCGAATTCGGCGGTGACCTTGGCGGCGGTGACGGCGTCGGGTGCGTAGGCGATGGCCACCGGCCCCTTGAACAGGGCGTGGTGAGCCGAACCTTCGGCGACGTCGAGAGCCTTCAGCGCCAGGCGGTTCTTGACCACCTTGAATGCGCCGCCTGCGGTACGCAGGCGTCCACGCAGATCTTCCATTTCCGCAACGGTCAGACCCAGGTTGTGGGTCACGACCACGGCGCCGGCGTCGGTGAAGACGCCCTTCAGCGTCTCGATCGACTCGGCCTTTTGTGCGCGGTCCATTGCGGTCTCCAGTCTGGTGTTCGCCGCCGGGCTTATTCCCGACGACGATGTGGCTGTGGCGCCGCGCACGAATGCGAGGCGTTTGGGCCGGTCGTATTGTCCGAAGGATGCAACTGACGCTGTCGTCCCGACGTGCGGGCTGACGGCTGTCGTTCGCGTCCCCATCTCCCCACGGCGTCAGAGGGCTCTCTGACTATTACGGTCCGGGTGACCCCCAGACCCCGAAGTTCTCGGACAGGACCGTCACCGGAGTGAACCGACGACGGGAAGCGGCGCTCTTACAGGCGAATGCCGGGAATATCAACACCGGGTGACAGGATCGCTGACACATGTACGAACTCTTTTACTGGCCGACCATCCAGGGGCGCGGCGAGTTCGTCCGCCTGGCCCTTGAGGCCGGCGGCGCGGACTATGTCGACGTTTCGCGTCAGGACGACGGCGAGGCGATGATGAAACTGATGGAAGGCCGGCGTCAGCCGGCCTTTGCGCCACCTTTCCTCAGGCTGGACGGGACGACCATAGGACAGGTCGCGGCGATTCTGGCCTGGACGGGCCCGCAACTGGGGCTCAGTCCCGAGGGCGACAGCGAGCGGGCCTGGCTGAACCAGATCCAGCTGACCTTCGCCGATCTGGTGGCCGAGGCTCACGACACCCACCATCCGGTCGATCTGATGGCCTACTACGACGACCAGAAGGCGGAGGCGGCGCGGCGGGCCGAGGGCTTTCGCAAGCAACGCATTCCCAAATTCCTCGGCTGGGCCGAGCAAGTCCTGAAGAGCAATCCCTCCGGCCCGGACTGGTTGGCTGGCGATCGCCTGACCTATGCCGACCTGTCGCTGTTCCAGATCGTCGGGGGCCTGCGCTACGCCTTTCCCCGCGCCGCCGGCCGCGCCCTCGGCAAGACCCCGTTGGTGGTCGCGGTTCACGACCGCGTCGCCGCCCTGCCCCGCGTCGCCGCCTATCTGGAGAGCGATCGCCGCATCGCGTTCAACGAGGACGACATCTTCCGGCATTATCCAGAGCTGGACGCCTGACGCTCAGTCGTCCAGCGGCGTCCGCGCGAAATCGAGGATCAGCTGCGCAAGGTCCGGCTCGTGCACCAGGGAGGCCGCCTCATCCAGCGACATCCAGCGGCGGTCGCGCTCGGCGGCTTCCGGCCAGGCGCCCAGCTGGATCAGGACCTTCATCGGATAGACGGCGACGACACAGAGCCGCGCTTCGCCGCTCTTCAGACGCTTGCCATACCGGAAGACGCCGATCGGCGCCTGGACGATATCGCCCTTCACGCCCGCCTCCTCCATCGCCTCAATGGCGGCGGCTTCGGGATCGGTCTTGCCGGCCATCCGGCCGCCCTTGGGGATGACCCACCGCCGGGTCTCACGCGAGGTGATCATCAGCACCTGACGCCGCCCCTCGACGATGCGCCACGGCAGGGCGGCGACCTGTCGGGTCTCGGAACGGCCAGAGCGTTTCACCCCTCCGCCGGTCTTGGGCGCGGACGCCATTCAGGCCCCCGCCCGGGGCGTGGGGAGCGATCGCGTCGCCTGCGAACCGGTGACCATCTACACCCCCAAATGACCAAGGCACGGCCATGCGCCTCAAGACGGCATCGGCCGTCCTGCGTCAACCCGTCACGGCACGGAGGGTTTCAGGCCAGTTCCCGCCGGAGGTCGAACGCAGCCTGGGCCTCGGCCACGACCGGCATCTTCGTCTCGGCCCAGACGACCATCGGCTGCAGGGCCGCGACCAGGGTCATCCCCAGCGGCGTCATGGCGTAGGTGACCGACACCGGCACGCTGGCCTCGACCGTTCGCGTCACCAGCCCGTCCCGCTCGAGCTGTCTCAGGGTCTGGCTGAGCATCTTCTGCGACACGCCTTCGACGCGTCGCTTCAGGGCGTTGAACCGCATCGGACCCGCCTCCAGCGTCGTCAGCAGCAGGACGGTCCATTTGTCGGCGATCCGGTCCAGCAACAGCCGGGTCGGACAGTTCTGCGCATAGACGTCGCCGGACCATCCGGCCTCCGTCGCCGGAGCGCAGGTTTCCTGACGGTGACCAGATGAGGTTTCGGTGCCTTCTTGCATGATCGATCTCCATACCGCACCTGGTATCCATTGGAAACCACGGAGTTGAATCCATGAAAGTCGCAGTCCTCGGCGCCAGCGGTCGCGCCGGATCGGAAATCACGAAGGAGCTGGCTTCGCGCGGCCATTCGGTCCTCGCCATCGCCCGCAAGCCCGAGGCCATCCCGACCGGCGCCGGCGTCACGGCCGTGAAAGGCGACGCGTCCGACGCCGACGCCCTCGCCGACCTGATCAGGGGTTCCGACGTGGTCGTCAGCGCCCTGCATTTCGACGTCCCCGCCGAGACCCTGCTGTCGGCCCTGAAGACCGCCGGCGTTCCTCGCCTGCTGGTCACCGGCGGCGCCGCCAGTCTCGAGGTCGCGCCGGGCGTCCGCCTGATCGACACGCCGGAGTTCCCCGAGGAGTGGAAGGTCTTCGCCCAGGGCGGCATCGCCTTTCTGAACGACCTCAGGTCCGAGACCGGTATCGACTGGACCTTCTTCTCGCCCGCCGCCGTCATCGAGGAAACGCCGCGCCTGGGTCATTTCCGCCTGGGCGGCGACCAGCTGGTCACCGACGACAAGGGCGAAAGCCGCATCGGCTTCCCGGACTACGCCATCGCCATGGTCGACGAGGTGGAACGGCCCGCGCACAGCCGCGCGCGCTTCACCGCCGCCTATTGAGGCGTTTGGCGGTCCCGGCCGCCATTGCCGCCAATGCCGGGTCGAGATGGCGGTTCACCTCGCCCCGAACGGCCCCTGCATTGACCGCCATCTGAAAACGAAAACGGCGGCGGAGATTGCTCTCCGCCGCCGAAATCATTTCGGACCTGAAGGTCGACTTAGGCCAGCGAGGCCGGGTCGATCTTGAAGCCCGGGCCCATCGTCGAGGACAGGCTGATGCGCTTGATGTAGGTGCCCTTGGCGCCGGCCGGCTTGGCGCGTTGCAGCGCGTCCACATAGGCCTTCACGTTGGCTTCGAGGGCTTCCTGGGTGAAGGAGACCTTGCCGATGCCGCCGTGGGCGATACCGGCCTTCTCGACGCGGAACTCGACGGCGCCGCCCTTGGCGTCCTTGACGGCCTGCGCCACGTTCGGCGTGACGGTGCCGACCTTCGGGTTGGGCATCAGGCCGCGCGGACCCAGCACCTTACCCAGACGGCCGACGAGGGCCATCATGTCGGGCGAGGCGATGACGCGGTCGAAGTCCATCAGGCCGCCGTTGATCTGTTCGTACAGATCCTCGGCGCCGACGTACTCAGCGCCGGCCGCGCGGGCTTCATCCGCCTTGGCGTCCTTGGCGAACACGGCGACGCGAACGTCACGGCCCGTGCCGGACGGCAGGTTGACCACGCCACGGACCTGCTGGTCGGCGTGACGGGGGTCGACGCCCAGGTTGACGGCGATTTCGATGGATTCGTCGAACTTGGCCTTGGCGTTGTCCTTGACGGCCTTGATGGCGTCCGAGAACGAGATCGGGGTCAGGGTGTCGCCGGTGCGGGCCTTATGGGCCTTAGTTTGCTTAGCCATGATTTATGCCTCCACCACGTTCAGGCCCATGGCGCGAGCCGAGCCTTCGATGATCTTCGTCGCCGCGTCGAGGTCGTTGGCGTTCAGATCCTTCATCTTCTTTTCGGCGATCTCACGCAGTTGGGTGCGCGTGATCTTGCCGGCGACTTCACGGCCCGGCAGCTTCGAGGCCGAGGTGATGCCGGCGGCCTGCTTGATGAAGTGGGTCGCGGGCGGGGTCTTGGTGATGAAGGTGAAGCTCTTGTCCTGATAGACCGTGATCACGGTCGGCAGGGGGGTGCCCTTCACTTCCTTCTCGGTGCGCGCGTTGAACTCCTTGACGAAGCCCATGATGTTGACGCCGCGTTGACCGAGAGCCGGCCCGATCGGGGGGGAAGGCGTGGCCGAACCGGCCGGCACCTGCAGTTTGATATAGCCGAGGATCTTCTTGGCCATTGGTCTCTCCTGTGAATGACCCTGAACCTAATCAGGGCCGGTGAGCCGTGGTCTGGCATGGCTGCCTCCCACGGATTTACGAAGGTCTCCCCTCGCCGCCCCATGCGGAGCGAGGCGCGCGTGTAGCAGAGGGGGACGTTCGAGGCAACGCCTTCTCCCTCCCTCCCCGAGGGAGGGTGGCTGAGCCGCAGGCGAAGCCGGGTGGGAAGGGCTCAGGCGACCCGGATACTGGCCAGCAAAAAGGCGGCTCGTCACCGAGCCGCCCCCACCCCGTCGCTGCGCGACGCCCCTCCCCCGAGGGGGGAGGGAGAAGATCAGGCCGCGCTCTTCTCGACCTGATTGTATTCCAGATCGACCGGGGTCGGACGGCCGAAGATCGACACGGCGACGCGCAGGCGGGCGGCGTCCTCGTCGACGCTTTCCACCTGACCGTCGAAGCTGGCGAACGGCCCGTCGATGACCTTGACGGTCTCGCCGATGTCGAAGCGGATGGTGGGCTTCGGACGCTCGACGCCCTCTTCCACGGCGCCGATGATCGCTTGCACTTCACGCTCGGTGACCGGCAGGGGCTTGGTGCCGCCCGCGGCGCCCAAGAAGCCCGTGACCTTGGGCGTGTCCTTGACCAGGTGGTAGGCGTCGTCGGTCATCTCCATCTTCGCCAGCACATAGCCGGGGAAGAATTTGCGCTCGGCGTTGATCTTGCGGCCGCGGCGGATCTCGATGACGTCCTCGGTCGGAACCAGGATTTCGGAGAAGTTGTCTTCCAGACCACGCTGCTTGGCCTGGTCGCGGATGTGCTGGGCGACCTTCTTCTCGAAGTTCGAATAGGCGTGGATGATGTACCACTTGTGCCGCGGGTTGGCGGGCTTTGTTTCGGGCGCTGCATCAGTCATGTGCGCTGCTCCTTATTGGCCAATGGCGAGAATATAGCGCGAGGCGAAGCCCAGGCCGGTATCGACGATCCAGAAGAAGGCCGAGGCCACCAGAACCATGATGAAGACCATCACCGAGGTGATCCAGGTCTCCTTGCGGCTGGGCCACACGATCTTGCGGGCTTCGGCGCGAACCTGGCTGAAGAACTGGCCGGGCGAGGTCTTCTTCTTCGGCGCGACCGAATCGACGGTGACCGTCTGAACGGCCGGAACCGTCTGGGCCTTGCCCGTCTGTGGTCGACGTCCCGGGGTCTTGGCCTTGGCCATCAGTTGTCTCTTCAACGCTTATGTCCTGTCGCCGTCACATGGGGTGTCCCAAGCGACGGCGACAGGGGGAAATGGCAGGAGCTGGGGGATTCGAACCCACGACCCCCGGTTTTGGAGACCGGTGCTCTACCAGCTGAGCTAAGCTCCTGGAGCAAAACACAACGCGCCGTGGGTTTCCCCATCGGCGCGTGGCCTTCGCCAGACCGCGGCGTATGCCCCAGCCCGCTCGGGTTTTCAAGCTTGGATAACCGTCAGCGGCGAAACAGATGACGGTTTCGGCCCACGAACTCGCGAACCATGCCCGTCAGCGCCCATCCCTTTTCGCCCTTCAGGTAAAGAAAACCCGCCGTCGCCCCGACCGCGGCCCCCAGACAGTCCACGATCAGGTCCCACATCGTGTCCACCAGACCGGACTTCTGGGTGTTGGTGCCCAGTGTCTGGTCCATGGTGAACTCCCAGATCTCCCACAGGACGCCGAACATCACGGCGAAGCAGAAGGCGAACAGGGCCACGGTGATGGGCGCCGCCTGCAGCCGCTCGCCCTTGACCAGAATCAGCATCAGCACGACCCCGACCAGGCCGAAGCCCACGGCCGAGCCGACGTGCAGGGCGATGTCCCACCACCAGATGCGTTCGTAGAAGTCCCGGACCTCGCCGAGGAACAGCGTCGCCATCAGGAAAACGGCGATGGCGACCAGAAAGCCTGACGGAATGTGGACCTGGATCAGGCGCTGCACATAGAGCGGGACCAGCGTCAGCAGGCCGGTGACCACGGCGACGAAGGCCACGGTCCAGGCGCCGGTGAACAGGGCGACGACCGCCTCGATCGCCAGCACGCCCCAGATCAGCGTCAGGGGCCACGGCTGTTGTAGCAATCTCATGCGGGCGGGTCCCCGCCCCGCCCGCGCCTCCGGTGCGGAGGCGTCACGGCGCCGGGCGACAGCGGGACGAACGCCGATGAAGCGTTACCGTTGCGGTCTGCGACTATTCGTCGAGGTGGGCCGCGACCGCCTTCTTCTCGTCCTCGGCGTTGACGACCTGTTTGAAGATCAGCTTGTCGATGCGACGGTCGTCCATGTCGACGACCTCGACCTCGAACCGGCCAAGTTGCAGGACTTCGCCTTCATCAGGCACCCGCGACAGCTGGTGCAGGACCAGACCGGCCACGGTGTGGAAGCTTTCATTCTCGCCGAAGTCCTCGCCCAGCAGGTCGCACAGCTCGTCCAGATCGGTACGGCCGTCGACCAGCCAGCTGCCGTCGGCGCGCTGGGTGACGAAGGAATGGTCGTCGTCATGGCCTTCGTTGAAGTCGCCAGCGATCATCTCGAGGATGTCGGTGGCCGTCACCACGCCTTCGAAGGCGCCGTATTCGTCGACGATGAAGGCCATGTGGACGTGGGTGCCCTTGAGGATCTCCAGCGCCTTCAGCACCGAGGTCGACTGCGGAATGAAGGCCGGCTCGGCGATATGGTCCGGCAGCGCCATCTCGCCGCGGGTCAGCAGGCTGTCCAGCAGGTCCTTCTTGTGGACCACGCCGATGGGGTGATCCAGGTCTCCGTCGCGGGCCACGACGATGCGCGAATAGGGGCAGACCCGGATCTCCTCGCGCAGGACGGCCGGATCATCATCGACGGCCACCCAGTAGACGTCGGTGCGCGGGGTCATGGCCACCCGGACCGGACGATCTCCGAGGCGCAGGATTTCCTCGATCATCACCTGTTCTTCAGGCTCGATCAGACCGGCCGAGGTGCCCTCGGCGATCATGGTCTCGACCTCTTCCTGGGTGACGTCCGAACCGTCCCGGTCCTTGACGCCCATGACCTTTAGGATGCCCGACGTCGAGGCCGTCAGCACCACGACGAAGGGCTTGAGCACGATCGCAAGGCCGGACACCGGGGCCGCCATCTTGGAGGCGATGGTCTCGGGAAAGATGAGCGCCAGCCGCTTGGGCACCAGTTCGCCGACGATCACCGAGACATAGGTGATGAACACGACGACGATCGCGGTGGAGAAGATTTCGGTATAGGCGATCAGGGCCGGAAACGCGGTTTCCAGAATCTTGTCCAGCTCTCCCGCGATGGCGGCCTGACCGTAGGCGCCGGCCAGAATCCCGATCAGGGTGATCCCCACCTGAACCGCGGAAAGGAAATGCGTGGGATCTTCCGCTAGTTTAAGCGCCGCTCGCGCTCCCCGGTCCCCCTTCTCCGCCCGGCTTTGGAGTTTGGATCGGCGCGAGGACACGACCGCGAGTTCGGTCATGGCGAACAGGCCGTTGAGCACCACGAGGAGCAGAACGACGACAATGGCGATGAGTAACATCTAGGGGGAGGAAGACCAGCGCGGCGCGACAGTCGGCGTCCGCTGTTCGTTCCTAGCCGAACTTGTCCGTTTCCGCCACGATTTCCTTTGGCGGCCCGTCCCGGTCAGTGAGTCCGGCCGGCCTCGAGCGAGCCATAGGCGCCGGCCTGACCCGTCGTCGCCCCATCGGCGGCGGCGCAGGCCGACATGCCGATCAGGGTGCCGATGAACAGGCCGATGTGAAGCGCGCGGCGCATGGTTACCAAAATCCTAACGTCCGATGCCGGAGCTAGGCGCTGCTTTCCGATTCCGCGCAAGGGCCGTCGCCTGCGACGGGAGAAGGTCGGTTAATGGTTCTCCTGTTCGAACAGCCCCGGCTTCAGGTCTGGCCCAGGATGACACTGGCGACCACCAGACCGATCAGACCCAGCCAGACCCACAGGCCCCAATCGGTGTTCGACCTGGTCGCGCCAAACCTTCCCTTGTGGATCGGCACGAGGAAGGTGATCCCGTTGTTCTCGCGGGCGCGGCGCATAAAGGCGAAATGCCCCTGGGCGCGATCGGGCTCGACCACCCTTTCCGTCACCGTCAGGCAAAGACGATGCACGGCCTTCAACTCGGTCGGCCGCGCCAGGTCCGTTGTCAGCGTCGCGGCGGGACCGCTTTCCGTGATCGACCATGGCGAGAGGTGGAACGCCACTGGAAAGTTGAAAACCCGCTTCGTCTCGAGTCTCCGTGGCGTTCCAAGGGCTATCGGTTCCAGCCGACGGGCGCTCTCAAGATTGCGCAGTGCAGGACTGACCACGTCATCGCGAGACAGGAAGCGCATGGAATCATCGCTGACAGGCTGCAGCGGTCGGCTGACGTCATAGAGTTCCACAAGAGCCAGGGTGTTGCTGACGTCGTCGTCGATGACCTTCAGGGGTTCGATCTCGACCAGTTCGCCGTACTCCTCTTCCAGCCCCTCACGCATTCTGCGGGCGACGTTTGAGAGCCCGTCGTTTTCGATCCAGCGCCTCATGTCGTCCGCACGCCAGTCGCGGTAGGTTGTCCGGAGGGCCAGTCTGGCCGGATCGGCCACCAGCATCGGGAAGGTCCACTCCTCCACGGTGTGGCAGACGGTCATCGTGGATCGTGGCGGCATCGCCTGCAGCGTTGCGCCCTCGACGAGCGGCAAGCCATGGAAATAGTCCGGCGCTGTTAGGTGCAGCAGATCCCCCGCCTGGGCCGACATCGTGGGATCGAACCACCAGTGATCGCCGTCGATCTTCGCCCCGACGATACAGTGGTCGAACGCCGTGGCGTTGGGCATCTCCTTATCCAGAACCGCGCCGGTGCGCGTGTTTACAAGAACCGGCCAGGCATCGACGCCGAGGCGGCGCAGCACCGTCATAAACAACCGCGACGCGTCCTTGCAGTCGCCATAGCGGCTGGCCCAGATCTGGTCCACGGGACGCGGCCTGTATCCCCCCTCCCCCACGCCGACCGAGTGATACCTCAGCAAGCCCTGAACGAACCGGAGAGCGGCAGGCGCGCGGGCCTGCGCCGAGGCGTGGGTTTCCGCGATGGCGTCGATCGCCGCGTTCAGGTCCGCAGGCAGGGCGACGGGAGGCGTGTAGAAATCCCGAAAAAGATCTCCGACAGCCGGCCAGGTCACGTCATCGGCGACATGAACACTGGCGTAACCGACGTACCAGGCCGGCGCATCCGTCTCATGCCGATAGGTCGGGGCGTCGGTGAGCCGCCAGTCCAGGGACCGGACGCCGGCCCCGGTCCGGTCGAGGGGCGCGGGAACCACTCCGGTCGTGCGGATCGCCAATCGACGACTGGCTGCAATCCTGAGGGCGAAGCGGGACTCGATCGTGGGCGACCCCCATTGCAGCCTGGCCCGGAAACTCAGCGCACCCTTGAGGACCGGGTTCGAACCGATGACAGAAAAGGCGGAATCGACGATGTCCCCGACGCGGAGATCGGGGACGATCATGTGAGCCGTTATGCGCCCGTCGTACATGGCGCGTTCAAGGTTCAACTCGCGCCTGAGCAGTTCGAACGCCGCCGGCTCGGCCGCTTCCCGCGTCTGCCCCGCCCGAATGACGCGCACGGTATGGATGACCAGGCGTTCGTAAGCCGGGTTGAAAGGCACCTCGAAGCTGGCGGCGGACTGGAGACCGTCGCCCCCGGTGACCTGCTGCACCAGCCGGCTTGAATAGACCCTGGCGGGTCCCGTCAGATCGACGCGGGTGTCGCTGAGGAGGTAACAGCAGCCGCGTTCGCTCAGGGCGGCGACATCACGATCCCCGGCATCGAAGGGGGACATGTCAAAACCCTTTGGGGCTGGACCAAAGCCCAGTCCGCTCCGCTCCAGATCCCCGCCTTCATAGGCCACGCGCCGCCCCTCCCCCCGCAACTTCACCGCGAGAGTCTAGCCGCCGGATCACCAAAAGCAAAACGGCCCCCCGGATCGCTCCGGGGGGCCGTTCTGTCAGGCGTACCGTGTGGTCGGGAAGACTACTCGGTGATCTTGGCGACGACGCCGGCGCCGACGGTGCGGCCGCCTTCACGGATGGCG
>Ga0247812_10000102_pt1 | contig 116265 bp, 89 predicted proteins | sample UWRJL149409B1_FD_178011 | JGI IMG/M metagenome (GOLD analysis project Ga0247812, IMG submission 178011) | Plant litter microbial communities from Arlington Agricultural Research Station in Wisconsin, United States - UWRJ-L149-409B-1 | ecosystem: Environmental > Terrestrial > Plant litter >... | reverse complement strand
TTATCTTTTAAATTTTCAGTTCCATTTTATTTTGGGGGAACATCATTAATAATTATAGTTACAGTTGGTATAGATTTTATGAAAAATATGAAAAGAGAAAAAAGAGAATTACATTACAAAACAGTTAAAAAAGAAATTAGTGCTTTATTTACTAATAAAAGTATATAAAACAAATAAAATGTATTATGATATTTGAATATAAGAACGATTTAAGGAGACTAACGTCAAAATGAATAAGATATCCACCCTAACACTGTCTTTTGCATTACTTGCTTCTGCTATAAGCAGTGTGACATATGCTGATGAAAAACAGCCAGTGAAACAAACCGTAGCACAAGCTGCAAACCCAAGTTCAACTACCGCTCAACAGCCTTCTGCTACTGAAAAGGCTGCTAAAGTTGAAACAGCTAATACTAGTGAAATTAATGATTTTTTCAAGTCTGTATTAGGAGATAACATTTCTGTACAAACGACAGAAAACCCTTCACAAGAAGAAGTGACACAAGGCAAGCCTAATTCTAATCTAGATTTAAGTAAAATAGATAGTGAATTAGAAGCTTTAAAGGGTTCCGTAACAAGTTTGTCAGCTAAAAAAGAACCGACAGGTAAATTGACTGAGGAAGGCGCATTAGATCTTATATTCCTAAGAAACGTTCCAGAAGGAACTCGATTAACAGTTAACAAAGACTACAATGTATTACCTTTAAATAAATATATTATTTTCCATAATGGAGAAAGAGTAATTGAAAGTCCTCTTTATCAAAATCCATTAACAACATTTTGTTATATAGAACTTAAACCTTCTGGAAAAGCTCGTGTACTTAGAGAAGGGAAGCAGTTGGTCGTTACTAAAAATATCACAACTTCATCTGAACTTCAAAATAAAGGAGAAGAATGGAGAGGAAAAATTAAAGTTTATCAATCAAAAATATTTGTTGACAATGAAAACATAAAATGGATTTCTTGCTACTCTGCTAGCTTGGATAAGCAAAACAAAAAACCATTAGCAATAAAAGATCTTCGTGAACAAACAAATAGTGCCTTTAAAGTTGAATTCCCAGCTTATGAAGAAATTTAAAAACCATAATTAATAATAGAAGAAATCATGAGCGAAATAAAAGTTAATGAAATAGACGAAAAGGAAATACTTTCTTTTTTAACAAATAGAAAATATTTTTTCATAGATGATGACACAGAAGACCAACTCTATTTTAAATTAGATCGCTCTGGTTACATGATTGATGAAGAAGGTGTTAAACATCCTTTTTCATGGACATATATACAAGATAAGAATACTTTAAAACTTATTCTTCCTAATAAAAAAGTCGTTATTTTTATTATTCAAGACTTTACTAAAGATGAGTCAATAAAAGTTCGTTATGCAGACAAAGAAACGAAACGTAATACTTATCTAATAAAAAAAGAAAAAGAGAATAAAGTAACACATATAAAATCAGTCGATCTGACTGGCTTTGAAGTTAGTTATTTATGGTCTGATAGTAAAACAAATAATATATATAGTTTCCTTGATAATGGAGATGGTATAATCATCACTCCTGATGAAGATGAATCTATAGATTTCAAGTGGTATATAGATGAATCTAATATTGTAAAAATAGGATTTAGATCTAAAGTAATAAGCATTAAACTAGAAGAAAAAGTTGAAGATAATTTCTATATAGTTCAATTAGAAGATGATTTGGGTAACTATAGCAATATTAACTTTACAAGAATAACAGTAAAAGAAGAGCCTAACCCATTGTTAGATAGTAAGTTGGAAAAACCAGAAAAGATATTTTTATCATTTATAGGATTTTCATTATTCTTGTTTCTTTTTATAGTTCTTCAAATTTTATTTTTGACAAAAGGAATGTCATTTTTAATTCAATTCGCAATTGCATTATGCATAACAATGTTTTTCATTATAAAATTCAAAAACTATTTTGCAATGATTTGTAAAAAAGATAGAGTGCAAAACAAAGGACGAAAGTTTGGGAAAATAATTAATTTGATAAACAATTCTCTTCTAAAACCCATAGAAAAAATCATTTACAAATAATCAAAAACCAGATCAAATAAAAAGCAACTACCAGTTGCTTTTTTTGTTAATATTTTTTTGAATTATTTTAATATTTTCCTAATAATTCCAAAAACTCCTTTATTCCAAACTTTTTCATTACCAATAATATAGAAAGCATATTTTGCTCTTGTTACAGCAACGTTCAATATATTTGGTTCATTACATACCCAAGTAATAGCTCCCGGTTTATCAATGTTGCCTCCCAATACTAAAAATACAATATCGGTTTCTTTACCTTGGAAAGCATGTATTGTGCCAACATGGTTGCCAACCCAAACTGACAAATCTTCATCATTAATATTTGGAGAACACCATTTGATCTTATGTTGCTTTAATAATTTACTAATTTCAAAAGCAACTGTTTTAAATGGAGATATTACATACACCTTTGGTAATTCATCAGGATTAACTTTCATTAAGTCTCTTAATTTTACAAATAATACTTCTACTTCTTTTTTAATGAAATGGCTATCTTTTGTTGTTTCACCCTCTACTTGTATCCATTGTTTTTCCCCAATAGTCTGCATTTCTTTTGTTACTAATATCTTTTCTTTTTTGCCAAATATCATGCTATTATTGTAAGCAATTCTATTAGCAATCGAAAACATAGGTTCATAACATCTTCTATGAACACGCAAAGGAGAACCCACCCATATTGAATTTTCTCCATATCCAAAAGTTGTTCCATAAATATTATTTCTATCTGCTACTTGCTGTGCAGAGAAAGAACAACTATTCCATAAATGAGAAACATTATTCTTTTTAAGTAAAACGTCAGATAATTTTGCCTCTACTTGAACAACAGGCTGAACTTGGAGTGGATCGCCTACAAAAACAGCACGTTTAGCTCTAAATAAACCTCCCACAGGTGATTGTGGCGTTGCTTGACCAGCTTCATCAACCAATAGCCAACCAAGGCTATTCTCGCCCATACCGTTGAAAAGTTTTCCCAATGATGCAAAAGTCGTTGAAACTACAGGACAGATTAAGAATAGAGTTTGCCATATACATTCTGTATATAGATCTTTATCTGTGAAATCGCCATTAATGACATCTGTAAGAGAGCGTAAATTATTTGATATAGCATCCTTATTCTGAATGATAAAAGATTTATGTAACTGCAATGAAGCAATAAATAATTCTATTCTGGCATCATTTAATTTATTACTTATCCATGGTGATTTTAACTGTATAATATCATCACTTTCATTCCAAAATTTTTCAGTTGGAATATTCAAACTATTATCGGCATTCAAAATACCTTGTTTTGCAATATTTAATTTTTCCTGTTTTGAAGTTAATATTTTTTGATAAGAAGTTATTTCTTCTTCTTCCTTTCTTATTAAAATAGTTTTATTAGAAATGACTTTTGTTAAAGCTGCGTCTTGTTTTTTGAATTCTAAAATTTCTTCATCTAATTTAAAAGTATCAGTAGTTTTCTTAAAAGGATTTACTTTACCCCAAAATGAAACCTTATGTAATTCATCATGTTGTGCATGTAAATTCGATAATTTTTCTTCAACTTCTTTTTGTTGTCTAATAGTTTTTTCAATATCTTCAACATTTAAATTATATTTTTTTACTTTTTCATCATATGTGACTTTGCTATCGTTGAATTCATTAGCAAACACATTATAATTCTTCATGTACGAATCAACTTCTAGTAAATATTCTTTGATTTTTTCTACGTTTCTTTTTTTAACGAGAAAATAATCACATGCCTCTTCCCAGCCCATAACATGTTCGTCAAAATAACGATAATTTTTTAAAAATTCAAAAATAGGTCGAACATCTTTCTGATCTTCAACACCATCAAAAATAAAATTATTTAAAAATTTATTATTATTTTGTTTATTACCTAATGTTGCACAAATTGTTCCCCAAGATGGTTTGGAATTTATATTAGTAGCAATTTCGGAAAAATATAAAATATCTTTATGCACAGAACTATCTACTTCATCAAACAAAGGTAATTCATTAGTTATATTTTGTACAGCACCATTGTTTGATGATGCCACAACTATTTCAAAACCTTTAAGAGATTTGTGTAAAGTATATATTTCTTTTTCTCCTGATTTTTTATTATACCTGTAAGAAACTGTACCTACAGAAGAAAAAGAATCTTTAGGATTATCTCTGAATTCAACAAGTTTTAAAGCTCTCTGATAAATAATATTGGCGATGACTTCTTTTAAAAGAGTAGTTTTTCCTGTTCCCGGAGGACCATTTACAGAAAATAGACCACCATTTTTCAATTCTGATAATAATGTATTTACAGAAAACTGCTGTGACAGCACAAGTTTACTTCCATTTGTAAAAGGCCAAGTAACATCTGGTATATAATCAGGTGCAACTTTTTCTTTAATGACTTCTCTATTTTTAATGACATCAACTTTTGATGTTTCTATAGATGTAAAATCATCATTTAAGTAATTTTTTAAAGAGCTTTTTAATGGTTCTCTTATAAGTGCTTTCTCTTCTATTTTTTTCAATACAAGAAGTAAATCATTTGATATTGGACTTGTTGAAATATTTGAATCAAACATTAACTTTCTATAATAGTTAGAATTTAAAGATTCAATATAAGCCATGTATTCTGGTTTATCATTTAAATATTTGTTTAATAATGGCCAATTTAACAATTTAGTAATTGTTTTCAATAATTCATAAATGTCTTCTTTTTTTGCAATCATTCCATTTTTACGTACAGCATTTTCCCAAACGCTATATGCATCAATGATTTTATCTAAAAATATTTTGTTCTCTTGCTCTTTGCCATTTAAATAATAATACAAAGAAGACAAATAATCTGGAATTATTAAAGTGTTTTTCATAGGAGAACCATTCTGGTCAACCATGAAACTTATTAAACAAGTATGATAAGAGGTTTTTAATTCATTTAAATCTTGTATATCTTGCGAAAATTCTTCAATAAGAAGTTCTGTCTTGAATATGCCAAGATAAACTCTATGGACCCATTTTTCAGGAGTATCTAATTTTTCTCGAATAGGAGATATCCAAGTTACATCATCTTTTTTATTATTGAAATAAACTGATTGATTCCATTTATTTGGGCTTTTAATAAAGCTTTTTATTCTGATTAATGGAGGCGCAGAAGATTCTACGTCATAAAAATAATTGATAATATCTTTTTCTGAATTTTGCATCTACTTTTCTCATATCATTTAATATAATAACTTTTTAAAATGATTTTGCCTAGAGAAAAACCCTTACATTTTGGTATAAGGGTTCATTTTTTTAAAATTAATGATTTTTGATGTGGTCATACATTAACCACTTAATGTTATCCGTATCGCTACCATCAGGTTTTCCAGAGAAAAAATTAGGAGGAATTGGTATTTCAGGTGTTGGGTAATTTACATAATTCAATGTTGATAAAAAACTTTTTAACTCATTGTAATTTTCATCACTTTCAGAATTTTCTATCGCAACAGGTCTTGCTTTTCTATAAGATTGATTTATATCGTAAATACTATCTTTTTGAACCTTTGCTAATCCTTGATAACCATCACCATTTAATTTAAAACTTATATTTAGTTTTTTTCTGCTCTCAAGTTCTGCATTCATTAGTACTAATACGTGTTGAACTTCATCTTCATTATAAGGTCTTTCAAAAGTAAGCATAGTGCCAAAACTTGCTGATTCGAAATCTATTTTCATGTGTTCTCTGATAGTTTTATTTCTAAATAAAGTTGCCTTATCATAATCATGAGCTTCTTTTATTATTCTTACTTTATTAGATGAGATGTATTTATTCAATCTTTTCAAAAATTCTTTTTTATTAAGTTCTTCTCCATTTACTGATAAAAATGATATTTCATTATTATCATTTTTCAGGAAAGAGTATCGTTCACTGATATATCCAATAATTCTTTTAATAAAAGGATGATGATATTTATTTATTTCTCTATAGTAGGGTATTTGTTCTTCTTCAACAGTTTTTTTATCGTCTTTATGTTTTGTAATAGTGAAACTATTTTTTTCCATTATATAAGAGCGTTCTCCTTTTATTATTATCTCTTCAAAATTATCACCTTTATTTAAAATCATAGGGCTGAAAACAATTTGTTCAAACTTTGATTCAGAGTTTATTGGGAAAGTTAGATCAATAGTTATTGGAGTTTCTAAAACTACTCCTTTTTTAGAACGAAGTTCTTCATTTAATATGATAGATTCTTGGTCTAAATTATCACCACTAATTACTTGGTCATAGGGATTTATATCGATGTTGGCTAAAAAATCCATTAAAGTATAATTGTGTGGGATAAAGTCGTCCACTATAATTTTTTTATCAAACATAAACTTCCTCAAATTATTATTATGTATTTATTTCTATTCAAGACATTACACAAATATATTAATAATGTCAAGGAGTTGTTAATTATCAAAATTAATACTCACTATTATTATAATCCATTTCATTTTTGACTTGTGAAGCTTTTGAAAAATGATAAAATAAATTTCTAACAAAATTAAAATTTTCACAAGAGGAAAAATATGAGTAGTATAAAAGTAATTAAAAGAGACGGAAGTGAAGAAGAACTAAATCTAGACAAAATCCACAAGGTTTTGACTTGGGCAGCAGAAGGCTTAGATGGTGTATCTGTATCAGAAGTAGAACTTAAAAGTAAAATTCAATTCTTTAACAAGATTAAAACAGAAGACATTCATGAAATGTTAATCAGGACTACTGCGGATTTGATAAGTCCAGAAACCCCAGCATATCAATACATGGCAGCTAGATTAGGTATTTTCCACATAAGAAAAATAGCATATCAACAATTTACCCCACCAAGATTATTTGATCATGTTACAAAAATGGTTGCAGAAGATAAATATGATCCATTTCTATTAGAACAGTATACAGAAGAAGAATTCGATCAAATGGAAAAAATGATTGACCATTGGAGAGATATGAACTTTGCTTATGCAGGTTTTAAAGAACTAGAAGGTAAATACTTAGTTCAAGACAGAACTACAAAAGAAGTTTTTGAAAGTCCACAATTTTTATTTGTATTAATACCTGCTGTATTATTCGCAAAAGAAAATAATAGAATGGATTGGATTAAAAAGTATTATGATGCCTCGTCATTATTTAAAGTTTCATTGCCAACACCTATCATGAGTGGAGTAAGAACAAAAACAAGACAGTTCTCTTCATGTGTTCTTATTGAATGTAATGATACTTTAGATTCTATTAAAGCATCAACATCTGCCATTATTGAATATATATCTAAAAAAGCAGGTATAGGTTTAAATCCGGGCGCTATCAGAGCAGTTAAAAGTAAAATCAAAAAAGGAGAAAGCGAAAGTACAGGAATGATTCCATTCGTAAAAATGTTCCAAGGTGCTGTAAAATCTTGTAGCCAAGGTGGTGTTCGTGGAGGTGCAGCTACATTATTCTTCCCAGTATGGCATTTAGAAATCGAAAGTTTAATTGTTCTTAAAAATAACAAAGGAGTTGAAGAAAACCGTGCAAGACATTTGGACTATGGTATTCAATTTTCTAGATTGTTCTATCAAAGATTGATTAAAGGTGAAAAAATAAGCTTGTTCAGTCCGGGAGAAATGGAAACACCGGGTCTATATAAAGCATTCTTTGAAGATCAAGATAAATTTGAAGAACTTTATGTTAAATATGAAAACGATTCTTCTATCAAAAAAAGAATTATTCCTGCTCGTGAACTCTTCTCAAGTATTTTAGTTGAAAGAGCTAACACTGGTAGAATATATATCCAGAACGTTGACCATTGTAATACTCACAGTGCTTTCGATCCTGCTGTTGCACCAATAAGACAGTCAAATCTTTGCATGGAAATTACCTTACCAACTAAGCCAGTAAGCTTAAAAGATGAAACAGCCGGAGAAATTGCTCTTTGTACTTTGTCTGCTGTGAACTTAGGTGCATTGGAAAAATTAGATGATTTAGAAGAATTAGCTGAATTATTAGTTTACTCATTAGATAACTTGTTGTCTTTCCAAGATTACCCTGTTGAAGAAGCAAGAAAATCAAGCTTGAAGCGTAGAACTCTTGGTGTTGGCGTTATTAACTATGCTTACTACTTGGCTAAAAACAAAGTGAAATATTCTGATGGCTCCGCTATTGAGTTAACTCACAAAACTTTTGAAGCCCTTCAATATTTCTTGTTAAAAGCATCAAATAAGTTAGCTCGTGAAAAAGGTGCATGTGAATGGTTCCACGAAACTACTTATGCAAAAGGAATTCTTCCAATTGATACATACAAAAAAGAATTGGATAATTTTGCTAATATTCCATTGCAATATGATTGGGAAACATTAAGAGCAGACATTGTTAAATATGGTTTAAGAAACAGTACATTAACAGCGTTAATGCCTTCTGAAACTTCTAGCCAAGTATCTAACGCAACAAACGGTATAGAGCCACCACGTTCTTTCGTTTCTGTTAAAGGTAATAAAACTAGTGGTTATAAAAAACAAGTTGTTCCAGAATTTGAAAGACTTAAAGATTACTATGAACTTGCATTTGATATGCCTTCCAATACTGGATTCTTACAGTTAATTGGTGTAATGCAAAAGTTTGTTGACCAATCTATTTCTGCAAACACTTATTATAAACCAGCAAACTTCGAAGGAGCTTCTGTTCCAATGAAAGTTCTTATGAAAGATTTGACAGATTCTTACAAATTTGGATTAAAAACTCTTTACTACCATAATACTCACTCAAGTGATGATGAATCTCTTGATGCATTTGTTGATGATTGTGAAGGCGGCGCTTGCAAAATCTAACGTAAATAATTTTAAAAAGCACTAGCGATAGTGCTTTTTTTAGCTACAATATACATATATAGGTAATTTAATGACATATTCAACATTTAATCAAAAAAATATAGACGCTACATTGGAACCAATGTTTTTTGGCGAAAATCCAAACATATCGCGCTATGACAAACAAAAATACAATATTTTTGAAAAACTAATAGAAAAACAACTATCTTTTTTCTGGCGTCCAGAAGAAATAGACTTATCAAAAGATAGAAAAGATTTTTCAAATCTTGACGAACATGAAATTCATATTTTCTTATCCAATTTAAAATATCAAATTTTATTAGATAGCGTACAAGGTAGAGCACCTAACATTGCACTATTGCCAGTTGTATCAATTCCAGAAGTTGAAACTTGGGTTGAAACTTGGTCATTCTCTGAAACAATACACAGCAGAAGTTACACACACATTATTAGAAATATTGTTAATGATCCTGCTCTTATTTTTGATACTATCATTACAGATAAAAACATTATTAATAGGGCAACATCTGTAACCAAACACTATGATGACTTTATAGAAGCTGTTAACTATTACAATATGTTTGGTGAAGGCGAAGTAACTATAAAACAAAATGGCAAAGAAAAGAAAATAGTAATAGAAAAAAGAGATCTTTACAAAAAGCTATATTTAATGCTGATTTCTATTTACGCACTTGAAGCTATAAGATTCTATGTATCATTTGCTTGTTCTTTCTCATTTGCGGAAAGAGGTCTAATGGAAGGTAATGCTAAAATCATTCGCTTAATCGCTCGTGATGAGGCTTTGCATGCTAATGGCACTGAACAAATGATTCAGCTTATAAAAAGAGGAAGAGAAGGTAGTTATTTTGCTCAAATTGCAAAAGATTGCGAACAAGAAGCAATTGATATATTCAAAGAAACAGTAGAACAAGAGAAAGCTTGGGCAGTACATTTATTCTCAAAAGGTTCTGTAATCGGTTTGAATGCTCAAATTCTAACGCAATACTTAGAATATATTACAGACCAGCGATTAGCGAAAATTGGATTTGCACCATTGTTTAATATTAAAAATAATCCTCTACCTTGGATGAATCAATGGTTATCTTCTGGTGAAGTACAAGTTGCTCCACAAGAAACAGAAATTGTTTCCTATTTAATTGGTGCTGTAAACCAAGAAAATATGGTTGAAGAAGATTTTGATGGACTTGAACTCTAATCAGATATAAGTTAAACTATAAAAGCCTAGCAACAATGCTAGGCTTTTTTATTTAGGTGAAATAATGACTAATAATTTTAATAATGAAGATAAGGTGGTTTTTTTGGATATAGATGGGGTTTTGAACTCTGGACTTTCTCTTTATTCTGGTCAATATAGTCATCTTAAAAAATGGGGAATAGATAAAAATATTATTAGTGCATATAAAAAGTTTTCTGAAAAGCATAACATAAAGACTGTCATAATATCTACATGGCGAGAACGAGCGTTTGGTAAAAATAATGAAATGGAAAAAATTATTTTAGATGAAAGCGGAATAGAATTAAAAATAGATGGTTTAACAAAAAATTTAGATAAAAAACGTGGGTTTGAAGTAGAATTATTTATTAAAGAAAATAATATAAAAAACTATGTAATAGTTGATGATCAAGATAACTTTTTACCTTCTCAACAAGAAAGATTTATTAAAACTGATATTGCATTGGGAATGACATTGTATGACATAAAAAAAATGGCGTCAATTTTAAATATAATAGATTTAGAGCTTAAATTTTTATAATTTTAATTGTGTTGTTTTTGAAAAAGTGTAAAATGGATTATGTAGGAAGAATTGTTTTCTTACATACATACATTATAACTTAGAGGCTTTCATTTTATGGCTAAAAGTAAAGACAGCAACACCCGTCAATTAGAAATTTTTAATCAAAAAAGAGTTGAACAGGAACAAATGGCAAAAGAATGTAAAGTAAAATTCACAGCCTTTGATTTCGAACCCTTCGAACCCAAAACCCCCGCCCAAGCTAAATTCGTAAAAGCATACACCACTCCTACCGCTAATGGCGATGATTATCATATATTAAACGCAGGTACAGCAGGTACTGGTAAAACATTTTTGGCAATGCAGATGGCGTTAAGGGAAGTTATAATCGAAAAGAAAAAGGAAAAAGTTGTTATTGTCCGTTCTCCTGTCCCTTCAAGAGACCAAGGAGCATTACCGGGCGATCAAAAAGATAAAGATGAACCATACACTATACCGTATGTTGCATTATGTGATGAAATTTTCAAATATAAATCTAATAATTTTGAGAATTTAGTAAAAAAACAAATTATAGATTTTAGAACTAATGGTAATCTTCGTGGTATGACATTTAATGATTGTGTTATTATCGTTGATGAATGCCAAAACTTTAATTACAGTGAATTGGAAACAATTTTAACTCGTGTTGGTTACAACTGCCGTATTATTCTATGTGGTGACTCTGTTCAATCAGATTTGACCAGAAGCAAGTTTGACGTATCAGGATTTGACCAGATGTATAAAATACTTCAAAGAATTAATAGCTGCAAAATAATAGATTTCCAAATTGAAGACATAGTTCGTTCAGGATTTGTTAAGGATTTCCTAATAGCAAAATACGAATATGAAACTGGTACAAAATATGTTCCTCGTGATTCTAATGAAAAAGAATCAGAATATGAAAAACCTGCTTTACTGAGTGCAACAGCTTAAACAAAAACCACCGAAAGGTGGTTTTTTTATACTTTAAATTGTTAAAGACTAATAGATTGTTTTACATCTTGATTTTCCAAATAATCTAAACGCTCTTTTTGTTCAGGTGTTAGGATTTTTAACAATTCATCTTTTGCTTGTGAATAATGTTTATTTATTATTATCTTTGTCGCTTCTACTTGTTCAGGTGTTAATTGAAGCTGACCTTTTAGAAAAGCTATAGGAGTGTGAGATTCTACATAAGGTTTATCATCTGATTTTTCAGGTATTATCTTTTGTTGAGGAATATCAGAAACTTGTGAATCTAACGCGCTATCTACTGTCGATGATGAAGATGGTATTTCGTCAGTATTATTTTGAATGTTTTCGATAGATGGTTCTACAGATTTTTTAATATCTTCTGCATAGACACCTGTTGATGCTACCAATGATAGTATCGCAATACTTAATATCTTTTTCATATGTTTACCACTTATATTAATTTATATGTATTATACATTGTATCTCTATTTTTTCTTTTTTCAAGATACCTTTTTTAAGTTATGTTTTGCTATAAAAATAAAAAAATCAAGAATAAAAATATTTGTTGACTTCGAAAGATTCGCTAATTATACTGTTTTAATAGGTTGCAATATGTAAAAATGATAAAATAATAACACTAAATATAGTAAACGAATAATATGCTTTTAACTGAATATATATCCAAAAACCAAAATAATATAAAAACTTTTCAACATAAAAATCCTAGTATTTCAGATAGTCAAAATCCTAAAATATTTTTCGGTATATATGTAAACGAAGATAAAATATTAAAGTATAAATCTCCTGAAATTCATGATGACCCTACATTGCCAGAGGATTCTGAAATTAAAGTATTAAAAGGTCAAACAATTGCATTATTTGACCAACCAATAACTTTATCTTCAAGAAGTATGGAAAATTATAAAGCTGTTGATGACAAGCTATTGCTATCTCAACATTTAGAGGGTCTTTTTGTAAAAATTCAAAATGGACAACTTCCTGCATCAGTAAATCTATTAGAAAAATATCATGGAAAAGAAGATCAACAGCCTCAACCAGATAGAAAAGATAAAAATACAATTAAGAATAATAAAATATAAGAGTAAATAATGGCTATAGATCCAAACAACAAAATAGAACAAAGGGCTGCACTTTATCCAAAAGATAAAGACACAAGCTCTTTGAATATCTATACTCTGAAAGAAGATTTTATTACTAACGTCTTTTTTGTTAGGGTAAATGATAAAAACAAAAAAGAATTAATTGCTCAATGTGATTTTGAATCCACAGTTGCTGATAATGACGTTATTTTAAAACTAGAAACTTTAGTATTAAAAGAAAGCGATAGAAAAGAAGATTTCACTGATGGCGCTCGTTTTTTTATAAAAGACGTTCTCGATTATGTTTCAAAAATACCACAATTAAATAATATTAAATATAATCCCGATGCTGAATATAATAAAGTGTCGATTCAAAATATTAATACACCAAATTCATACACTAAAAATGATGGACCTAAATTAAAAGATGTAATTAGATTGGTCACACCATCATTGCTCATGGAAGAATTAATTGATTCAAAAATGGTTGAACTTATGAGTAGAGAACTCATGGCTGATCAAGTTAGGTATAAGTTCAGAATTGGTGGCGAAAAGTTCAATATAACAATGAAATCCAAAGAGACTTTTAGAAATGTAAGAGCTTTTGATGATGAGAGTAACTATGTTTTCAATGATTGGCGTCATCAAAGTAAAAGAGGTGGTGCAACTTCTGGTGGTTATCATGGAGTTAATTTATTAGTACATCTTATGGACTATGGAGTTTTAAAAGGAGAAACATTTGTCAGCGATTACGAACAGTATGTTAAAGCTGGAATGTTTATAAAAAATAATTTTCTTAAAAAAGTTGAAAAAAGATATGGAATAAATTCTGATGATTTAGGTGTTTTAGAAAAAAATGAATTCATAGAAGGCGGAAGCATATTTAAGTTAACGCATTTTGATAGATTGCCATTAGATAATACAAGTAGAATAAGTAAATATACGCCTATAAAAAACGCTCACAATGAATGGAAAAGTTGGCTTATAGATTCACGAAAACTCTCAGAAGAAAGTGTAAATGAACTTTATAAAAGAAAATTAATTTATGTAGGTCAAGCATCCATAAGTAAAAAATTAGATAAAGTTGAACCATCAGATGATAGAACTGAAATGGTAAGAATCAGGCAAGAGCAAAATGCCTTACAGGAAAATAGTGTTTTTAAAACGCAACTAAACTTTATTGGATTGGATAAAGACGGTATTCCATCTTTTGCAGAAGGGCTTAGAAAAATATTTAATAAAGAAAAAAATATTGAAGAAATAAAAAAACAACATTTACATAAAACTTCACCATTTGGTTCGGCATTTAAATTAATACAAGATAACCCTAAAGTGACAATAATTAGTGAAGCTGTAATAGATGGCATATCCGCATGGGATTTATTTAAAATGGCTGGATATAAAGGAACTGATTTCAATATTGTTGCAACAGGAGGAACATCGCACATGCATGGTTTCTTTGATGATAATTTCTCTTTAAGAATACAATTTAATAGAGAAAGTAAAGAAATGGAATTATTATTCATTGAAAAAGAAGAATTTATTAAAGAGTTAGATGAAGATAGGTTGAAATTTCTAAAAGACAGACTTGAACTATGGAGATTCAATTACGTTACTGATGCATCAGAGAATATTCCTGACGTTAAACTAAAACTTGCAGCATTAGAGCCAATTATTGGTGGTTCTTTTATGGTTCATGAGCAAAAAGATAAGAATCTTACATTTTGGGAAAAAGATGCTACATTGCAACATAAAGATTTAATGTTTGATTATACAAATTTAGATAAATTTTTAATATTAAACGGACTGAAACTTGAAAAAAATGAAGATGGAATTGGTTATAATGTTAAAGATTATTATATCAGTAAAAATCATGTTGAATTAAATGAGGATAACAAAAAAATAGTTTTATCTGAAATTGAAAAACAATTTAAAACAACATCAATTGCACTTGCATATGATAATGATGAAGCTGGTCAAAAATATTTCCCACTAGTTGACCTGTTAAAAGAAAAATTAGGTATAGAAGTATATGATTTAACACCTAAGAAACTTAAAATTTCAGAAGGTCTCAAATATCAGAATAAAGTTGACGTAAATGATATATTGAAAACTTTTAAAAAGTATCTAGAAACTGATGTATTAGAAGCCCAAAATCTTTTAGAAGATTTTATACAACCATATGATCCTAATTATTTATGTTTAGATGAGGATATTAAATTAATTAAACAAAGTTTTAGTAAAAACAAACCCAAAGAAAAACCATCGCCTTAACGATGGTTTTTTATATTCTAAATATTGTAATTATTTTACTTCTGTTTCTTTAGACGTATTTGCTGGCGCTAAAGTAGGAGATAATTTTGTATCATCTACTGGTGTTTTTTCATTTTCTGTCATATCAGCCTTAACCTTGGCAGCAGCAGCATTTATAGCATCAAAAAGACCTTTTGGCGTTGCATCTTTAATAGTATTAAAATTAACTGCATATAATCCACCAACAACAAATGATGGTGTTCCTTCTATGCCGTAATCTTTCGTATATTTTTCAGAAAGTTTTACATTAGTGTTTGTTGCAAAACTTTTTAGTCCTGAATTGTAATCGTCTTCTGATATTCCATAAGAAAAGAATATAGGATAAACATTTTTATCTGTAAGAGGTTTATTTTGATTAAAGACAAGAGCAAATAATGACTTATTGATTTCTAGCAATTGGTCGTTATCTATTTTATTACTCTGTACTAAAGTTTTTGCATAATTATAATATTTCCCATCTGCTAACACTTGCTTTTCCCAGCCAACTGGTACTATCTCATAATTAACATAATCAGGTTTTGAAGTTTTTAACCAGTTATCAGTATAAGGTTCCAAATCTTTACAATGTGGGCATCTATGCCAAATTACAGCTTGAACTGCTACTTTGCCATTTTGATTAACTTCTGGATGTGGAACTTGTACTTTTTGGAAATCATCAGCATATGCTAAATTTAAACTAAGCGTTAATACTGATAAACCTGATAATAATATTTTTTTCATAATTAAAACTCCATTTTATTCTGTTGGATTTAAGTTATTATACATTCTGTTATAAATTTGTCTAGTGTACTCACGACTATATCCTAATTTATACTTATGCTCAGTCTGATCTGTTAACAATATATCGTGAAATTTTTTCAAAGCTGATGAATTTCCATTGTCAGCAGATTGTTGATACCATTTTGCACCAACTTTCACATCTGAATAATGTTCTTGATTACCATAAAAATAAATATCGCCAAGAAGTTCTTGTGCTTCTCTTAATCGGTCAAGATCTTCTGTTTTATTTACTACATCTTTAAGAATTTCAATTGCTTTATCACTATTCAGATTATCTACAAGTAAATAAGTCTTTGCTATTTCAATATTTGCACCAATATACCCTTTATCTACACTAGCTTTATAGTATTGCATTGCTTTTTTATGATTATTTTCATAATCATATACTTTTCCTGCCTGATAAATAGACTTAGGAGTGCCCATTTGCTCATATGCAATAGCAGCAGATTTGTAATCTCTTTCGCGCTCATACAAAGATGCCAAATATTCTAAAGCATAGTTTTTATAAGGTTGTTCTTCAATGCTCCCTAATATACCACGGGCAACATAACTTGCTTTAATACCACCAACTCCTTGTTCTAATAATCGACCATACATATATGTTCCGCCAGCATATCCTTTATCATGAGATTTTTTAAATCTATCCAAAGCTTTTAGATCACTTTTTGCATCAGGAGAAAGATAGTAATACAAACCTATTACATAATAATCTTCACCTGACATTGCATTATCCATATCAAAAGATGCTGCGGAATCAGGGTTTAATGACAATGCATCAACAATAAAAGGTTTTTGAGCATATTTGGTGGCTTCTTGGGCTAACGAATTACCTTTGAAATCTATTTTTGTTTCATCAATATAAACATCTTGTGCATATGCATTAACAGATAATGCAATAGATAACGCTAATAATATTTTTTTCATGTGTTCTCATCTTTATAAATCATAATTAATTCTATTTTAGCAGGAAAAAACTTAATCTCAACAATATTAAAATATATTATCTGAATCTAATAGTTCATCGAAGTTAAATTTATAAGTATTTTCAATTACAAAGCTATTTTTTTCTTCTATTTCGCTTTCTATATAATCAATATAGTTATCTCTAACCAATTCTAAATTCTTTATTCTCTTGCTTTCACTCAATGTTAATAATGGTAAATCTAAATAACAATCTATTTCAACATTTTCTCTTTCCTTCGCTTGAATATGGATATTCATATATTCTTTTTTGTAATTATCAGAACATTTATTTATTTTTGCTATATATTTAATTGGCTTACACTTGTCATTAACTTCCTTCAAAACTGCTTTTATTGAGCCGTCCATATTTTTGAAAATCAATGACAAATTGTGGTTTTCTAAATAATTTACAAATTTCTTATCAGAAGATATGAATATTTCTTGGTTATCTTTATTTATAACAGGCATTTTTTCATAAATTTCGATTTCTGATTTCTTTTCTTTTACTATGCTCTGTATGTATGTATCAACAATATTTGCATTATATTTTTTCTCGTTCAAATCTTTTTGTTTCTCAGTATCTATAATTGTTGAAATTAATGCTTTATGATGTTCCAAATCATTTATTCTATATTTATTTAAGTGCTCATTATATATTTCATTATCATAATTTCCATACCTATAAGTTCTAGAATCATTGTTATCAATTTTGCTTTGCCACCAGAAAATCTTATGTCCTTCTACCAATTCTTTATCTGTTTGTTCAAGATTTTTATAATAAAGCTTATTAGAATTTGATTTGTTTTTATAGTCATATGTAGATATTTTGCCGTTCTCTAACTCCTTGTTAAGGAATTCATGCTTATCTGCGTCCAATTTATTTATCAAATTTCTTAAATCACAATTAAATTTTATATTTTGAAAATTATTATCATTTATCGTTTTTATTTTTAAAGTACCATCACTATATATCTGATGAGGTATTTTACTTTCTTTTAAATCATGAACCAATCCAACTGAAATATTGTCAATATAGTTAAATAATGTTTTATATATATTTGTCTTTACTGATGAATCAATGTTCGAATTGTCTAAATGGTCTTTAATGTCCTCTGCCAATGCAGAAGTGCTTTCTGTTTGTCTAACTAAAAAACCGTTCACTAGTTTTTCTTGATTGTTAAAATTTTCTTTTTGTGAGTTTAGGAAATCTTTTGCATCTGAAATTAAATGTCCGTAAATATTATTACTAGCAGAATAAAGAACCTCAATATTTTTCTTTATTTCTTTAGAACGTCTTGGTTTTTCGAAAATTATTTGTTTATTAATATCTTCTACAACTGCACTTGAAGAATCATTATTAAGCCAATTTCTTATTTTAGAATGACTTTCATTTTTTTTGAGTTCTATTTGTACTTTTTTGTTATCGTTATAAACGTTTTTCAAAAATCCATAGTTGTCTTTTTGAATTTTGTTCATGATGTTTTTTGCAGTGTAGTCTTCAACAAAGTCTTTAAAATTAAAAATTCTTAATATTTTTGAATGAACATTTTTTATATCTGTATTTAGGTTGTTTAATGCATTATGATGCCTATGGCAATTTATACTACTGTAACTTTTATTTTCCTCTAAATGTTCAAGATCAAAAAAGGATTTATTTTCTTTTTTGTTTTTCGTTAAAATTATTTGAATGGTTTTTTGCTCTATAAAATGCCCATTAATACTATAATCTTTTATGATCGATAGTTCTTTCAAAATGTCGAGGGATTCTTTTACAATTTTTATTTTCTGCTTATTTGTTTTTATTGTATTGAGAGCCATTCTTTCAAATATTTCTTTTATATCGATATCTATTAAACTAGCACCTCTTGATTTAGCTCCAATGTAAGTAAATAAAGATTTGCAATGACCAGTTGGTATTTTTGAGTAATTTTCAAGATTGATTCCATACCAAATTTTTTCAAAAGCAAACAAACTTAATATTGTGTCAGAAAGATTAATTATAAAACCTGTTTTTTCTTGATAATAACCATCAATTAATCGACCACTAAAAATATTGTATCTTTCTTCTTTTTTCTTATTTATATTTTTGAATAATCCACCATATGTACCTCCATACTCAATACTGTATAGTTTTTCCAATATTGTATTAATTTTTTCTTGATTCAAAGATGTGTTTTTCCATCCTAAAAATTCCATAAGATAATTATTACTAATATGTAGCAAAGTTGTATTGTGATGAATTGCCATCTGCATTAAAAATGCAAACACATAAAAACATAGATCACTAGAAAGTGCTTCTCCTTGAACATTCATCATTCCTGATTTATTACCAGACATATTTAAGCTTCGCTCTACATACTCTCTTGTATCTGTAATTTTACCACCTGTAAATATAGGTAGCATCATCAATATAAAAGGTATAGGCACATATGCACCTGATGTAATAATAGTCCTATTATCATCATGGAAATTCTTAATTGTATTTTTTAAATCAAATGAATGGGGTTGAAATTTATTTAAGTTATCTTGTATTTCACTAGGTATCTCTTTTATTAATTGATTAGGTATAGTGTTTTCTATCCTAATTATTTCTTTTATTTTTTTTAGTTGTCCCATTCTATCACCGTTCTAACAAAAAAATCCCCTTCTTAGTAAAAAGATTTTTCGCATGGCTTTAAGCCTATTAAAGTATTCTATGTTTGTTTTTAGAAAAATCAAATTTATTTTCAACAAATAAATTCAAAATTTAAAGATAAGAATACTATAGTATCACAAGAGTTTATAAGTTCTAAATAAATCTTAAGTTCCACTTTAATATTTTTCGCATACCATTGTAATCTAAATGCCAATGATATTGGGTATATTGGTGATCCCTATATATTAAACGTATATATTAATTTTATTGTTATCGCTTTTTATTTAATTTCGATTTTAAAAAAATAACTATTTAAAAGTTTTCTAATTAGTTGAAGACTTTTTATATTTTAGATTTCAAAAGGTATAAAGAACTTTTTTATATTTTCTTTTTTCTTGACATTGAAGAGTTTTTGTATTAAAGTATGTTTTAAATCTTATCAGGAGAAAAATGATGGCTAAAGAAATTAATGTTGAAACCAAGCAGGACGTATTAGATGCGCTTAAAGACAATCCAGACAAACAAATCTATATGTTACAAGTAGCATCCAACTCTGAACAAGCAGCAAAAAGAAATATTATTGACAGATTGAAAGTTATTGGTCAAGAAGGTAAAGTTCCATTTATGTTTTTCCCGGCTAAAAAACTTGTAGAAATGAAAAATGGTCAGAAAAAGTATTCTTTAAATAAAATAATGCCCGGTTATTTGCTTGTTCTTGCTGATATAAGTGAGGAAGTGGTAGTAGCTATACACAGTGCAGGCAAAGTAATGAAATTTTTGGATATGAATAACGGGAAACTTCCAAAACCTATGCGAGAAAAAGATTTTAAAAATATTCTTTCTCATTTGGACGAAAAACAAAACGAAGTTCATGTAAAAGAAGCATGGGAAGTAGATCAAGTTGTATCTATCAAAGAAGGTCCATTTGCTACTTACAAAGGAACAATTAAAGAAGTTAATTTGGATAGGCATCAACTAAAAGTTTCGATTCTTATTTTTGGTCGTGAAACGCCAATTGAAGTATCATTCAATGATGTAGAAAAATATCAAGAAGTTTATTAAAAAATATTTAATTTAAAATCCGCCTAGTGCGGATTTTTTTTTGCTTAAAGATAAATTTTGTATTATTAAGGAGTATTATGGATAATAAGATGAGTTTGCTTTGAAAAAAACTAATATTTTTAGGTTATTTTTTATGGTTATTAAACTTTTCAACAACTTGAAAGTACAAAATATTGTATAATTCGACAAGAGTCTACAGTTATATTCATGATAAAAATAGAGGACATTAATAAAAAAAGAAAATTAAAACAAGAAATTGCTATTTTTTGTATTATTTTCTTATTCCTAATGCTTGGCACCGTTGGTATGACTGTTTACACTTTTGAAAATGAAACAAATGATTTATTTCAAGGAGTTGTATATGGTCTTTTAGGCACGATTATAATTTCATGTTTAGCATTATCTATTGGATTGCGTTTTAGAGATGTATACGCTAAAGAAATAGACGAAATAGTAAAACAAAGTAGTAATAAAAGAACAACTAGACAAGAATTAGTTAAAGCTACTGCTGATATATTTAATCTTCAAGAGAAAACAAAACAGCCTAATCATAAAGTGGTTATTATTTTAATGTCCATGCAAAAATTAAATGATGTTGCAGTTCTTTATGGTTCTGACATTATGGATCAAGTTATTCAAGAGTTTAGAATTAGACTAGAATCATTTTTAGATAAAAATGAATATTTAGCTTTAATGGAAGATAATTCTTTATCTTTGCTTTTTGTTAGTGATATGAAAAACACAGAATTAAGAATAAAAGCGATTCTTAAAAAATTAAGAGATCCTTATATTGTAGATGATAAAGAAATTAATATACAAATAAGAATGGGATACAACATTCAAAGAAAAGAAGGTTGGCATAATGCGGATGCTTTTGTGAATAAAGTGCAAGTTGCCTTGCAGAATGCAAGTATATCAGAAGATGATAAACCAGTAATCTATAAAGACAGTTTAAGTGAAAGCATTATTCAATTACATGATGCTGAATCTAAACTAAGGAAAGCAATTATCAATAAAGAATTCGAAGTTGCTTATCAACCAAAAGTAGATCCAAGATTATTCAAAATCGTGGGTGCAGAAGCCCTATTCAGGTGGAAAGGACTTCCCCAAGGTTATAACATAGGTTCTATAATAGAATTAGCTGAATCTAAAGGAATGATTGATGACATAACAAAAATAATTTTCGAAAAAGTTTTTATCGATATTAGGAAATGGGAAAAACAAGGAAGAAAATATAAAATAGCAATTAACTTGTCTCCAAAAACATTAAATGATGCTAGTTTTGTTAAATGGTTGAAAAACTTAATGGAAATACATAATGTTAATCCTGCAATGGTTGAAATTGAAATTACTGAAACAGCATTAATCGAAAATATCAATAAGGCAATTGAAGCTATAAACGGTATTAAAGCATTAGGTTGCAGTATTGCTATTGATGATTTTGGAACAGGGCATTCATCATTAAATTACTTAGTGGATATTCCTGCTGATGTTATTAAAATTGACAGAAGCTTTATTATTCCATTATCAAAAGAAAATTCAGATAAGCAAAGAGCCGTTGTTTCTTCTATTATTCATTTGGCTCATAAAATGGGTTGTAAAGTAGTAGCAGAAGGCGTTGAATATGAAGAACAATTAAGAATTCTTCAAGATGAAGGTTGTGATATGATTCAAGGTTATTTGTACAGCAAGCCTCTAAAACCCGAAGATTTTGATTTATTTACAATATAATTCATTTTTTTATATTATAATATTTGACATTTAGATTACATTTTCATAAATTAAGAATATAATCAAAATATTCTTAACAATTATGAGCTTAGATTTAGACCTAGAAAAACTTTTTGAAGAATTTCTGCCATCCGAAGAAACTAAAACTCCCGAATTAGCTTACTTAATATATAAACACATACCTCATAGCGATCCTGTTGATGCTTTAAATATCTTTTCTAAAGTCGCTAAAAATATAGAAAAAGATTTTAATTCTGACATCCAAAATAACAATATTACAGATGATTCCAGCAAGCAATTGTTGCTTTATTCTATTATTGAAAAATATGCAGAAATCGAAGGTTGGTATTTAATGTATGCCGAAGATTTAAGTGAAGAAATAGAGATAATTGTTAATGAATATTTTAAAAATGGAAAATAAGATGAAAAATAATATCAACATGAGAACAAAAAGAAATTTTATAATTGAATATGAATTAAAAAAACAATTACTCTTCAAATCGTTACCTTTAATAAAAAGATATTTATTAGATGCTCGAAAAAAGTTGGAACAAAATTCTTTAAAATATACAGTTTTTTCAGATGCCCTTAAAAGTATAAGAGATATTTATTATTACGAAACTATTGAATATAAAGATGCATTTTTCCTTTGTATGGCATTGGGCGCTTTCAATATGAATATTAATAAAGATGAAGCTATTAAGAATGACACGATTACTAAAATCATAAACCAAAAATTGTGGGATGAAGATAAAGTAACTCCAGAAATGGCAGTGTATTTTAGTTGTGTATTTTTTAATGAACTATACAAAGATATAAATATTGATATGTCTAAATTATACAAGGCTTCACATATTCCATCAGCGTATCTAATACTTAGAAAAGAAATAATAAATGAATGGGAAAAAAATATTCAATCGCAAGAAAAAAACGCAATGATTTTTGAAGAAACTAATAATCCTAAGAAAAGAAGAAGAAGAAGTAATATTAAATTGACAACTTATAATGACACAGAAGTAGGAATTGAATAAAAATATCAATATAAAAATATAAAAAACTAGGACAGTTAGTTTTAATTAGCTGTCTTATTCTATTATGTTGAAATAAAAAAAACTATAATATGAATAACTATAAGATGAAAACATGAAATTTCTAAACTCCTTTAAAATATTTTTCCTATGCCTTGCCCTAATGGGGTTAACCGCTTGTTCTGATGATAGCGGTATTTTTGCTTCATCAACAAGTAACAGTTCTTCATCAGATGTATGTGGTGCAAGTACATCTAATATTGTTGATGATAATTCTTTTGCTATATGTGGCAAAGACATGTCATATAATATTCTTTATATGATTTTTGACGAATCATTTAATGAATATCCTTTTTTGAATATATTTCTTGATGATACAGCAGTAACTAAAAGTGCAACAGATAACTCATCATCTATTGCTAATCCAGAATTAGCAAAAAAGGCATATGCAGCTAATATAGGCGGTTCTGTACTTGCAATGTTAAAAGGGTTTACTCAATTAATATTGTTTATTGCAATGATATTACATGGTTACTCAGTACTTTCTATTCTTGTAAGAACAGCAATGTCTGGTGAATTTCTTCAAGGAATGTCAAAAGTATGGGTTGTTGGTAGAGCATTGTTATCTATATTTTTAATAACCCCTCTTGGATCTTTAAATTTAATACAGATTATGATTTTAGGATTGGCATTAATTGCAATTATGATTGCAAACTTTTTTATGGGCGTATTTTTAAGTAAAATACAAACCGATTCCATGAATGCTGATGCAGAAACGCCAGAATTAATGTTTGGTTCAGCCGTAAGTGAATCTTCATCTTTGGTTTCGGCATCATTATGTCAAATAAGAACTACCCAAGCATTAAGACAGGCTAGATTTAGTGATGCAACTTCAAACATTACAGTTGATAATCAATTTAATAGATTGGCAAGCTGTATAACTCCCGATGTTAAAATTTCTTATGGTAAAGAAAAAGGAACAGCAGTTAGTGCTTCTTTCGGTAATGCACAGGTTTGTGGTACTACTAATGAGAATTTTGTATTTGATGCCACAAAAGATGGTTATGGTTATCAGTGTGGTGGATTAAGCTTCTCTATACCTGATATTACTATTACAACAACAAAAGGAACAGACTTAAATGCTTCTGGTTCTTTAGGAGATACTAGTCCAATTTCTGTTCTAGGTTTTACTATTGGTGATACAACTGTATCTAACGAAGCTGCTGATATTGCAAGCAAAGTAGTTGGTTCAGCTAATATTAAGAACGCTATAGATGGTTATTATTCTGCTGCTTTATCTGCTATACAATCTGGTAGTACATATGATTATACAAAAGCAGATAGTGTTTTAACATCAACGATTCAAAATAGTATACAACCTACTTTTGAAAAGGTACTTGCAGAATATGACTATGAAACAGCAGTTCAAGTTATAGGTAGTATATATTCAAGTGTTTATGTAAAACTAATGGGTGCATATGCTCCAACGTTATTAACTTCTCCTGAAAAATATTCATCTATAAGACCTAATGACTTTATTTGGGAATTAGAAAAATATTCGTCTAAGGCAGCAGAGTCTCTTGTTATATCTCATTGTATTCACAATTTGAATAATAATTATAAAGCACTTCAAAATCAAGTTTCTTCTTTGTCTGGTGTTTCAGGCATGAGTTACACGAATTTTGTTAGACAAAAAAATCCAATATTTGTTGGTGAATGTTCTTGGATCTCTCCTGCATCAAGTATCAATCAAGGTGCAAATGTAAAATTTGATGGAGACACTGCTGGTCCAAATGTTTATAGCAGTAGTTCAAATATGAGCTTAACTATTGGTAGTGGAAATAGCATTTTGCAAAAAATTGGACAATCTAATGTATCAGCTAACAATGCTGATATTATAAAAGAGTCTGATGAATTGGCTGCTAAGTATTTACAGCAAGCTCAGGCTTACAAATTGGCACTTGCAACTTATTTCTATTCTGTAAAAAAAGGAACGCAAGATTCATTTGCAAACATTATTAAAGATAAAAAAACAGATAATACTCAAGTAAAAATGAGACAACAAGGCTGGGCAAGCTTAGGTGGCTACATTATGGCTATATCTGCAAATCAGACAAATGTAAAAAGAATGTTGCAAAACACAACTAAAGCAGCATCATGGTCAGGATATGAAAACGGCAATAACCTTTATGTTAACTCTGATGCATTTACAGCTACAAAACAATCAAATACTTTACCAGAAGCATTTAATTTTAATATAATGTTCTTTTCTGATTACTTTGGTTCTGGAAATAATACAAATGAAATAGCTCAAAGTGTTGCTAATAATGGGAAATCAACAACTAGTTCAGATGAAGCTGGTGCAGTAGTACAGGTATTATTATTCATTGAAAACTATTTAACTAATCCTTTAAGATATTTGAAACAAGCGGGTGGTATGCCATTAGATCAACCATTAAGAGTTGGTGTTCAACAGTGTTTTGAACAAAATACATGTTTTAACGGAACAATGCATCCAGTTAATGCTGTAATCTATATGGGGCAAGATTTAATAGATATATCAATTAACCTATTAATATTGAAAGCTGTATCACAAATAGTTATGTGGATGGCTGGTCAATTGAATGCAGAAGGAACAATAGAAAATGCAAGTTGGATTGGTAAATTAATATCATTTGGCGCAACAATACTAAAATTGTTAGCTAAAGCGGCTACAGTTATTAATGCTATTTTAACAGTGTTCTTACCATTCATATTTATGTTGTTAATACTTGGTATATTCTTCTGTTATATTGTTCCATTAATGCCTTATATGGCGTTCTTAATACTTTTTGTGGGTTGGGTGGTATTAATTATTGAAATGATGTTTGCAATGCCAATATGGGCACTAATGATGTCTATTCCGGGACCATCAGGAGAGACTAGGGCTAACCTAGGACTTCTTTGGTCATATTTAGGGCAAATTGTAGTGAGACCTGCATTAATGGTTATCGGTACAATTATTGGTTGGTATTTCTCTATTGTTTCTTTATATTTCATCAATATGACATTGTTTGGAGTGTTAGCGCCAATAAGTGAAGCTGGTTCTGGAACTATTAATGGTTTGATAAATATTGTAATGTTCTATATTGCATACATGGTAATTGTTTTCGTAGCATTGAAACATTCATTCTCAATTATTAGTACATTCCCTGATAAAGTCAGTGAAGTTATGGATATTAAGCCAAATGGAGACCAACAAATGACTGACAGATTGCAAACAGATAGATTGGTTCACACAATCATTGCATCTAATGTTATGAACGAACTTAAAGGGATGTCTAGAGAAGCTTCTAAAACATTCTCTGAGAGAAATAGAGCTAGACAAGTGGATGAAAAAGATAAGAAAAACATTCAGAAATTATTTGATGACGTTAGAAGTGAACATAATCCTTATTCAAATACCTCTGGTAAGCAAGACCATCCATAAAATTAAAAGCCTCTTCTATGAGGCTTTTTTTTGACTATTTTTCTTTAATCGTGTATGATATAAATCATATATTTAAAGGTTATATAAAATGGAACATAAATCATTAGCTGTTGCTCAATGCATTTTAGATAGATGCCGAGTCAAAGATATAAGCCATGTTACGCCTATAAAACTGCTTAAATTATTATATATTTCGCATGGTTATATGTTAGGTAAACACGGTACTCCTTTATTAGAAGAGCCTATAAGAGCTTTTCAATATGGTCCTATTGTAAAAAGTGTATATGATCAAGTAAGAAAATATCGCTCATCAAATATACCAAGTATTAAAGTTTCCAAATCTTATAAAGAACTCATTTCTGATGTTGAAATAAAAATCCTTGATAATGTTATTTCTATTTATGGAAACGCAAATCCAATACAATTATCTGCTGCAATGCACAATGAGAAGACTCCATGGGGAATGAGCAGAAAGATAAGTGAAAATAATCCAATTATCTCTAACGATTATATCCAATATTTTTACAAAGAATTAATTAATTCTAAAACTCATTCTTATTTATAAATGGTGTATTAATGGAAATTCAAACACAAAAGCTTTCAAAAGTCATGGCTTTAATCTCAGAAACTATTAGTAAAACGTTTACTAATAATATATGGGTTGAATGTGAGATAGCGTCAATATCTAAACATTCTAAAAGTCAACATTGGTATTTAGAATTAGTTGAACTAGACTCATCAGGTAATGAAGTCTGTAAAGTTAAAGCTAATATATGGAAATTCAAATCTGATGAAATAATGAATAAATTTAAAAACTTCACCGGAAGTGATTTAGCATCTGGAATGAAAATTTTAATAAATGCAACACCAAGCTTTCATGCACAATATCATTTATCATTTGTTATTAACGATATAAAACCCGAATTCACATTGGGCGGAATAGAGGCTAAGATAAATCAAATTGTTAAAGAATTAAAAGATAGAAAAGAATATTCAAAAAATTTAAGTTTGATTTCCCCTTCTGAATTCACAAAGTGTGCAGTAATCGCTCCATCAGGTGCCGCAGGATTAGGCGATTTTAAAAAAGAAGCTGATATACTCGTCAAATACGATATTTGCGATTTTGATTATTACGAAGCAATCTTTCAGGGAAAAGAAGCTTCTGATGCAATATCAGAAAAAATTAAAGATATTGTTTTTAGTGAGAAATCTTATGACTGCATTATCTTAATAAGAGGTGGAGGTGCTAAAACTGATTTGCATTTTCTCAATGATATAAAAATTGCAAGATTTGTATGCCGATCTCCAATTCCAGTTTTCGTTGGAATAGGTCATGAAAGAGATCAAGGTATTTTGGATTTGGTTTCAAATAAATCTTTTGACACACCAAGTAAAGTTATAGAATATATATCATCAACAATATTCAAAAATGCAAATGATATTAATAAGACAATCTCCTTAATTGAAGAAAGGGCTTCTCAGAAAATAGAAGCTTTTAAAAGTCAAATAGAATTAACATTTGAAAAAGTGTCTAATAAGATTAAAGAGACAGTTCAAAAAAATATTAATGATGTTGAAAAAATAAATAATATAATCAGAGAAAATACAAATACAAGAATTTTAAAAATAGAAAATTATCTTGATACTAAATTGTTATCTATAATTCAAAACGGCAAACATATTGCTGAAAGAACTCAAAATAATGTTAATAGGTTATCCAATGAAGTTCTTATAAACTCTATAAAAAAAGTTGAAAATGAACAAAAAAGTATTTTGAGTAATTTTGGTTTAATAAATGCATTTAAACCCTCATATATATTGGATTTTGGTTTTATTATGATGAGACAAAATAATAAGTTACTATCAAGCGCAAAAGCGTTAAAAGAAGGCGATAAGGTTCAATTAGAAACAAAAGATATGTATATTGATGCAGTAATTAAATCCACTTTAAATAAAGGAGACTCAAAATGACAGATATTACAACAAAAACACTAGAAGAAAATAAAAAAAGATTAGAAGAAATAGCAGCAGAATTTCAAAAACAAGAAGTCTCATTAGATGACATTCTCCCTAGAACAGATGAAGCATTAGCAATTAAGGAACTTTTAAATAACCGTTTAAATGCCATAAGCAATGCCTTAAATGAAAAATTAAAAAAAGAACAATAATCGAAGATGTTATAATTTAATAAGCCAGAAAACATAAAGACATAAGATGGATAATAAAGATTTTGAAAAAGTAAGCATTGCATTACGCAATAGTGAATTAAATAACGCGGAATTAATTGATTCTCTTGATAGCTTAGGGGAAAATAAAAGCTTGCCAGTTGTACTGGATGCTATGTTCCATAAAATAGCTAATACAGATCATGATTTTAACAGCAATAAATTGCCAGTTAATACATCTGAGCTTCCAGCTATATATAGGGAATTAGTAAAACAAACAACTGCATATTTACAATCTAAAGTAGATAGCGATGATATTGAAAGAATAGATCATCAACTATACACTAATTTAAATTATAATTTAGGCAATCTAGTTGTTAGACCTTCTGAAATTGAACCATTAATTAATGATGCTGCACTTAAAAGTGTATTAATTGTTGATCAATTACCAACTCAAGTCAGTGAAGATGCTTATAGAACGCTTGACGGTTTTAAACATAAAACCCCTTTTTTAGATTTAGAGGATGTTGCTAAATCACTTAGTGAAAAATTAGCTGATTTTGATGCGTCATCAACAAATGATGATATTCAAAAAATAGTTTCATTATCTCAAAAACAAAGAGCATTTAAAGATGCACAAACCGAAGATGGTGATTTTCAAGGTAATGTTATTAATTATGAAGAATATAAACCATTAATAGATGCTAATGAAAAGTTATTGAATGAGCTTGCAGATAGAGCAGAAATTCAAAAATCTCGTGTTGATAGCAGCAGTCTAATAAAACTTTTTGATGAAATAGAAAAAGCTTCTTATGAAGATGGCATTATCAGCATGAAAGAGTCTATTAAAAATTCTCAAAAAGTATTTGATAGGAGACTTCAAGAGTCCATATCTCGTGATGAAATTGAAAATGCATTTAATCAATCACAAGAGCCAACACTTATTATAAGTGAAGGACCAGATGTTGCTAAAATTCAGGCAAAAAGAAAAAAAGAATTAGATGATTTAGAAATCATGCAAGAAGTTAGAGATTGGGATGCTAAATTCCAAGAAACTTTAAGAGCATTGAATTCTAGAGAAATGAGAACTTTTGATAAACTGAGAAAGAAGGTTCAAGTAAATGATCCAAATGGTGGCTTATTAAATACAGCTAAACTTTTAGGAGAATCTATTGTTGTTTTAAATGAATTAGGCAATGCAGATAGAACATTATTAAACGTTAGTCCTTTAACTGGAACAATGAGATTAGGTCGTGATACACCAGTTGATTCAGAAAATGGTGCAGCGGCATTAAAACTTGCTGCTTTAAATGCAAGAAGAAAAGGCTGGGATAAAGTTTATTTAAATCATCCGGGTAGAGATAATGAAGCTATTCCTTTTATAAAAGCAGCAATTCATGCGATGGTTATAGAGGGTGAATATGAGTTGGATCAAATTAAAGTTCCAAAAAGATTTCAACAGTTAATAGAAAACTATAAATTGATGAATCCTAAATTAAGCATAAGCTCTGGAAATGATATTAAAGATAAAGAAGAATATATATCTGCAAGTGAGTTAAACAAAGAAGTGATAGATACTCCTGTTGATCAAGCTCCTAGTGAAGCACCCGTTGGTCCTACAAATACCAATGCTAATACTAATGAGACTAAATCAGAACAAGCTCCTAGTGAAACAAATACTGACGAATTAGTTCCTAATGATAAGGCTCCTGAGAACAAGGCTCCTGATGTTAAAGTTGATGCAGAAAAGACGGCTGATAAAACCCAAGATTTATCAGATATTCCAGATGAAGCGATCAATGTTAAAGGTCAACCAGCATTGCCTGATTACATGAAGGATGATGATATGCAGGATTATATGGCAGATGACAATTTCATGAATGATTATGCTCCTGAAAATGTTGCTGATGAAGTTGTTGACTTAGATGCTAATGCGAAATCTAAAGCTATGCAGCTTTTCCAACATTCTCGTAAGTTATCTGAAACTGGTGCTGGCTATGTGCATCAACCAATTTTTGACCTAGTTCAAGATTTGATTAAGGAAAATAAAACAGAATATTGGTCTAGTATCGCTAGTTTAAGTACTAAAGATACTCCATTAGCTACTGCTATACAAGATATATCAAAAGATTACATAGAACTTAGTTTGTTTTCTCCAAAATTAAGTCAGCTTGTAATGAAAAAATTAAATAGTGAATCAGAAAATAAATTAGAAGTTTTATTTGAAAAAAATATGGGAAGAGAATTAACTAGTGAAGAATCATTAGTTCTTAAAAACCATTCTTCTAAAATTTCGGAATACTTAGACGCTTTTGTGAATAAAGGAGAGTATAATTTAGTTGTTATTGATTCTAATGGAATGAGGAATATAAAAAACTCTCCAGAAAAACTTGAAGATTTTATAAATACTGCTGAAATGAAAAGGACAAGTGATAGGAATACATTAGAATCTATAGGGAAATACTCCGAGCTTAAAAAAGAAGGGAAAGAATTATTCGAAATTTATGATAAATTAAATCTTGATAATTTAACTTCTGCTGGATTCCAAATTATGGAGAAAAGGGATTATGATCAACAAAAATCATTTGCATCTGAACAAGAACCTAGTGAACAAACAAATAAAAACAATGGTTCAAATAGGAAAATAAGACCTTCTTAAAGCAAAAATAAAAGAAAAAAAGCGACCTTTTACAAAGTCGCTTTTTTCTTGACTATTAATTTATAATTGTTAAAATATTTGAACTTTAAGGGGTTCAATAAGATGTCATTATGGCAAAATTACAAAAATAAGAAATTTATAAAGGATAATGAACGAATATTATCTAAAATTAATAAAGATACAGTTAAAACATTATCAGAAAATGATTTAAATTTGTTATATCTATCTTTAAGAGGTTCATCATTTGCAATTGAAGATGCTATTTCTTGTATTTTTGAAATAATAAAAAGAAAAACTAATATTGAGCTTCATGATAATCAGATTCTTTCTGCATTGGTTTTATCCAATGGCAAAATAGCAGAAATGGCAACAGGTGAAGGTAAAACATTATCTGCAATAGTGACAGCTATGATTTTATTTTTATCAGAAAGAAAAGTTCATATATTTACTGCAAATGACTATTTAGTCGAAAGAGATTATCAATATGCTAAAGAAATATTGTCTGATTTGCCAATAAAATTAGGATATATTCATCAAGGCGTCAAACTTGAAGAAAAAAAGTTTACGTATGATTCCGATATTATTTATATGACAGCTAAAGAAGGTTGTTTTGACTTATTAAATCAGCAGTTTATAAAAGATATTGACGAAAGCTTTAATGTGTATAGAGATTTCGCAATAATAGACGAAGTTGATTATGTTTTAATTGAAGAAGCTCGCTCACCTATAGCGCTATCATCTAAAAAAGACGATGATAGTTCTAAATATATTTTTATAAATGATTTGAAACATGCATTTACATTGGATGAAGATTTTTCTATAGATTTTAAAACGCATAAAATTGATTTGACAGATCAAGGGTATATAAAAATTGAGTTTCTATCAAAAAAATATGATTTTATAAGTGAAAATGAAAAGATATATGACGATAAAAACTTATTTTTAATAAAGCTTTTTGAAAATGCTTTAAAAGCAGAGCATATATTTAAAATAAATAATCATTATTTAGTTCAAGATGGTTCTGTTATTATTGTTGATGAAAACTCAGGAAGGGTCTTATATGGTCGTCGCTGGAATGATGGTTTACATCAAGCAGTAGAAGCTAAGGAAAATTTGAATATTTCTCCTGATACAAATACTATAGCAAGAACAACACTTCAACATTTTTTTAAGAAATATAAAACTTTATCTGGAATGACAGGTACAGCAATAACAGAAGCAATAGAATTCAAAGAGATTTACAATCTTGACGTAATACAAATATCATCTAATAAACCTTTGCAAAGAATAGATTTGAATGACATTGTTTATCAAGATAAAGAATCAAGTATAAAAGCATTGGTTGATTATGTAAAAGAACAAAATAAAATTGGTAGACCTGTATTGGTTGGTACTTTATCAGTAACCGATTCTGAAATAATTCATAATATATTAATCAATGAAGGATTAAATTCTTCAATTTTAAATGCTAAAAATCATAAAGATGAATCAAGAATAATACAAGATGCAGGTAAAAAAGGAAAGATAACTATATCTACAAATATGGCTGGTCGAGGAACAGACATTATGTTAGGAGGCTACAAACCATCTGTAATTAAAGATTTTTTAATGGAAGGGGTTACTTTTGAACACAGTGAGAGATTTTGGCAATTGAATCATGATGAAGTTGAAGCACTAGGTGGTTTAGCTATTGTAGGTCTTGAAAGAAGTCATTCTAGAAGGCTTGATAATCAATTGATTGGGCGTTCAGGGCGTCAAGGCGATAAAGGAAGCTCTATATTTTTCATATCATTAGAAGATGATTTGATAAAAGGTTTCGGTGGTGAAGTACATCTTTATGTAAGAACAATAGGACTAAAATTACCGGGTGTTGGCGTTTCAGATAGAAAAGTTAGCACAAGTGTTTTGCAGGCTCAAAAAAGTAATGAAAATGCATTTTTTAATATGAGAAAGGATGTTATTCGATATTCGCATTTAGTTGAAGAACAAAATGAAATCATTTCGGAAATCAGGAAAAATATATTAAATATAAATTCTATTTCGGAATATAATAATTTTATTAAAAAACTTTTTTCTAAAGTCGTTGATGATTTAAATAAAGATGTTCATTCGGAAGAAGACTTATTCATTGTCAAAAACGAATCTCCTGAAAATGTAGAGCAAGCCATTTCTAGTATTTTTCAATTAGAAGAAAATAGTTTGTTTGAATTGGTTCAAGATAATAAAGATTTTAGAATCGATGAAAGCATGAAGATTAATTTATATGGCGATTTCCTATTTGAAAAATTCCTAAAAAAACAAAATATCTTTTCTCAGTATTTAGAAGGTTCGAATGTTGAATTAATGTCTATATACAAAAGAATCCTTTTAATGGTTATAGACGGTATTTGGTGTGACCACTTGGAAAATTTAGATAACATTAAAAAACAATCTCAATTCAGTAATTTTTCGAAAAATAATCCAGTTCAAGTATTTGGAGAAGAGGCTGACGATGCCTTTTCCAAAACATTGAGACAGATATTTTTAGATATGGGATATGCATCTTATATGTTTAAACCAGAAGACTTAAATATAAACGTTAAAGACTCTTGATTTTTTGTTATAAAATACTAATATATTCAAGGTAATACTAAAAATTAAGGGTAAATAAATGTCAAAAATAGAAGAAAGCTTATCAGTATTAAATGAGAAGCAAAAAGAGGCGGTAGATGCAACAGAAGAACGAGTTTTAGTAATTGCAGGCGCTGGTTCTGGAAAGACTTCTGTTTTAACAACTAAAATAGCCAAATTAATTAGATTGGATAATGTGAATCCATTTAGTATTATGGCTGTTACTTTCACAAATAAAGCTGCTGGTGAAATAAAAGAAAGAATAGAAAAGATCGTTAATGACGAAAACAGTAAACCTATATCTTTAATCCCTTTAACTACTGGTACATTCCATAGTATTTTTAATGCTTTGATTCTACGTAAAAATTGTGATTTTGCTGGAAGAAAGGAAGGTTATGTAATTTATGATCAAGATGAATCTGTTTCTATGCTTAAAAAAGTAATTCATAGTTTGGACGTTTATCCTGCATCTGAAAAAGAATTAACCAAAAAAGTCACTAAACTTGCATCTGCATGTTCACATTACATTGGTTACTGCAAGGATAGGGGGATGAATTATGAAGACATAAGCCACCTAAATAATTTATTACCTGATTACAGATTAGAATATGATTTAGCTAATTATGAAATTAATAGAATTCATGAAATATTCTCTGTTTATGAAGATGAACTAAAGAAATCAAATGCTTTTGATTTTGGTGACTTATTAGTTTGGCCTTATAAATATTTAACGCATCCTGCTCATACGAATATATTACATTCTTATCAAAAAAGATTTTTACATATATTGGTAGATGAATTCCAAGATACTAACAAAGTTCAGTATGATTTAGTAACTCTTCTTGCTGAAAAAAATAATTTATTTGTTGTTGGCGATGATGACCAATCTATTTATGGATGGAGAGGTGCGGAAATAAGTAATATTCTTAATTTTATAAAAAGATTTAAAAATACTAAAACAACAAGAGAAGTTAAACTAGAACAAAATTATCGTTCTTATGCAAATATTCTTGAAACGGCTAACTACGTAATAAAAAATAACGTAGAAAGACTTGGAAAAACTTTGTGGACCCAAAAAGAAGATGGTTCAAAAATAACATTGGCTGAATTTAATGATTTAAGACAAGAAATACAATACGTTACTAACAGAATATGTACGTTGGTTAATGATGGTGTTCCAGAAGAAGATATTGCAATATTATATAGAGTAAACAGATTATCCAGAGATTACTCTAAAGAATTGTTTGCAAAAGGTAGAAAAGTTAACGTTGTTAATGGTCTAGATTTCACAAAAAGAAAATCTATAAAAATTGCTTTATCCTATTTGAAAACTATACATAATGGAAGAGATTTGATTTCTTTGAGTCAAATAATAAATGTTCCAGCAAGAGGTATTGGTGATGTTTCAAAAAATAAGTTATTAGATTTTATTGAAAACGAAAGAGATCTAAAAGATTTATCAATGGAAGATTTTGATATAATCGAGGCTCTTGAAAATGCAATAGATGAAAAAGTGTTATCAGGAAAAGCCGAAAAAGGATTAGTGAATTTCGTAAATACTATGAAAAGTATAGATTCAGAAGCGTTATTTAATAATGAACAAATTGAAGACCCTAATGATTTAACTTACTCTAATCTGTTTTCTTTACTGATTGAATACAATGAAGAGGGTTATCCTTCAATTGTGGACCATTTAAGAGATATGGAATCAGAAGATGAAGAGTCTCCTTTAGAAAGCTATATTGATGTTTTAGTTAAAAGATTAGCATTATATGACAAAGAAGAAAATCCATTAGAGAAATTTCTTGAAGAAATTCTGTTAGAATCATCATCAGAAGATAGAAAAGGGAAGATGAACAAAAAAGGAGTTAAGCTAATGACAGTCCATACATCTAAAGGATTGGAATTCCCTTATGTTTTCGTTGTCGATATATCATCTGATAATTTCCCAAATGACAAAACACTTGACTTAGAAGAAGATCGTAGATTATTCTATGTTGCGTTGACAAGGGCTAAAGTTGAATTGATATTATCTTATGCAAAATCTGGAATTTATGGATATAATGCAGATGGTGGAAATAAAAAGTCATTGTTCTTGAAAGAATTGCCGACTAACTTAGTAGATGAATTTATAAGCAATAAATTTGGTAATACAAGTTATCCTCAAAAAGCCAAACCAGCTAATTTTCAACCTAAAAAAGATAATATCTTAAAACTGGGCGAGTATTATACTCATAAAAAATTTGGAACTGGTAGAATTTTGAAGATTGAGAAAAAATCTTTTGGTTTTGAAGTGACAGGAGATTTTTCAGGATCAGAAAGGACTTGGATTATACCAACAAAATAAAATATTTATCATTATAGTGTTGACATCTGTTTAAATAGTCATTATAATCTATCCCATACCCACTAGGAGAGAATAAAATGACTATTAAGAATGTAACAAACCGTGATAACGTAATTCGTATTCCATACAAAACAAGTGCTAAACAGTCTTCTTCAATTACTATTGAGCCATTTGCAATGCAATTGCTTGCTGCATCCGTTGGCGATGCTCATGCATGGTTGCAAAACAAGGCTCGTGACGTTCGAAATGATTTGATGGAACAAGCACAAGATCTTGAGCGTCAAGGTCTTTTGATTAAAATTGATGCTTATGGCAATAGCGAGCATGTGAGTGCTGATGACTTTATTCGTGGTAAAGTATCTGCACAAGTTCGTTTGGCAGTGATTTTAAACATTGCTCGTGAAGATCTTGCATCACAAGTTACTAATGCTGCTAAAGGTAGTATCACTAATCGTGATAACGTTGTTCGCATTCAGTATAAAACTAGTGCAAAACAATCGTCTTCGATTACTATTGAACCATTGTCAATGAATCTGTTGGCAGCATCAGTAGGTGATGCACAAGCATGGCTTCAAAATAAAGCTAGTCAGGTTCGTAATGAGCTTATGGATGAAGCGCAAGAACTGGAACGTCAAGGTCTTTTGATAAAAGTTGACAAAGATGGTCACAACGAACATGTAAATGCTGATGATTTTATCCGTGGTAAAGTATCTGCACAAGTTCGTATTGCTGTATTGAAAGAAATTGCTCGTGAAGAACTAGTAGCACAAGCACTCTAAATAGAGTGCTTATTTTAAAGGTAAAATTATGAATTTTAGAAAAATGGCTAGAATTGTCAATATTGACAATATATCTCCAATTGAAAATGCTGAAAAGATCGAACTTGCAACTGTTGGCGGCTGGAATATTGCAGTCAAAAAACAAGAGTTTTCGATTGGGGATAAAGCTGTTTATTTTGAAATTGATTCTATGCTTCCAGTAGAAACTTCTTTTTTTGATTTTTTATCTCATCGTCCGACAAAAAACATAAATGAAAAAAAATATCACAAAATTAAAACAATAAAATTGTGTGGCGTTATTTCACAAGGATTACTTGTTCCTTTGGTTCAGTTAGGACTAAGTGAAGATATAGATTTGGAAACTGATGTTTCAGATTTTTTTGGTGTTATAAAATTAGATGAAGAATTTGAAGATGATTTTAAATTAGAGATTGTTGATAATTTTCCTTCTTTTATTCCCAAAACAGAACAAAAAAGAATTCAAAACTTATCTAAAAAAATCGAAAGATTTGATGGTTTGTATGAAGTTTCTATGAAAATAGATGGCGCATCTATCACTGCTTTTAAAAAAGATGGAAAGATAGGTATAGCCAGCAGAAATACAATTTTAGAAGAAGGGTATGAAAGGAATTATAAAACAGGTTTAATTAATTCGGGAATATGGTTTTTTCTTGAGCAGTATGAAGGAAACATTGCTATTCAAGGGGAATTAGTTGGTCCAAAAATATGTGGTAATAAAGAAGACTTTCAAGACTACGATGTTTTGATTTATGATATTTTTGAAATCGATTGTCAAACTTATTTTCTATCTTCTCAAAGATTGAATTTTTGTAAGATAAACAATTTAAAACATGTTCCCATTGTTTGTTTTTCAATGTTATCTTCTTTTGAAAATGTTCAAGAAATCATAAAATTTGCTGATGGTCAATCTTTAAATTCAAAATGGCGTGAAGGCTTAGTGTTTAAAAGCTTGGATTATAGAGATAATGAAATTTTTTCTTTTAAGGTTATATCAAACAAATGGCTTTTGACATATACATAATCAATTGTCATTCCATATTAAATAAGAGAACTTCAAGGTTACTCTGTTATTTAAACTATCAGCACCATAACAATATTTTTCGACAGTACTTTGTTCGTCATATCGACTTACAAACTGTTTGAAAAATATTTTTTGTTCTCCTTCTTTTTTAATGTAAGACATTTCTATTTGAGACCAACCCACATCTTTTTGAAATTCAATGATATTTGCACATACATCATTTGCAGGTATTTCGTCAATAATAACAGAATAGCTATTATCTTTAATAGTCGCTACAAATGTTGAGGGATAGAAATAGTGAACTATAAAATTATATGAAAAACTATTTGGATAAACATTAAATGTTTTTAGCTCATCTGTAAAATATAATGAATATGGATTTGGTCTATCAAGTCTACTAGGAATAATATAAGGTATTTTCTTCATGCCGTTTGCAAAAAAGTCTTCCAATATTTTGTTATAACGATTCTCAATATTATCTATGCTTAGCCATATAAAGAAAAGTGCTCCAAAAAGTGTTGCAATAGATAACGTTACTGCACCTAAACCTAGCTCAAATTTTAATTTTGCCATATTACCTAACTAACCAATACAATTTATCATTATATTTTACTTTTTCTAAATCATGAATTGGGCTATAATATGAATCTAATCCTTCATCTGATAATCTGAATTCTTTTTTAGGATAATAATCAACTTTTAATAATTCTTTTGTTTTTACTATTAAACAAGACTTATCTCTTGTCTTAGGGTATAATCCTAAATCTTTACTTAATTTATTATTGTCTGTGTAAGCTCTTTTAGATAAAGAGATGCTGTCTTCCTGTTTTAAACATATAACAGATTTTCCTTTGTTAGGATCAATATAATGATATTGCTTGTCCATATTGGTTTGACAGCCTGTTAAAGTTGAAATCATTGATAAAGAGGTAATAATGTAAAGACATGTACTTTTCATGATATATATTGTGTTTATACATATATATTAAATCTTTTCAAGAAAATAAAAAGTTTTTTTAATATTATTTTTCTATTGTCTTTGTTTTTAAGTTTTTGGCAATAAGAGCTAAGGTTTTATGAGTTGACGGAAGTTTTTTAAGGTCGTTATCCATCAAATAATTCATGTTATCTTCATATATCGAAAGTTTTAAGTATTTTATTATTTCGTGTATCCATTTATTATATTCAATAGCTCTTAATTCTAAAGTATTTAATTTATTTATATCAACTTTTGTATTAATTATATTTATAAATTCCTTATCTTCGTAAAAAGATAAAAATTTATTATAATTAAATATTATTGAATAAAGTTGATTATCTACGATATCAATAGAAATTGATTTTCTAATTTTATGTTCATTTCTTTTTCTTTGTACAAGCAGTTCAAACAAAAACCCATTATTCAAACCCTCTTTGTTATGGTTTATTATGTCTTGTGGATTATTTATAAATCTCTGAATACTTTTATTTAAAATAGGTTCGATTATTCCCCTAAAAAATTCAATATCGGTAATATTTAAAAAATCAGTATTTGTATAAATATCAGATTCTATGTAAAATATAGTTGAAAAAACACTTGCCATAAGTCTCTCTTTTATTGGATTATACTTTTTAATAAATTAAAAGTCAAAAAAATCCAGCATCTGCTGGATTTTTTATTTTTATTTTTATTCAGATGTTTCTGTGTCCACTTCGTTTTCTATGATGTCATCATTATCTTCTATGGAAGGAACTATAAATACAGACACTATTTGATCGTTCTTTGCTAAATCTATTAATTTGTAACCAGTTGTCATTCTGCTTGAAACTCTAAAAGTAGATAATGATATTCTGTTTATTATCCCTTTCTTAGTTACAATTATTACATCATTATCTAATGTGTCTATGTAGGCAGATTTAACTATGTTTCCGCTCTTATCAGATTCTTTGAAAGCTTTTACACCTTTAGAATTTCTAGATGTTTGTCTGTATTCATTTACATAAGAAAGCTTAATTAATCCATTTTCAGTTACAGTTGCAACAATACCTTTTTCATCATTTCGATCAATAGATATAACTCCTACTAATTTAGCACCATCATTGAATTTTGTTCCACTTACACCAGATGTAACACGCCCCTTTTTAACAGTAAAGTTTTCAACATCAGTTCTTGCTACTGTATTATCCGATTTAAAAAACATTAAGTCATTATTACTGGTTGTAATATGTGCTTCAAATATTTTATCATCCTCGGATATTTTCATAATCCTAATGCCAGCCTTATATACCGAAGAAGTTTTGTAATCGTTGGTACTTCCGCGTTTTACTAAACCATTAGCAGTAATCAACGTCAATTCTGATTTATCGTCAAAAGGAATTGGTGTTATTTTAACAATTTTATCATCTGGTTTTTTATTAGGTAAAAGATTATTGATATGGCGTCCAGATTCATTTGTACTTATCTCATAAGCTTTTATTGTAAATGCTTGACCTTTTTCAGTTATAAACATCACATCATCATGAGAATGAGTATCAGTGGTGCTTATGATGTAATCATTCTTTTTAAGATCAAACTTTTTATTGCCTTGTGTTCCTCTACGTTGTTCTTTAAATTCATCAACAGCAATTCTTCTTATATATCCGTCATTACTATAAAGTAATATTGAATCTTCTTCTTTGGTTAATGAACCCAAATCTGTTTTTATTAAATCTTCATGAATTTCAGTTAAACGTTTTGAATAAGGATTTGTTGTCCAATATTTATCCAGATCTTCTTTTGCACCAGAAAAAATTTGGATTTGTTCTTGTGTTTCAGTTTGTATTATTTCATAGACCCTGTGAATATTATCAAGAATATCTTTGTAGTCTACGTTTTCGTCATGACACTTATTAAAGTCTATTAACATAGAATCTATTTGTAAACCATTCAATCTTTTTAAGTTCATCTCCAAGATTGCATTAGTTTGTATTAAATCAATGCCTAATCTATTCATCAAAGAGTCTCTAGTTTCAACAAGATCAACAGGTCTTCTAATGATTGCTATAACATCATCTAGATTATCAGGGTGAACAGCTTTCATTAAACCAGCAAGAATATGTTCTTTTGCAAGGTTTTTATCATAACGAGATTTTGTTCTTCTTTGAATAACTTCAATTCTGTGTTTTATAAATTCTTCTAAAATTGCTTCCAATCCTAAAAGTTTTGGTTCTCCATTAACAATAACTGTTGCATTATAACTAATATTTTTTTCTAATATATCTTTAGTTGACTTTAATAATTGGTTAAATACTACTTCTGCATCATAGCCATGTTTTAAAGATACAGTTAATCTTACTCCTTCTTTGTCTGATTCGTCTAATACTTCGTGAATACCATCTACTTCTGGAAAACCAAATCTAGGGTGGTCTTTAATAGAAATAGGTTTTCCTAATGAATAAATTTTTAAGAAGGCTGTTTCTTTGTTAATTTGGTAAGGTAATTCATTTATTACAATAACAGTTCTGCCGTCAACGATTTCTTCTTTCCATCGTGCTCGGAGTTTCATTTTAGCACGACCAGTTTTCCAAGCTTCAGCCATGGTTGATGTGCCATGTACAATTCCATAAGTAGGAAAATCTGGTGCAGGAATAAGTTTTAATAGATCATCAATAACACTAGATGTACCATCAATTTTACATTGAACTAAATAAAGTACTGCATTTAACACTTCAATGGGATTGTGTGATGGTATGTTAGAAGCCATACCTACTGCAATGCCTTGTACTCCATTTATCAGTAGATTAGGGAATCGTAGTGGGAGAACGGTCGGCTCTTCATCCGAACCATCATAGTTAGGTCTGAAGTCAATAGTATTTTCTCCAATATCAGCAAACATAGATTGTGAAAATTTATGAAATCTAGCTTCCGTATAACGCATTGCCGCAGCACTATCACCATCTCGTGAGCCAAAGTTACCTTGACCATCAATTAACAAAGCTCTCATCGAGAACGGTTGTGCCATCCTTACCATAGTGTCATATACAGATGTATCACCATGTGGGTGGTATTTACCAATAACGTCACCGACGATACGCGCTGATTTTTTAAATGCAGAATTGCTATTGCATCCTAAAATATCCATTGCATATAGAATTCTTCTTTGAACAGGTTTTAACCCGTCTCTTACATCTGGTAAAGCTCTTGATGTAATAACAGACATAGCATAGTCTAAATATTTTTTTCTTCCTATTTCCTCGATATTTCCAAAGTGTAATACACTTGTGTTTTCTTCTATATTATTCTTGCTCATATTTATCTCCTATATTCTTAAATGTCTAGATCTGCTTTTTTTGCGTTTGCCATAATGAACTCTTTTCTTTTGTCTACTTCTTCACCCATTAATTCATCATAAACAGTATTTGCTGTTACAATGTTATCTGGATTCAAAACCACTTGCATTAAGTTCCGAGTATTAGGGTTCATTGTGGTTGGACCTAGTTCTTTAGGGTTCATTTCTCCTAGTCCTTTAAATCGTTGTTTGGTATATCCGTTAGGCAATCCATTTGGGTATGCATTATTCAATGTTTTATCATCAGCATAATAAGTGTAATCGGCTTTCTTTTTGACAACATATAAAGGCGGCATTGCTAGATATATGTGACCTTTAATTACTAATTCAGGCATTTCACGAAGGAATAAGTTCAAGAATAATGTTGCAATATGGGAACCATCCACGTCCGCGTCAGTCATAATGATTATTTTGTGGTATCTTAATTTTGCGTAATTAAATTCATCACCGTGACCACATTTTAAAGCTGCTATTAAACTCTTGATTTCAACACTTTCAAGCATTGTTTTCTGATCGGAAATTTTTGAAATATTAAGAATTTTACCCTTCAATGGCAAAATTGCTTGTGTTTTCCTGTCTCTAGCTTGTTTGGCAGAGCCGCCAGCCGAATCTCCTTCTACTAAGAATAATTCACATTCTTCTGGTTTTTTACTTTGACAATCAGATAATTTAGTTGGTCCACTTAACCCTTGAATACTTTGGTTTTTTCGTGCATTCAATTGCATTTTTTCAAAGTTCTCTCTCATTTTTTGAGTATCAAGAACTTTCTTAATCCATGTTTGAGCTATTGTTGGATTTTCGTCAAGGTATGCGTCTATAAAATCTTTTGTAGCTTTAAACACTAGTTTTGTTGCTTCACGAGTAGAAAGTCTTTCTTTTGTTTGACTTGTGAATTCAGGTTCTTCTGTTTTGTAAGAAATTACTACGTTAATTCCTTCCAAAATATCTTCTAATGAAAAAACTTGTTTAATATCATTATGTTTTGCTGCATAGTCTGTAAGACTTTTCTTAATAGCGTTTTCAAATCCTCTTAAATGAGTACCACCAAGAGAAGTGAATATGTTATTTGCGAAAGAAAATATATTCGATTTGAAATATTTGTTAATATAGTTAAAACTTACTTCTACTTCTGAATTTGAATCTTTTTCAGTAAAATAGAAATTTTTATCAAAAAATGTAGGTTCTATTTCGTCTCCATTTTCATCTTCAAGTTTAATATTTTCATTTTTTATAAGTAATTCAGTTTGTTCTGATACCATATCTACAATTCCATTTTCAGAATGGTAAACAGTTTTAACGCCTTTTTCGTCAATGAGGTTGAATTTTAAATTTCTTACAAGATATGCTGTTCTTTTTATTCTATCTCTAATATAATCAGCACTTAATGTAATACCATCTTCCTCATCTAAAGCCGCTTTAAAAATTTCTGGATCTGGTGAAAAACGTACAGTTGTTCCCGTTCTTTCATTAGGCTCCATATCTCTTATTTCTCTTAAAATATCAACTGGAACACCCTTTTCAAATCTTTGAAAATAAACCTTTCCATTTTTGTTAACATTAATTTCTAGATAAGTAGATAAAGCATTTGTTACAGATGCGCCTACTCCATGCAATCCACCACTTACTTTATATGCAGAGTCTTTACTTCCAAATTTACCACCAGCATGTAAAACTGTATAAATAATAGTAGCTGCTGAAATTCCCTTTTTAGGGTGAATATCTACTGGAATCCCTCGACCATTATCTTTAATTTCAACGGAATTATCTTCTGGATGGAAAGTTATATCAATTTGATCACAGAATCCAGCCATAGCTTCGTCTACTGCGTTATCACTAATTTCAAATATCAAATGGTGAAGTCCTACTCTATCTCCTGCTCCGATGTACATGCCCGGTCTTTTTCTAACAGGTTCTAAACCTTCTAGAATATCAATCGATGAAGCATCATAGCTATCTATAATTTGTTCTTGTGAAGAATTTTCTTTTTGCGTGGTCATTTTTTTCCTCTAAATAATCTTAAAAAAACAAGATTCATTGTTTTATTGTAGTCCTATATATTATAGTTTATAACTATATAAAAATCAAGCTAAAATAGCATTTTTTACTAATTTTAATGTATTTATTTTCTTTAAAAATAAAAAAGAGACTTATAAAAGTCTCTTTTTTAGTGTTAGATGGAATTATTCATCCATGCTTTTGTCAATTGTCTTTTTTGTATGTTCAAGAACTGAGTCAATAAGTCCTAATTCAAGGCATTGTTCTGCACCAAGAAAATGATCTCGTTCACACAATGCATACATTTGTTTGTAAGTAATATGTGAGCGGTTCGCTAATTTTAAAGTAAGAAAGCTTTTCAATCTCATGATTTCATCATGTTGAATACCGATGTCAGTTGCTTGTCCTTGGAAACCACCAGATGGTTGGTGAATCATAACACGAGCACTTGGAGCGCAATAACGAACTTCACCCTGACTTAGTAAGAATGCGCCCATACTGCAAGCTTGACCGATACATGTTGTATGTACTGGTGCATTAATCATTTTCATTGTGTCAAAGATAGATAAGCCTGCGGTTACAGAACCACCGGGAGAATTGATATACATATTAATTGGTAAATCTGGATTTTCTTTATTGAGGAACAATAGCTGTGCTACAATACTATTTGCCATTGCTTCATCTACTTGACCAAGTACAAAAATGATGCGATCTTTTAAAAGGCGGGAATAAATATCATAAGCTCTTTCTCCATTAGGAGTGGTTTCTGAAACGCTTGGGTGAATAGCATGTCCTGTTGGATTAATAATTTGTTGTAGAGCGTGAGGGATAGTCATTTGTTGATTCATAAGTATTTATTCCTTTTTAGTTAACGAGGTAGATAGTACCAATGATGTATAAACTTGTCAAGTTGTTTTGAAAAAAAATTAAAATCATATAAGATAAGAATAAGGTTACTAAGAGATTTAAATAAATGAAAATAAATGTTTGTAAATTACAAAAAAGTAAAGCATTAGATATACATAAAGATTATCTAAAATTTTTAAAAGCTAATATCATATTCTTGGTAGTTGCGTTTGTGCTATACGCTATAGGCAATTTTTCTGAATATGTCACATTTAATAGCAAAGATTTTATCAATATACAAAATAGTACAGAACATGCTGGTGTAGTTAAAACTCCATCTCTATCTATGGAAACATGGTTTTTCTTTCTTTTATATTGGTTGTCCTTTTATATTACCCCAACACTAATGTTATGGTTCCATAGAAATAGTAATGTATCTAGTGGAAAAGTTCTTAAAGCAAAAAAAATTAACTTTGGAATTATTAAAAGTTTTGGTTCTGTATTTTTTAATTTTAGAATTTACATATTAGTATTATTAGTTAGTTTTTTTGTTTTGTTAATGATTAGCTTTTTGCTAAAAACATTTCCAGAAATTAAGCAAGGCATAGATTTAATAGTTAATTTGTATGGTAAAGCATTAAATGCTCCTGCTGGTACTCAACAAGTTAATCCTTTTGTTTCTCCTGAATTTACATCTTATTTAGAATTATTATCTGGAATATCTTATTTCAGAATTTTTCTAGGTTGCTTGGAAGTTATTTTTACAGCATTGGTATTACAAGTCGTTTATTTTGTATCTATACCTTTAGTTGCAATACATAAAGATATTGGCGTTTTCAGATCATTATTCCTATCTTTTAAAGGAGTTATTGTTAACTGGCATGTTTATTTATCAATTTCAATATTGCTTTTAGCAGTAGGTCTTTTTTCAAAATTAGTTGATCAAGTGTTTATTGTCTCTAGAATTACTGCTATACTACTTTCCGTAATTATTTTTCCTTATCTTATTTTAATTCATAAAAGCTTTTTCAAAAAGGCTGAATAATCTAATTATGTAACTATAAGACCTTCACATTTTATTTTAATTTAATGTGAAGATGTTATAATTAATATCACAAAACCTTACTTTGGTATAAGGCACTAGGATGCAAAATAAAAAAATATTAGATATAAAAAACTACAGCAAAGATTCATTGCAATATGGATTTCAATCTCTTGATGAAATCATAGATGCAGCACATGAGCGTTCAATTGAAGGATATGGAAACCATGTCTTTTTGACCGATAACAATACGTTGTTTTCGGCTCCTGAATTCATAAGCAAAGCTCGTGAGAAAAAGCTTATTCCTGTTGTTGGTTTAACAGTACATATACTTAACAGTTTATCGCAAGATGTAGCTGGCTCAATGACGTTTTATGCAAAGAATGACAAAGGATTTGAGTCGTTAGTTAATATCATCTCAAAAACAGAAAAAATAAATGGTCAGCACTGCATAAGCTTATCAAATATTAAAAAAGTTGCGCCATCTGATCTGAAAGTTCTATTAGGAGGAAAAGACAGCATTCTTTATAATTTGATTAAAAAGACAATGAGTGATGATCCCAAAGTAAAAGAAATAGGAGTTAAACATGGTGATGCTCTAGGTGCATACTTAAAAAATGTATTTGGACAAGAAAACTTGAATTATGAAATTCAACCTCCTGAATCAGAAGAACAGCATAGAATAAATGGAATAATCAGAAAAATGGGAGCTAAAAATTATGTTCCTGTAGTACCAAGCTTCGATATTCGTGCTGAAAAGAAAAAAGATATGCCTTTATTTCTTAATAAAGGTAAGTTACTTGTTTTGAAAAAAGATGACCAATATAATTATCAAGATTCACTTAGTAAGGACTCTTCAAGAGAATTCTTTAATGAAATCGATTTCGAAAAATATTTTTCTATAGATGAGATGAATAATTTGAATGAGTTTTCATTAGATTTTAATGATGGCTATTCTCTTTTATCTGATGAAATTTACATTCCTGAATCTGGTAAAGATTTGAGAGAGATCTCATTTTCTGCTTTGGAAAAAATAATCGAAGACAAAACCGATGAAGAAAAGAAAAAATATAGAGATAGACTTGAACATGAATATGAGATTATTCATTCATTAGGTTTTGACGATTATTTCTTGATTTTTGATGACATTGTTAAAAATGTTGAAGGTGCTAACTTCATGGTTCGTGGTTCATCTATTGGATCTTTAATGACTTATGCACTTGGGTTATCAAATACGGACCCAGTAGAATATGGATTATTATTTGAGCGATTTTTGAATAAAAGCAGAGCAAGCCGTAGTGAGTATCCAGATATCGATTTAGAAACTGATAAAACAGAAGAAATTCAAGAATATCTTAAAAATAAATATGGCGAAGATGGTGCATTTTTAATGACGGATAAGGTATCTGTTCGTTCAAAAACCTCAATTATGTATGTAAAAAATGCTTTATCTGATAGTTTTGAAAACGAAGATAATAAAAAACTATTTACATCTGCTTGTTTTGAGCTTTATGAGCCTATAAGATTAAAAAAATATTATAAAGCTGGTGAAGGGTCTCTTAAAGAAGAAATAGGCAAATATCCAGATTTTTTGCCTATTATTAATAAAAGTCAATATCATATTGGTATTACTAAATTAGCATTCAAAATAGAAGAACAAGTAACAGGATTTAAAAGAAGTCCATCATCTTATGTTTTAGTACCTAAAAATAAAAGAAACTTATATTCAGAATCCATGTTGTCTCCAAAATCAAAGGATGATAATTCATCTTTAAAGACTTTGGAAATGAGTAAGCATACGGTATCTCTAATGGGATTGGTAAAGTTAGACGTTTTATCTAATAACGTTTTGGGAAGATTGAGTCTATTGCTTAAAAATAGAACTGATATTAAAGTTGATGCTACAATGGATGATCCTAATGCATATAAGGTTCTCAGTAAAGGATTAACATTTGGTATTTTCCAATTAAGTAAACAATCTGCATTATGTAGTTCTGTAAAACCAAAGAACTTTGAAGATTTGGTTTCAGTTATGGCATTGATGAGACCGGGTATTTCACAAGAAACCAAAAAAACCTACTTCAATAATAGAAGAGGAAATAGAAAGGTTGATATTCACCCTATTATTAATGAAATATTAGAGCCTACACATGGTGCTATTCTTTATGATGAACAAATAATGTTAATAGCTCAAAAGGTTGCTGGTTACTCTCCTGATGAATCCGATAACATTCGTTCCTTATTGAAAGGAAATAAAAAGGAAAAGCTTCATTTGATGAAGGATGAATTTATTGCTGGTGGAATAAAGAATGGTGTTGACGAAAAATCAATGGAAAAAGTTTTTAATACAATTGAGCAAATGTGTGGTAAATATACTTTTAACAAAGCGCATGCTATAGCATATGCAAAGGTTGCATATCAACAAGCTAATATTGCGTATTACTATCCTGCTGAATATTTCTCGTCTTTTGTTTTAGATGGAGACAACAAAGAATATGAGCCAAAAGAAATAATTTCACAATTAAAATCATTGAATGGATTTAGTCTTAGATTTCCTAAGCCTAATGAAGTTTTCAAAGACTTTAAAACTGTAGTAGAAAATAACAAAACTACTGGTGTTGTTCCTTTATCTCATTTGGTATCAGTAAATACTTATGATGCTATAGAAAAAGCTAAATCAGAAAGACAATTTCAGTCTTTTCAGGATTTTGTAAAAAGGTCTTTAAGAACAGTTATGAATGCAAAGTCTTCTTACTCTTTCGAAATAAAAGAAAAGAAAAGAGAATCAATATTTAATGTATTTGTAAAAGATATTGAGAGCTTAATAAAAATAGGTATGTTTGACCATGTGGTTAAAAGTCAAGAGGAATTATCTATACTAGATAAACGTCAAGCATTAACGGAAAACTTGAATGATTTGGTTAATCATTTAAAAGAGCCTTATTTATTTAATTATGATCCAGTTGTTCATAAATCTAAAAATGAATTAAAAATTGATGTTAGTAGCATCATCACTGAAGAAACTAAGCTTTTATTTGGAGAATCGCCAACTGCTGAATGGATAAAAAATAATGCAGGAAGTTATCAAAATGAAGAGAACAAAAAGAATGAGGAAAGAATTAAAAGGAGACGCGAAAGAGCAGCTTTATTGGCTGTTGAAAAAAGTAGTATCTCAGGGAATCATTTTTTTGATAAAGCGTCTAAATCGGTTGAAGAACAAAAAAAGCAAGAAAGTAATTACTCTGCTCCGAAATATAAATAAGCCTCATAAGAGGCTTTTTTATTGTGTGTTATTAAGATTTAATTGTTTGTTATAAAACTTTTACATCTAAAATTTCTAATTCTCTATCTCCATTTGGAGTCTCAAAATAAACCACGTCGCCCTTGGTCTGTTTCAATAGGGCTTTACCAATAGGTGATAAATGGGATATTTTATTTAATTTAAGATCTGATTCGTCAATCCCAACAATTGTGTATTCAAAATGTTTTTCAGTGTCTAGATCTCGCAAGACAACTGTTTTACCAAATCGAACAACTTCATCAGTAGTTATATCTACTTTATAAATTATTTTGCAATTTTGTAATTTTGTTTGTGTGTCTTGTATTTTTGATTCTATACGGTCTAGAGAGCTTTTAGCCGTGAGAAATTCACTGTTTTCTGATAGTTCGCCTGTATTTTCCATAGCGTCTGTCATTTGTTCCAAAACAGACTTTCGCTCTTCAAAATAGGTTTCTAGTTTTTCTTGTAGTTGAGCATAGCCAAGTTCGGTTACAACATAAATAGTAGTAGACATAATTTTTCCTTCAATAAGTTAATTCATTTAATTTTTAATAGTTTACGTTCCTTTTTCATTTTGTCAAATAATAGGTATAAAATATTTTTAAATAATAACATATTTATTTTTATTTATCTTTAATGTTTTATTAAATAATATAAAATTATAAAATTATAAAATAGTGAACAAAAGGACAAGATATGGTTTCTCAATATAAAAAAATAGGAATACCATTATTAGATAATAATGATAATAGAGTATTACTGATTCCAGATGATATAAAGCATCTAATTAAAAATGGTTTTGAAATAACTATTACAGCTTCTGCCGGATTGAAAGCTGGATATACTAATAAAGACTACAAAGAAGCAGGAGCAGAAATTGTTTTAGAAAACACAGGTTTGAAAAATTGTGATTTATTAATAATGCCATCTATAAAGAAAAATGATTTTTATAAAAATTTTGAAAATATAGATATTCTTTCATTAATAGATAATGATGATAAATTTAAAGAAAATGAAAATAGAAATATAAAGAATTGGCTTAATTTATCAACATTCAAGAAAAATGGTTTATATATTACGCAAGAAAAGCAAGATTTTTTAGCTGGGCAATTTTTATTTTATTTAGTTCAAGGAAATCAATCTTTAAATTCAGGAATTCTTTTTTCGAAAATTCCAGGAATTGAAACACCCAAAATACTATTTATTGGAAATTCTTTCTTTTGTAAAGGGTTTTTAAAAGAAATATTAAAAACTGATTGTGAAATAACATATATAGATAATGATTATGATCGTTTAGGGGCATTGCAAAATGAATATGGAAATAGAGTTAATTCAATTTTTTTTAATTCTGAAAACTTTATTAAAAAGTTGAAAGAATCAGATATTGTTATTTGTGCTGGAATAACAAATGAGATTATAAGGCAATCAGATATAAATAATATGAAAAGGAATTCATTATTTATTGATTCTGATTTTACAAATAACTTAGTGGATATAAAAAGAGAAAAAAACTTTTATATTCATAATAATATAAAACATTATATATCTAACGCTGTAAATCTAAATCAAAGCATATTAAAAACAAGCTCCCTGCATCTTTCTATAATAATTACCGACTTTCTTTTGAAACCCGATATTTATAGCTTTAAATACGTTTATGAAAATAATTCTTTACTAGCCGATTATAAAAAAGCTGAAACAAAAATAGATAAAAATAATTTAAATAAATTGTTAGATAATGACTCAGATGATTCGGATATATCTTGGTTAGATATTGAAGATAATAAAGACTATTAAAAAATCCTCCGAAGAGGATTTTTTATTGTTTGGATACTTCTTAGTAAAGCAAGTTTATCTGTCTATTTGTTTCTCTATTCACAGCACCTGTACGAGCACTATCTAGATTCGTGTCATTGATATTTAATAATCGTCCAGAACTACCTAAGTTATCTGTTAATACACCATTTATAAGAATATTAGGATTGTCAATGACTCTTGAATTGTATCCTGTTTGCTCTTTTAACATTCTATCGCCATAGTTATAAACTTGTTTCTTAACAGTTGATGTGTTAAGACGCTTACATAGTCCTTTTTTGATATTGCTAATCATGCCGTCAGCTACTTCTGTTATCCTTTCAGATGCAGCATCATAAATACTTCCTAAACCACCACCTGTAAATATACCAGATATTTTATCAAATACGCTTGTGTCAATAGACATGTCATCAATATCACCCCAAAAATAGTCACAATCTTCCTGTGTTGATACAAGGCTAGAATTTCCCACTCCACCAGCTTGACTTGCATAAGTATCTAAATTCGAACCTACGCCCTTCGAAGCTATTTTAAAGCTTTCAAAATCAGTGATACTAGTATCTCTTTGAACTATTCCCTCACTCTTTTTCTCTATATAGCTTGTTAACTCTTCTGGAGTGCAATCATATTCATTTGGGGCTAAACTAGAATCTGCAACAGAAGCATCTGCTGCCAGACCAACACCTGTTATAGAAAAAGAGGCAACTAATGATAATGCCAAGATTGATTTTTTAAATTTATTATTCATTGATTAAGCCTTAATTAATTTGTTTTATAGTTTGGTCTAAAGCATCTAGTCTTTCTTTTGAGAATATTACAGGTATGATGCTTATTCTATAAGTATATAATAATCTTTCAGCAAAAAGTCTTTGAACAAGCGAAGAACCGCTTTCCTGTATAGAAATTATGTACTGTAATAATTTTATAACTAACATTGGAGTGTTTTCTTCTAGCTCAGCTAAAACAGACATTACATGTGAAGTGTTAAAATAAGCCAATGCACTTACAAAGTTATCAAAATTAATTGTTTTATTATTTTCTAGTTCATCTTGTATGCTACTAACAACATCTTTTATTTTTTTAATAGCTTCATTGTTGTCACTAGTCCAGTCTTCAACTTTATCAATACCAGCAATCAGTTCTTTATTGCTTTTGTATATCAAATTGTTAAATTTTATCATTTCCGGGGTTAATGTTTTTGCCGATTCCATATATCTTCAATACTTATATATTTTATATCATAACAAAAAAATGACTTTTTAAATTAAAGTAGACGGTTTTATTGTGTTTTTTTTAACTTTCAAAAATTGTATAATATGAATACACTAATTTAAGAGCAATAAAATGTCAGCAGATGCAAAAGAAAAAAATGTAAGAGATCCAAACCATTTAACAATAATGCCAATACAGGCATCATTAAATCCTTCTCCTGTATACAGAAGACCAGCAATAGCTATTATTGAATCATTAAAACCATCCCAAATTAGAGAACTAGTTAAACAAAATAAAGAAAACATTGACTACGTTCGTGATTTAAAATTTTTTGCTAATTTTTCTGCATTGCCGCAAGCAAAAAGCGCAGAAGTTTTATCTGAAAATACACAAAATAATTTAGAAAATGAATTGAATTTAGATAGAAGATTACAACGAGTATTGCAAGTGTCTTCTGCTTCAATACCGCCAACTGTATTAGCATCTCAATATCGTCCAAATGAAGGTGTAGTGGAAAAATTGTTAAGTGCGGTCTTTTCAATGGGAGAAAAAGCCACAAGTAAAAACGCTCCTAAACCTGCTCTTACACCGGGTCCATCCCCATTTGATAATTCAGGAGAAAGTGAAGAAGAAAGAAAGAGAAAAGAAAAACTCAAACAAAGTTATTCCACTCCATCACCAAGTTAATAAAAAAGCCTCATAAGAGGCTTTATTTTTTGTTGTGTTCCATTTCCAGCATTTCTATTACTTCATCCATTACAGATGAGTATATTTCTTGTAAATCATTGTTACTTTCTACTCTGGCATAAATATCACTTATTACACTTCTTTTTCTTTCACAAACATTCCAAACATGTTCTTCAATGGTTCCTTGTGCAACTATATACCATGCGTTTACAGCGTTTAATTGTCCAATTCTATGCGCTCTATCTTCTGCTTGATTATTGATCTCTGAACACCAATCCATCTCTGCGAAAACTACGTTTGATGCTGCTGTCAAATTAAATCCCATATAAGCAGCCTTAATTGAACAAATTATTATCTTTTTATCTGAGTCATCTTGGAATAGATTTTTATTCTCATTTTGAGTTTTAGCATCATCTGATATAATCCTGCACGAATCTGGATATAATTCTAATAATTTATGTTGAATAGGTTTATGATAAGCGAATACAATTACTTTTTCTCCACTTTCAACAAATCGATCAATAATTTCTTTTATTGCAGGTATTTTTTGGTGCGCAACATAAAGTCTTAAATCTTCAAGCATTTTAATTCTTTCATTATGACTGCCTTTTAAGAACTCAGCTAATGATTTTTTATATAATTTACTATCTTCAAGCTCAATTGACATTTTAGTTCTTGTTTTTTCTGGAAGCTCAGATAAATGGTCTTTTTTATTTCTTCTTAGGAAACAGTTTTCTCTTAGCATTAAAGCTAGTTCGCTTAAATTACTAGCACCTGTATAATCAGTACCGAATACTGTTTTTTTAGGGTCGCAAAACTTTTCTAAAAATTGAGTTTGTCCACCAAAATAATCTAAGTTTCCTGTTATATCCAATTGGTTAATTAGATCTAGTGGCGCTTTAGTTACAGCAGTACCTGTTAATAAGAATCTATAAGAAGTTGCTTGCCCTAATTCTTTACATAATACAGAACGTTTTGCTTCTGGATTTTTAAGATAGTGACATTCGTCCATTATAGATGTTTTAAAAGGTATTTTTTTCAAATTAGTAGAATGTTTTTGTAAGTTCTCATAATTTATTATATAAATATCACTACCTTCTTTAAAAGCAGTCTTTGAGCCTAGAACTGTGATTTTCCTTTTGTGACCAATAACTTTTTCTATTTCATCTTTCCAATTAAATTTAATAGAAGACGGACATGTAATTAATAATGGATATCCATTAATGATTTCTACAGCGGCTAAACTTTGAATACTTTTGCCGAGTCCCATTTCATCCCCAAGAATTGCTCTTTTATTTATAATAAGAAAACATGCCCCAATTTCTTGGAAAGGTCTTAATGGTATATTTAAGCTGTAATTTAAACCTATAACAGTATCTTCTTGAGAAAGATTATTTAGATATAAATTTATTTGTTTTCTAGCAGGATATGAAAATGTAATTTCATTGTTTGCTACATCCTCTATAATAGTGTAAATCAGCTTCAAACTTAGTGGACAAGTATTATTTTGTGATGAAAAATTAATTCCCTCATTATCCATTAACTTTTTTAACATAGGAACAGTTAAGTTTTCAAACTTAACCATTTCCTTTTCAATAGTAATATAATTTTTACTTTTGCTAACATTTGTATTTTCAATACTTTCTGGTCTTTCGATATCTTCCATAGACGAATCTATTTCTGATAAATAATCCTGATAATTATCTAAAATATTCCAAGCATTTTGCATAACTTGTATATTCCATTTGTTTTCAGGATATTTACAAATATTATTTGCCTTTACGAAATCAACGTCTTCCATGAATCCGTATCCTTCTGTTTCTATATAAGAACTATTTAGTTCTTTTAAATGATTTAAAGCTGTTTTAATTGATAACATAAAATCTCATTTCCACCGACTACTGTATAATTACAAAATGTCTCTGTTGACACTTTGTATTATATAACTTAAAAAATCTTTTGCAAATCTGAAATTAATTCAGCAAAGTCTTCGACCATAATAAATAGAGAAGATTGAGCAATTGCTCGTTCGTCATCTGACTCACCTAAATCGTCTTTAATTTGCTCTTTTGCAATATCTAAGAATTTAACTTTACTGATTTTAAACTTTTCATTTAGTGAAAATGAAATTCTTTTTTGCCAAACTAAATCTAACTGTTCAACAATTTTACCTTTAGATAAATGATTTTTAATTTCCTCAGCAGTCAAATCTTGTTTATTAGCTGTGATTTTAGCATCGCCTAATGGGTCTTTAAGTTTAACATTATCTCCTAAATCAAAAGGATCATCAGCTTGGCTTGCTTTCATCCAATCGCCAAGAGTAGTAGAAACGTCTTCTTGTGCAGAAATAGGATCTAATTCTAAACCGTCTACAGTATTTCTTAGTATTTCCAAGAAGGCATCTGTTTTTCCAGCGGAAGATGAATCAATAACTAAAAATCCATTTTTAAAATCTAAATATCCAAAGATATAAGATGAAGCAATATCGGCAGTTGGCAATTTAACTGCAATAATATCTTCAATCATTGCTTTTTGTTCTTTTTTACTTGGTCGAGCACCACCATTCTCAATTATCTCTTTAATTCTTTCTTTTAATGTTTCTTTAACAGAAGATGAATTAATAACTTTTGATTGAATTTTAAGTTTTAATAGATAAGCAGAAGTTCCAACTTTAAAAGCAAGATCGTTTTCGCTATCTAAGTAGTTGTCCCAACCTTGATTTTTACTTTCTGTTTCATCGAGAGGAAGTATTCTTTTGTCTTCAAGCATTTTTTGAAGTTCGTTTTCTTTTATTTCTTTACTGTTTAATTTGTACGGAAATATATTTTTGTAAAATAGATTCATATTTATTCCTAGTAGGTTAGATGTTTTTTGTATATGAAAGAATTTTAGGAAATTTTTAACATAAAAGCAAGTAAATAGTTAAAATATTTTTTTTTATTTTTTTTAGTTTAATAATTTTATTATTAAATTATGGTAATCATCAGCGGTATATATATAAAAAGATGGATGTTTTATTTCACTGTATAGTTTTACAATTTCAATTAAAATATCGTTTTCAGTAAAACTTAAAGTTATACCTTTTTTATATTCCGTGCATTCTAGAAGAGAATTAGATATATTGTAGGAAAATTGTCGGAAGAGTAATTTGGTAATAACACTAAAAGAATCATCATTACCAAATTCATCTGTTACTTTTTTATAATCTTGTATAAAAGAGGAAACTATTTTTTGTAAAAGAATGAAATAGATTTCATCTTCATCTTTTTTTATCTGAATAGTTTTCTCTGTTGGATACATAATACTGTTTACTCTGAGAATAAATTTTTGAGTTCATTTAATGTGTCATTAAGGTTTTGGATGTCCTCAATAATTAACATTATTTTATTTTCAATTGTTGAATAATTGATCGCTAATTTTTTAACTGTATCAATTTTGTCTAGTTGAATTTCTAATTCCTCAAATATCTTAAAAAGTTCAACAATTTTTCTTTTTGCTAGAGTAGTATCATCTCCATAAATATTATTGTCACTTTCAGTTATAATTTTATCGATTATGTCAATTATATCGCTCCCATATCCTTGAATATCAGAAATTGTATCTTTTATTATTTTTCTATTCTGATTTGATATTGCTTGGCGTTGATAACAGCGCTGAATAACTTCAATTAAATCCAATGTTGATTTTTTTGGTTTTTGTGAAATTATGGATATTTCATTTAAATGTTTATTTAATCTTTTTATGGCACCTAATTCAGTTCCCTTTTTTAAGTTTAAAACTTCATTCGGTGCTATTCCAAATTCTTCTAGAAAAATATCATTTTTGTCTTTTTTTAAATTTTTGCTCATCATTTTTCTCGTGATCTTAAATCATAATATCTTTTTTAAACCTGAACTTTCTAAATAACCTATGGATATTTTACTAATATTTAGTTTTTTGTTAATATCTTGGTTATATATGACGAAATAAGGCGCAATTTGTAAATTATACATAGTTAATATTTCTTTCTTTTCGTCTGTTAATTCAGAAATATCAACCTTGATAAATATTTTATTTTTTTCTTCTTCTTTTTGCTTTTTATAATAATTAATTATGTCAATATCGGCAAAACTAGTTTTTTCCATTTCTCTACAAGCAATGCACCAGTCAGCACCTACATATACAATTACTTCTTTGTTTTCTGCTTCTGCGTTATGTATGATACCATTTAATTCCTTCATATTGTTTACATGCGTAAAATATGAACTTAAGTTTTCGTGTTTAATATTATATTCATTATTAGATTCTTTACTTAAAAATATATTTGGATTAAATATGTTGAATATAAATAATGATAATCCCAATACTATTATTCTTAATATTTTATTGTTTATTGAAATTAATAAAGTAATCATTATGAAAATCATTAAATAATTAAATAATACAGGTTGTATGTATCTAGACAAAGTATATAAAGAAAAACCAAATAATAAGAATCCTAGTATTTTTCTGGCGTCATACAACCACTCTCCTGTTTTTGGCATTAATCTCTTTAATACTGTAGCCATTAGAACCATAGGTGCAATCATACCAAGCGCAAGTATAGATAATAACCACATACCATAAAATAATTGACTTTTTTGTGATATGAAAATCAAGGTGGCACCTAGTGGGGCAACTGCACACGGACTTAATATTAATGAAGATAAGAAACCAATAATAAAAGTTGTCAATAAGTTTTTATTGTTTATTTTTCTTATAGCGTTATCAATTTTACTATTTAAATTTTGAGTACCAAAACTACCATCTGAAAATAATGTTAATGCACCAAGAATAATAAATAAAATTCCTGATGAAATTATAAAAATAGGATTTTGAATAGCAACCTGTAAATTAATTGAAAATAGATCGATAATTAAACCAATCATTGCATATGAGAAAATAAATCCCAAACCATAAACACTTGATACTAATAAAGGTTTTTTATTACTGCCTATTACTAATCCAGATATCAAAGGAAGAGTAGGAAATACACATGGAGATAAACATAAGAGAAGCCCAATTCCAAAGAATGTAATTGTAGTAATAATAAAAGATTTATCTTCTATTATACTTTTGATTTCACTACTATCATTAGTGGTTAATTTTATATTATCTATCGTTTTAGTACCTTTATTTTCTGAATAATTAAGGTTTTCTATATTTTTTATTATTTTTTCTTTTGGATAACATATGTTATAAGCCTCGGAACATCCTTGATACGACATTTCAATACTATAATTTGGTGAATTTTCTAAATTTGTTGTAAAAGTTGAATTATATTCATAAACGTTTACCTTGCCAAAAATGTCATCATTTTTTTCAATTGAATTAATAGGATAGTCAATATTTTTATTGTCTATTTTCTGACCATTTATTTTTAACTCGAATTTGTTTTTGTAAATATAATATCCATTTTGAACATTAAAATTAACTATTAATTTATTGTTTTTGGATGATATATTAGGTTGAAATGCTTCTTGGGCAGGAAGTATGTTTGCACTTTCTCTTAATGCTGAATCAGAACTAAATACAGATTCGCTTCTTAAAGGAGTTGAAAAGACATTTGAAATTTCGGTGGAATCAGCAGCTATTGATAAACTCGAAAATAAACTTAAAATGCTTATTGCTAATATTTTTTTATACATAAAAGACCTTGCTATTAATGATATATTATCAGCAAAGTCCTAAAATTGGAAATTAAATTTTATTTTTTATGTATTCAGGAGATATATGTTCTGTCAACCAAACATTATTTTCTGACAAGAAGAACTTAAAACCGTCTTTTTGCATCTGAGAAGCATTTATTTCTAATATTATTAGTTTTTCTTGATCTTTCGCATGACGTATACCAACTTTTTTTGCTGTGTTTAGATCTTCTGACAGATGAACATATAAACGCGACATTTTTTTTATGCCATCTTTTTTTATGAAAGCAAGGTTTTCTATGGAAGTGCCGTGAAATAATATATCTGGAGCTTCTTGCTCTTTAAATTGTATATTAACAGAAGCTTCACTGTGTCCTTGAAAAGCTCTAATAAATTTTAAATCAGAAGATAGTTCGTATCTTTTTTTGCTATTGGTTTTCACAATGTGCTCAATAGTTTCTAAATCACAAATATGGTTGAATTTCTTAGATATTAATATGAGTTCTGAGGTCAATACCCAACCATTAGAGTCAATCTCTATATTTTCTTGTTTTGCACCATGTCTTAATATGTAAGACATAAATATCCCTAAATCCATTATTTTTTGTTTTGACTGTTTCATTTTTATATTCTTATAGTTATTAATAGTTTCCTATGATATATTAAAAAACATTTTAAGTCAAATAAAAAATGAGCCATTAAGGCTCATTTCAGTGTATTTAATTTATTTTACAAAACAATATCTAATCCACCATCTTGTTTTTCATCCTTTTCATTTTTTTGAGTAACTGTTTTTTCCTTAACAGTTTTATTTTTAGTTGTATCCTGTTCAATCTGCTGAGTAGTAGATGTATTTTTGTTTGTATTGTTAATGGTTTTTAAGAAAATAGTGAGCAACTTAATAGCTTTGTCTTCTGTTAGATCATTTTCGTCTTGTATTCCTTGTGTACCAAGAGCCGACTTCCAAGATGTTTTGGAATTTTTAGCAAAGGTTTTTAAATGATTTAAAAGGTCTTCTGAAACTTTAGATTTAATTGCACCAACAGCATCAAGTTCATTTGCAGAAGCAAACTCTCCACCACTTAATCCAGCATTTCCTAAAGCCCTACCAATAGCTGATGTTTCTGCTACTTCGTAAGCTGCTTTTTTATTCATTTCAGACGCTGTTCTTTTTTCTTCTGCATGTCCAGTTGCAATCTCTCTGATTCCATTTTCAGTAAATAAATTTAAGGCGGCTTTAAAAACAACAGTATTATCATTTACAGATATGTTTTCAGTTTTTATTTGTACATCAAATCCGAAGTATTTCCTAATCACTTCTATTCTTTTTGCCACTGTAGTATATTTTTTGCCATTGTAATCAATCTTGTCAGAACTTTCTTCAATTTCTTTGACTGCTTGTCTTAATTTGTCATTAAAATCTAAAGCATCAAGACCATTATCCTTGAATACATCTTGTATATCCGCATACAATCCTTTAACCTCTTCCTTACTTTTACCTTCAATTAATTTTACAATTACATCATTAACTGATTCTTCTGATACTTTTTTACTCATTTTTATTTCCTCATTAAAGAAGGGAGGATTTCTCCCTTATACGTTTATTGTTTGGTTATTACTTTTCAGCTTTTTCTGCTTTTTTAACTGGTTTTTCAGGTTCTTCAAGAAGTCCCAATGTAACTCGCACTTGGTGTTCAATTACGTCTGATTCTTCTGGATGTTCTATTAACCAAGTTCTCATATTTGCTTTACCTTGTGCTAAATTACCAACATTCGGTTTGCCATACCATGCGCCTGATTTTGTTAATAGATTTTGTTCAACAGCAAAGTCAATTATTTCACCGTATTTGTCAATGCCGCTACCAAATAAAAGGTTAACTTCTGCTTCTTTGAATGGAGGACTTACTTTGTTTTTGATAATTTTAACTTTTACTGTTTTACCGACTTGGACATCACCTTCTTTAACAGCCGTTGTACCACGAATATCAATACGAACAGATGCATAAAACTTCAATGCATTACCACCAGTTGTTGTTTCTGGATTACCAAACATTACGCCAATTTTCATACGTAATTGGTTAATGAAAATGACAGTAGTATTAGTGTCTTTTACTTTACCAGTAATTTTTCTTAAAGCTTGCGACATTAAGCGAGCTTGTAATCCCATGTGAGAGTCACCCATTTCGCCTTCAATTTCTGCTTTTGGAACCAATGCGGCTACGGAGTCAACAATGATAAGGTCTACTGCTCCTGAACGAGTCAGCATATCAACAATTTCTAATGCTTGTTCACCAGTGTCTGGTTGAGATACCAAAAGCTCTTCAACATTTACTCCTAATTTTTGAGCATAACTTGGGTCGAGTGCGTGTTCTGCGTCCACAAAGGCAACGATCCCGCCTGCTTTCTGACATTCAGCAGCAACTTGTAACGTTAGAGTGGTTTTACCAGAGCTTTCTGGACCATATATTTCAATAATTCTTCCTTTTGGCAATCCACCTATTCCTAAAGCATGATCTATTTTAATAGAGCCAGTACTAATTGATGGCATTTTTTGAACATCTCCGTTCAATTTCATAATACTTCCTTTACCAAAAGCTTTTTCAATTTGCCCCATGGCTGCTTCTAGTGCTTTTCTTTTATCTTCTGTCATTGGTGTACTCATATTTTCTCCGTTTTTACGTTATTGACCGTAGTCTTGATATTTTATATTATGTTTTAAAAAGATCAATATCAAATAAAAAATAAATTCAAATTATTGAAATTATTTTTCATTTCGATTTGTTTTTCTTCTGTAAATGCGTCTTTAGATAAATAAATATTATTATTGTCTATTTTATCAACAATACTTGATACTTTATTTAAACAAGTGTGTATGTAACTCATTTGAGGTTTTCCTTTATATCCATCTTGAACAACCATAGTGATAACATAGGGTTTTGTTTGTCTATGTAAAATAATAGAACCACCTTCTAAACTATCTTTTCTTATATTCACCATTATTTTTTCAAAGATTTCAGGATGTTTATATTTTATTAAAGAAGAGAATTCTCCAACTGGTGTTCCATCTAGTGCAACTAAATATGCTAAAGTTGCATTTTCATTTGCAATGCATGGATATAATTCTATTAATTGTTCATCTGTTTTTATAATGAATAAACTCATTGTTATATCCTCAAATCATATCTGTTAAATTTATCTAATTCTATTTTTATTTGTTGGTCTTTCTCTTTTCTCTTGTTTTCTTCACCAGCACTTAATATTTTTGATTGTTTTGTTATAAAGTCTGGAACCCATAAGTTTCCATTTTGAATTGGATGATAGATCCAATCTGTGCCAATACTAAAACTTACTAAAAATAAATTTTTTAAAATGCTCGTATTTTCTTGAATTCCATTTTTAACTAATGATTGATAACTATCTGTTGGCATAGATGTCTTCATTATTGAGTTTTCGTCTTCTGAAAGAACAATGTTTTTTAAAGTTATATTTTGGGTGATTTCATATGTAGTTGCATGTATAGGAATATGCCATTTGCCATCTTCTGTTTGCCTGAGACATAAACAAATATTTTCAATATTATCAAGACCATAATGTTTTGTAATATCAATAAATGCTTCTGTATTTTTTGTTAATATTAAAAAAACATTTGGTTCAGTAAAACGATAGTAAAGAAATTTATTATCTACGGTATAAAACTCTCTTTCAAATAAAATTATTCTATTTGAAATTGGATTTATTGTATTATCTTTACTAGTAATTATCTCCTGTGCATAATCTTCTATATGATGTGGCATAACAAATACTTTTGAGCTTTCTTTCAATCGCACAATTTCCTTTAATAAAGCATGTATAATTGGAAAATTTTTAGACTGTATTTCACTAAGCTTCTGCATTAGTGAATCGAGTCTTTCATTTAAGCCATTAGTATTGATTTCAAACATTTATTATTCCACGAATTTGTTCAAATATGTTTCTTACTAAAATAACATCATCTTTTTGGTATTTTATAATCTTATCGACTTCACCATTTTTCCATGTGTCATAAACCATACTTCCATCAAAATCTCCTTTTCCCTTGATACCTAAAGCCTTTGCAATAACATCTAATTTCACATAATTATACGCACCAGATGAGCCAGTCCATATTTCCATAGTGTCATATGCTAAGTTATTGTTGTATCTTTGTCTTGCTGAATAAATTAACCTTCCAAGATGTTTTAATTCATTTGGATTTTGAAAACATTTAACAAGCATTAATTGTAAATCAAAATTTTTAATGTTATGTCCAACAAAGGCGAATTCATGATTCAAAGTCTTTATAGAAGATATTTCTGTAGTTTTACTATCAAAGATATATTCTTGTAAATCTTTAAGTAATCTAATATCGTTTTCTTCTTCATTGTAAAAAACAACAGGATCTTGATCGTTTATGGCAATTCCAAGAGTCAGTATTTTTGCTGAATTTGTATCAACAGCACCTTTCTTAAAATCCTCTTCTTTATTTTCTTCGTTTTCTTTATACCAAGCTTTTATCTTTTCAGGATCTTTGTATGTTTTAGGTGGCTTTTTATCAGATTCAAAATCTTCAAGTTTTCCTCCGGGTATTGTTTCAGCATCTATAAAACCAAATATTTTCATTTTTATTTCTCGTATTAATGGTCTAGTCTTCTATTGTTAGCTTGTTCTGTTCGCCATACATCTATTTCAAGTTTTAGCATTTCTAAAGACCACCAAGCTTTTGTTTCTTCTTCTGTGGCTATTTCTAATGCTTCTATAATTTGAATGTATTCTGGATGTGCATAAGCCTCTCTTTCTTGTACAGCAACTGCACGGAATTGAGGCTCAAATTGTTTCATTAATCTAGCTTTTACAACTTTTCTATAATGTTCCAATCCGACTCTTTTGGATTTGAATTTTGCCAGATTTGCTATTAATTGAATTTGTTTTTCTTTACTACTATCACTAAAAAAATCTTCGTAACTTTTATCAATTGCCATGTTTTATATCCTTAGAGTCTTATTAGATTAATATTTTATATTTTTATTTTAAAAAGTCAAAGCTAAGACTTTTATAAAATTTAAATTGTTATTATTTATTGCTATTATGGTCTAGTTTTTTAAATTCATTTGAGTAGGCAACATATTTATAAAAGTATGTAACAGTCTCCTGTTTGAAAATGTTTTTATCTTGAATAATTACCCATACATCATTTGTATTATATTTTTTAAGTGCTTTTTTAACGGTTCCTGTTCCTGCATTGTAAGCTAATACAGATAAATCAAAATTATTATTGAAATTTTCTTTGGCATTTGAATTTATATATTCAAGAGATGCATCTGTTGATTTTTTCCAATCTTTTCTTTCATCGTTATTATTGCCTATATTTAAGCCTTCATTTTTTGCCATAGACGATGTAAGTTGCCACATACCAACTGTATTATTTTTTAGTGCAATTGCTCTTTCATTGAAAGCACTTTCTATTGCTGGAATCGCATATATTTCTTTTGGCATATTTTTTGCTGTTGCTTGTGTCTTAATGTAATCTTTATAAGGTGTGCTTAGCTCATATAATCTTTTTGAGTTGTTAATTATTATGTGTTTATTATGATCGGCATATTGTGAATATTCGGCTAATCCTTTTTTTGAAAGTTCTTCATTATTTTCTGATGGGCGATTACTTGAACATGCAGTGACTAATAGACTTAATGAAATCACTAAAAATTTGGTGCTATGAAATATCTTCATTTATATACCTATATTGAAATGTGTCTATATAGTTTACTTATTTAAATAAAGAAGTCTAATTTTTGATAAAAAAAAGCACAATGTAATTGTGCTTTTTAAATTTATTATTTTTATTATAAATTCATTACGTATGCAGTATTAGGGTCAATGCCATTAGTTTTGTCTAAGTATCTAAAATAGTTTATATAGGCAATAAATCGTAATAAATATTCACGAGACTCTGTTCTAAATAAATCTTTATCTTGAATTAAAACCCATACATCAGCAGTTTGATGCTTAACAATGGCTCTCTTAACTTTACCTACACCTGCGTTATACGATAATACTGCTAATTCATAATTACCTTGGAAATTGTCATCTGCAAGTAATTTTATATATTTCATAGCAGCTTCTGTTGATTTTTTCCAATCGTGCCTTTCATCAATTTTTGCATAAACATCTAATCCCATGTCAGAGCCAGTTCCTTTCATGAATTGCCACATACCTTTGGCATTTGCTTGACTTACAGCTTTAGGGTTAAAAGATGATTCTACAGCAGCTAGTGCATAAATTTCTCTTGGAATACTATATTCTGAAGCTTTTTTCTCTATGAATTCTCTATATTGAAAACCGCTATCATATGCAAATTTTGCTTGACTTACTAATTTTTCTCTATTATTTTTTACATAACTTAATAAATATGGATCTGAGTCATTCCATTTATATCCAAAAGAAGTGTTTGGTTGTGCATGTGCAAAACCACTTAAAGAAAACCCTATCAATAGAATAATAGGGGATAGAAATTTTGATTTTATTGTCTTTATCATTGTGTTTAAAACTGAACCTATTTTAAAACTTTATCATCTTGAGTTTCTTAAATTTGACTTTAAATAAAAAAAATTCTAAAATAGTTCGTTTAAATGTGACTTTTAATATATTTTAATCTTCTTCTATCTCTTCAGCATGTCGAATCATTACTTGAATAGACTCTCTACCTTGCCATTTATTTACTCCAACTTCTATTATCATTCTATAAATTCCATTTTCATGCAATACTTCAAACATCGGATGACTGGTATATTTAAACCATATGCCTTTTATGTCTTGACCATTAACGGCAATCACAAATTGAGCAGTATCTTTTTTAGTTCCTACTATTTTTATACTTTTAACCAATGCATCAACAGTAAAAGCTGGATAATCGAATTGTCTACCATAAGGTTCTAATTCTTCAATTTCTCTAAATAGTGTCATATCAATTTTTCTATTTATAGGTAAGTATCCGTCTGTTAACACTTTAGGGTGTATTTCAGCAGGGTCTACACGATTTCTAACTGACTCTTCAATACCTTCCCTTAACACTGTTATGTTTTCATATTTCAATGACATACCAGCAGCCATATGGTGTCCACCATGTCCTAAAAATAAATTGTATTTTGCGTGAGCTTCATTTAAACAATCTAATATATCTAAATAATCTTTATTATCTTCACCTAATCCATCAATAGAACGAGCGGAACCGGAAACTATTGTAATTGTATTAAGATAATAAGTTCTTTGTTCATTATCATCATATGTAATATATTTGTTACTGTCTAAGTCAATGATTCTATTTTCTTTTTCAGGAATCAAATCTTGTTTTATTAATCTTTTAACTTCTTCTGTTGAAATTATTTCTTTAGTTGTTTCTTTAGGACTTAACATTATAACGGGTCTGCCAAATTTTTCTACTAATCGGCTTGCTGCAATACCATGTATTCCATGATGCCCATATTTATTAAAGATAACTAAAGATAAAAATCCTTCTGCTACATATTCCATAGCTTGAAATGTTGAACTTTCAACCAACTCTAATTCAATATTTTTTCGCGTTTCGTTATCAACAGTTAATAGATCAAAATAATGTTTTGCTTGCTCGTCTGTTTTTGAAAGATAGTATTTAACAGCATTTAATCCATCTCCACCAGTACGAGAACATGCGTTAATTCTTGGTCCTAAACCAAAACCAATGTTTCCTGACTTTACAATATCACCAGCACTAACTAATTCTTTCATGATACGCCAAGCCGGAATTTTACCATCATTGATTTCTTGAAGTCCTCTTGTAACAATTGCTCTATTTACTTGGCTTGCCATACTTACACAGTCTGCAATGGTAGCGGCAGTAGAATAAGCTAGCAATTCTTTCATGTCGAATTCTATATCTTTTCCATATTTACTTTTAAGTTTAGCTTTTGTTGCAGCCATTACGAATAAAGCAACTGTGCATCCACAAATAGTTCTATCAGGATATGCACTATCTTTACGTTGAGGGTTAATGAAAGCATAAGCGTCTTTTGGACCACCATCTTTTGGTATCTCATGGTGGTCACTTACAATAACATCAGCTTTAAATCCTTTTTCTGTCATATCAGAAAGATATTTCGTAATTCTTTCGCCATCAGCACTTCCTTGGTCAGCAGTTATTAATAAAGTAGGGATTTTTTCTAGACTATATATTCGTTCTAGAACTTTATTTGACATTCCATATCCTTCAATCATTCTGTTAGATATAATAACCCTTACGTTTTCCTTCTTAGCGCCAAAAAACTCTGTCAATGATTTGTATAATACAGCCGCTGAACTTGTTCCATCTACGTCAAAGTCGCATACTAAAGCCATACATTCATCATTAACAATCGCATCAGCTATTCGCTCTCCACCTTTACCAATATCAGCAAGCAAGCCGATATTAGCTATTTTATTAATATCTGGATATTTAAATTGAATAAGATCAGTGCCTTCTGGTAATTCTCTATTTGCAATTATTCTTGACTGTAAAGGTGTATATCCCGCGATGATAGCTTCATCATATACATCCTTTTTTAATATCCTTTGTTTTATAAGGGGATTGGGTAATTCGTGTATGTTCATTTTAAATACCTAGAAATCATTTTTATTATCATATATAAAATTATGAAAAAGTCAAAAAATATTTTATTGTTTAATCTATAATGTTATAATTTGAACAATGAATAGGTAATTAAAAATGACAAAGATAGATTATAAAGGTTCAGTAATTGCTATTACAGGCGCTGCTGGTTCTGGTAAAGATACAATTAAAGATATTATTGAAAATAATATTAATAATGAAATTATAGTTGTTTCTTTCGCAGAAACATTAAAAAGACAATTTGCAACAGCATTGTTTGTGACACAAGAGGATTTATTAAAGCCTTATGGTAAAGATGCTAACTTTATAACTGCATTAAATGATTTGAAAGATAATCATCCAGAAATAAAAGTAATAGGAGAAATGCACGCTCGTAAGGCATTACAAGTATTTGGAACAGAAGTGTATCGTTCTATAGATGAAAACGTTCATGTTAGATACATGGCTTCCAAAATGATTCAAGCATTAGAAAAAAATGAGAATGTAGTTTTCTTCTCTAATGATGTTAGATTTCCAAATGAACTTGATTTCTTTTTAAAATTAGGACAAATCAAAGATAAAGAGATCCTTAAAAATTATTTGAAAAATTTAGTTGCAGAAGCTCCTGAATATCCTGAACTTCCTAAAATATTAGATAAATTATCTAAAGAATTTAAAGTTCCTGAAAGCGATAAGATTATTATTAATCTTAGTTCTTTAATGAATGATGATTTAAGTGTATTAAAAAATACTGCCAAACCTGATGGCGAAGTATTAGTTTTAAAAGCTCCATTAGTTAAAGATTTAAATCCATTACAATCTTTCGATTTAGGACTTATCTCTTTATTCAGACCATTGCTAGATCCTGACAAAAGAGTTTCTAAAAATTCAAATGAAACTGATATAGATAAATTAGTGCAGGGATTTAACAAGTTTAGTGATGCAGACCTTAAAATACAAAAAGATGGCTATAAAGCTAATGGTTTAGATTGGAATGTTGAGACTATTAAGAATCAAGGATTTGTTAGACCGGGAATAGATATTTATCATGCTTCTGAAACTTCATTGCTTACATTATTGCCAGAGCAAAAGACAATATCATATCCTATGAAGAAAGATCCTGATGCATTAAAAAACTCAGTGTTTATTTTGTTGAAATCCCAAGCAGAGCAGCCTTTAGTTGAGGAAAAGCTTGACAAGGGTACTAAACAAGACATATCATTGCCTAAACCTTAAAGGAACGGAAATACAAACATGAAAGCAAAAACAGACGTTTTAACAATTGGCTTTACAGCAGGAACATTATTCGACATGAAAGATGCCGAAGATATTTTTGAAAAAGCTGATGAGAAAGAAAAACAAAAGCTTTATAGAGCTTATTTTAAAGATATGAATGACAATAATAAAATATTTAAACCCGGTCCAGCACTTGGTCTTTATATGGCATTTCAAAATTTAAAAGAAAAAATTGCTGTATCTGAAAATACTGCTACAGCCGCCGAAAATACTAATTTAACAATTAGATTTGGTTTATCAAGTAAATTCGATTCAGCACATCCGGGAGCAATTACATTGTTCAATAGTATTGAGCATTATATGATGAAAAATGGTCAACATCATTCACCAGATTATTTAAATTTGACGGGTGGTTTTGAACAAGCATCAGCACATAAGATTCAAGACGCAGACTTGGTATTCACATCGTCAGATAAATCAGCAGATTTATATTACAATAACGGTATCGCTTCTGTATATATACCAAACAAAGGTCCAAAATTCAATCTTGATTCATACAAGAATCATAAGTCTAATTTGAATATTTATTGCGATTATGATGGTGTTATTGGTGATGCAGATTCAGAAAGTGTTTTCCAAGCTGCATTGCAGATGGCAAATATCAATCCAGTAAATACATTTAGAGATCACGAAGTATCAAAATCTAGAGAACCGATGGAGCTTGGACCACTTGGTGGAGTATTAAAAAAATTCGGCATTATTGTTGAATTTTACAAAGAAAAATTAATGGTAAATGAAATTAAAGAAGAAGACATTCCATTTAAAACAATTCTCTTAACTGCTCGTGGTGGTGGTGCGGCTTCTCGTGCATTTCATACATTAAATCAAAAGGGAATATCCTTGAGCCAATGTTTGTTTATGGATGGTGTCAACAAGAATGAAGCATTATCTCTTGTACATAAAAAAGATATTACATTGTTTTTAGATGATGGTAAGAAACATTTTGAAAGAGCAATGACGTTAGATAATATTATTGCTGGTTATGTTCCAAATGAATTAACTGTTGGTAATATTGACATGAAAGAAAGGCTTTTGAGATTGACACAGAGTTTAAGTGATGCTCAAAAGGCAAAAGAAAAATTGATACCCCAAAATGAAAAACAACTATTGAAGAACGAAAAGTTCACTAAATAAAAAAACCAGCCTAGGCTGGTTTTTCTTTGAATCAAATTTAGAAAAGTTTTACTTTTTCTATTTCGCTATTTACATCAGCTAGTTGTTCTTTTAGAACCTTCAATTGCTTTTCAAAAGCTTTTATCAAGTTGTTCTTAACTTCTTTGTCGATAGACGAACCATTTTTTCTTACTATTTCACCAATATCATGAATACCAGTAAGTACCTTGTTTGTCTTTTCTTCTACTTTTTGAAGTTCTTTTTTAACTTTGTTGTCGATAGATGACGCTGACTTTTTATTTTCATTGCTATCATTCGAATTATGTTGTAAATGTTGATTATCCATATTTTTCCTCGTTTTCATAATATATTTATCATAGAATAGCAATTATTTCAACGATATTCCATATTAAATCAATTTTAAAAATAAAAAAATCCTATAATTGAAAATAGTTAAAAGAAAAATTAATGGATAACACAACATTTATAACCGTACTATTATTTTTAATAATCTTTTTAGTCGTGTATACAGATAAAATTCTGAAAGTTAAAAAGAAAGAATCATTTAATATTCCTCATGAAATATTCGAAAGTGTTATCAATCATGTTGAACACTCGATTGTTATTATTTATGAAAAGAAAATATTATATGTAAATAAAATTTTTGAAGAAACAACAGGAATGCGTTACGACGAAATAAGAGGTTTTGGAATATCTGTTCTATCACCTATTAATTATCCAGTCAACATTACGGAACCTTATGAAGACTATAAAATATTTTATTCTAATAATAGAGGCATAGAAATTCAAGAATCATTGTCTATGATTCACAGAAAATGGAATGACAAAGATTATCACATTATAATAGGGTATGATCTATCTCGTTTAGCACATAGAGAAAAGCATTTTATGGAATTAGCTAATCATGACCCATTAACCAATCTTTTAAATAAAAGTTATATTTGTGAGCAAATGTCTAATCTTATTAAAAATAAAGATGATAATGATAGAGCACTATTATTCTTGGACTTAGATAACTTTAAATCTATAAATGATAAATTAGGTCATATTTTTGGAGACAAAATAATTGTTGAAATGTCCAAAAGAGTTGATCAACTTCTTATTGATGGAGATTTAATAGCCAGAATATATGGTGATGAATTTGCTGTATTATTAAAAAGAAGTAATATAAAGGAAGTTGAGAAAGTTGTAAAAGATATAATACAAGAAGTATCTGAAAACTATAACATCGATGGTTTGAGTATAAAATGCTCATGTTCAATAGGCTTGCTACATTTTAAAGCCGCTAACGAATTAACACCAGAAACAATGTTAGAAAAAGCTGATACAGCTATGTATAAAGCAAAAAGCTTAGGCAAAAATACGTTTTCTGTCTATAGTGAAGAAAAATAAAAATTATTTTTAAAAATATTTTAAATAAATTTAAGAAATATTTTTGACAATGATAAAATAAATTAATAAAATAAATTAACATTGAAAAATCGTAAATAAATTGGAGAAAATTATGAGTTTAAAAGATATTAAAGAAACGCATGGTAAAAAAGATACCCAAGGTCAAAACGCAGGAACCTCACAATCTTTCAATTTGCCCGTTAGAGTCACAGGATATGAAGGCGATACTCTTTTAGGAGTAAGACTTGATACCAAAGAACCGCAGGAAGTTAAAGTACAATTGAGAGCAATTAAAGAAAATGCTGGTAGCAAATATAAAAGACCAGAAATTATTGACTTCTCAAACCCTAAAAGCAAAAGATATGCAGAACCTGAAAAAACCATTATAGTTGCTGAATCAGCATATGAAGATAAAAATGGAGTTTTTCAAGCACGTTGGGTTAAAGTGGTGTCTTCTAATCCAGAAGTATCTACTGTTAAAACCTACACTGGCAGCTTTTTGATTTATCAAAGAAAGAAAGGCGAAGAAGTAGAAGAAATTGCATTTGTAAAACTTATTTTACCTGAGCATGCTAAAGTTGTTAAGTCTGAAGAAGAATTGAGAAAAGTTTTAGCAAAAAACCTTAATCCGAAAACTCCGGGTTCCAATCCGCTTTCATTTATAAGAATTACTGACACTTCTGATAATGAAACAGTTGTTGTTGAAATTAAGCCAATCAGAGAGAAAGACCAAGATGGTCATAATCGTGTTGTTAGTGGTGATAAATCAGTTGAAGATTTCATGAGTAATGATGCAAGTGTTATTGTTCGTAAAGTACTTGAATCTGATGATGAAAACATTAAAATTGAAGTTATTCCGGGTACTGTAATATTTCCGGGTTCTGCAACAAGAGAACAAATAGCTGGTTTAGATGAAAACTTGAAGAAAGCATTACAAGAAGCTTACTACATTGAGAAAACAGAAGACAGCAACATCAATCAATCTGGTTTCTTGCCTACTGTATTAGCTTTACGTAAATATGAAGATGGTTCACCATTCTACACATATTGCCGTCCACTAATCAACTTTGACAAAGCGAAACTTGTAGATCACTTATAAAAAAAAGAGGCTAAGCCTCTTTTTTGCTATGGAATATTATGCAATATACAGAAGAACAAGAAAGAATTATCAAATCCAATGATAAAGTAATTTTAATTAAGGCTTTTGCTGGAACAGGAAAAACAACTGTTCTTAAAGGCTATTCTAAAGCTCGACCTGAAACTAAGTTTTTATATTTAGCATTCAATGCTGCTATTGTAAAAGAAGCAGAAGGTAAGTTTCCTGAAAATGTAACTGTTTCTACAATGCATTCTTTAGCATATAAGAAAATAGGTTATTTATATAAGAAAAAATTAAAAGGTAACTTAACTAAATTCGATATTATGAATTATTTTGAGTTGTCTTACAAAAATAGCCTTAATGTTTTTATGGCTAATTCTATTTACGAAATAATCAGTAATTTTTGTTATTCAGCTTATCTTTCTATAGAAGATGCTGCTCCTTTAAACTGGTCATCAAATCTTATTAATAAAGAAAGCATTATCAATATGTGTAAAATGTATTGGTCAGAAATGAAAAATGTTCAAAGCAATGTACCTATGACTCATGATGCTTATTTAAAGATGTTTCATTTAGAAGGAAATGAACTTCCTTACGAAACAATTTTATTTGATGAAGCACAAGATGCAAACCCTGTAATCTTAGATATATTACAAACCCAAGTTGCCTTTAATAAAAATATGGTTATTGTAGGAGATGAGAATCAAGCTATATATAGGTTCAGGAACTCTGTAAATGCTATGGGAGCGTTTGATATTAAAAATCAATACAGTTTAACAGGTTCCTTTAGATTTGGTCCAGAAATAGCTAACGTTGTCACTAAATCTTTAAATATTTTTAAGTCGCAAGATATAACAATTCATGGATTAGGTGAAAGAGGGATATTATTAAGCGTTGAAGATTTCAAATTACTTCAAGAACCCAAGACATTTATTACTAGAACAAATTCAGGAGCATTGGACTTAATAATTGATGCTTTAATGCATAAGAAAAAGTTCAATATTGTAGGGGGTATAAATTCTTATAATGTAGAAAAAATTATTGCAGTTGATAATTTAATGCATAACAGACCTGTTAAAGATCCTGAAATAAAAAAATTCAAAAATTATGCTGAGTTTATTCTCTTTACTGAAACGAGTGAAGACCAAGAAATGAAGTGGTTGCGTAAAATTGTAGAAAAGTATGATAAACGCTATTCTGTCGTTGACAAAAACGCTAGAAGGGTAGTATCATTGGAATCACAGATACAGAGAATAGAAAAGGAAATGGTTTCAGAAAGAAACGCTGAAGTCATTATTACCAATACTCATAAAGCAAAAGGCAAAGAATTTGATAACGTAGCTCTGCATAATGATTTTTTTGAACCATTTGATAACGATGGAAAAATAAAAACTAGCAAACTACAATCAAAGGATGAAGACTTAAATTTGATTTATATAGCTTTATCAAGAGCAAAGAAAGTATTAAGAATATCTAAACTTGTTTTTAATATATTAAGGGCAAAATAAAAGCCACTAGAAAGCGGCTTTTAAAATACAAGACCTTTTGTTTTTTCTTTATTTGAGGTTTCTTTTTTTATCGTTTCAGATTTAGTTAAATAAACCACATCATTTTTATTAGATATTATGTATAAACGTTTTTCACTATCCATCCCTAAGTTGAAATCATATGTATCTTTTTCATCTCTATCCATTTTTAGGAATTTAATTGCATTAGAATATTCACTTGGTACGAAAGCAGTAGTTTGCTCTTGAACTTTTGTTCCATCAATATAAACTGTTAAGTTAAAAAAAATGTATCCAGCAATATCTTCTGGATTACCAGTGTATCCTAAATCTTTAGACCCTAATCTTTTAATGTTATAAGCATATTCTGTTCCATTATTTGGATCTATTCTTACTAAATAACGTGCAGATGAAGCTTCATCTAATATTTTATTACCCATTCCTTGAATGGAATTGCTTCTTACATCAGTATTGATTTTATATTCAGAATTCATCTGAAGTTTTTCTTTTGGTGCTTCTGCATAAGTTGTAGTCACAGCTAAGGCCATTGCTAAAGCTATAACGGATGCATTTAATAATCTACTCATTTTTTGTGGTCCTTTTGAAGTTAATCGAATACTATTATAATAACTTAAGTTTGTCAAGAACTTTTTAATATTATTATCTTTATACTTTTTGATATAAGAAATTAGCGAACATATATTCATAATGCTATGATATTTATATCGTTTTAACAGCCCAATAATGAAAATAATTAAGTATCTACTCCTGACTTTATGTCTTTTTACAAATATAACTTTTGCAGGAAATCTATCCGAAGAATTTAAAAATGCCAGTAAATGTGGTGTTGGAGATAACGGTTTTGTTGAACTGTGGTCTTGGGACATATGTGAACAGGACTTTTCTTTCCGAGTTTTTTATAGACTATTTCCAGATGTAATGGATAATCACATGTTGCCATTAACCAATCCTAAATTTTTAGCTGGGGATAATGGTGCAACTAGTGTTAAAGAATTTGAAAAGGATCATATAAATGTTTATAGAGCTTATGAATATTCTTTGATGAACATATTTAAAAATATGACATCATTAGCTGTATTCTTTGGTTTGATTTTATTTATTTGGCATAATGCTTTAGCATTAATTCGTTCGGCAACAGAAGGTTCTGTATTAGGTGAGAAATACAGTTGGACTCAAACCTTAGTTAAATATGGATTAGTACTTATAGGTTTCTTGCCTATGGGTGGTGGTTTACTTGTGATTCATTTAGCTGTATTTCTTCTTATTATGTTTGGTATCGCATTTGCCAATTTACTATATGGTCTCTATATAAATTATATGGATATTGGTTCTGCTGATACTGACGCCAATCAAACATTACAGGATGCTATTAATTTTGATCCTTATAATGCAGATGATTTTTATTCTGCTGAAATTGCTAAAGGTTTATTAAAAATGTCTATGTGTAAAACTATTACTGAACAATATATGTTTGAGAATAATATTACACAATATACTTATAAAAATTGGAATAATGTAAAGTCTTGCTCAGCAGAAATCACATCTAAAGAGCAAGTGTATAACGAAAATATTGCAGGAGATGGTTTTCAAAAAAATGGTTCTGCGGCAAATATGTTATCTTCAAAATCAAATAACTTTACTAATAATAGTGGAGATCTTTATTTAAATGGAGGATTATTAATAGGTAGAAATTTACAGAATTCATCATCTTGTGATGGAGTTGTTGGTGTATACAACTATACATGTGGTTCTATTGCTGTATCTCCACCGTCAATGTCTGATAATAAAGTTTTGGATTTAATGAAAAAGATAAACTTCTTTAGTTATTATGCACAAGCTTCTAAAATGATAAATGGTTTGGATAATGCTACTGCTGATGACGTTAAAACAAAAACTACGGAAATATGGGAAAAAATAAAAGAATCTGCAATAAAAGAATTGAGTATAGATGGTTCAGGTCAAAAATTAACACCTGAAGATGAAATAATACTTAAAAATATAGCTTTTTATTTTCATAAATTAATTTTAAATGATTCAATAACAGGCGGTGTAGGATTTATAAAAGGTCAAACCAGTTTATTAGAAAATACAAACAATGAAAGTATTGTTAGCAATTTAGGTAGTGTGGGTTCTGTTACAGCTATCCTTTTAGGAAATTATTGTACATTACACCAAGAATTAAGAGATAAATCAGATAACTTAAAAAAATATCTTGATGGAGAAAATGTTACAGATAAAAAATTCTCAGCAGCTTGTTTAATGGTTACACCCACTGGTGATACTATTCTTTTAGGTGAGAAATCTAGTGCTCAAAATGTTAAAAATACTAATGAAAATAACTATAGTAGTGTTCAAGCTGATTTGCGAAAAATAATATTAGAGTTATCAAACAAAAGGAAAGGAATAAAATCTTCATTATTTCAAGCCGTTAAAGGTCTTGATAATAAAACTATTAGTCAGCAAATGCGAAAATTAGGTTGGGCTTCTGCTGGTGGTTATATGTTAAGGTTAATCAAAAATACGGAAACTGATTCTAGACTTATGACTGCTTTTGATCAATCGCTAGCTATTGATGTTTCAAAAATAACACCACAAATGATAGGAGAAACTTATCAGACACAAAAAGACAATGCAGTAGCAACTTATGATAATAGTAACTTTTCAAATTTGGAAGAAACATATAAAAAAGTAGTTTATCCTTTTATTTCTCAAAGAAGTGATTTGAAAATAATGGATGTTTCTGCTTTATCAGAAAGTGTTGTTCAGGACGCAACTCTTCAAAAAGAAAAAGAAGAACATTTAACAACATTGTTATGGGAAACATTAGTTAATCCTTTTGGGGATTTTAAAAGAGTAATTGGTAGTGGTACTAATGGTGAGATGTTAACAACTAAAACTATTAAAGCCTGTGTTGAAGACATGTCAAAATGTAATATTTCATTCAATAATCCTATATCAGCAATCACTGACTTTGGAAACAATTTGATTAAAATATCATCTACAATGATTATTGCAACTGCTGCGACTTCATTTTTGAAATATAGTGCAATGTATATTACAAATAGTAGTTTACAAGACCAAATTTCAAAAAGTGGTTCTATCAGCAAAGCATCAGATGATGTCAATGCTGTTGGTGAATCATTAGCTCAGAAAGTAGGTGGGACAACTGGTAAACTTGCCTATAACGTGGCTAGTTTTATTGCTGATTCCAAAGTAGTCAATGTGATGTATTACATATTAAGTCTATTTATAAATATTTTCTTCGTGTTGTTATTATTGGGAGTATGGTTTGCATATATCATTCCTTTAGTTCCATTTATGACTTTCTTGTTTGCTTTTCTATCGTGGGTAACATTGTGCTTAATCGCATTATTTGTAGCACCAATGTGGCTTGGATTTAATGCCCAAATGTCAGAAAAAGATAAGAGTATGACGGATATGATGCAATCGGCATTAAATATAAGCTTGCAAATATTATTTAGACCAGCAATGACAATAATTGCTCTCGTATTAGGTTGGTCATTGTTTACGATTATGTTTGCGATCATAAATATAACTTCAATGCCTTTCTTAGCAACTGTTCTTATATCAGATGGTTCATTCTCAATTACATCATTAATAGATAATGTGCTTGTAGTTATTATTTATGGTGCATTGATATTCATATCTATTAAATATGTATTCTCGTTTATGTATAAATTAGCGAATAAACTTTTCCAAATAATTAACGTAAACCCAATAGATGAAAAATCAGATTTCATTGAAAACTTAACACGTTCTGTAATGCTTTCCATGTTAAGTAAGTTCAATGTTCTTCAAGGAATGGGTCAATCTATGGGTAATGCGATTGCAACTCAGGATGCAAAAAGAAAACTTTTAGAAAGAGAGCTTAATAATAAGCAAGAAATAAGAAAACAATTTTCTGAAATGAATGAACAACATCGTGTTCAATCACAAAATGAAAGTGACAATTGATAAAATAAATGGATAATATTAAAATGTACTCTGAAAAAAATATAATGAAAAATACATTTTCCAAATGGCTATTCCTATTAGCCATTCCATTGATGCTTTTGTTTTCTACTTTTGTAAAAGCCGATGATAATTCTTCATATTCGAGCTTAAGTGAATATGCAACAAAAAACTCCTTTAATCAAGACGTTTATGCAATTAATACGGCTGATGATGTGGGCAAAGATCTAACTAAAAGAATGATTTTGGGGATATTTGGTAAAGACGCTTTAAAAGATTTCTTACCAACAGGAACACCAGATTCTGTTTATGACGAAATAAATGCATGGAGTGATGCTGATGTTGAAAATTATTCCAAACCATTTAACTCTTCCATAATATCAGGAACATTAATAATTCTTTCTTCATTTTTCTTGGTAGCATTATTTATAATGGCTCTTTACATAATATGGTTATATGTTGAGGCATTATTTCGTACTCAGGATTCTGGTGAATTCTTAGGTAATCAATGGAACCGTGTATTTACACCATTAAAAGTTATTTTTGGTTTTGGAATGATTCTTCCAATATTTGGGCAATCACATTCTCCATTCAATAAAGGTGGAACAAGTGAATTCGGTTTTCAAGTAGGTTCATTTTCTGCGGCACAATCAGCCGTATTAATTTTTGCTGGACAATCCAGTAACGTAGCCAACTCTATTTACGGAGAGTTTGCTCGTTCTATTCCTAAATTTTATCCAGCAATACAAATGCCAGATCCTGCTACAAAAGCAGATGATGCAGAAAGGTTAATAGATTTCATGTTGTGTAAAAGGGCTGTAAATTCTAATGCTATAGCTGTTAAATTTAATTTAAGAGAGCAAGGTAACACAAGTTATTACACTGCTAATATTACATCTGGTCAATGTTCTCTAGACGCAAAAATTGGTTATGATTCATCTACAGAAGACGAAGTTAAGAAGAATAAAGACCTTATTGCCTTAATTGGTAATGTTAATTATGATAGCTTACAAAAAAGTGTCATAAAGGAATCAATAACAAGAATGTTAAATGATGCTGATGCTGTTGCTGCTAAAATAGTTGAGGCAGATTTGGCTGAAAACCTTGTTACTGATACTAGAATATTTGGTAGTGCTTCATATAATTATCCAACGAGTGGGGATGATTGGAAATTAACATGTGATAATTTCACTAATGATACTACTTCTGGAATGAGTAGAGATAGTGCATTAAAATATATTGAATATTCTTCAAAATGTTTATCTTATAATTTAATGAAAGATTTAAGTAAATCGTCCATAGATACCTCTTATGTTTATGGTAACGAAAATTATCTTAAAAATAAGAATATTGAATTATGTGCAAAAGATAGTACAGCACATACAGATCTTATGACAGCTAAAATTGACTCTACTGAAAATGGATTTACATCTCGTTCAGAATTAATCAGTGATTGTATTCAAAGACTTTGCAATACAAACCTTTACGAATGTTCATCAGCAATAAATTATGCAAAATCTATGATTGAAAAAGATAAGATGGCTCAGATGGGTTGGATGACTGCTGGTGCAAACTTATATAGATTGATGAGTGGCTATGATAATAAAGCTGCAAAAAACATAATTAATAATACGTCTATTAACTCTACACAATCAAATTCTGTTTCTTCTGGTAGTAAAGAATATTCCGATAATGATTCTCTTAAAGGTAATATAAAAGATAGTTTTGTTGTGAACTTACAAGAAGGTGAAGGTAAATACAATATAAGCAATTTCAACAGTTTGATGGAATATAAAACAGAAAATTATGGTTCTTGGCATCCTCCTGCTCAATCTTTTTGGGATTCATTAGGTGGAAGTGATGGTATATTAGGTATTTCAAAATTCCAAAACTGTATTGAAAATCCAAATAAAATATATAATGGATATCTTTGTGGAAATATAACAGAAGAATTGCATCTGTTTGGTGCTAAGTTATTGGCTCTCGGTGTTCAAGGTAAAATAATTTCATGGGCATCAGCTAGAAACAAAAGCCCTATGACCAGAAATGATGAAGGAACAATTAAAAAAGATTCTGATTCCGATACGAGTGGAATTTTAACATCTGTTGTTAACTATTCTGTATATGGTGCATTAATGTATATGGTTTATGATGGTTATACAGCAAGAGACGCATTTTCAACAACAGATGCTGAAATATGGTCGCAATACCCTGAAATGGCAGGTTTGCTTGCAATAGGTACAGCAGACTATATGTTACAAAGAGGTGATAATCAAGTATTAGGTCAAATATTGAATTTGATTGTTAATATATGTTTAGCATTAGGAGTTATCTTTGGTTTTATTATGCCATTGTTACCATTTGGTATTTGGCTGGTTGCTATTTCTGGATGGTTGATTTTGCTGTTGGAATCAATGGTTATTGCTTCGATTTGGGCAGTTACATTAATAGCCCCATCGAGTACGCACCACTCGGAACCTGCAAAAAGAGGTACACAAATAATTATTTCTTTACTTTTGAGAGCGCCATTATTAACAATAGGTCTTATAGTTGCTTGGTTGTTAAATAATATATTAATAAGTGAGTTATTACAGTTCTCTGATATTGGAAGTGCATTGGCAATTAATAAAGGTTCAGAAGGCTTAATTGACCAATTAGTAATGTTAGGCGTTTATTTCATTATTCTATATGGTATGTATAGTGTTATATTTACTTTGATTGAAAGCTTTAACACATTAACATTATCCTTGATTTTTGAAGGTGGTTCTAAAGCTTCTCCATTTGGTAAAGAAAGATCTGAAAGCTGGCAAGGTTCGATGTCTACAGCAGCCGGATTGTTAGAAAGAAAAGCAGCTTGATAAGCTATAATTTATAAAAGAGAAAATAGAAATAATATGTTCAAATCATTTTTTAAAGCGTTTATATTAATAATTGGAATTATGTTTGCAAACATGAGTTTTGCAGACACGACAAGTGACGTTTTCTCTTCATCAAGTTGTTCTGGATTAAAAGACACTTTCCTTGAAATTGCTAAGGATAAAACAACGGATAACTTACAATTCAGTTATAAAGAAGCCCTTAAATGTAACATTGAAGTTTTACCAAAATCAATTATAGTTAAATTGTTTTATATGGTTTTTGGTGATTTTTCTTTGGATACAATGGATATTGCTGTATCAATAATACAACCTATTTTAGGTCTAAATATAGATTTTAAAGATGAAGCGAAAGCAGGCATGAATGGGATTACTGTTATTGACATGTTTTCAACAATAATTACAGCAATTACAAAAGTAATTGGTATGGCAGCAGCTTTATTGGTCGGTTCTTTTTATGTAATGTATTTGGTGAGTTCTGCCCAAGATGGTGAAGTTCTAGGTAAAGCATACAATACTTTATGGACATCACTAAGGGCTATTTTTGTAGTGACATTATTAGTCCCTCTAGAATCATTAGATAATTATTCAAGTATTCAAGCCATATCAATTATGGCAGCGGTTGTAGGCACAATATTAGCCAACTTAATATGGTTCTTAATGCCAGTATTCGAATATTTGCACACATTTAATACATCAGACATTAAAGCTAATAACGAATTTGCACAAAAAAGTACTGTTTCTGAATTTGTTAACATGAACGTTAAAATGCATATGTGTGATATTCAGGCTAGAAAGCAGGTTTATACATATGGGAAATCAGTAGAAGATATGACTAAAGATAAGCTAGAAGGCTCTAAGTTTTCACAGTGTCTTAGTTCAAAAGGTACACCTAGTATTATTAAAATAAATGACACATCAGAAAAAATAATACCAACTGAGGTTTCGTTAACTCGAAGCTGTGCAGCGAATCCAACAAATGAAAACAAGTACAATATTGATTGTGGATATATTGCACTAGAAAGCAAAACAGGTGGTATAGATTCATCTGAAATCTCAGATAAATATCAATCCGAAATAAGAAAAATTGCATATGATGTAATCGGACGTTATTGCATTAATAACCAAGGAGATAGAAAAGATGGTGATAGAGAAGGTTTGATCAAAGAATGTGCAGATATAAATTCTGGTTCTTCTTTAAAATATGAAGCATATGGTAGTTCACAAGTGCTTGCAGTATATGGTGATGCACCAAGTGAAAGTGATATACAATCAGAAGCTAAACAAATTAAAGACGGAATTTATAATGATCTTAGTAAAGCTGGCGATTCAATAATAAAATCGCAAATTACAGATGCGGAAGTAACTGAAAAAATATCTCAATCGTTAGTTAAAGGATGGCTTGCTGCATCTTCTTTTATAATTGAAATAGGTTCATCATTAAAAGATAGAGATATTTTATACAATGCTGCTTTTTCTCAATTAGCCATTAAAAATTCCATGGTTATTTCTTCATCGAATAATACTTTATTAGGTTCTAGCGCATTAACGACAAAGTTTAAATCTGATTTAAATGGTTTAAACGATTATTCAGATTCTGTTTTATCCAGTTCTAACTATTTGCCATTATTTACTACAACTACAAATGAAGGTGAAGAAAACTCTACATCTGATTATATTTCATCTTTGTTTTTCCCCGGATTGGATTACGTCAAGAAATTTTCAATTGAAGGTTCAGGTTCAGGGGTTGGTGGTTTAAAAGGAAATAGTTGTCTACAAGATTTTTCTAACTGTCCAACAAGCTCACTGAACGTAGTTACGGATCTAATCGTACTAGGAACAAAGATGACTGATAATGGTATTGCAGGAGCATTAATCACAAAATTATTGGCATATGTATTAACTAAACATACAGAAAAGGATCTTATTGAGAGACCATCAGGAAGTCAAGGGCAAGATGAAGGAACATTAAAACCGGGTATTAACGTATTAGTAAACGCATTGAATTTCCTTTCATCATTGTTTTCTTTTTATATAATATTTGGTGTATTAATTACACATATGCCAGCAATCATTATATTTGTATTCTTTGTTGGTAACGCGGTTGGTTGGTTCATAGTAGTTATACAATTTGTCGTTTCCTCACAATTATGGTTATTAATGCATTTAATGCCGGGTAAAGGTATTCAAGGTTTTGCTGGTAAAGCACGAAAAGGTTATGTAATGCTATTGGATATAATGATTAGACCATCATTTATTGTATTTGGTGCATTCTCTACATTTATTATAATGTCTGCAATGGTAGCAATGTATTCAGTAATGTTTGGTATGGTCATGTCAACATTCGCATTTTTTAGAACACCGGGAAGTTTGTATGAGTTCTTTGCAAACTATGTAATACATTTAATATATTTAGTTCTATTACTAGTTGTTCTATATCGTTCTTGCAAATCCATATATAAAATACCTAACGCATTGCAAAACTGGTTAAATATTGAAGTTTATGGTGATGCTTCTGCATGGAACAACATTGTTCAGAAATTTAAAGAAATCACAATGACCAATGTTAAAAATATAGTAAACGTTAGTGGATTGATTAGATAATCAATCCATATAAATTTGATAATTTGATATTTTTACAATTCTTGGTATAATAAATTTATATAACAGAGGATAAAATTATGAGTTATCAAAATTCATATACATATTTGAATGAAAGTGTGCCAAATAAAACATTAAAGAATACTTTATCACTGCTTGCTTTGACTACTGCATTCAGTGCTTTAATGGCTTTTGTCAACATGCACTTGGGTATAAACGTAGGTCCACTAATATCTATTGCAATATACTTTGGTTTAATATTTTTACTTAATATGGTTAAAGACAGTGGCGGTGCTATATTTGTCGCATTTGCTATAACAGGCTGGTTGGGATTCATGCTTGGTCCTATTCTTAACCATTATGTAAAAATGGAACATGGATATGGAATTATAATTAATGCATTTTTAGGAACGGCATTAACTTTTGCTGCTACTAGTTTCTATGCATATAAAAATAAGCCTACAATTAAAGGTGTTTGGATGTCTAATTTATTTTGGATTTCATTAGTTGCTATGGGATTATCATTAGTTAATTATTATTTCTTTCATATGACAATAATATCTATACTAATATCAGTTGTGTTTTTAGCTATATCGGTATTGTATTTGACTTTTGAAATGTCTAGAATTTTTAAGAATGAACCGGGTATAAACTACGTTCTAGCAACTGTTGGTATATTTGTATCTCTATACAATATATTCATGAGTTTATTAAATATATTAGGTTTTGTAAATAGTAGAGACTAATAGTTTAATTTATAAAAAAAGCTCCTTTCTAGGAGCTTTATTTTTTACTGAAGTTTACATTTATATAATGTAATCCATCATGGTATTTATTTTCTAAAAATGTTAATTCATAATCTTCTAAATCTAATTCTTCAAAAAAGCTATCTGCATCTTTAATTGTATTTTTATATTTTATATTAGGCTTTTTATGAATGGATAAATCTAGTTCTGGTAAATAATATTCTGCCGATACTTTTTCATCATATTCTGTGATTTTTACCAATTCTTCAATAGGTAAGTTATTTAAATCATCATTTTTAACTATTTCTGGTTTACCCATAATAATTGTTAAGTAATAATTATCTACGATTTTTGATTGAATAGCTTGTTTATATATAGATGCACCACCTATTATAAATAATTCTTTCTTTTGCAATCTCGTTTTAATTATTGCATCTTCTAGTGAAGTTGCAGTAATTAAAACAGTTTCATCATATTTCATTTCTAAAGAATCAGAATAAAATTTATTTTTGCTTAAAACGACATTTAACCTATTAGGTAAAGGTCGTCCAATACTTAGGAAGGTTTCCCTTCCCATAATAACAGCACTACCAGTTGTTAATTCTTTAAACCTTTTTAAATCATCGGGAATATCAAATAACAATTTATTTTCTTTGCCTATTGCACGAGTTTCATTATCATAGGCAACAATTAATGATATTTTCATTTTGAAATAGCACCTTTGATACCAGCATGTGATTGATAATTTTCAATTTCAAAATCTTCAAATTTAAAATCAAAAATGTTTGTAATGTCTTTATTGATTTTTAATGTAGGAAATGGCAATGGTTCTCTACTAATTTGCAAATTAACTTGTTCAATATGATTTGAATAAATATGTGCATCACCAAAAGTATGTACAAATTCGCCTACTTCTAATCCTGTAACCTGAGCCATCATGTGAGTCAACAAAGCATAAGAAGCAATATTAAAAGGTACACCTAAAAATATGTCTGCACTTCTTTGGTAAAGCTGGCAAGATAACTTCCCATTAGCTACGTAAAATTGGAATAAGCAATGGCAAGGAGGTAATGCTTGTTTTCCTTGTCTTGCGTTTTCTTCTGGTGAAATTGTAGGATCTGGTAAATCAGCAGGATTCCAACCAGAAACAATTAGTCTTCTTGAAGAAGGCGATTTTTTAATCAGTTCTATTGTTTGTGATATTTGGTCTACCACTCTACCATCTGGACATTCCCAGCTTCTCCACTGTTTGCCATATACCGGACCTAAATCACCACTTTCAGTAGCCCATTCATCCCAAATTGTTACGTTATGGTCTTTTAAATATTTTATATTTGTATCTCCACTGAGGAACCATATAAGTTCATGAATTATTGACTTTATATGTACTTTTTTAGTTGTTAACAAAGGGAACCCTTTTGAAAGATCAAATCTCATTTGATATCCAAATACACTAGTTGTTCCTGTTCCTGTTCTATCTAATTGTTTTACACCATTAGCAAGTGTATGTTTTATTAATCCTAAGTATTGTTGTTCTGGATGTTCGTGTTGATTCATTAATTTTCTCATTTTTACATTATTTAATTTTAACATTCTAAAACCAATAAACAAGGGAAAATATAGCAGTTTTTTATGAATGTGGCCTTTTCAAATATAAGATTGATGCTATAATGTTTAACACACATTAAGGAATACGAGATGACAGATAAAGCAAATATCCCGCATACGCAGATATATTTCCAGAATAAAGTTTTAAATTTTACACCAGAACATAAACTCGAAGAATGGAAAGATTTGATTCAACAAAAAGTTAGTGAAGGGTGCTTAGTAAAACTCTATGCAGATACTGAAACTACTGGATTTGAACACGGTAATAGAGGTAGACCAGCATACGATGCTATTATGGACCAAAAAGATATATTTAGGTCTTCCCAAAATTTCAATGTTCCAGTAGCAGACCTAGAAAAAGAAGCCAAAGAATCAAAAGGCAAAATAGATAGAATGATTGAAATTGCTTTTGTTGCATGTTATACAAATAAAAATGGAGAAAGCTTTCCTCTTTTAGATAAAGAAGGACAACAAGTGTATTTTCATGAAATGATTGACCCTTACAAAGATTCTGATATGGATGAATCTAGAAGATTCAAAAAAATGCCTATTATTCCATATATGGTTCATAAGACTTCTTTTGATTTTTTACAAGGCAAAGAAGAACACCCTTATCTAAATTTAACACTGCCTCGTCCTGCTCCGTCTACCTATGAAGTTTTTTCAAAATTCATTAGTTTTTTTAAAGACAATAAACCAGAGAATTACGACAAGATAGTTATTATTTTTCATAATGCTGATGAATTTGATATGCCTTTTATAAATTCTGAATTCAAAAGAACTACTGGTGAACCGTCATTGGAAAAAATAGTTTTAAGGGAATTGATTCAAGTTCAAGACTCATTGAAAATAGTTAAGAGTGTTTTGTTGCCAAATCCAGTTCAAAAATTAATTGCATTTTGTCAGTTTGATGAATTTTTTGGTGGTGATCCTGCATTAAAAGATGTAAAAGATGTGTCAATTCAAGCTACTGCAAAAAACCTTGACAATATTATTAGAATTGCAAAATTTTTACCCACTTTGGATTTAAGCAATTTAAACAAATATTCAGAAAATAAACAAAAAGAATTTGCAAATCAATTTAAATCGGAATTACTTAAAAATGGATTACCAATTTCAGAAGGGCTTCTAGCTTATTATGAAAAACCTAATACAGATGTTGATTTAACTGATGATTTAGATAAAACATTTATTACTAAAGCCAAAACTCTTGTTGAAAACTACAAGAAATTTAAAGCCGGATACAAAGTTTTTGTTGATACTGTTAATGCAGCAAAAGAATATCCAGAAGTTTACAAAAGTTTAGAAAATGTAAAAAGTACAATTGCAAATCACAAAGATTTACAAGATAATGTTTATTTGCTTACTAATACTCCAAGGGAAGCTCATGGAGCAATGATTGACTCATTGTTATTTATGTATTCTTTTAATATCATTGAAAATTCATTATATAGAAATCATAAAGTAATAAAAGAATTGGATTTTTCTGTTGATGTGAAACTACCTGAATCATTATTAGAAAAATATGAAACGTTGCAAAAACAAAAATTAGAAACCAAAGTACCAGAATCTACAGTAGAGACTGTAAAAAAAGAACATAAAAAATCAACATACAGAATGTAAGGAAAAAACATGACAATATTTGCACATTTAATATCTACTGAATACTCATTAAGCGAAGGATACGGAAAAGTATCAGATTACGTAAAAGAATTCAAAAAACAAATTACTGAATCAGGAGAAACAAATCCAGCATTAATAATAGCGGATAAGTTTTCTATGTCAGCACATATACCATTTTATAAAGAGTGTATGAAAGAAGGAATAAAACCAGTTTTCGGTTTGAAAGTAACAGTTCAAGGTAATGATGGTGGTATAAATCACGATCTTATTTTGGTTGCTAAAGATGAAACAGGAAGACAAAATATCAATAGATTGTGTACATTATCTTATCAGATAACTACTGATAAGGGGTATAAATTAATAACACAAGACCAACTTGAAGAACATACTGATGGTTTAATTTGTCTTTCTGGTGGCTACAAGAGTGGTCTTATTGAAAACGCTATTCTTAAAGGAGATAGAGAAAAAGCAATAGGTTTAGTTAAACATTTAACTGATATTTATGAAGGCGATTTCTACCTTAATGCTCAAAGAACCTCTGATAGCGTAGAAGAACAAGAAAAAGAAGAAAAAATAATTAAAGCTTTTGAATATTTCAAAAAAGCTTACGATACAAAAATAATGGCTTCTAATGATGTTCGCTTTCCTAAAAAAGAAAGTTATGAATATCACTTAACACGTCAAGCTATTATTGACGGAACACAAATTTATAATCCAAGCAAAAAGCCAACAGAAAGTGCTACTCAGTATTTATTACCAACTGCACATATGGCTCATTTGTTTCAAGACCATCCTGAGTATATTTTAGAAGCTGGTGCGATTGCTGATAAAACAGACACAACTTATTTTAAAAATCTTTTAGGAAAGCCTCATTTACCTCAATTTCCTATTCCAGAAGGTTTTGATAATGATTCTGTAAAATATCTTAGCCATTTATCTCGTGAATATTTTGAAAAAAGATGGGAAAAAATAGAGGAAGATTATCGTTCAAGAATGGGCGAAGTAGCTTATCAAGATTATGTAATAAGTGATGAATTTATAACAAAAGAAAAACAAAAATATGTTGATCGTTTAGAATTTGAACTTGATGTAATTGCAAAAACTGGTTTTGCGGGATATTTCTTAATTGTACATGAATTAATCGACTGGAGTAGAAACAATGACATTCCTGTTGGTCCCGGACGTGGATCAGGTGCTGGTTCTTTAGTATTGTTTTCATTAACAATAACTAACATTGATCCTATTCCACATGATTTACTTTTCGAAAGATTCTTGAACCCTGAAAGGATGTCAGAACCCGATATCGATATGGACTTCTCTCCTGAAAATAGAGGTCGTGTTATTCAACATCTTAAAGATTTGTATGGAAAAGATAAAACTGCACAAATTTTGACAGAAGGTACAATGGCTGCTCGTTCAGTTATCGATTATATTGCCAAAACAAAAGGTTTCTTGCCTTATGAAAGAGATAAAATAAAAGAGCTTATTACTGATGAATTAGGAGTTACTATTGCATCTGAATTGGGGCTTTCTACTAAAGGTTCTGCACCTAATGAGAAATTAATTGCTCTTTACAATAGTGCGCCTGCTTACAAAAAGATATTGGATATGGCTTTGGAATTAGAAGGTTCTATCATATCTTATGGTAAGCATGCTGGTGGTGTGGTTATTGCACCGGGCAAAATGGAGAATTTCACTGGTGTTTATCAAGACGAAAAAGAACAAGAACCAGTTATTCAATTAAACAAAAATACTTGTGAATATGCAGGTCTTATTAAATTTGACGTATTGGGACTTAAAAACCTTGATATGATTCATAATGCTGTTCAAGATATTAATGAAGGAAGAAGTCCAGAAGATCGTTTAGATATGTCTAAAATTTCATTGAAAGATGAAAAAACTATAGATATTTTTAGAAGAGCAGATACATATGGAGTGTTCCAGTTTGAATCGTTAGGTATGAGAGCCTTAATGAGACAAGTATTAGCGGATAGATTTGATGAAATCGTTGCTCTTGTGGCATTATTTCGTCCGGGTCCATTGCAATCTAAAATGGATGTTGACTTTTATACTCGTAAATTTGATCAAAGTTTAATCAAATACCCTCATGCAAAACTTGAGAAAACATTAGGACCAACGTTCGGAACTCTTATATATCAAGAGCAAGTTATGAGTGTTGCACAAATACTTGCTGGCTATACATTGGGACAAGCAGACATATTAAGAAAGGCTATGGGTAAAAAAGACCAAGCGATCATGGATGAACAGCGTGTTAAATTTTGCCTTGGATGTGTTGATTATACAGCACGTACTGAGACCATTGCTAATACGACTAAGAACTTAAAAATGGCTGTTGATATTGTTTTTGAAAATACTGAAAATAAGTTCATTAAAGAATTGACTAAAGATACTGAAAATAAAATTGCAACCTATGAACAAGTCGGTAAAATCCTTGCGCATTATTGTGGTTATACTAATCAACAAGTTGAAGATTTGGCAAGAGATATAAATGATGTAAAACTTGATGATTTAAAATTTGGTTATTTTTATAAATTTCATGGTCAAGAGCTATTAAAAAGTGCAAGAACTAAATTAGCTGAAGATGGCGTTTCTGAAAAAAATATAGAATTAGAAGCCCAAAGGCTTGTAGTTGCAAGTTCTGTATTTGTTAGATATAACGGAATATTCTCATTAATGAATAAATTCGCTGCTTATGGATTTAACAAGTCGCACTCTGTGGCATATGCTGCGGTATCTTTCGAAACTGCATATTTGAAAGCTCACTTTCCTGCACAATATATGTCAGCAATGGCAACAAAACAGGATAATATTGAAAAATTAACTTTCTGTCTTGCAGAAATGAGAAGAATGGGACTCAACATATTGTCTCCTGATGTTAATGAAAGTGGTATTAACTTTAAAGCTATTTCAAATGAAGGAACAGAGGACACTTTACGCTATGGATTGGGACAAATAAAAGGCATTAATAAATCGGTTGAGCATTTGGTTCAAATAAGAGCCGAAAAGGGAAAAACTAATGATATTTTTGATTTTTATGATAAATATGGAACTTTTGTTATTAAAGAGCAAAAAGAACAGTTAGATGGTACTTTTAAAGAATCCAAAAAAACATTAATGACAAAAACAGTATTAAGTAATTTACTTAATGCTGGTGCAATGGATTCATTATGCCCTAATCACGATCCTAAATATAGACCGATGCTTCATGCAACCTATATGTATCTAGAAGATGTTGTTAAGGATGTTAAAAAAAGGTTAAAAGCTAACAATAGTGATATTGTCAAAAAAGTTAAAGCAGCATTTGGTAATAAAGAATATTTAAATGTGATGAAAGCGATAACAAAATCAGATGATCCTGATAGTGTTCTATTGCCTGAAAACATTACTAAATTGGAACATGTTAAATTAGCAGAAATCTATGAAGAGTTTAGAGTTCAAATTGAAAACAGAGCAGCAAAGAAAACTGATTTACTAAATATAAAGCCAATAACTTCATTTAGTGATGAACTTATTAATTTCAATACAAGCATCAAAACTGTTGATTTTAATGGGCAAGTTTATATTGTTCCTGACTCCAAAAACTTTGCTGATGTGCCTGAGCAAGGAACGAAAGAGCAAATTGAAAAAGAATTATCTTTAACTGGTATGTATCAGTCAAATAGTCCTATTAATCAACAAGAAGTTCTATTGGCAAAAATGGCATTGCAATTTCTTCCAATTATTAATAGCGATTTAAATCAATATATTAGAAAAGAAGGAAACTTACGAGGTAAGAATCAAGTTAAATACGCAGATGTAAAAGTTGCAGGTATTGTAACAGGAGTTGAAGATAGAATTAACACAACTAAAACTGGTGATATTGTTACTAATATTAGAGTAAGGTTAGATGATGGAACAGATACTGTTACTGTTCAATTTAAAGCTGAGGAACTATTTATTCCCGGAAAGGAACTTCGTGGTATAGATTTAATAAGAAGTATGATTGGGCGTGATGTTCTATTTGCTACGGGTTCTGCAAAAGAGCCAAGTTATGATAGTGCTGAAGTTGTTGTGTATGCTAATTGCATAGGTTCTACAAACCCTAGCATTTATTTACCAATGGAAGATCCATCATTAAATTATAAAGAAGATTTACATTTACGTTCGATTAAAAGTTTAGCTTCTGATAATCAGATTGATGAAATCAAAGGATATTTCAAGAAAAATAATATTTCTGAAACTGAGTTTCTGACTAAAAATAAGATTTCTTCTATGAATGATGTTACTAAAGTACTTGCAAGTCAATTACTAGTTGAGATCAAACAAAAAAGCGATCAAATAGATAGGAATAGATTGAAGATGTAAATTAGGGAAAATAAAAACACACTGCAAAGTGTGTTTTTTTATTTATTTTATTTCTGAATTAAGTGTTTCTATAAAATTTTCCATTTCTCTAAACATATTGTTTGCTTTATCTAAAAGGATATTATTGAAATTTTCTTTTGAAACTGTTATGTTTGATTTTTCTAACGCTTTGGAAAATAAATCATCAATATTATTGTAATTTAGGGATTTCTTTTGCAGGTTCATTTTTATTCTCCAATTTGTCTTTATTTCTTTCTTGTCTTAATATGTATTCCATTGAAACTATAGTGCTCAAATCATCTCCTGTCATTCCCGGACTTGTTCTAAAAACAGTGCCATCTTTTTTAATAATGATAACAGTTGGTGTACCTTGAACAAGTAAATCATCAGCCCATTTATCATATTGAGTATTTTTATTTACATTAGAAAAAGAGTTATATTCTTTGTTAAATGTTGTGTAGTCTACATTATAATTATTTATGAAATAACTTCTTAGTGCATCAAATTTTCTCAAATCATATTTTTTTTCATGAATAGCACCAAATATTTTTGAATCAAAATCTTTATCTAATTTTAATTTTTCTTTTATGGTGTATGCACTGGCTAGTACATCCCAGCCTTCCTGAAAAGTCGCTGGTACTTTTATAACGCTTGTATCTGAGTCTACGTTATTGCTCCATTCATCAAATAATGGGTCAAAGTGATAACAGAAAGGACAACCGTATGAAAAGAAATAAATAACTTCATATTTAACATTATCTTTTTCGTTCTTTAAAAAAGAATATTTTTCATCATCTTTTTTAAATTGAACGTTTATTTTTTCAGACAAAGCTTTCATATCTTTGTCTTCTTGAACTGTTTTGTTTGTGTCAGCAAAAGAATGGTTACTCAATAGTAACAATGAAAATACTCCGAATAAAACATTTTTTATTTTTGACATTTTTTAAACTCCATAACTCGCATTTTTAATGATTTGTAATGTTAGGTCATATCTTTTCTTGTAATTTAATTTGCTCTTTAATATTTCTACAAATTTAATTATTTTTTCTTCTTGGTCATCTAGAAATAGAAAATCAGCCCCTATTAATATTTTGTTATCAGATTTGTCAACGTGTCTTACTGCAATCATTATAGGTAAGTTTTCGTCTTCTTCTGAATCTTGTATTCCTATAATAATAGGTAGTTTTGTATTTTTGTTGTTTTTTAATTCATTAAAGAAGTCCATATCAAAAAAACCTTCTTCAAATGATAATCCAATACCTAGAGTTGTTATATCTTGGATTTCTCCAAAGAATTCAGTTTTTTTATTTACTGAATATATCCCAACAGGAATTTGTTTTGAAGGTTCAATTCTATTTAATACTCTTTGATGATATTTAACGATATCAGATGTAATTGTTAATATTAAATTTTTACTTAAATTAGATTTGTTAGTTTTTGTAGTTACTTTAAATTTGAATTCATAATTATCATTTTGAATCGAAATAAATAAGTCATCTGGTGCAGCTTGGTTTTTTTCAATTAAAAAAGGATTTGTCACTGAGAATGATTTTTTATTATCATATTGGAGAATAATATTATTCGAGAAACTATTTCCTTTATCATCTTCTATTTTAAACAAGACTTTATCTATACTCATTCCATTAAGAAATTTTTGTATTTCGTCATTTGTTGAAGCAACAGTTTCTGTTTCTCCTTGAAAAGAAGTGTGATTTTGGGAGTCTAGATCGGATGACTTCTCATAAATTTCTTCATAAATTTCATTTCTTTTATTTTTCATATGTGTTTTTAAGTTAAATTCTTTATATATTTTGGCATAACTTTAATCAAATGTCACATGATTATTTGTTAAATATTTGGTTTCTTGACAAAATATGTTAATTATGCTATATTTTTAAGATATTTATCAAGAGGAATTCAATTATGGCTAGTACTTTTTTATGGCATGACTATGAAACAAATGGTGTAGATCCTTCTAGAGATCGAGCTAATCAATTTGCTGCAATTAGGACAGATATGGATTTAAATGAAGTAGAAGAGCCAATTGAATTATTTGCATTGCCTCATAAAGATACTCTGCCTCAGCCTGTTGCTTGTTTGATTACTGGAATAACACCAAATAAAATATTTAAAATGGCAAAAGATCCAATAGAGGGTCATAAAGTTTTAAATGAATATGATTTTTTTAAAACGATAAATGAACATTTTAGTGTTCCATCAACTTGTGGTGTTGGTTATAATAATATTTCTTATGACGATGAGGTTTCTAGAAACGGGTTTTACAGGAATTTAATAGACCCATATGCTCGTGAATATCAACAAAATTGTTCTAGATGGGATATTATGAACGTCATAAGATTGTTTGCTGTACTATATCCTAATGACATTATTGTGCCTCAAGTCGATGGTAAACCTAGTTTTAGATTGGAACTTCTAACGCACGAAAATGGAATTGTTCATGAAAAGGCACACGATGCTGTATCTGATGTTCGAGCAACTATTGCTATGGCAAAATTTATGAAGGATAAACGTCCTGCTTTTTGGCAGTATTGTTTTGACCAAAGGAATAAAAAACAAGTTTTGAATACTTTGGAAAATAATAATGATTATAAAAGGTTAGAACCTGTACTTTATATATCTCCATTTTTTGGAAGTGAAAGAATGTATTCTGAAATCGTTCTTTCTCTTGGCAAAAGTGCTCAGAACGCAAACGAATATTTTTTGATAAAATTAACTAAACCTCTAGAGGAACTTCATAAATTATTAGATACGGACGTTGCTAAACTAAAAGAACTTCTTTATTCCAAAACTGAAGATTTAGGAGATGAAGAACGTCCACCTGTTAATAGAGTCCAAATCAATAAGTGTCCAGTAATGGTATCGACAACAAAATTAAAAGAATTGATTTCTGAAAATGGAGAAAAAAGTCCTGAATTCTACAATAGAATGGGATTTGATATGGATGTTCTAAAACAAAATCTTTTATGGGTTCGAGATAACTTCCAAGAAATTAAAAAAAATGTATTTGAAGTTTTCAAAAAAGAAGCATTTAAAGACATTATAGATCCAGATTTAGCGATATATGCTTCTTTCCTAAAAGATGATGATAAAAGTGCAATGTATGCCTTCCATAAAGACTTGGCAAATAGAGATATAGGAAAATACTTCGAGAAAACAGAGCAATTTAATGATTCGAGGTACAATATTTTGGCTAGAAGAGTTATTTTAAGAAACTTTCCTGAACTTGTTGAAAGTGACAAAATAAAAGAAGGGTGGGAGAAACATTGTGTAAATAGACTAACGTTAGGTTATTCTTTACCTAAAGCTGGAAGTATAGAGCCAATTGAAAAATCTGTTTCTATTATTTTAAAAGATTTTATGGAAGAATTAAAAAATGCAGAAAGTCATCCAAAATATGATAAATCTATAGTAGATGAATTAACTAAATATGGCGAAAGAATTGGCGCTTCATTAAAAATTGATATTTCAGAATCTGTTGAAAAAGAATCGGAAAAATTAACTAATAAGAAACCCAAAGTTTCCCCTTAATGGAATATATTAATGAAAAAAATAATAACAAGATTTTTAACAGTATCTAGTCTCTTTTTAGCTATCAATGCAATGGCTAACAATGATATTGAGCATATAAAATCAATTGATGCATTTAAAAACTCAGAAGTGAAAGAAACACCAATAAAAGGGTTGTACTCATCAACTCAAAATGGAAAAATTGTTTTTGTTGATGCACAAGGACAATTTGCAATAAATGGTGAGATGTTTGAGCGTAAAGGTAATGCTTTTATATCATTAAAAGCAAAACAAGAAAGGGATTCTCGTTTTGAAATAATGAAAGAAATAATTACCCATAAAAATGAATACGCACACTATCCAAGTTTATGGATGAATGAAAAAGGTGTAATTGATAAAAGAGCGACTATATACGTATTTTCGGATATTACTTGCCCTTATTGTAAACACTTCCATAATGATATAGCAAGTTTTCAAAAATCCGGTATTGAAATTTATTACATTCCATTTCCAAGAAAAGGTTTAGACGATTCCAATACTGTTAAAGGTCTTCAAAAAATACTGTGTTCAACAGATAAAGCATCAGAATATGATAAAGCATTTTTAAATCCAGAAACTTATATAAAAAATACTAAAAGTACAGAAGTTAGCTGTTCTGAAAGCTATGATTTAATAACTTTTTATGGTTTTGCAGATAAACTTTCTGTATTAGGGACTCCTGCAATATTTACTGAGAAAGGTAGTGCTATTTTTGGATATGATAATGGAGTTGATTTTGCCAGAACATTAAAACAAAGATTAAATGATGAATCTTTTGATAGTGAGAAATAAATATGACTGTTTCAATGAATAGCAAAGAGTTAAAAAAAATATTAGATTCAAAGAAAGATAAAAATTTGATTTCAGAAGTTGCAAAAGAACCAGTAAAAGAAAAAAGAACAGCTATTGACAGGATTAACGATGCTGTAGTTACCTTGGAGCAGTATCCTAATAATGATAAAGTTTATATGCATAAAGATACTTTAATATTGAATTTTGAAGATATTGCTTTAATATCAAATAATGATTTGTTAAGAACTGATAATAGAAAAATTTATGGTTTTAAAAAGGCTTGGCATGAAAGAGTTGCACACTTATTGAAAAATGTTGATTTAAGTAATTGGAAAACAAAAGAAAATCCAGTTGTCATTGAGTTTCTTTATTGTACAAAAAATTCTAAGAGATATGATCCTGATTCAATAATATCAGCATTTAAATCAACATTAGATGGTCTTGTTGAAGCAAAAGTGTTAAAAGATGATACGGTTGAAGATATTCCTTTGATTATAGCAAGGCAAGAAAAATCAACTATCTGTCCTGAAAGAAACAAAAAAATCAATACGCTAACTATAGTAATATCACCGGCAAATGATATATCAAGATATTATAGTGAAGCTTTTAAAAAAATCACTGAAAATATGAATTTTTCAGATTAACTTTGCTAATATGAACAAATAGCTAGGAAAAATATAAATGTTTGAATTTTACAGAAATACATTGACTTATGAAAAATCATATGAGGTTTTTCGAAAAATAATACAAGAAGTTAGAAAAGAACTCGGAGAAAAAGATAACGAAGTTTCTGATGTGTCATTGGGCACAATGGGAAAATTAAAAACTCCTACTCATATAGAAGAAGTAATACCTCAATTAAGAGAGATATTTAATCATGTACCAAACTTTACGGAGATTGTTGCAAATGTATTAAATATAAAATCTTACTCACAATTTAAATTAGATAATTTAAAAGACGTAATACTTCTTGATAAAGCAGTTATCTATAACGATATACTTTTCTTTGAAAACCCATTATCAACTGTTGCTCAAAATGTAGTATCTGAAAAGAATCATTATGATACTAAAGATTTATTATTTTCTGAAATAGGGATAATAGACCAACATTCTTTGGATTATATAAAAACGGTTTTGAATGATAATATAAATTCTCAAAGCAAAGTTACTGATGAACTTCATTTCAGAAAAAAGTTCAATGACTTGATACAATGGGCTATTGAAAATAAAGCCTCTTCTATCAAGATATATCCAAATGGAAAAACGTTTAAAAGTTCTTTAATGATTGACGGTATGTTTTACAATAAATACATTAAAGAATTGGGTGAATTATCAGATTATAATGAATTCATTAAAAATGTTAAAGAATTTTTTGATGAACAGCCTTCTACAAGGTTTAAATATAGTAACAGTTATTTCAAAAGTGTTCTTAAAGCTTCATATACAAATGACTTTATTGAAAATAAAGAAGTTTTATATTTAACTATTGATGAAATGACAGAACTAGATTATCACTTAGATAATATGAATTTAAATGAAAAAGATAAAGAAATACTAAGTACGCATTTAAAAGCGCCAAGTGGTGTGATTATTATTTCAGGAAATAATGAATCAGGAAAAAGTACAACGTTATTGTCAATGCTTGAGAAAATTAAATCCAATAAGAAAAGTATTGATATAATTAGTTTTGAAAATTTTATTTCCAAGAAAGTTAATGGAGTTGATCAATTTGAAACTGGACAAGAAGCATTTGATGATGAATTATTTGCTAAGAATCAGCATTCTATATATAAATCAAATCACTCTGTAATTGGTATCAATGCTATCTCTGAACAATCTATTGAAAAAGCATTTTCTCTATCACAGCAAGGTAAATTAGTTATATTAACTGTTAATTCTTCCTCTATATTCAATACTATTAATATTTTGTCTTCTGCCATCAGTGATAAATACAAAATAGTTGAAAATTTATTATGTTTAGTTCATGTTGGGTTAATAAGAAAAGTTTGTAAAAGTTGCAGTACAGAAAAAGAATTTTCTTTAATAAAAGAATCTCCTTATTTCTTATCATTGGCTAATGTTCCATCTACAACTGAAAAAGTTAAAGTCCATCATCCACATGGATGTCATGAATGCAATGATGGATATCAATCTAGATTAGCAGTAGCCGAATTAATAGATAATGATAAGATAGCAAGAGAAAGTTTTATCAATAATGATTTGGATAGATTAAGATTGGAAAAAAGAGCTTCCAATTGGAGAAGTGTTTATGAATCTGCAATGGAATTACTTAAAGATAAGAAAGTAACTTTAGATTCCATTATAGAATCAATGGGAATATACAGAAAACACTAAAATTATTAAACCAAAAATCCCTTTAATGGGATTTTTATTTTTTTTAATATAATATTTTTACTTTATTTATCATTTAAACTTGACAATATAAAAAAACATGTTAATATAATTAACATTCTGTTGAGAGGTTTAATATGTCCGATGATATTCTAAGTTCCATTGTTGCAAGTAAGGAGATTGAAGATTACAAAGAAGATTTTTCTGATGAAGAAAAAGTATTAGATAATACACGTCATGGTGAATTTGAAGATATTGAAAGTGAAGATGATGATCTAGATGATTCTCATGAAGAAACAATGCAAGATGCCGACCCTCTTAAAACTTATATGAAAGAAATGGGTTCAATTAGTTTACTTACAAGAGAAAAAGAATTAGAAATAGCTAAACGTATTGAAGAAGGTCAAACCAAAACAATTAAAGCAGTAATTGAATGGAATCTTTTATATAAATACATGTATGAAAAGTTTTTATCTGAACAACAAAGACATAGAAAAGAACAAGATATTGGTTATGCGATATTGAATTTAAATGTTTATGACGACTTAATTGAAATTGGCGAAGCTAACGAATTAAGTGATAAAGAAATAAAGAAAAGACAAAAAGAAATTGGACAATTTGCTGATCAGATGATAGTTATTCTTGAAAAAGAAATGGCAAAAGAAAAAGCTGATCCTGATTATCAATTTCCTCGTGTAGCCGAACTAGATGAAATTATCTTTAAATATGGTTTTACAGTTGAATTTTTGGATTCGGTTGTTAAGCACATCTATGAAATTGCTAATCGTATTAAGAAAATCGAAAGTAAATGTATTGAAGTTTTTAAATCTTTAAACATTGAGCAAAAGAAATACTCTCGTGAGTTTCCTAAGAATTATACTAACAAGCTTTATATCAGAGAATACACTGATAAGAAAGAAGTTATTGATAAATTTCAGTCGTATCAAAGAGAGTTGGAAGTTGTAGAAAAAGAAGTTAGGTTAAGTATTGAAAAAATTAAAAAAATTAACCGTATGGTATTTTTGGGTGAAAGAATAACTAAAGGTGCTAAAGCAGAAATGACAGAAGCAAACCTTAGATTAGTTGTTTCAATTGCCAAAAAGTACTCGTCAAACACTAATCAATCAGCTTCATTATCTTTCCTTGATTTAATACAAGAAGGGAATTTAGGTTTAATAAAAGCCGTTGATAAGTTTGAATATAGAAGAGGATTTAAATTTTCAACTTATGCTACATGGTGGATTCGTCAATCAATCACGAGAGCGATGGCTGACCAATCAAGAACTATACGTATTCCGGTTCATATGGTTGAAAATATGCAAAAGGTAGAGAAAGCTAGAAAAGAATACTTGCAAAAGAATGGTAAAAACCCTAGTGAACAAGAACTATCTATTATTACAGAGTTGCCTATAGATAAGGTTCAGAGAGCGCTAAAGGTTGCTAGAGAGCCAATATCAATGGAAACACCTGTTGGTTCAGATGAAGAAGATGCAACAGTAAGTGACTTCATAGAAGACGAAAGCAGGGGAACGCCTCATGATAAAATTATTGATTATGAATTGTATCAATTGCTTGAAGTTGCTATATCTCAGTTACCACGTAGAGAAGCGTTAGTTCTGCGAATGAGATTCGGATTCGGCATGAAAACAGATTATACTCTTGAGGACGTTGGTGGAGAAATGAAAGTAACTAGAGAAAGAGCGCGTCAATTAGAAGTGAAAGCACTTCAAATGATAAAAGAAGGTCGTTACGGTAAAGATCTACGTCCATTTCTTGATGGCTTAGATATGTCTTCTGCTTCTAGATAAGAGCCTAATTAATAATTTAAAACCCTTCTTGTGAGGGTTTTTTTATTTTTGTTTTTTATCAAAATGATATAATTGTTACAAATAATGATATGAACTAAAATGAGTGTAAAAGTATTTAAGGGTGTTGAAGGTGAAGGAAAAACTAATGCTGAAAGAACAGCTTCTTATTTCCGTAATTTAAGAGAAAGATCTGACGAGTTTTTCCTAAGAGTTAACCATGCTCAACAAAAAAGAAGACAAAGTGAAGCAAGTAGAGTAATGATGTTGGCTCTTGCTATGCAAATTACCAACCAGAAAAATGAAAAAAATGAAGAAAGAAAAACATTAATGATGGATTTTGGCGTCTTTTTACAAGATATTAAAGATACATTTAATGATATTTTCAATGATTTATTTGAAGACTTAGATAAACAAGCAGAGTTAGATAGACAGAAACAAATTAAGAAAGATGTAGAAGAATTAAGAAAGAGAACTGACGTGGATTATAAAACTGTTATTGAGAAATTAGGTATTTCAGAAGATAGTGAAGGTCTTAGAAATATTGCATTGTTTGATAAGACTGCTTCCTTGGCTTTGCAAGATGGTGTTATTAATAAGGCTGAAATGGCTAACTTACTAAAAATATATCTTACATTGAATAACGAAGAAGTTTTAGCGTTAAAAACTTCTAAAAGTGAATTAGCTGTTGTTATGATTGAAGAATTGGATAGCAATGTTAAAATCAAAGCAAAAAGACTACAACATTTAAAACTTGATCAAGAAAATAAGTTGGAAAATAAAAAACCTAAAAAGGATATGTTGAAACCACATTAAAAAAACGGCTTATGCCGTTTTTTTTATTAGTTAATTAATGTCATTCCGTATATTTGTTGATATATAATTGATAGTATTAATCCTACTGACATGAAAGGTATAAAAGGAATTGGTTTGTTTTTATCAACTTTACCCAATATAGCCATTATAATATAGGCAATTATACCTAGGAATGGTGCAATCATAACAGATGTTAATGCGCCTTGAACTCCCGCCCAAGCACCTATTGCTGCAATGAATTTAATATCTCCAAATCCAAATTTACCTTGTCCACGAATTAATGAATACACATAGTAAAATCCATAGAATGGAATAATAGGTAAAACAACACCTAATATTGATTGTTCTGGCGACAACATAGATAATTCAGATAAAGAAAAAGCTAATCCGCTACCTACCATTAAAACAGTAATGCTATCTGGAATAATAAGATTATCTATATCTATGAAACTACCAGCAATTAATAAGGTCAATAAGAAACTATAAGCTAAGAACGGTACGGTTGGTCCTAAAGCGTAGAATAGTGCCGCAAAAGCTATTCCTGTGAATAATTCTATCAACATGTATCTTGAAGAGAATTTCGCTTTACAATTAGCGCATTTACCTTTTAATATAAAATAACTTAATACAGGAATATTATGATAAAAAGGTATTGAATGCTTGCAACTAAAACAATGGCTTGCAGGAATAGATAAAGAAACCTTATTGCTTAATACTTCTTTTACAGCATCCGTTGGTTGTATTGAATTATCATTTATCATTTCGGCATTGTCATATTCAATCATCATTGGCAATCTATGAATAACAACATTCAAAAAACTACCAATAATTATGCCAAAACAAAAAATAAAGCCGCAAGATAATTGCGACTCAGCTAAAAACAAAATAAATTCATTCCACATTTTTTAGTTCCATTCGAAATTTTTAACTAGATTCAACATATACTTAGATTTTTCAACTCCTTTTTCACCAGAGCTTTCCCATAAGGCAACAGCTTTTTTAGCAAACATAGTAGCCAAGTTGTATTCTGCTTCTGCGTCACCTTGTTCTGCTGACATAGACCAGTATTTTATTGCTTCCTGTTCATTAGGTCTTACTTTGCCATCTTCTGAACCTTTTGCATATAAATATCCTAATTCATTTAAAGCTCTTAGGTTTCCATTTACAGCAGATTTTTCAAACCATCTAATAGCTTCTTCATAATCAGTATTTATATTTCCATTTGCACCATTTAGATATATAAGACCTAATTCAAATTGAGCATCAGAATTATCATTATTTGCAGATTTTCTTATTAACCCTTCACCATCATTAATTCTTTGACCTTGATAGATCAAAAATAATCCTAATTTATAATTAGCGTCAGGATGTTCTAATTTTGCGGCTCTCATAAAGTATTCAAAAGCTTGTTTATAATCTTTTGGTATACCTTCGCCTGTTAATGCATGGTCTCCAAGCATTAAAAGAGCAGAAGCGTTTTCTTTTTTAGCCGCTTCCATAAGCCATTTCACACCTTCTTGAAGATTTTTTTGTGTCTGTTCTCCCTTGATTAACAACTTGCCAAGTTCATATTGATCTTCACTATTACCACTACGAGCCTTATCCTGAAGCTCTTTGATGTCGAATTTTATTTTGCTATTTGTCATTTATTTATCTCAAACTTTTATTTATTGTACACTTCTTGCAATAGATAATATATCATTATGCACTTTACCTTTTGAACCTCTATTAACAGAAAATTCAATTGTGCCATCATTTATTATTTCGTGCCACTTGTTTTTCTTTTTAACATAAAAAGATTTTTCGTAAAGTGTTACTTCTAATATACTTGAATTATCTAGTTTCGCAAGAATAACACCCTTACCTTTATCTAATTCTTTAATCTGGTCAATGGTATACGTCAATACTCTATTATCACTTGTTCTAATAGCAATATACTTATCTGTTGGTTGAATAATAATTGGTTCCATTAATTCTTCGTTTTCATCCAATGTCAAGAATGCTTTACCAGCTTTCATTCTTGTTGACAGATTTTCTGTGTTAGAAATAAATCCATAACCATTGGCTCCAAAAACAAGCATTTTAATATTCTTTCTACACACAGTCATACCTTTCAACTTAACTCCACCTGATGGTGATATTAAAGTGTTTATATGCACATAGCCTGTTTTACCAGAAGGAATGTCACTTACTTTTACAGAGTATCCACGACCATCAGAACCTAGGAAACCTACATCTTCTGTACTTAAACACTCTACTGAGTAAATAATCTTGTCGTCTTGTTTTGTCGGTATATTTTCATTTTCAATGTTGTGACCTTTTCTTGAAGTAATCCAACCTTTATCTGTAAAGTATACGCTAATAGGTTCTTCATTTACTATTTCTTTAGCGCCTGCCAACTCACGGTTATCTTCTTCTATAATTGTTCTTCTATCATCACCGTATTTATTATCTAATTCACGGATTTCTTCAATAATCACTTGATTCATTTTCTTTTTGTTATTTAAAAGAATATTCAATCGGGCAATTGTTTTCCTGAGTTGTTCCAACTCTTTTTCTAGTTTTACAGATTCAAGTCTTGCCAACTGTCTTAATTTTATTTCCAATATATCTTCTGCTTGAATTTCAGATAATGAAAACTTTTGAATTAACTCTTCTTTTGGTTCATCACTTTCTTTAATGGTCCTTATAACCTGATCTATATTCAAGAATGCAATCATTCTACCATCAAGAATGTGAGTTCTATCTTCTGCTTTTTTAACTTCATACAAGCATCTTTTTGTAATAGTATTAAATCTAAATTCATTCCATTCATTAAGAATAGTTAATAGATTTTTACATATTGGTCTTCCATCTAAACCAACAGTTGTCATATTTGCAGAATAAGATTCCTGTAAATCTAAAAGATTCAAAATAGAATGCATAAATTGTTCAGGATCTTGTTTTCTATTTTTAGGAGTTAAAACAACTAATCTTTTTGGATCTTTTCTGTCAGAGCCATCGCCTGCTTTTTCTAAAATATTACTCAAAAAAGCTTTTTCCATTTGTTGTTTAGGAGCTAATGGTAAAGGTTTTTTTGTTTTAGGGTCTATTTTTTGAATAGGGTTTTCAATGGTTTTAATTTTTTCTAGTAATTTTTTAATGCTTTGTTGAGGCGGAAGTTCGTAAATAACAACTTGCCAGTTACCTTTTGATAATTGTTCTATTTTCCATCTTGCTCTTATACGAATTGTTCCTCTACCTGTTTCATACATGGCTTTAATAGCTTCTTTGTTATCAATTATTTGACCACCAGTTGCAAAATCGGGTCCACTGATATAATTCATAATTCCATCTAGATCAAGATTCGGATTTTCTAGTAAAGCAATAGTTGCAGCATTAATTTCTCTCATATTATGAGAAGGTATTTCTGTTGCCATAGCTACAGCGATACCACTTGCGCCATTCAATAACAGGGTATTTAGTCTAGAAGGAAATAGTTCAGGTTCGGTTAAACTGCTGTCGAAATTAGGTCTAAAATTAACGGTTTCTTTACCTAAATCGCCAAGAAAAACATCTTCTGCAAATTGAGTTAATCTGCTTTCTGTATAACGCATAGCAGCAGGGTTGTCACCATCACGAGAACCAAAGTTACCTTGTCCATCAATCAATGGGTATCTCATTACCCAATTTTGACTCATTCTTACTGCTGTGTCATACACTGATGTGTCACCATGAGGGTGATATTTACCAATTACGTCACCTACTATACGTGCGGATTTTTTGTGTTTTTCAGAGTAGTAGTTACCTAAAACCATCATTGCAAATATAACTCTTCTTTGTACAGGTTTTAATCCATCAGCTAAATACGGAATTGCTCTCGATTTTAATACCGAGATTGTATATTCCATATATTTTTGTTCAAAGTATGGGTTTAATTCAATGTAACTATCATCATCTTTTTCATCTAATACGATTATGTCTTTATCAGTCATCTTTATAATTCCTTGTTTTTAATTTTTAATTATTCTTAATATACATTTTTAATGATTATTTGCAAAATTTCCAAAATTAATCATCTATATTTGTAAAGTCAGCTTTATGTGTAATCCAATTTTTCCTATCACCTGACCTTTTCTTCTTCATTAACATATCAACGTTCTCTGTCGTATCAAATAGATTATGTTTTCTAATTAAAACAGGAATTAAATGTCTGGTGTCAGGGTTTAAAGTTGTGTCCCAAAGTTGCTCAGGATTCATTTCGCCTAGTCCTTTGAATCGACTTATTTCTAAGCTTCCAGTTTTTATTTTTTGCTTATTAAAATACTTGACAATCGAATCACGTTCGGCTTCATTTAAAGCATATTTTATAACAACGCCTTTATCTTTACCTAACACAATAGCTGATAATCTATAAAGAGGTGGTTTAGATACATATAAATATCCATTATCTAATATTTGAGGAAAATGTCTCATAAATATTGCAAATAGTAATGTTTGAATATGATATCCGTCAGTATCAGCGTCCGCTAGGATACATATTTTGTGATAACGTAATTTACTTAAATCTATAACATCTTCACGAGTATGCGGCTCTATGCCCATTGCAGCACTTAAATTTGAAATTTCTTCGTTTTCCATTGCTGCATCGGATGATAGTTCCCATGCGTTTTGTGGCTTACCTTTCAAAGGTAATATTGCTTGGAATTCTTTATCGCGAGCTTGTCTTGCAGAACCACCAGCAGAGTCTCCTTCTACAATATAAAGTTCGGTGTCTTTTGGATTTTCACTTTCACAGTCGGTTAATTTACCGGGAAGGAAAACAGCACCACCAGATTGTTTTCTTTTCTTGCTATTACTATCTTTTTTGTTTCTTATTTCTGATTGTTTAATAGCTAACTCAACGATGGCTTTACCAGCATCTACGTTTGAGTTAATCCAATGTTCAAAATAAGATTTTGATACTTGATGAATCAACTTGATAGAGGATTTATTGTTAAGTTTTTCTTTTGTTTGTCCTTGAAATTCTGGTTCTAGTATCTTTGCAGAAAGCACAAAGGAAAGTTTTCCCCAAACGTCTTCACTATTTATTTTTAATCCTTTTGGAAGTAAAGCATGTTGTTCAGCAAAATCTTTAACACAATCAAAAAGCCCATTTTTAAGACCTATTTCATGAGTACCACCTTGTCTTGTTGGTATCAAGTTTACAAAGCTTTCTTTATGGCTACTACCAAATTCACTCCAAGTTAATGCAAATTCAGCACCTTCACCTTTTCTGAAACCACTGTCTTCATTACTTTCTGTTAAAAACCCTTTATGATGAATAACAGGTATTGTTCTGTCTAAGTTACCTTCTTCAATAATTTCATCTATGTAACTTGCTATACCATCTTCATATTGCCAATCAATAGTTTTAAATTCGCCATTTTCTTTTTCTATATTTAACTGAATATGTGCGCCGCTTAAAAGAACAGATTTTGCTTTTAAAGCATTTTCTAATTTCTTTATATCTATATTAGGTTCACTAAAGTATTTTGGATTTGGAAAAGCTGTAACTTTGGTTCCATGCTCGCTTTTTGGGATACTTTTAATCACAGTTATATCCTGTGTCATATAGCCATCTTCAAAAATCATTTCATATAATTTACCGCCCTTTTTTACTTGTGCTACAAGTTTTGTAGATAATGCGTTTGTTACGCAAACTCCAACACCATGTAATCCACCAGCAAATTGATAACTTGAATCTTCTTCATTTTCTTTATCAAATTTACCACCTGAGTGAAGGCTGGTGAAAATAACTTCTAATGCGCTTTTCCCACTTTCTTCGTGAACATCAACGGGGATTCCTCGACCATTATCTTCTACTGATATACTGCCGTTTTTAAAATAAGTTACTTTTATAAGTGAAGCGTGACCACCTAAAATCTCATCTGCTGAGTTATCGATTACTTCTTCTATAATGTGATTTGGATTTTCGGTATTTGTATACATACCGGGTCTTTTTTTAACTGGATCAAGTCCAACCAACACTTTAATATTTTTTGCGCTATATTCGTTATTTTTCTCTGTCATATACATTCCTAGTTTTTAATTTGTTTTTTTTCTGAAAATCGATTAATATATATTAATACTTTTTTTAAAAAGTTCAAATATAAATTGCAATCTCAATAACAGAGTAGCAAAAAAAAATAATAATTCTAGGAATGAGGTCTATAATGTTAAACGGTTTTGAAGAGTTAAGTAATAAAGATTTAAAAAATAATACAAAAAACATAGCTAATGAAGCACTTCGTCCTTTAAATTTTGATGATTATATTGGGCAAGAAGAATTAAAAAAACAATTAAAAATTTTTATCAAAGCCGCATTAAAGAAAGACAAACCATTAGCACATACATTATTATTTGGAGCGCCGGGACTTGGTAAAACAACTTTGGCAGCAATTATTGCTCATGAAATGGGCGTGAATATTCATTATGTATCTGCTGCTTCTATAGAAAAACCAGCAGATTTAGCATCTCTTTTAATGCAAGCCAACAATAAAGATATAGTTTTTATTGATGAAATCCATGCATTACATCATAAGACAGAAGAGTTTTTACATCCAGCCATGGAAGACTTTGTATTAGATATAACTATTCAGAATGGTAGCAATAATAAGCCAATAAGAGTTCCACTAGAGCAATTTACGTTAATAGGCGCAACAACTAAACCCGGTTCACTTTCTAAGCCATTTAGAGATCGTTTTGGATTTCAGAAACAACTTCAATTTTATACAGACTCTGAGTTGGCTCAAATATTAAAAAGGACTTCAAGAATCATTGAAATTGAAGCCAAAGATGATGTTTTTCTAGAAATTGCTAAAAGAAGTCGTCAAACAGCACGTATAGCAAACAATATATTAATTATGTGTGGTGATTTTGCTATAGCAGAAAACAATAGTATTCTAACTATGGATTTAGCACAAGAAGCATTTAAATCATTAGCTATTGATGAAACAGGGTTAAATCAAATAGATAGGCAATTACTTATTTCACTTTATGAAAATTTTGAAAACAAACCAACAGGACTTAAAAACTTAGCATCTGTATTACAAGAGAATACAGATACACTTGAAACCATTATAGAACCTTATCTTTTGCAATTAGGATTAATAAAAAGAACCAATAGAGGTAGACAATTAACTTCTAAAGGGTTAACCTATGTTTTATTGAGCCAAAAAAACAAATAAAATGGAATTATTTATTAAACATATTTCACGTATTTTTTATATGTGTATTTTACTTGCTATAAGCACTAATTCCTATTCAGAAAATAAATTAATAGGAAGAGATGAAATTTTTCAAAACGAAAGTAAAACTATTGATTATTCTAATGCGAAGAATAAAGCTATAAATTTTTATATTTTTGGAGAAAATTATGGAAACATGTCTCTTGAAGAAACAGAGAAAAATAAAGATACATTAAATAATATTTTTGATTCTAGCTGGGTAAAAAGATGGGTATCCGATAAACAATTAGATAATTCAGATTTAGATGGGATATACACTTATACAAATAATATTTTAAATGGAATGGCAGTCAATAAAACAAATGAAAATAATGTTATTGCTGTTAATCCCATAAGAATAAACCAAGAAGAAGATAAGGTCGGAAGTAATAATTACTGGTTTAATATTATAATGTTCCCAAGAATATTATTCGAAAATAAAACATGTATTGGGACTGTTTTGGTGTTTTCTCCTAATGATTGTCTTATATTTTCTGATAGATGGAATGAACTTATAAACGAATATTTATCTACTGAAACAAATCATGAATTAAATTCTGATTTTGTATGGTCTTTTATTTCGGTACATGAATTGTCTCATTCACTTCCTTATCAATTAAATTTAAGAATATTTTCTGAAAGAGAATCAGAATTTAAAGATCAATTCAGTAAATATCCAGATATAAGTATTTATTATAAAGAAGTTTATGCAGATTTGTATGCAGCCATAAAGATGTTGAACTATGGTTATACTAAGGATGATATTAAAGGGATAATGTTAATGAGATCATTCTCATTATTTTTATACGATGATATAAATCATTACACAAATCCTTATTTAAAGCTTTTGTTAGATGAACCATCTCTTAATTATAAAAATTTTAAAAATTTAGATGAAATTAATGAATACATAAATGATTTATTTATCAAGGGATATAATCTTGGATATGTTCCTAATATAAAAATATATAACAATGAAATAGTGAACATTAGGAATGATGTTCGTAAGTTTAACACCTTTTTAATGAGTTTATCTTCTGCAACAGAAGATGAAAGAAATAATTCAATTTCTCAGTTTATAAAAGATTTTAATAAAAGAGTTTATTTCTCTAATGCTCGATTAAGAGTTCGCATGAATAATAATTAATTCTTATAATATATTGTAGGTAATTAATTTACTTAACAAAAAATTCTGATACTATATGAAATATCAGAAGAAAAACACACAGGGTATATATAATCTATGTCAAATAAAACAGTTTTCTTATGTGAGAAGCCAGACCAAGGAACAGCTTGGGCAATAGCATTAGGTTTTTCAGATAGAAATAAAACAAAAGGATACTTAGAAAAAGGAGATCAAATAATAACGTGGGCTATTGGTCACTTATTAAAATTAGCTGAACCAGCCGATTATGACGAAAAATATAAAATTTATTCTTTGGACAGTTTACCAATTGAGCCAAAAAACTTTAAGTATAAATTGTCAGAAGCTAAAACAGATGAGTATAAAGCAAAACAATTTAGAAATATTCAAAAGATATTTAAAGATAATACAGTAGGCGAAGTTATTATCGCATCTGACTTTGATAGAGAAGGTGAACGCATAGTTCGTTCTATTTTAGATGTATTAAAATATCAAGGAAGTTTATCGAGAGTTAAATATTCTCAATTGGATGCTGCTACGCTCAGAAAAGCATTGGAAAATAAAATGCCGGGTTCAAAAACATTGAACATGGATAAAGCTGGTCAAGCAAGAACCATCGCAGACTGGTTAATTGGTATGAACTTTTCAAGAGCTATGACGCAAGCAAATAAAGGTATGGTTTCAAGCCCTTTAAACGTAGGTCGAGTCATCACGCCTACTGTTTATATTGTTTATTTAAGATGTAAGGAAATTGCTAATTTTATTCCGAAGGATTATTATGAGCTTTCTGCTATATTTGGTGATTCATCTCTTTCTAAAAGTATAGGAACTGGATGGGTTATTCCAAAAGAACATCTTGACGAAATAGAAAACAAATGTATAAACAAAGAAGTCGTAGATAAAGTTCAACAAAAAGTTAAAGGAAAACAGGGTAAAGTTGTATCTTATGATAAAACTAGGAAGAAGCAAAATGCTCCATTACCTTTTTCGATATTAAAACTTCAAGTTAAAGCTTATGCACAATATGGATATAAACCAGATATAGTTCTTTCTACTGCACAATCCTTGTATGAAAAACATCGTGCAACAAGTTATCCAAGAACTGATTGTGAATATATTCCAGAAGAACAGTTTGGTGAAGCAAGTCAAGTATTGGCAACTATGCTTAAAACCGACCCCAATAATAATGAATTAAGAGATTTGGTTGGTAAAGCGAATACTAAACAAAAATCAGTTGCATGGAATAGTAAAAAAGTGGCAGAGTCTGCTCACCATGGGATAATACCTACACTAGAAGTTGCTGATATTGATGCAATGAACGAGCAAGAAAAAAATGTTTATGACTTAGTTAGAAGGCATTATATAGCTCAATTTCTTCCATTGTATGAATACGATAGTACTTCTATAACAATTGAGTGTGAAAAAGAATTATTCAAAACAACTGGTAGTGTTCCTGCTGTTCCGGGTTGGAAAATAGCATTCTCTAATTTTAAAGCAGATGATGGAGAAGACGAATCAAAAACCTTACCAGCATTAAAAGAGGGTCAAATACTCACATGTGAAGATGCAAAAGTAGAATCAAAGAAAACTAAACCACCAGCATTCTTTACAAGCGTATCTATTATTGAAGAAATGGAAGCGGCGGCTAAATACATTCAAGATCCAGCATTGAAGAAAGTATTGAAAAATACAAAAGGATTAGGCACAGGAGCAACACAAGCAAACATTGTTAAAAATGCTCTTAGATACGAATACATTGCTGAACAAAAAAATAAAATAATTATTACTCCTACAGGAGAAAAATTAATTGAATTCATTCCAGAAATGTTGAGAAGCATTGAAACATCTGCTTACTGGGAAAGCGTTCTTGAAGATATATCAAATGGTGAGCATTCTTTTGAAGATTTTATTGACGAAATTAAAAAGAACATCAGTGACATAATAAAAGAATTTAAAGCTGGTAAATTTAGATTTGATGCACCTGTTGGCATGGCTTACACATGTAAAAAATGTGAAGGTGGATTAAAAAGAATAAAAAGTGTTAAGACAGGTAAGAATTACTGGATATGCCTTAATAGGGAGACTTGTGGAGCGCTATACAATGATTCACGAGGTAAGCCCGGTGATATTATAGAAAAAGCTGCTGACGTTGACCAAGGAAGCTCTGAGCATTTTGATCCTAAATCTGGAGAGAAATTAGTTCGTCGTAAAGGTCAATTTGGTTTTTATTGGAAAAATGAAACAACAGGAGCAAATTATAAGGATGATGAAGAAAATATAGCTCCAATTTTTGGTGAGGAAATTGATCAAGGAAGTCAAGTTTATAAAGATCCTGTTGATGGAGAAAAACTAGTTCGCAAAAAAGGCGAAAAAGGAATGTATTGGATGAATATAAAAGCTAAGCGTTTTTATCCAGATGATGCTGAAAATATAAAACCTATTTTTCCAGAAGTAATAGACCAAGGCAAAATTGAATATTTTGACCCAATGGATAAGAAAGTTAAACTTGTGAGAAAAAGCGGTAAATTTGGTTTTTATTGGCAAAATCCTAAAACTAATAAAAATTATAAGGAATCCTCGCCACTCATTCCAGATCTTCCAAAAGTGGATGGGGCATTAAAATGCAAAAAATGTGGAAAAGGATTTTTAGGCGAAAGAAAAGGGAAAAATGGAATTTTTTGGGGATGCTCAAATTATCCAACTTGCAAAAACATAGTTAATGACAATCATGGTAAACCAGAAGGTTATTAAATATATAAATAAGCTCCTTTAGTTAGGAGCTTTTTTTTGACTTTCTATTTTATATAAGTAGTATATAATATGATAATATTCGTAAAAATTATAAGGTATTTGGATGGAACTAGTTAAGATAATAAGAAACGCAAATAATCGTAATGAGACACTATTAAAATATGATTATAGTGAAAGAGTTAACGGACTTTTAAGAAAATTTGTTAATGGCGCTAAATTTGTACATGAACATAGTTACTGGTCTATTCCATATTCAAGTACTCTTGATGCTATTACTATATTTAAAAAAGCAAAAGTCTATATAAAAATAGATAAGGAATTGCAAAAAGATTTTAACTTGGATTTAAATGGTAAAAATCCTGCTGAACAAAAAGAAGCATTAGATTACAAAAACACTCACCCATCTTACAAGACTAAATCAGATTATGATACTAAATATTTAAATTTGAAATTAAATTTATATCCTTATCAAGTTGCTGGTCTAGAATATGCAATTGCAAAAGAAGGTCGTGTTTTATTAGGTGATGATATGGGACTAGGTAAAACAGCCCAAGGAATAGCCATTGCAAAGCATTATGAAAAAGATTACCCAGTTATTGTACTAGCGCCTTCTTCTTTATTATTTAATTGGAAGAAAGAGATAATGAATTGGATAGATATTGATGAAAAAGATGTAACAGTTCTTAAAACAGGTAAACACAAACCTAAAGGATTGTTTTCTATTGCATCGTATAATTATGCAACTAAAAATATAGAAGTTATTAATGAGTATTTAGGCGGTCGAGGAATACTTATTGTAGATGAAGCTCATGCAATTAAGAATAATACTTCTAAAAGAACGCAAGCGATTCAGGAAATTGCTCATGTTGCTAAAAGAGCAGTATTAATCAGTGGTACTCCTTTTCTTAGTCGTCCAATTGAAATATTTCCGTTATTGAATTGTATTAACCCAAATCATACAATATGGTCTAATTATAGAACTTTTGGAAACAGGTTTTGTGAAGGTCATGAGCGTATGATTAAAATAAAAACAAAAAATGGTCAAACACGAGATCAAAAAGTATTTATGGTTTCTGGCGCTAGTCGAATTGAAGAATTCCATTATTTAGTTAGAAACGAAGTTATGGTACGTAGGCTTAAATCTGATGAAGGTGTTTTAGATCAATTACCTGAAAAAATAAGAGTAACCCAATACTTTGAAACTAATGAAAAAGATACTCGTCAAATCAAAGAACTTATAAACGGTTTAAAAACACAAATAGTGAAAGCATTTAATAAGTTCAATGGAGATGAAAAAGAAGTTAAGAAAATGATATTCAACACAATATCATCATCGGCAATGGAAGATGATATATTTGAGGCTTATAGATTAGCTGGTAAAGCAAAACTTGATTCTGTTAAAAGTTGGGTTGTTGAAAAACTCGATGGAGAAATAGATAAATTAATTATTTTCGGGCACCATAAAGAGTTTCTTGATGGGATAGAGCAATCACTAATTGCCGAAAAAATTAAATATATGAAAATTGATGGTTCAACATCAAAAATAGCACGTTTTAATAACACTGAAAATTTCCAAAAAGACCCTACAATTAGAGTAGCATTGTTATCTATTAACGCAGCCAGCGTAGGATTAACACTTACAGCAGCATCTAGTGTTTTAATGGGAGAATTACCATGGACTCCTGCTTTAGCTCAACAAGCAGAGGCAAGAGCGCATAGAAATGGACAACTTTCTATTGTTAACTGTTATTACGCAATTGCAAATGAAACGTTAGATGGCTATTTATGGAATATGATTTCTCAAAAAAGCAGTGTAATTAGTTCTATGTTAGATGGAGGTTTCGGTGATGAAATGGAGTTAAGTTTCTCTCCAAAAGATTTTATTGACCAAATTATTATGGATGTAAAGAAAGATTTTGTTAAAACATAAAAAAATCCGCTACGGCGGATTTTATATTATAGTATTAACTAGATAATGTTTTATTGTTGTGGTATATATTATTGCTATTCATATTTATATAAGAAAGCCTGTTTGCTGATAAAGAATTATTCTTTTTACTTAAATCATTATATATAGTTATTGCGCCCTTATAATTAACCAACTGTTCTTCAATTCTACCAATCCAATAACCAGCATCCTGATTTCCATAATTATAAGATTTTATCAAAGCACTAACAGCAAGACTTAAATCACTTGCCACACTATCGCCTAAACTACCCAAAGTCCCATTAATATGAAATTTACCTAAATGAAAGAGAGCTTGTAATCTTTTTTCTTTTGGTTCTTCGTTGTTTCCTACTATTTTGTTTAACCTTTCTAAAGCCATATAAGGATAACCAGCATATATCATTCTTAAATTATGTTCAATACTATTTTTATCATTATTAGGATTGTTTTTTAATATTTTTCGATATTGCTTTTCACGTAAACTTTTTATTCTTGGTTTTATTTCTTTTAATAGCAATCTTTGAAGAGTTTTTGATGCTGTTAAATATTGAACATTAGATATCTCTAAAGTTTGTGTATTTAATGCTGTTTCAAAAGTCATGATACTTTTTTGAATATCATCATTATCTTTTTTTACTTCTTTTATTAATTCTAAATTCTTACTCATATTATGATCTCTTATTTAATCTTCTTTTGTTTTCAGGTAAAACAACTGTTTCTGTCATTTTTAAAAGATAATCAATTTTAGATATGCTTGTTTCTAATTCTTCAATTGTATTAGAATATTCTATAAATTCAGACGCTGTTAGCTCATCTATGTTAATAGCATTCAAACGTTTTAAATTTTCACGATTTGTTTCAGCGTGTTCTATCATTTTATAAGTAATATCTATTAAAGTTGCCATATTTTATATTTTCATTTTCTTAAATATAGTAACAAAAAAAAATTCCTTATTATAGTTTCTTTAATCTTAATTTCAATTAAGTTTCCTTTAAAGCGGAAGTTCACGCTGTTTCTTTGTTATGATAATAAATAGAATTTATGAAGAATTAATTTATATGTCAGATCATTTTTTACACGGTATAGATACAGAACAAGAAAAACAGTTAAGGGTAAACCTCGTAAGAGATGTTCGCCCCGGTTCTGTTAAATTAGCGAATTTCTTTAAATCAGCAGGAATGCTTTATATTCCTCTGACTAGTATATTCATAATGGCATGGTTTCCTGTAACTATTTATTATTTAGTTTTTATCAATTACTTATTATTTAAAAGTAACTTAAAGTCTCAAAAACCTTTGCCTTTTAAAAAACCTAAATCTTCACTTGTTATTATTGAACGTGGAAAGAAAGGAAAGCATAAATATGCAGATGGCATTTCATTCTATGGCAACGATAAAAAGACAGGTGAACAGATTTGGTTCAATGACTCTGACGTAAAAACACATACTTTAGTATTTGGAACCACAGGTGCCGGTAAAACTGAGACCCTGATTTCTTTATGTGTCAATTCTCTGATCGGTTCTTCTGGATTTATTTATGTAGACGGAAAAGGCGATAACTCATTGTTTATGAAGATATTTTCTATTGTTAGACGTTTTGGTAGAGAAGATGACTTGTTACTTATTAACTATATGTCTGGTTCTGTTGACCCACTTAAAAAGACTACTGAAAAATTATCTAATACATTAAATCCTTTCTCTAGTGGTAACTCTGACTCATTGGCAGAACTTGTAATTTCATTACTTCCTGATGGTGGTGGCGATGGTATGTGGAAAGGTCGTGCGGCAATCTTCATGATGGCATTACTTCGTGTATTAGTA
>Ga0247812_10000101_pt1 | contig 116475 bp, 123 predicted proteins | sample UWRJL149409B1_FD_178011 | JGI IMG/M metagenome (GOLD analysis project Ga0247812, IMG submission 178011) | Plant litter microbial communities from Arlington Agricultural Research Station in Wisconsin, United States - UWRJ-L149-409B-1 | ecosystem: Environmental > Terrestrial > Plant litter >... | reverse complement strand
CGGAGGTGCTCGCGCTCGGCACCGAGAACTACGAGGGCGGCGACGCCGCGATGTTCAACATGGCCGTCATGGGCTTCCGGCTCGGGCAGCGCGCCAACGGCGTCTCGAAACTGCACGGCCACGTGTCGCGCGGCATGTTCGGCTACCTCTGGCCCGGCTTCGACGAAGACGACGTGCCGATCACCTCGGTCACGAACGGCGTGCACGCCCCCAGCTGGACCGACCCGATGCTGCTCGAGCTCGCGTCGAGCAAGTTCGGCGCCGGCGACACCACCTCGGCCGACTGGAACTCGCCCGAGATTTCGGACTGGGACCTCTGGCAGGTGCGCGGGCGTATGCGCGAGCAGCTCGTCGGCGACGCCCGCCGCCGGGTGGGCGACGCCTGGCACGAGCAGAACCCGGGTGTGGGCGACCCGTCGTGGTATTCGTCGCTGCTCGACCCGAACATCCTCACCATCGGGTTCGCGCGCCGTGTGCCGACGTACAAGCGCCTCACGCTGATGCTGCACGACGAGAACCGCCTGCGGTCGCTGCTGCTGCACCCGACGCGTCCGATCCAGATCGTGATCGCCGGCAAATCGCACCCCGCCGACGACGAAGGCAAGCGCCTGATCCAGCGGCTGGTCGAGTTCGCGGCCGAGATCGACGTGCGCGAGCGCATCGTGTTCCTGCCGAACTACGACATCGCCATGGCCAAGCTGCTCTACCCGGGCACCGACGTCTGGCTGAACAACCCGCTGCGCCCGCTCGAGGCCTGCGGCACCTCGGGCATGAAGGCGGCGCTCAACGGTTCGCTCAACCTGTCGATCCTCGACGGCTGGTGGGCCGAGTTCTACGACGAGGAGAACGGCTGGGCCATCCCGTCGGCCGATTCCGCCGGCGACGGCGCCGAACGCGACAAGCTCGAGGCCGACAGCATGTACGACCTCATCGAGCACCAGATCGCGCCCCGCTTCTACGACCGCGGCGACGACGGGGTTCCGCACCGCTGGGTGCAGTCGATCCGCCACACGCTCTCCACCCTGTCGCCGGCGCTCTCCGCCGACCGCATGGTGCGCGAGTACGTCGAGCGCCTGTACATCCCCGCCGCCGCGGCCGAAGAGGCGATCAGCGCGAACTCCTACCAGCCGGCCCGCGAACTGGCGCTCTGGAAGACCAAGGTGAACGCCGCCTGGCCCGCCGTGCAGGTGACGCACGTCGAATCCGGCGGGGTCGACGCCGTGCCGCAGGTGGGCGACACCCTGCACGTGCGCGCGCAGGTCGAACTCGGCGGGCTCACCGCCGACGACGTCGCGGTCGAGGTCGTCTACGGCCGGGCGCGCGAGGGCGACGGTCTCGTCGACACGCAGCACTCCGCGCTCGAGATCACGCAGGAGTCGGGCGGTGTCTCGACGTTCGCCGGCAGCGTGCCGCTCGCGCGGGCGGGCAGCTTCGGCTACAACGTGCGTGTGGTGCCGCGGCATCCGCTGCTCGCGTCGGCCGCCGAGATGGGGCTGGTCGCGTCGGCGGTCTAGTTTCCGCCGGTCGAGCGGGTGCTCGGCGACCGTATCCATACACGCGCCTTACTCAACCCGCGCTACTCCTTCGCGATCGCCGCGATCCGTCCGTTCGTCACCGCGAGCAGGTCGGCGGGCGCGAGCTCGATGTCGAAGCCGCGGCGCCCGCCCGAGACGAAGATCGAGGCGTAGAGCTCCGCGGTCTCGTCGAGCACCGTCGGGTGCGGCGTCTTCTGCCCGATCGGGCTGATGCCTCCGACGATGTAGCCGGTCTTGCGCTGGGCGACCGCGGGGTCGGCCATGGCTGCCTTCTTGCCGCCGACGGCCCGGGCGAGGGCGCGCAGGTCGAGCATGCCCGTGACCGGCACGATCGCGACCACGAGCGAGCCGTCGACGTCGGCGAGCAGCGTCTTGAACACCTGCTCGGGATCGAGGCCGAGCATCGTCGCCGCCTCGGTGCCGAAGTTGGTGTTCGCCGGGTCGTGGGCGTAGGCGTGCGGGAGGAAGCGGATGCCCGCCGCCGCCAACGCCACCGTCGCGGGTGTACCGCCCGCCGCGGCATCCGAATGCTTGCTCATCTGCCTATTGTGCTGGCAAAGGCGCTCAGTGCGCGCGGAACAGCTGCATCGACGTGCCCGCGACCGTGAGCTCGCTGCCGGGGGCGTGCTCGAACGACGACGGCTCGCCTCCCGCCGAATCCCAGAGCAGCTCGTAGCCGGAGACGCCCTCGTGCTCGGGCAGCGTCACCGTGATCGCGTCTTCCAGGCCGTGCACGATGAGCAGGATGCGGTTGAAGTCTTCGACCTCGGGCGTCGACGCCGCGAGGTACTGCAGCGTGCGCTCGGCGGGGGAGTCCCAGTCGTCCTCCGACATCGACAGGCCCTCTTTGTTGTACCAGTCCATCTGGGTCGCGCTCGGCACCGTCTCGCCGAACCGCCCGAACCGCACGGGGCGCAGGGCCGGGTTCTCGCGACGCAGCCGGGTGAGCGTCTTCGACACCTCGAGCAGCTCGTGCTGCCAGGCCTCGCGCCGCCACGGCACCCAGGTCAGCTCGCTGTCGTGGCAGTAGGCGTTGTTGTTGCCGCGCTGGGTGCGCCCGAACTCGTCGCCCGCCGTGATCATCGGCACGCCCGCGCTCAGCACGAGCGTGCCGAGCAGGTTGCGGATCGCCCGGCCGCGCGCGGCGAGGATCGTCGCGTCGTCGGTCGGTCCCTCGACGCCGTGGTTGAACGAGTGGTTGTCGCCCGTGCCGTCGCGGTTGTTCTCGCCGTTGCCGACGTTGTGCTTCGTGTAATACGACGTGAGGTCGGCCATCGTGAAGCCGTCGTGCGCGGTGATGAAATTGACGGATGCGAGGGGTCCGCGATTCTGCGCGAAGACGTGCGCAGACCCCGCGAGCCGACGTGCCAGCGAACCGATGCCGTTGGGGGCGATGCCGTTCGCCCTCGCCGCGCCGATGTCGGTGAGCCAGAAGTCGCGCATGCGGTCGCGGTAGCCGTCGTTCCACTCGCTCCAGCCGGCCGGGAAGCGGCCGACCTGCCAGCCGCCCATACCGACGTCCCACGGCTCGGCGATCATCTTCACGCCGGCGAGGGCCGGGTCGTCGACGATCGCGGCGAGCAGCGGGTGGTCGGCGTCGAACTCGACCCGCTCGTCGCGGCCGAGGGTGACGGCGAGGTCGAAACGGAAGCCGTCGATCTGCACCTCGTTCGCCCAGTACTTGAGCGAGTCGAGGGCGAGCTGCTGCACGGCCGGGATCGCGAAGTCGACCGTGTTGCCGCAGCCGGTGACGTCGATGTACTCGCCCTTGGAGTTCTGCCGGTAGTACGACTCGTTGTCGATGCCGCGCAGGCTCGTGGTCGGCCCGGTCGGACCCTCCTCGGCGGTGTGGTTGTAGACGACGTCGAGATACACCTCGAGGCCGGCGGCGTGGAGGTTCTTGACCATGGTCTTCACCTCGCGCAGAACCGCGCCGGTGCCGCCTGTCTGCGCCTCGCGGGTGGCGTACTCCGCGTGCGGGGTGAAGAAGTTGAGGGTGTTGTAGCCCCAGTAGTTGGTGAGGCCCTGCTTGATCAGTCGCTGCTCGCTCACCGACTGGTGAATCGGCAGCAGCTCGACCGAGGTGACGCCGAGGTCCTTCAGGTACGCGATCGTGGCGGGGTGGCCGAGGCCGGCGTAGGTGCCGCGCAGCTCTTCGGGCAGGTCGGGGTTGAGCTTGGTGAGGCCCTTCACGTGCGCCTCGTAGAGAACGACGTGGTCGAGCGGAACGGCGGGCTTCGCGACGCCCTCCCAGTCGAACGCGTCGTCCTGCACGTACGACCGCCACTCGCCCTTCGCGGTGCGGGCGAGTCCGCGCGCGTACGGGTCGATGAGGTCGAGCGTCGGTTCGAACCGGTGCGTCGGACCGGTGGGGCCGGATGCGCGCACCGAATACCGTGCCCCTGGCACGAGCGCGGGGGAGTGCGCGCTCCACACGTCGCCGTCGCCGCGCACCATGGGAACCGCCGAGACCAGCCAGTTGGCGTCGCGCTCGTCGTAGAGGCACAGTTCCATCGCGGTGGCGTTCGCCGACCAGACCCGCAGGTCGCCGCCGGCCGCCGTCGAGGTCACACCGAGGGGCAGGGCCGAATGGACGCTGGTCATGCGTCCCACACTACGGGCGCGATGAGTCATGCTTGTTACATGGCCATCTACCTCGATCATGCGGCGACGTCGCCCATGCCGCCCGAGGTCGTCGCCGCCTACGTGCAGGCGCTCGCCGTGGTCGGCAACCCGGCGTCGATCCACAGCCAGGGCCAGAACGCCAAGCGCATGCTCGAGGAGGCGCGCGAACAGGTCGCAGCTTCCGTCGGCGCCGACTCGGTGGAGGTCACCTTCACCGGCGGCGGAACCGAGGCGGTGAACCTCGGCATCAAGGGGCTGTGGTGGGCGCGGCAGCGGCCGCGCATCCTCGTGCCGATGGGCGAGCACCACGCGACCATCGACGCCATCGAGTGGCTCGAGAAGCACGAGGGCGCGGTCATCGACTGGGTGCCGATCGACGGACTCGGCCGCATCGACCTCGGCTACCTCGAGAAGGCTCTCGGCGACGACGTCGCGTTCGTCACCGTGCTCAGTGCGAACAACGAGGTCGGCACGCTGCAGCCGGTCGCCGAGATCGCGGCGCTCGCCGCGGCGCACGGGGTGCCCGTGCACGTCGACGCGATCGCGGAGTACGGCTACGTGCCCATCGACTTCCACGACCTCGGCGTCGCGGCGATGTCGATCTCGGCGCACAAGATCGGCGGACCGGTCGGCGTCGGCGCACTCGTGATCGCCCGCAGCACCACGATCGTGCCGCTGCTGCACGGCGGCAACCAGCAACGCGCCCGCTCCGGCACCCAAGACGTCGCCGGTGCCGTCGCGTTCGGCCTCGCCGCGAGCGAGGCGACCGCGGCACTCGACGACCACGTCGTGCGACTCCGCGGGCTGCGCGACCGGCTCGTGGCGGGCGTCCACGCCGCCGTGCCGACCGCGGTGCTGCGCGGCGATGCGACGCCCGACGGCCGGCTGCCCGGCAACGCGCACTTCACCTTCCCCGGCTGCGAGGGCGACTCGCTGCTCTTCCTGCTCGACGTCGCCGGGTTCTCGGTCTCGACCGGGTCGGCGTGCCAGGCGGGGGTTCCCGAGGCATCGCACGTTCTCACCGCGATGGGACTCAGCGAGGCGGATGCCCGTGGGGCTTTGCGCATGACCCTCGGCACCCACACGACGGAGGAAGAAGTCGACGCCCTCGTCGCCGCGCTGCCGGCCGCGGTCGACCGCGCCAGCCGCGCGGGCCTCGCGGAACACCAGCCGACGTTCGGCCGCTAGCCGCACTGCCGGGTGAGTAGCGCCCTCTGGGGCGCGTATCGAAACCAGCGACGCCAGCGCTTGCCGGTCGAGTAGCGCCCTCTGGGGCGCATATCGAAACCAGCGACGCGCGCCCGACAGGACGTACCGGCCGCCGCGCACGCCCGACAGGGCGAAACGGGCGCCGAGCGGCCTCCCGTCCTGTTCACGGGCGCCGCGGCATCCGCCCCTGTCTCCCGCCCTCGACCCCGCGCCGACGCGACCAGCGTCCGTGCGGCCAGCCGCACGTACACTGGAACCCATGAAGGTTGTAGCGGCGATGAGTGGCGGCGTGGACTCGGCGGTTGCCGCGGCACGAGCCGTCGAAGCGGGTCACGAGGTCGTCGGGGTGCACCTGGCGCTGAGCCGGATGCCCGGAACCCTGCGCACGGGCGCCCGCGGCTGCTGCACGATCGAAGACTCGATGGACGCCCAGCGTGCCGCGAACATCATCGGCATCCCGTACTACGTCTGGGACTTCTCCGAGCGCTTCAAGCTCGACGTGGTCGAAGACTTCATCGACGAGTACGCGGCCGGCCGCACCCCCAACCCGTGCATGCGCTGCAACGAGCGCATCAAGTTCTCGGCGCTGCTCGAGAAGGCGCTCGCGCTCGGATTCGACGCGGTCGCCACCGGACACTACGCGGATGTGCGTCGTGATGCAGACGGCAACGCCGAACTGCACCGCGCGGCCACCTGGGCGAAAGACCAGAGCTACGTTCTCGGCGTGCTGACCGCCGACCAGCTGGAGCACTCGCTCTTCCCGCTCGGCTCGACCCCGTCGAAGGCCGAGGTGCGCGCCGAAGCGGCCGCCCGCGGATTCAGCGTCGCGAACAAGCCCGACTCGCACGACATCTGCTTCATCCCCGACGGCAACACGCGCGGCTGGCTGGCCGAGAAGGTCGGCGCCGAGCAGGGCGACATCCTCGACCGCAACGGCAAGGTGCTCGGCACCCACCAGGGCGCGCTCGCGTTCACGATCGGGCAGCGCAAGGGCCTGTCGATCGGCTACCCGTCTGACGACGGCATGCCGCGCTTCGTGCTCGAGGTGCAGCCGAAGACCAACACCGTCGTCGTCGGCCCCAAGGAGGCGCTCGACCTGTCTGAGCTCGCCGGCACCAAGTTCACCTGGGCCGGGCTCGGTCCCGTCGAGTCGGGCATCGCCACGGCCGACGAGAACGGCGCGATCAGCCCGTTCGACTGCGAGGTGCAGATCCGCGCCCACGCCGACCCGGTCGCCGCGGTCGTGTTCGTCGAAGACGGCGAGATGGTCATCCGTCCGGTCGAGCCGATCAACGGCGTCTCGCCCGGCCAGACCGCCGTGGTCTACGTCGGAACGCGTGTGCTCGGCCAGTGCACCATCGCCCGCACGGTGAGCGCCGTGCCGGTTCCCGCCTAGAAACCGTCAGCGTCCGCCCGCGTCGGCGCGGGCGTCGGGGTGCGCAACGGGCCGAACGTCGGCCGCGTGTGCAGCCAGCCCCAGAGCGCGAGTCCCGCGGCGACCACGATCGCGAACGTGCCGGCGAACAGCCGCCAGGCGTCGTTCGCGAGCCCGCCGACGACCAGGATGTAGTACCGGTTGTCGACCGCGCCGCCCTGCGTGTACGGGTTGACCGGCAGGTCGCTCGCGGTGAGCCGCACCGCCTCTACCGCGACGGCGAGCACGAGCCCGACGAGCACCGCGACCAGGGTGCGCAGCACGACCCCGCCCACCCGCTGCCCGGGCCGGATCGGCGCGACGAGCCAGAACGACAGGAACACACCGACCGCCATCGGCACGAGCTGCCAGAGCGCGAAGGGGAGGGCCGCACCGAGCGCGGGGAGGGCGTACTCAAACCCGTCGAGCGACTTGAGCGTCTGGCCCTGCGTGTAGACGACCCCCGACACCCCGTCGAGCACGGTGACCACGAGGGCGACGACGAAGAACACGAGGGTCGCGACCGCGGCGGCCGCCGGGTGCCGTGCCGTGTCGGGAGGTGTCGGTGTCATCGTCGGATCCCCTCTGCCGTCGTTCACGCGTGCGGAAACACGTCGTACTGGCGCTCACCCTAGCGGGTGCGGGGACGATTCACCAAGGATTCCTCGCTTAGTCAGATCGTGGTCGCTCGGGCGCTCGTCATGATCGTGCCGGTCGCCTTGTCGAGCAGGCCGCGCCCGCTCTGGTCGACGAGCGTCGTGACGAACACGACGATCGCCCACGGCCAGAAGATGAAGCAGGCCGTGAGGGCCGCGCGCCCGAGCGCCGAGAACGCGCCGGGTGCCTTGCCGTCGTCGATCCGTCGCAGCCTCAGGCCCAGCGCCCACATGCCGAACGAGCGGCCTCTCATCGCGAGCGAGGTGATGAGGGCGGCGAGGTAGCCGCCCCACACGATCAACAGGACCACCGGAATGAGGTCGCTCGAGTTGCTGCCGGTCACCACCGTGCCCAACCAGCCTCCGCCGAGCGCGAAGCCGTAGAACAGCACGAAGTCGATGAGGAACGCGAGGGTGCGCCGCCCGAAGTTCGCGGCGGGCGGTCCGACGGGAGCCGCCACAATCAACGCGGTGCTGTAGCCGGTCTCGCCGTACTTGCGCGGGTCCGCGGTGTCGGTGTCGTCGAGCGGACGGGCGACGTGGCCGAGGTCCGTTGCCAGCTGCTGGATGCGCGGGGCCGCCTCGGTGGAGACGAGGGCCAGCGGGTACGAGTCCGAATCGATGTCGAGGTGGAGCAGGGTGAGGAAGCGCGGGGCCAGGATGGCGTTCGCGCGTGGCACGGCGAAACCGACATGCACCTCTTCGATCTCGATCGGCGCGACGTCGAGGTCGTAGAGCAACGGCAGCAGCGACAGGTTCTCGGCCAGGTCGACGCTGGTGTTCTTCCAGTCGAGCTCGATCAGGCGGTCGTGCTCGTGCAGCCAGTCGACGAGGGCGATCCACGGCGACACGGCCTCGACCGTGACGATGCTGCGGTCGCTCTGTCGTTCGCGGAACCGCTCGAGGTAGACCGCGGGTTCGGCGAGAGCCAGCTGCACGACCTGCCACAGTTCGGGGTCGCTCGTGAGCGCTTCGCAGAGGCGCTGCCAGATGGCCGGGTCGGTCGTTTGCTGGGGATCGCTCATGGGTCAACCGTAGCGGTGGCGCGGACGGCGCGAAGCAAGCCCACGGCGATGTCGTCGGCTGTCCGTAAACTCGAGGCGTGGAAGAGACCTACGCACCCATCGAACTCGAGCAGGCGCGCGGCGAAGCGCAGCAGCTCACCACCCGCATTCTCGAACTGCGCGACGCCTACTACGACCGCGACACGACCCTGGTCTCCGACGCCGAGTACGACGCGCTGATGCGCCGCCTCGAAGAGCTCGAGCGGCTGTTCCCCGAGGTCGCCAGCCAAGACAGTCCCACCCAGAGTGTCGGCGGCAGTGCCGACGCCGAGCTGTTCGACCCGGTGACCCACGCCGAGCGCATGCTCAGCCTCGACAACGTCTTCTCGATCGACGAGTTCGAGGCCTGGGCGGCCAAGGTCGAGCAGAACTCCGGTCGCCGCGTCGCCTATCTCTGCGAGCTCAAGATCGACGGTCTCGCCATCAACCTGCGCTACGAGAACGGCGTGCTCACCTCGGCCGCCACCCGCGGCGACGGGCGCGTCGGCGAAGACGTGACCGAGAACGTGAAGCTGGTCACCGGCATCCCGCAGCGCCTCGAGGGTGAGGGGCACCCCGCCCTGGTCGAGGTGCGCGGCGAGGTCTTCATCCCGACCGCCGCGTTCGAGCAGCTCAACGAGCTGCAGGCCGAGCTGCGCGAGCGCGCCTTCCAGGACACGAAAGACCGGCAGAGCGCCCGCAAGGCGGGCTTCACCGAACTCGACGAGGAGAAGGCGCGGCTGTCGGCCGCGCGCCGCTTCCCCGCGTTCGCCAACCCGCGCAATGCGGCGAGCGGCGGCCTGCGCCAGCAGCTCGACAAAAAAGACGGCCTCGACCTCGAAGCCGCCCGCGCACGCTTCGCGTCGCTGCGTATGCTCGTGCACGGCATCGGCGCCTGGCCCGACCCGCCCGTCGCGGCGCAGAGCGACGTCTACGGGCTGCTTGCGGCTTGGGGCCTGCCGACGAGCCCGTACTTCCGTGTGGTCGACTCGGCGAAGGAGGCCGTCGACTTCATCGAGTACTACGGCGCGCACCGCAGCGACCCCGAGCACGAGATCGACGGCATCGTCATCAAGGTCGACGAACTCGAGCTGCACGACGAGCTCGGGGCCACCAGCCGCGCCCCGCGCTGGGCGATCGCCTACAAGTACCCGCCGGAGCAGGTGCAGACGAAGCTGCTCGACATCGTGGTGAGTGTCGGCCGCACCGGTCGCGCCACCCCGTTCGCCGTCATGGCGCCGGCTCGGGTGGCGGGCTCCGTCGTACGCCAGGCCACGCTGCACAACCAGGAGGTCGTGGTGGCCAAGGGTGTGCTCATCGGCGACACCATCGTGCTGCGCAAGGCGGGCGACGTGATCCCCGAGGTTCTCGGCCCGGTCGTCGAGCTGCGCGACGGCACCGAGCGGGCGTTCGTGATGCCGACCGACTGCCCCGAGTGCGGCACTGAGCTCGCACCGGCGAAAGAGGGCGACATCGACCTGCGCTGCCCGAACGCACGGGCCTGCCCCGCGCAGGTGCGCGGCCGGGTCGAACACGTCGGCAGCCGCGGTGCCCTCGACATCGAGGCGCTCGGCGAGGTGACGGCCGCCGCGCTCACCCAGCCGGTGGTGCCCGAGAACCCGCCGCTCGTGACCGAGGCCGGGCTCTTCGACATCACGATCGCCGATCTCTTCCCGATCCGGGTGCGGGTGCGCGACAACGAGACGGGCGAGGTGAAGCTCGTCGACGGTCCGCCGAACGCCGACGGCAGCCCCGGCGAACCGATCGCGAAAGAGGTCGCGCCGTTCCGGCGCCAGCGCAAGAAGACCGACCCGCCCTTCGACCCCGATGCCGAGGTGTTCGCCGGCGACGAGACCTACGTGCCGTCGAAGACCGCCTACGAACTCGTCGAGAACCTCGAGATCGCCAAGACCAAAGAGCTCTGGCGCATCCTGGTCTCGCTGAGCATCCGGCACGTCGGCCCGGTCGCCGCACGCGCCCTCGCCGGCTACTTCGGATCGCTCGACGCGATCCGTGCGGCCACCCGCGAAGAACTCGCCGCCGTCGACGGTGTCGGCGGCATCATCGCCGACGCGCTCATCGCGTGGTTCGATGTCGACTGGCACGTCGAGATCCTCGACGCGTGGGCGGCGGCCGGCGTGCAGTTCGCCACGCCCGGCCACCCCGGTCCGGGTGCCGCCGCGGCGGCCGACGGCCCGCTCGTCGGCATCACCGTCGTCGCCACCGGCAGCCTCGAGGGTTTCAGCCGCGAGGGTGCGGTGGAGGCGATCATCGCCGCCGGAGGCAAATCGGGCTCGAGCGTCTCGAAGAAGACCCATTTCGTGGCGGCCGGCCCGGGTGCCGGTTCGAAGCTCGGCAAGGCGGAGAAACTCGGCATCCGAATTCTCAATGCCGCAGAGTTCGCGTTGCTTCTCGAGGGCGGGCCCGAGGCGGTCGCGCTCCCCGACGAAGCCGACGAAGCCGTCGGAGCGGGAGAAGCCGACGAGGCCGACGCCCCGGTAGCCGCCGAATAGTTACTGCTCGAACAACAGTTCGCGCGGGTGGGTCAGGCGCCACCAGCCGCCGGGGCCGTCGATCGCCCCGTCGAGTTCGAGCGGCACGGTGACCGTTCGGCTGCCGACCGTGAAGGTCAGGCTGCCGACCTCCGCGCCGTCCTCCGCGATGCCGACCGGGTCGATCTCGCTCGTGACCGACACGGGCGCGTCCGACCAGCTGAGCAGCGCGCCGGTCTCACCGGCGACGATGCCCGCCGAGTCGTCCCACGGGGTCAGGTAGTCGCCGAGCGGTTCGCCCGCGGTGACGAGCGGAACGCGGTGGAAGCCGCTGGCGACGGCGGCGATCTGGGCACGGGCGACCTCGCCGGCCGTGGCGCTGTTCGCCGCGCCGAGAACGACGCCGACGATCGTCACCGGGGCGTCGAGTCCGACCGAAACGACCGCCGAGAAGAGCAGGCACGAGCCGGCCTCGTCGAGGGTTCCGGTCTTGATGCCGTCGATGCCGTCGATGCCGAGCACGGTGTTGCGGTTCTGCTGCACGCCGAGGCTGCCGAGCTGCGCGCTCTTCGTGCCGACGAGCTCAGCGACGACGGGGTTCGCCATGGCGAGCCGTGCGATCGCGATCAGGTCGGTGGGGGTGCTCGTGTTGCGCGGGTCGATTCCCGTCGGTTCGACCATCGTGGTTCCGGTGAGGCCGTTCTCGTCGAGCCAGCGCTTGGTCGCGCTGCGGAAATTCGCCTGCGATCCGAGCGCCCACGTCGTGGTGACCTCGGCGTAGTTGCTGGCCGACACCATCAGCATCATCGCGAGGGCGTCGTGTTGGCTCATGCTCGAGCCGATCTTCATCGGCGCGATGGTCGCCCCGAGCACGTAGTACTTGTCGTAGGTGTCGTTCTCGGCCTTGCCGAAGTTCAGGGTCGGGCCGGCCTCGCCGGGGTTCAGCGGTTTGGCCGCGAGCACGACGAGCGCGCTGATGACCTTGCTGATGCTCGCGATCGGTCGCGCTTCGTTGCCGCCGGTCGCATTGAGGATGCCGTCGGTTCCCGCGGTCGCCGGAAACTCTGCTTCGGCGCCGGAAACGCTCACCGCGGTCGCGAGGGCGGCAGGGGTCGGGAAGACCACCGGCCCGGGCTGTTCGACGACGGGTTCGGCGAAGGCCGCGGGGGTCGCCGCGACCGGGGCGAGCAGGGTCAGGGGCAGGTAGGTGCCGACCGCGGCGGCGAAGACCAGGAATACGACACCCGCGGCGATGAGCCGACGGCGGCGACGGCGCCGACGTGTCTTCACGACTTCGGGGTCTGCGGGGTCGGGACGGTACGTCTCGACCTGCGACCGCTCGAACATCTCGGCGAGATCGCGGTACTCGTCGCTCATCCGACCGGTCCGAAATTTAGCGAGGAATACTTGTGCACGAATTCACCCTAGGCGAACCACCCCTCGAAGGGAACGACCACCTCAGGGCTGGCCCGGCTCGTAGCTGCCGAAACTCCACTCGATGCCCTCGGGGTCGTTGACCCGGGCCCGGCGCGTGGTCCACTCCGTGTCCTCCGGTTCGATGACCGAGGTGGCGCCGGCCGCTATCGCGCGGGCGTAGACCGCATCGACGTCGGGAACCATGAGGTAGATGCCGTGGGCCGACGGTCGGCCGACGAGCACGGCGTGGTCGTAGTCGGCGTCGTTGCTCGCGACGACGACCACCGCCTCGCCCAACCGCATCTCGGCGTGCACGACCCGGCCGTCGTCGCCGTCCACGCGGCGCACCGTCTCGAAGCCGCACGCCGTCAGCCAGTCGAGCGCGGCGGGGGCGTCGCGGTAGCTGAGATAGGCGAAGAGCCGCGTATTCATGACAGCACTGTACGACCGGCCCGCTGTGGTGGAAACCCCCGACGCTCGGATAGCCTGTGCGCACGGACAGGACCGGAGGGGTTCGGATGCCACGGGAGAAGCCGCACGGCGCGGGCGGGCAGCCCGCCGACGGCGACCACGCGGGCGGACCCGACACCGGCCGCCCCGACACCGGCTGGCCCGACCGGCCCGAACCGTCGCGCCGCAGCTTCCTGCGCGTCGCCGGTCTCGGCGCCGCAGGCGTCGCGGCGACGGCGGTCGCCGCGTTCGGGCTGTCGCGCTTCGGGCCGGGCGAACCCGCCGCGGGTCCCCAGCCCACGACGACCGTTCCGCCGCGCGCCGAGGGTGCCGGCTTCGACCACCTCGTCGTGATCATGTTCGAGAACCGGTCGTTCGACAACATCCTCGGTTACCTCTACGCCGACGACGAGGTGCCGGCGGGCAGCACGTTCGCCGGACTGGCGGCCGGGCACAGCAACGCCCTCGCGTCGGGGGAGACGGTGTCCACCCACGTGTACACCGGCTCGAGCGACACGATCTTCTCCAGCCCGCAGCCCGACCCCGGCGAGGAGTACCAGCACGTCAACACCCAGCTGTTCGGCACGGTCGACCCGAAGAGCAACCGGGGCAAGAAGGCGGCCGAGATGACGGCTCCCTTCAACGCCCCGAAGGACGCCGCGAAACCGGTCATGACGGGCTTCCTGCAGGACTACTACGACAACTTCCTCGGCGACCACCGCGGCAAGAAACCGACGAGCGCCGAGTACGACGTGATCATGGGGGCGTTCGACCCGGCGATGCTGCCGGTGTTCTCGACCCTCGCCAAGAACTTCGCGGTGTTCGACGCCTGGCACTGCGCGGTGCCGTCGCAGACGTTCTGCAACCGGTCGTTCTTCCACGCGTCGACCTCGCACGGGTACGTCACGAACAGCGGCAACGGCGGCTACCGAAAGTGGTTCGACCAGAAGAACGCCGCCCCGACGGTCTTCGAACGGCTGAGCGACGCCGGCCTCGACTGGGCGGTCTACTACGACGAGCGCCAGGTCGTGTCGATGACCGGGTTCATCCACGCCCCGAGCCTCGAGAAGTACTTCGGCACGAATTTCCGCACCATGGAGCAGTTCCACACCGACGTGGCATCCGGAACCCTGCCCGCCTACTCGTTCGTCGAACCGCGCATGATCTACGACCACAACGACATGCACCCGCCGGTGGGGGTGATGACCGAGACCGACGTCGACGGCAGGGTCATCGCGGGCGGCGCGGTCTCCGACGTGCGCGCGGGGGAGGCGCTGCTCTCGTCGGTGTACTCGAGCATCAGGGCCAGCGCGTCGGCGACCGGGTCGAACGCGATGAACACGATGCTCGTGGTCACGTTCGACGAGCACGGCGGAACCTACGACCACGTCGCCCCGCCCGCCGCGACCCCGCCCGAGCAGCGCGCCGACACCGAGATGGGGTTCGGCTTCGACCGGCTCGGCGTTCGGGTGCCGGCGATCGCGATCTCGGCCTACACGGCGAAGGGGCAGATCGTGAACGACCCGATGCACCACGGCTCGGTTATCGCCACGCTCTCGGAGCGTTTCGGGCTGGCCCCGCTCACCGCGCGCGACGCCGGTGCGCCGACGCTCGCGAACGCGCTGACGCTCACGGCCCCGCGGGATCCGGCGACCTGGCCGCAGACCACGCCCCAGTACGTGCCGCCGAACCCCGAGGGCGGCTCGCACGTGCCCGAGGGGCAGGACGACCGCCCGCTCAGCCCGCCCGGGGTCGGTCTCGTCGGCATGCTGATCGCCAAGTACGGCACAGCAGGCGACACGGTTCCGACGACTTACCGGCAGGCGTACGACCTGCTGAAGAAGCGTGGGGTCGGCATCTTCGGCAGCGCCGACTGATCAGTCGTTCGCCGCGAGCACCCGGGCGGCCTCGCGCGTGGCGGCCGTGTTGATCTTGCCTGCGCGCGACCCGGCGAGCTTGGCCCTGATGTGCTCGCTCACGGTGATGGGCGGGTAGAGCGCCTCGCCGCCCGGCTCGATCGTCGCGGGGATCGCCGAGATCGTGGCATCCGCGTTGCCGTCGTGGAAGTACGCCGCACTGCGGCGGCGGTTGATGGTGCCTTCGACGATGGGCGGCTTGACGCGGTGCAGGGTCGACATCCAGCGCTCGTTGGTCCAGCGCGAGGTGAGGTCGCCGAGGTTGATGAGCAGCGCGTCGTCGGCGGGGCTCACGTCGTTCCACGAGCCGTCGGTGCCGAGCACCTGCAGGCCTTTCACCTGGTCGGCCCAGAGCACCGTGACGATGCCGAAGTCGGTGTGCTCGCTCATACCGATGAGGTCGCCGTCGAGGTCGACGGTGCCGGGCGGCAGGGCGTAGTTGTTCATGCGCAGCACGTCGATCGAGTGGTCGGTGTACGCGTCGAAGAAGTCGGCGGGCAGGCCGAGCGCGGCCGCGAAGATGTCGGTCATGGTGCGGGCGACGCGACCGGCCTCGGCGAAGTACGCGTCGATCCGGTCACGGTAGCCCGCGACATCCGGCCAGACGTTCTCCGCGTATTCCATCGGGTCGAGGTCGATTCCAGGGAAGTCGGATGTCGCGAGCCCGACGTTGAACGCCTCGAAGAAGTCGTTCATGCGCGTCGCGCTCTCCACGCCGAGGCTGAGGCTCAGCGACTCGGCCTTCGGCGGGGTGTAGCCGCGGTTGGTGCCCTTCGGGGCGATGCTGCGTTTCTTGGTCTCGAGGTCCCCGGCGAAGAAGTCGTCCATGGCGCCCGCGAGCCCGTCGGTGACCGACGTCGGGATGCCGTGCCCGAGGATCTGGATGAAGCCCACCTCGCGGCAGGCCGTGTCGATCGCGGCTGCGACGGCGGCCTTCTGGTCGTCGGTGCCATTGCTGACCCAGGCGGTGATGTCGACGGCGGGAACGTGGAATGTCATGGCGCAACGGTACCGCTGCCGGGTTTCGTGGGGGTTACAGCGGGGCTGCGACTAGTTCGCGGCCTTCTTCTCGATGACGGTGAACCGCAGCGACGCGTCGGGCCCGCTGAGCGTCAGCGTCTCGGGGTCGGTGCCGCCGAGTTTCGACTGCGACACGTTCTCGAGCGCGGCCATGTACCGCGTCTCGAGCCGGTTGCGGGAGTCGTCGTCGCAGGCCATCAGGGTCTGGTGGATCGAGTCGATGCTGATGCCGCTGCCGTCGACCGAGAGGTCGCCGCCGTAGACGTTGCACGGACCCTGGCCCGAGACGGCGTCGTCGGCGATCACGAGGGTGACGGGGGCGCCGTTGACGACCATCGCCCCCTCGGCGTCGCTGCCCTTGGTCAGCTGCCATTCGCCGACGATGTCGCTCACGGGGGTCTCCTCTTCGTATCCGCTGCGGTTGCCGGCCGACGACGCGCATCCCGCGAGCAGCACCGCGGCCGTCACGAGAACCAGCGCGGATCGCAGCCTCATCGCGGCTCACCAGCCCGGTAGACCAGAGCCACGTCGCTGCCCGATCTCGTCGCCGTCAACAGGTCGCCCTCGATCTCGGCGGTGAAACCTTCGCCGATGACGTCGAACACCGCGGTCTCCTGGTCGCCGATCTCGGCCGGGCAGTTCGCGTGGTCGATCTCGAGCCGGGTCAACCGGATCAGGTCGTCGTCGGCCGCCACGTAGTCGCCGGTGAAGCCGCGGCATCCGGCGGATCCGCGCAGTGTGCCGTCTTCGCCGAAGACGAGCGTCGCGTCGCCCTCGACGGAGCTCACGGCGTCGGCGCTCGCGACCGACTCGAGGGTCCAGGTGGGGCCGACCAGGGCGGCGTCGTCGGGCGGCTCGACCTCGGTGTAGACGAGTTCGATGTCGCCGGCGTCGAGGCTGAGGGTGAGCGTGTCGTCGAAGATCGACGCGGAGTCGACCGTCTCGAGCGCCTTCACGTAGCGGGACTCGAGCTGCATCACGCTGTCGGGCGAGCAGGCCATGCGGGTGGAGGCGAACGGTCCGAAGCTCACCCCGTCGGCGGTGCCGCCGAAGTCGCCGGTGTAGGAGTTGCAGCCGGAGTTTCCGGATGCCACGGTGTCGGCGATGTCGAGGGTGATGCTCACGTCGGAGAGGTCGAACGTGCCCGACGAGTCGGTGCCGGCGGTCAACTGCCAGGAATCGTCGAGCTCGTCGCCGACCGGTCCCTCGACCTGGGTGCCCGGCGTGGCCGCGCAGCCCGCGAGGGCCAGCACGGCGAGGGCGAGTAGTGCGGATCGTGCGCGCATGGGTATACCTCCTACCCTCTACGACGAACGGCGGCCGTAAAGCGTTGGGTCGAGCCTAGGCGGACGGTGCATCGGCGTCCCTCGCACAAAACGTACGATGCACCGCCCGCGGTCACTCGTCGTCGCGCTTCACCGTCTTGATCTCCGACGTCTTCACGTCGCTCGGCCGGTGGCCGGGCTCCCACATGTGGTTGACGGCGGCCTCGACCGAGGTGTCGGCCGCGGCCGCCGCCGCCAGCGCCCGCTCGACCCGGCTCTGGCGGTGGCGCAGCCAGAGGCCGAGGGCGATGATCACGACGAGCGCGAGATAGCAGATCGCAGCGAACGGACGGGTGAACAGCGCGGTGAGGTCGCCCTGGCTGAGCTGCAGCGCCCGCCGCAGCTGCGCCTCGGCCATCGGGCCGAGGATGAGCCCGATCACGAGCGGCGCGATCGGATAGCCGTAGCGGCGCAGGAAGTAGCCCACGATGCCGATCACCAGCAGGATCACGATGTCGACGATCGAGAAGTTGACCGCGTAGGCGCCGAGGGCCGCGAAGGTGAGGATGCCCGCGTACAGGTACGGCCGCGGGATCTGCAGCAGCTTCACCCAGATGCCCACGAGCGGCAGGTTCAGCACGAGCAGCATCACGTTGCCGATGTACAGACTCGCGATGAGCGCCCAGACGAGGGCCGGCTGGTTGGTGAACAGCTGCGGTCCGGGCTGGATGCCGTACGACTGGAACGCGCTCAGGATGATCGCCGCGGTCGCGGTGGTCGGAAGCCCGAGCGTGAGCAGCGGCACGAGCACGCCGGCCGCCGCCGCGTTGTTCGCGGCCTCCGGACCGGCGACGCCCTCGATCGCGCCGCGGCCGAACTGCTCCTTGTGGCGGCTGAGCTTCTTCTCGCTCGCGTAGGAGAGGAACGTCGCGACGTCGGCCCCGCCCGCCGGGATCGTGCCGATCGGGAAGCCGATCGCCGTGCCGCGCAGCCACGGCTTCCACGAGCGGCGCCAGTCGTCTTTCGTCATCCAGCTGCGCCAGCCGCGCGTCACGGGCACGAGGTTCACCGGTCCGTGGCGCAGCCGCGACGCCACGTAGAGCGTCTCGCCGACCGCGAACAGGCCGACAGCGACGAGCACGACGTCGATGCCGTCGGCGAGCGGCAGCAGTCCGAAGGTGTAGCGCTGCTGCCCCGAGAGGATCTCGGTGCCGACCAGCCCGAGAAACAGTCCGATGCCGAGCGAGGTGAGTCCGCGCCAGACCGAGGAGCCGAGCAGGGCGCCGACCGTGATGAACGCGATGACCATCAACGCGACGTAGTCGGCGGGCGCGAGGTTCACCGCCCAGGCGGCGATCGTCGGCGCGAGCAGCGTCAGGCCGAGGGTCGCGATCGTTCCGGCGATGAACGAGCCGATCGCGGCGGTGGCGAGCGCCGCGGCGCCCCGCCCGAGTTTCGCCATCTTGTTGCCCTCGAGCGCGGTGACGATCGAGGCGGACTCGCCCGGGGTGTTGAGCAGGATGCTCGTGGTCGAGCCGCCGTACATGCCGCCGTAGTAGATGCCGGCGAACGTGATGAGAGCGGCGGTGGGGTCGAGCGCGTAGGTGAGCGGAAGCAGCAGCGCGACCGTCATGGCCGGGCCGATGCCCGGGAGAACGCCGACCGCGGTGCCGATCAGCACACCGATGAAGCCGTAGATGAGGTACTCGGGCTGGAGGGCGGTGGCGAAGCCCTCCATCAGGTTCATGATGTTGTCCATGTCAGCCCCTCAGTCCGGCGACGAGCGGGTCGAGCCAGCCGAGCAGCGGGCCGCCGGGCAGCGAGAGCCCGAGCAGGCCGCCGAACACGACGTAGACCACGAGCCCGAGGGCGAGGCCGACGAGCAGGGCGATCCACCAGCGTTTCGCGCCGAGCGTCCAGGCCACGCCGCCGAAGAGCACGGCCGCGGCGAGCGGCCAGCCGACGATCTCGATGAGCGCGATGTGCGCGACCACGAAGGCCACGATCTTGGCGAGGGTGAGCCAGTCGGTGCGCGCGGTGTCGTCGATGTCTTCGCCCTCTTCGAGCTCGGCCACCTTTCCGCGCAGTACGCCGACGAACACCATCGCTGCCGAGACCACGAGGATGGTGCCGACCAGGAACGGGAAGACGCGGGGGCCGACCTGCGTGCCCGAGCCGGGCACACGGATGCCGAACGCGCCGACGAAGACGAAGACGCCGAGGGCCAGGGCGAGTGCGGCGAAGACGTATTCGCCGAGCTTCGACCGGTGCGCGGATGCGCCCGCCGCCCGCGCGGGGCCGGAGCCCGGCGCGGGGGTGGTGGGGGCCGTCATGATCAGCCGACCAGACCGATGTTCTTCAGCGTGGTCGTGACCTCGGCGATGTTCTCGTCGAGGTAGGCCGAGAACTCGTCGCCGGTGAGGAAGGCGTCGGCCCAGCCGCGGGTCTCGAGCTCGGTGGTCCACGCCTCGCTGTCGTGCATCTCGGTCACCACGTCGACGAGCGCGTCGCGGTCGCCGTCGGAGATGCCGCCCGGCGCGAGCACACCACGCCAGTTGGTGAGCACGACGTCGTAGCCCTCCTCGGTGATCGTGGGCACGTCGGGCAGGTTCTCTGCCGGTTCGGCGGATGACACGGCCAGCGCCTTCATCGTGCCGGCGTCGATGTGCTCGACGAACTCGCCGATGCCCGAGATGCCGGCCGAGGCGTTGTTGCCGAGGATGAGCGCGACGGCCTCGCCGCCGCCGGAGTTCGGGATGTAGTTCAGGTTCTCGCCGATCTCGGCCCCGGAGAGCCCGGCCTCCTCGAGCAGGAGCCCGGCGAGGATGTGGTCGGCGCCACCGGCGGAACCACCGGTGACCGTGACATCCTGACCGTTCTCGACGATGTCGTCGACCAGGTCTCCGAGCGTGTCGTACTCGGAGTCGGCCGGGACGACCACGACGAGCGGCTCCTCGGTGAGGCGTGCGATGGGTGTGGTGTCTTCCATGCGGTTCTGGGCCGCGTTGGTCTCGACGGCGCCCACCATCACGAGGCCGGTCACCATCAGGCTGTGCGGGTCTTTCTCGTTGGCGAGCGACGCGAGGCCGACGGTGCCGCCCGCGCCGCCGATGTTTGTGACCGGTGCGGTGTCGACGATTTTGTCGGCGGTGAGCACCTGCGAGACGGAGCGCCCCGTCTGGTCCCAGCCGCCGCCCGGTTCGGCCGGCACGATGATGTTGAGGTCGGTGACCGCGGTCGCCTCGGCGCCGTCGGACGTGCCCGAGTCGCCCGAACCGGTGGAACTGCAGGATGCCAGGGTCAGGGCCGCGGACGCGGCCACGATGACCAGTGCGAGTCGTCGCATGAATCTTCTCCTCGTTGAGTGTTCGCCGCATTGCGAACGCGATTGCTGCTTGGCACCGTACCGAGTGCGCGGGCGGCGGCGACCCTTTCGTAACTATTGGCCGCGACTCACCGGGGGCCGGCGGTGGGCGCACGGTGCGTCTTCGCGCCCGCCGCAGGACAATGGGGGAGTGAAAGCAATGTCGCTTCGAAACCAGCTCCTGCTGTTGCAGGCGCTCATCGTGTGCACCGTCGTGCTCGCGACCGGGATCGTGGCGGCGAGCCTGTCGGAGCGGCAGGTGCGCGACGCCTACCTCGACCGCATGATCGGGGTGGCCCAGTCGGTGGCGGGACTCCCGGCGATCCGCGACGCCTTCGACGACGACGATCCGGCGGCGGTGATCCAGCCGATCGCCGAGGTGATCCGCGAGGCGTCGAACGTGACCTACGTCGTGGTGACCGATGCCCGCGGCATCCGCTATTCGCATCCCGACGTCGACCGCATCGGCGAACGGGTCTCGACCGACCCGTCGGTGCCGCTCTCGGGCGAGATGTACGTGGGCACGCAGACCGGCACGCTCGGCGAATCGTGGCGCGCGAAGGTGCCGGTGCGGCTCGACGACGGCACGGTGGTCGGCACCGTGTCGGTGGGCATCCTCGAATCGTCGCTGCGGGCCGACTTCGTGGGCGGGCTGGGCGGGCTCGTCATCGCGATCGTGGCCTCGGCCGTCGTCGGCATCTTCGGGGCGGCGTGGGTGACCGCGATCGTGCGCCGGCGCATCTACCGGCTCGAGCCGAAAGAGATCGCGTCGCTCGTCGGATCGCGCGAGACCATGCTGCACGGTCTGAGCGAGGGTGTGGTCAGCGTCGACGAGAGCGGGGTGATCGTGCTCGTCAACGACGCCGCGCTCGAGCTGCTCGGGCTCGACGACGACACGCTCACCGGACAGTCTGCCGCCGACGTGCTGGAGGCGCCGCTCGTGATGGTGCTGGAACGCGGCGAGGCGGGCGGGCAGCTCGTGCTCGCGGGCGAGCGCATCCTCGTGGCGCGCAGCACGGGCTCCGAGCTCGACGGGCGTGCGGTCGGGGCGACCCTGCTCGTGCGCGACCACACCGAGCTGCACCAGCTGCTGCGCGAGATGGACGGGGCGCAGTCGTTGACGAACGGCCTGCGCGCGCAGGCGCACGAGTTCGCGAACAAACTGCACGTGATCTCGGGGCTGCTCGAACTCGGGCTCGTCGACGAGGCGCGCGACTTCGTGGAGCGCACCGGAACGGGCGGCGCGCTGCGGGTCGAGGGCGAGGAGGTGATCCGCGAGATCCCCGAGCTCGCGGCACTGCTGCTCGTGAAGGCGAGCCATGCGCGCGAATCGGGCATGCGGGTGTCGATCGTGGCCTCGGATCCGCTGCCGGCGGCGCTGCGGTCGGACGCCGCGATCACCCTGCGCGGCGATCTCGTGACCGTGGTCGGCAACCTCATCGACAACGCCCTCGAGGCCTGCGCGACCGGAAACCGCATCGAGCTGAGTTTCGCCGTCGTCGGCGGGGCGGTGCGCCTGACCGTCGACGACGACGGGTCGGGCATCGCCCCCGACCAGTACGAGCGGGTCTTCGAGGAGGGCGTCAGTTCGAAGTCGGTCGCCGACAGTGCGACGGGCGGGGCGGATGCCGGAGCGGTGTCGGCGGCCAGCTACCGACGCCGGGGCATCGGCCTGGCCCTGGTGCGCCGCATCGTGGTGCGGTCGGGCGGACACGCGAGCGTGGGCCGCTCGGCCCTCGGCGGGGCGCGGTTCGTCGTCGAGCTGCCCCTCGACCCGGCGATCCTCGCGGCGGGCGACGCGGGCGACGCGGGCGACGCGGTCGGCGAGGGCGTCGGCCCGGCGCCCGACCCCGCGACCTCGGGAGCGGCGGTGCGGCCGTGACCGTCTCCCCGAAGCTGCGCACCGTCATCGTCGACGACGACGCCGAAGTGGCCGGGCTGCACGGGCGTTTCGTCGCCGTGCACCCCGCCTTCGAGGTCGTCGCGACGGCGCACAGCGGTCCGGAGGCGCTGCGGCTGATTGCCCGGGCGCGCCCCGACCTCGTGCTGCTCGACTTCGACCTGCCCGGGCTGTCGGGGCTCGAGGTTCTCCGCGACGTGCGTGCGCTCGGCGGTCAGCAGCCGGAGGTGATCGCCGTCACGGCCGCGCGCGACGTCGACAGTGTGCGGCAGGCGCGCAGTGCGGGCATCCAGCACTACCTCGTGAAGCCGTTCACCGCCGCGAACCTGCGGGCGCGACTCGACGACGTCGCGCGCGACCGGCTCGCCCTGCTCGACAGCGGAACGAACGACGAACTCGCGCAGCGCGACATCGATGCGCTGATGCGTTCGGGTGCGCGCGGCAGGGGCACGACAGCGACCGTCGCCGTGTTGCCCAAGGGGTTGAGCGGCCAGACGCTCGCGACGGTCGAGGGCGCGCTCGCCGGGGCGCCGAACAGTTCGGCGGCGGAGATCGCCGCGCTGTCGGGTCTGTCGCGGGTGAGTGCCCGGCGCTACCTGGAGTACCTCGTCACCGTGCGGCGCGCACACAAGACGCTCGACTACGAGACGGCGGGACGGCCCTCGACCCGGTTCAGCGTCGACCACTGACGCGTCGGCCCGTGCCCGCCGCGCGGCCGCGCCCGTTAAGCTGGAGTGTCATCCGAACGGGCCGCATCCGGTCCCGCCGGATCGCACGGTTCCCACCCGCACCGCACACGATCGCACGGAGTCCCATGTCTGAAATCACGACCGACGTCGTCTCGCACCTCGCGAACCTATCGCGGATAGCGCTGACGCCCGAAGAGATCGAGACGCTCTCGGGCGAGCTCGGCGCGATCCTCGACAACGTCGCCAAGGTGAGCGAGGTGGCCACGCCCGACGTGCCCATGACGAGCCACCCCATCCCGCTGTTCAACGTGTTCCGCCCCGACGTGCCCGGCGTGACCCTCACGGCAGCGCAGGCGCTCGCCGGAGCCCCCGAGCACGACGGCGCCCGTTTCAAGGTGTCGGCCATTCTCGGAGAGGAGCAGTAACCCATGACGCTCATCAACCTCAGCGCCGCCGCCCTCGCCGACAAGCTCGCCTCGGGCGAGGTCTCGTCGGTCGAAGCCACGCAGGCCCACCTCGACCGCATCGCCGCCGTCGACGGCGACGTGCACGCGTTCCTGCACGTCTCCTCCGACGCCCTGGCCACGGCCGCGGCCGTCGACGCCAAGCGCGCGGCCGGCGAGAAGCTCGGCCCGCTCGCCGGTGTGCCCGTCGCCATCAAAGACGTGCTCTGCACGATCGACATGCCGTCGACCGCCGGCAGCAAGATCCTCGAAGGCTGGGTTCCGCCGTACGACGCCACGGTGGTCGCCCGCCTGCGCGCGGCGAACCTCATCCCGCTCGGCAAGACCAACATGGACGAGTTCGCGATGGGCTCGACCACCGAGCACTCGGCCTACGGCCCGACCCACAACCCGTGGGATCTCGAGCGCATCCCCGGCGGCTCGGGCGGTGGCTCGGCAGCGGCCGTCGCCGCCTTCGAGGCACCCCTCGCCCTCGGGTCCGACACCGGCGGCTCGATCCGCCAGCCCGCGGCCGTCACCGGCTCGGTCGGCGTCAAGCCCACCTACGGCGGCGTCTCGCGCTATGGCGCCATCGCCCTGGCGAGCTCGCTCGACCAGGTCGGCCCCGTTTCGCGTACGGTGCTCGACGCAGCTCTGCTCCACGACGTGATCGGCGGGCATGACCCGCGTGACTCCACCTCCCTCGCCGACGAATGGCCCAGTTTCACGGCCGCGGCACTCGCGGGCCAGAAGGCCGAGAGCCTCAAGGGACTCCGTGTCGGCGTCGTCAGACAACTCGACGCTCCCGGCTTCCAGTCCGGAGTGACGCAGCGCTTCCACGAGAGCCTCGAGATTCTCGCAGCAGCCGGCGCCGAGATCGTCGAAGTGGATGCACCCAACTTCGAGTACGCGGTCGCCGCGTACTACCTGATTCTTCCCGCGGAGGCGTCGTCGAACCTCGCGAAGTTCGATTCTGTGCGATTCGGCCTGCGGGTCAACCCTGTGGGGGGAGGCACGGTGGAAGACGTCATGGCGGCGACGCGTGAACAGGGCTTCGGTCCGGAGGTCAAGCGCCGCGTCATCCTCGGCACCTATGCCCTGAGCGCCGGCTACTACGACGCCTACTACGGCAGCGCGCAGAAGGTGCGCACGCTCATCCAGAGCGACTTCGCGGCCGCGTTCGACAAGGTCGACGTTCTCGTCAGCCCGTCGGCGCCGACCACCGCGTTCAAGATCGGTGAGAAGATCGACGACCCGCTCGCGATGTACCTCAACGACGTCACCACGATCCCGGCGAACCTCGCCGGCATCCCCGGCATGAGCCTCCCGATCGGGCTCGCCCCCGAAGACGGCCTGCCGGTCGGCATCCAGATCATGGCTCCGGCCCGGGCGGATGCGCGCCTGTACGAAGTCGGTGCGACCCTCGAGCGTCTTCTGGAAGAAAAGTGGGGCCACACCCTCATCAGCCGGATCCCCGACCTCAGCCAGACCGAGATGCGCGCAGCAACAGAAGGAGCCATCTGATGGCCAAGGCAGAACTGATGGACTACGACAAGGCCCTCGAGCTGTTCGAGCCGGTGCTCGGCTTCGAGGTGCACATCGAGCTCAACACCAAGACGAAGATGTTCTCCGACGCGCCCAACCCGGCGAACTCGGAGAACCAGGGCGCGGAGCCGAACACGCAGATCACCCCCGTCGACCTCGGTCTGCCGGGCAGCCTGCCGGTCGTCAACGAGCAGGCGGTGAAGTTCGCGATCAGCCTGGGCCTCGCCCTCGGCTGCGAGATCGCGCCGTCGAGCCGCTTCGCGCGCAAGAACTACTTCTACCCCGACCTGGCGAAGAACTACCAGATCAGCCAGTCGGACGAACCGATCGCCCACGACGGCAACGTGGAGGTCGAGCTGCCCAACGGGCGCGTCTTCCAGGTGTCGATCGAACGCGCCCACATGGAAGAGGACGCGGGCAAGCTCACGCACGTCGGCGGCTCGACCGGCCGCATCCAGGGCGCGGAGTACTCGCTCGTCGACTACAACCGCGCGGGCGTTCCGCTCGTCGAGATCGTCACCAACATCATCTACGGCGCGGAGGCCGACGCCCCCGACCTCGCCAAGGCCTACGTGTCGACGATCCGCGACATCGCGGTCTCGCTCGGCATCTCCGAGGCGAAGATGGAGCGCGGCAACCTGCGCTGTGACGCGAACATCTCGCTGACCCCGCGCGGTTCGGGCAAGCTCGGCACCCGCACCGAGACGAAGAACGTCAACTCGCTGCGCAGCGTCGAACGCGCGATCCGCTACGAAATCCAGCGCCAGGCCGCGATCCTCGCCAAGGGCGGCACCATCACGCAGGAGACGCGCCACTGGCACGAGGACACCGGCCAGACCAGCGCCGGTCGCCCGAAGAGCGACGCCGACGACTACCGCTACTTCCCCGAGCCCGACCTGCTGCCGGTGCGCCCCAGCATCGAACTCGTCGAAGAGCTGCGCGCGGCGCTGCCCGAGGCGCCCGCCGTGCGCCGCCGCCGTCTGAAGGAGTCGTGGGGCTTCACCGACCTCGAGTTCCAGGACGTGCTGAACTCCGGCCTGCTGGTCGAGGTCGAGGAGACGGTCGCCGCCGGTGCCGCTCCCGCCCAGGCCCGCAAGTGGTGGACCGGCGAGATCGCCCGCCTCGCGAACGTCGCCGGTGTCGACGCGGCCTCGCTCGTGTCGCCGCTGCACGTGTCGCTGCTCATCGCGATGATCGAGAACGGCGAGCTCACCGACCGTCTCGCCCGCCAGGTGCTCGAGGGCGTCGTCGCCGGCGAGGGTTCGCCCGCCGACGTGACGAAGGCCCGAGGACTCGTGGTCGTCTCCGACGACGGCCCGCTCATCGCGGCCATCGACGAGGCGCTCGCGGCCCAGCCCGACGTGCTCGAGAAAATCCGCGACGGCAAGGTGCAGGCCGCCGGTGCCGTCATCGGCGCGGTCATGAAGGCCATGCGCGGCACGGCCGACGCGGCTCGCGTGCGCGAGCTCGTGCTGGAGCGCGCGCAGCAGCAGTAGCCGGCGGTACAGGCATGGTGATCGCGGCGGGCCCGGTGCCCGCCGCGGTCACGCGCCCTGCAGGGCGAAGACGACGGCCTCGTCGATCGACAGCTCGCGCCCTTCGGTGCGGGCGCGTTCCAGCTCGTCCGCGCCGTCGCCCGCGAGGATCGGCGCGAGGTAGTGCGTGTGGAACGAGAAACTCGCCGCGCCCCCGAGCCCCGTCTGCCGGCGCAACGCCTCGGAGGCGCGCAACAGGCGCCCCGCGCGTTCGGCCCTGCCCTGCGCCGCGGCGATCGCGGTGAGCCCCTCCAACCCGTAGGCGACACCCTCGGCGTGACCGAGGCGGGCCGCCGTCGCCAGGCTCTCCTCGAACGACGCCTGCGCATCCGCGGTGTGTCCGAGCACGAGCTGGGCCCATCCGAGATGCTGCAGCGCCGTAGCGATCCCCATGTCTTCGCCGTTCGTGCGGGCCAGGGTCAGGCTGGTCTCGAAGCGCTCGACCGCCGTGTGCACCGACTTCTGCACGAGCGCGAGCCGGCCGGAGGTCACGAGGGCCATGGCCTCGCCCCAGCCGTCGTGCGCCTCACGCAACAACCGGATGCTGCGATCGAGCGATTGCTCGGCGCGCGCGGGGTCGGGCGGGCGAACCGCGATCGCGGCGAGAGCGAGCGAGAGGTAGGCGAGTCCCTCGCCCGAGCGGTCGCCGACCCGGCCGAACAACCGGGCGCTCTCGGTGAGGCCGGGCACGACCCGCTCGTTCGGGTCTTGCCAGAGCGTGATCGAGTGGCTGAAATACAACGCCCGGGCGCGCGTGCGGTCGTCGAGCCGGTGGGTCGAGGCGAGCAGTCGGTCCATCCACGAGCGCACCTCGCCGAGCAGGCCCCCGAGCCACCAGAAGATCAGCAGCGACCAGGCGAAAGCGGCGATCGTGGCGTCGTCGTCGGTGTCGAGCAGGAATCGGGCGACGGAACGCAGGTCGTCGCGGTCGTCGTTGAGCTGCGCGATCGCCGCCCGCTGGCCGCCGTCTTTGAGACCCTTCTCCAGCGATGCTGCCATCATGACGAAGTAGGCGGCGTGACGGGAACGCGTCGCGGCGAGCTCCCCCTGTGCCTCGAGTCGTTCGAGCGCGTACTCCCGCACCGTGGCGAGCAACGAGTAGTACGGGCGTCCGTCGCGGTCTTCCTCGTGCACGAGGCTGTTGTCGACCAGCGTGCCGAGACCGGCGAGCGGGTCGGAGGCCGGGCTCGACGGGGCGCGCGTCACGAACTCCACGGCGTCGAGAGAGAACGCCCCCGCGAACACGCCGAGCTGGGAGAGCAGCCGTTTCTCCGGTTCGTCGAGCAACTGGGTGCTCCAGTCGATCGTGCTGCGCAGGGTGCGCTGCCGCGCCGGCAGGTCGCGCGCGCCGCCGGCGAGCAGGGACAGCCGGCGGTCGAGCCGGGCGAGCATCGCCGCCGGGGTGAGCATCCGGCTCCGGGCCGCGGCGAGCTCGAGCGCGAGCGGCACCCCGTCGAGTGCCACGCAGATCGCCGCGATCGCGTCGATGTTCTCGGGGGTGACCTCGAAGTCGGCCTTCACCGCCCGCGACCGTTCGACGAACAGCGCGACCGATGCCGTGTCGGCCGCCTTCAGGTCGTGCACCCCGGTCAGCCGGGGCAGGCCGAGGGGAGCGAGTTCGACGGCGTGTTCGCCGGTGACCCGCAGCAGGGTGCGGCTCGTCACGAGCAGGCGCACTCCCGGGGCGGCCGAGAGCAACGCGGTCAGCCCGGGTGCGGCCGGCAGAACCTGCTCGAAGTTGTCGAGCACCACGAGAATGCGCCGCTGCCGTAGCGCGGCGACCAGCTTCTCGGCGATCGGGCGGTCGCCGGTGTCGAGCACACCCACCGCCTCCGCGATCACGTTCGGTACGAGATCGGGGTCGTTCACCGGCGTGAGATCGACGAACGCCGTCTCGTCGCCACGCGCGCGAGCGCGGGTGGCCAGATCGATGGCGAGACGGGTCTTGCCGATGCCGCCCGGTCCGAGGAGAGTGACCAGCCGCACGGTATCGCGCTGCAGCATCCGCTCGACGGAGGCCAACTCGGCGTCGCGCCCGATCAGTTCGGTGAGCGGAGCCGGTGTCGCGGCACCGTCGCGCACGATGTCGACGGGTGCCGTCTGGCCCGTCGGTTCGGGCCGGCTGCGGTCGAAACGCTCCGCGAGCAGGGTGGCGAGGTCGGCCTCCAGCAGCCGACGCAGTTCCTGCGGGGTGGAGTAGTACTTGAACGACGCCCCGTCGTCGTCGCGCACCCGGTCGAGCAACCCGGCCAGACGCGGGTCGCGGTCGTCGGCGGGCTCGCGGATGTAGATGAGTTTGGGCAGGCCGGGGGAGAGGTTGTACTCGTCTTCGAGCCCCGAGACCACCTCGCCGGGGGCGACCCAGCCGTAGCGGTCGCCGTACAGGCCGACGAAGACGTCGCTCTGCCCGAGGTAGGCGCGGTACAGGTCGCGCGGGGGATGCGGGCGGGCGCCGAGCTCGAACATCACGGGCGCCAGGTGCAGCCGTTCGATGGCGGCGCGCGCGGCCTTGCGTTCGGCGGCGAGTTCTTTGATCGTGGAGCTCACGAAGACACGGAGTCGTTGGTCGGGTGTTCGGATGCCACCCGGGATGGGTTTCATGACCCCGATTGTGGCGCTACCGTCGCACCGGGTCTACCCCTCAGCCCGCGGCCGCGCCGTTCGGACGCTGCGCCATGATGGCGAGGATGCGCCTCGCGCTCACGGCCACCGATGCCGCGGTGCTCAGTGCCGACGGCGAGCTGTCGTGCTGTTCGTCGAGGCGGGCGAGCGCCTCCTCCAACGCCGTGTCGGCGGCGGCCACGGCCGCGTCGACGTCGTCGCCGGCGTTGCGCGACTCGAGCACCGCGCCCATCGCCCGCATCGCGTCGCTCAGCGGGCCGCGCAGGTCGGCGGGCAGCTCGGCCGAGAACGACCGCTCCCAGATCGCCCCCGCGATCACGTCGGTCATGTCGCGCACGTGGAAGGTGATCGATTCGAGGTCGTAGAGGTCGGCGTAGTCGCTGCCGAGGTCGCGCTGGTGCAGGCGGGCGCGCGGGTTGCCCTTGCCGGTCTCCTCGGCGTCGCGCAGGGCGTCGCGCACGGCGTCGGCGGTCTCGCGCAGGGTGTCGCTGCGCTGCGCCCAGTCTTCGTTCTTCGGCGGCCAGGTGTCGACGAGCGCCTCGGCCATCTCGTCGAGGTGGGTGGCGAGCAGGGTGCGGAAGTCGCGGATTCCCGAGACCGCGGCATTGACCCGCAGCGGCGGGAAGATCGTGAAGTTCACGACGAGCCCGACCGCGATGCCGACACCCATCTGCACGATGTAGCCGACGGAGTACGACTCGGCGTCGCCGCCGCCCACGATGAGCACGAACAGGGCGGCGACGGGCGCGTACCCGCCGCTCTCGCGCAGCCAGCGGAGTCCGGAGACCAGCACGCCGATGCCGACGACGAGGGCGATGGTGACGACGTTCGGGCTCGCGAAGAGGATGACGGCGCCCGCCAGCACGATGCCGACGGCGAGGCCGACGAGGGTCTGCAGTCCGACGCGCACCGACCCCATGAGGGTGGGCGTCATGCTGATCAGCGCCCCGAGCGGCGCGTAGTAGGGGTAGTCGTCGGCGACGCCGGGCACGAACGGGGCGACGAGCCAGGCGATGCCGACCGCGAGCGCGGTCTTGCCGGCGAGCAGCAGCCGCGAGTCGGTGACCCACGCCTTCACCGGGAGTTTGGAGCGGATCGCGGGGATGCGATCGCGCAGTGCAGAGCCAGAAGTACGCATCCGGGCAATGCTACGGGGGCCTGCTGAGACCGGCATCCAAGAGGTAACCTCGGCCCGTGACATCCATCATCGCCACCCAGGCCGACATCACCCGCTACCCGAGCGACGTCATCGTCAACGCCGCCAACACGAGCCTGCTCGGCGGCGGGGGAGTCGACGGGGCCATCCACCGCGCGGCCGGCCCTCGGCTGCTCGAGGCGACGCGCCTGCTGGGCGGGGCGCGCACCGGAGAGGCGAAGATGACGGATGCGTTCGGTATCGCGAGCGCGCAAAAGATCGTGCACACGGTCGGTCCGGTGTACACGTCGCAATCACCGGGCGAGAGCGCGAAGCTGCTGGCCGACTGCTACCGCAACAGCCTCGCGCTCGCGACGGATTACCGTTCGATAGCGTTCCCCGCGATCTCGACGGGGGTCTACGGCTACCCCCGCGCCGAGGCCGCCGCGGTGGCGGTCGGCACGATCCGGCAGTGGTTGGACGAGCATCCGCACACCGGCCTGGAGACGGTCACGCTCGTCGCCCACACGGCCGACGACCTGCGGGTGCTCGAGGCCGCGCTCTCTCGCCCGATATCAGCACAGGGCTGATATCGGCCCGCTATCAGTGTCTGGCTTATAGATCAGGCGACGGGCGCGCCGAGGGCCACGAGCAGCGCGATCAACAGCACGAGCGACCAGCTGGCGAAACTGCCGACCAGGAAGTACTCGGCCTTCGACCCGCCCGCCGCGTCTTTCGAGATCTCGGGGAAGCGCACGATGCCCTTCGCCGCGACGAGCGCCGCGATCGCGGTGAACTGCCCGCCGAGAACGAGCGCGAGCAGGAACAGCCGCTCGAGCGGTCCGATGAAGCGCCCGCCCTTGAGCTCGACGACCGGGGGAGCGACCGGCTCGGGCGCCGGCCGCGCCTGCCACCAACGCCGCGCCGCGACCGCTGCCGGTGCGGCCGGCGCGACCGGAGCGGCCGAGCGTTCGCCGCGCAGGGCGAGCCGCACGATGACGTTCGACGTCTCGACGAGGAAGAGCACACCGCCGACCGCGAGCGCGAAGGTCGTGACGTCGACGTGCGTCAGCGCGCCGTAGGGGAGGGCGTCGTACCAGGCGACGAGCGGACCCGACGGTGCGGGCAGCCGCGGACCGAAGACGAACGCCGCGAGAACGAGCCCGGCGAGCAGTGCGATCGCCCAGTAGCCCGAACCGCGGGCGGCGCGGCCGGGATCGCCCTCCCGGGTGGCGAGGAGCCAGCCGATGATCGCGGCGGCCGCGATCGGCGACCACCACCAGGCGAGCCCGAGGCCGAGCGACACGAGCACGAACGCGACGATGGCGAGCGCCGCGCCGACGGCGGTGGAGGTCGCCGGCGGTGCGGCGGCGGGCGGGCGTGAGCCGGCGCGGGCGCGGGAGGCGCCGCGCACGCGGGCGAGGTCGGCGATGCCGAGCGCGCCGAGCAACAGTGCGATCAGGATCATCCGGCCACCCCCGTCGTCTCGGACAGCAGGGCGTCGCCGGCGATCACGGCGTTCGCTCCGCTGCGGGCGAGGTTCTGCGAGACCGCCGACTGGGTGATGCCCTCCTGCTGGGCGAGGGCGCCCTGGGTCTCGCCGAGCAACTGCCCGAGCAGCAGCCGCCTGGCGCGAGGATTCATCGCGCTCACGATGTGGTCGCGGCCGAGCAGGTAGGCGTTCACCAGAGCCTCGGTCGCATCGGGCTCGGCCGAGCGGTACCAGGTGCGCACGAAACCGAGCTTCGAGTACTGGTGTTTGCGTGCTTCATCGATCGCCTTTCTCGCCACCCACCATGCGCTGCCATCCTGCAGCACACCGGCGACACCGGTGCCGATCGCGGCGACCTGCCCGCGGCCGAGTCCGAAGCGGCAGTCCACGCCCTCGGGCAGTGACAGCCGGGCGAGCAGGGCAGCGCGCAGGGCGGTGTCGAGGTCGCCGTACGCGGCCTGGAACTCGTCGCCGACGGTCGCCTGCAGCGGCTGGTCGGCCGTGACGAGCGTGTTGACCCGGGCGAAGGCTGTCTCGATCTGCGTCTGCAGCTCGCGGCGGTCGGCGTGCGAACGCGACTGCGAGATGTCGACGAGCATCGCGACCGCGGGAGTGGGGGCGTCCATGAGATTAGGTTATACCTAATTATCGGCGGATATAAGTGTTTTGCTTATCGTCGCGGGCGGCGGGCCGGTTCATAACTCAGGCAAATTCGCGGATGTCGCGGCCGGCGCGACCCCGCACGCGCGTGTCTCCGCGGCAGGCGTCATCCGCCGATGCGATTCTGCCTGAGTTGCGAACGTGCGGCGCCGGGATCGCACTGGACGCCGCGCCGGGATGCGGCGCCGATCGCACTGGGCGCCGCGCCGGGATGCGGCGCCGGGATCGCACTGAGCGCCGCGCCGGATCGCGCCCGGCCGGGCGACGCGCCCGGCAGCCCGCCGACCGGCCGGTACGCTCGACCGATGATCACGCACAGCACGGCCTCCCTCTCGATCATCAGCGAGACGCATGCGGCGGCCGACGTCGCTGCCGTGCTCGGCCTCGAGCCGACCCGCACGGCCGAGATCGGCGACCGCAAGTCGCTCAGCGGCCTGCCGCGCAAGTACTCGCTCTGGGTGCTCGACGCCCCCGAGCCCGCGGGCCGCGGCGACCTCGACCCGCTCGAGTCGCTCGTCGCGCTGCTGCGCGGCAAGGAGTCGGCGCTCGAGACACTGCGGGAGAACTACACGACCGAGATCGTCTACGGCGGATTCTCCGACAGCGGTCGGGGCAGCTTCGTCTACTCCGCCGCCCTGCTCGCCGGCCTGGGCGCGCTGGGCTGCGACCTGCTCGGAACGGCCTACCTCGAGGAGCCGGAGTACGACACCCCGACCGTGCGCGAAGAGGTCGTGCTGCCGGTGATCGCGGGCCGGGAGAGCGAGTTCGAGACCGCGTTCGCGACCGCGCAGCAGCTCGTCGCGGCGTCGCCCGGATTCCGCGAGCTGACGCTGTCGCGCGGCGTCGAGACCCCGAACCACTACCTGCTGCTCATCGACTGGGACTCGGTCGAGGCGCACGAGGTCGGATTCCGCACTTCGCCCGCCTACGACGAGTGGCGCGGGCTGCTGCACCACTTCTACGACCCGATGCCCGAGGTGGCGCACTTCACCGAGCTGGCGCGACTGCGCGGTTAGCCGGCCCCGGTCGCCGAGCCGGTCGAAGCGCCGCCCGCCTCGACCCGCAGCACCGGCTCCACTTCATCCAGCTCCTCGCCCAACCCGATGTCGATCAGCCGCACGTCGCCCGCGTACCCGCGCGCCGGATCGAGCAGCAGCCCGGCCTTGTACCCGCCGAACGTCACGGTGAGCGTGGCACGCAGCACGCGCGGGTCGGGCACACTGCCGTCGTCGGGGCCGATGCCGCTCGGGATGTCCACGGCGACGACCGGAGCCGTCGCACCGGCCGCGAGAACCGCCGCGACGAGTTCGCGCCCGCGGCCGCGCAGGGCGGGGTTCGCGCCGGTCCCGGTACCGAGGATGCCGTCGACGACGAGATCGACGGATGCCGCGAGCCCCGCGACCTCCGCCGGTGTCGGGCCGCCCGCGCCCGGGTCGTGCGCACCCGCCGCGAGCGCCGACTCGAGAGCCGCCGCGTGCACCCGGTCGCCGGTGCGGACGATCGTGACATCCGCCCCGCCCTCGGCGAGGATCGCCCCCGCGTAGAGGGCGTCGGCGCCGTTGTTGCCGGATCCGACGAGCAGTAGTACCCGCGCGTCGTCGCGGCCGAGCAGCGCGCGCACCTCGCGGGCGAGCGCGGCGGAGGCACGCTGCATCAGCGGCACGCCGGCTGCGAGCAGCGGCGCTTCGGCGGCGCGGATCTGGGCGGCGGTGTATCCGAGAAGCATGACTCCATTGTGGTCCCGCCGGTTGGGTGGTGCCGTCTGCCGCCCGTATCGAAACCCGAAACGCGCCGGTTTCGATACGGCCGTGGACGGCCTACTCAACCAGCAGCGCTGTTGCGGCCGTGGACGGCTTACTCAACCCGCAGCGCGTACCGTTGGAGCCATGCGCCCGACCCGAACGACCGTCCTCTCCTTCGTCATCGACGCGCTGCTCGTGCTCGTCTTCGTGCTCATCGGGCGCGCGACCCACGACGACGACCCGCTGCTCGGCGCGCTCGTCACCTACTGGCCGTTCTTCGTCGCGCTCGTGATCGGCTGGGTCGTGGCCCGGGCCTGGAAGAATCCGTTCGCCGTGCTGCGCAGCGGCCTGCCGATCTGGGTGGCGACCGTCGCGATCGGCATGCTGCTGCGGGTGCTGAGCGGCCAGGGCGTGCAGGTGAGCTTCGTGATCGTGACATCCGTCGTGCTCGGAGTCTTCCTCCTCGGCTGGCGCGGCATCGCCGCCGCGGTCGGCGCGCGCCGCCGTGCCCTCGCGAGCTGATCCGCACGGCTGGCTAGTCTGACGCCATGCGGACGATACGGGCGGCGGTCACGGCCGCGGTCGTGCTCGCCCTCGCGGGCTGCGCGGTCCCCGACGACCAACGCGCACCGGATCCCAGCGCCATGGCGCGGGCGACCGTCGAAGAGGCGCTGCATCCGATCGCCTACGACCGTTACGACGACATCTTCTTCGCGGCGCGGGCGGCCGTTACGGCCATCGAGACGAGTTCGCTGCGCCTCATCGCGATCGACGAACGCGAGCTTGGCGAGCTCGGCGACACCTTCGGCTCGCTCTCGTTCTGGCTGCCCGGATCGGTCGTGACCGACGCGGCCGGCCTCACCCGCGAGATCGGACCGTTCTGTTTCCGCGTCGCCTTCTCGTACTACGGCGCCGCGGAGCTCGACGGCGTCGTCGTCACCGACCAGTTCGACTGCCCGGCCGACGCGGCAGAGGTGACCCCGCCGCCCGACGAGACGGTCTACCCGGTCATCGCCGAGAACGCGCGCGAAGCGGTGCGCACGGTGCTCGAACAGGTCGCGGCGAGCGACGAATCGCCATCTGCGGAAGACATCGCCGACCGCATCAGGGTGCTGCTGGTCGCGCCGGAGTCGGAGTTGCAGAGCCTGGCGGAGCCGGATGTCGCGGAGCACGACGGCGACATCGGCGTCGCGATCGCGGCGGGCGGCGACTGCGTGCTGGTCGCCCTCGTCGACGGCACGGTCGCCGACGTCTACCCGCCGGCCGTGCTGCTGCAGCCCGGCGAACTGGGCTGCGCGGGCTCGACCGCGATCGCCGACCCCGACTCGCTGCGGTCGCCGCACTAGAAGCCGCGGTGCCGGCCTCGCCCCAGCATCGCGCCAGCGCGCGGCGGTAGTCTGCCCTGATGTCGATCGCAACCGTCGGGCTCGTTCCGCATCCCACCAAACCCGTGCACGACTCGCTCGATCTGATCCGGGCCTGGAGCGCGAAGCACGGCGTCACCCTGGTCGCGCTCGAGAGCGACGCGCGCCGCGTCGGCGACGGAGTCGAGTTGGTCGACGAGAAGGCTTTCGTCGCGAGCGTCGACGCGCTCGTCGCCCTCGGCGGCGACGGCACCATGCTCGGCGCTATGCGCCAGATGGCGACCCGGCCGGTGCCCGTGCTCGGCGTCAACTACGGCAACCTCGGCTTCCTCGTCGAGATCGAGCCGAACGAGCTCGAGACCGCGCTCGACCGCGTCGCGAACAAGGACTTCCAGCTCGAGTCGCACCACGCCCTCGAGGTGACGCTGACGACCGCCGGGGTGGAGAACACCTACCTCGCGTTCAACGACGTCGCGATCGCGCGGCGCCCGGGCGGCGGAGTCGTGGCCGCCGACCTGCGGGTGGATGCGACTCCGTACGGCTACTACAAGGCCGACGCGCTCGTCATCGCCACCTCCGCCGGATCGACGGCGTACAACTACGCCGCGGGCGGCCCCGTGCTGTCGCCGGCGGTCGCCGCGTCGGTGGTGACGCCGGTCGCGCCGATGTCGGGCATCACGCGCTCGGTCGTGCTCAGCCATCGCGAGCGTATGCAGCTCACGATCGGCGAGGGAACGACCGGGGCGGCGGTCGAGATCGACGGCCGCGCGATGGCCGAGGTGAGCGAGGGCGTCGAACTGCGGCTGCAGCTGCGGCGCAACGCGGGCATGGTGATCCGGCTGGACGCCGGCCGCCACGCCAACAAGGGCCGCATCAAGCTCAGCCTGCTCGACCTGCCGCTGCGCCGCGACCAGCTGCTCGAACTCGTGCCGGTCGAGCTGCGCGAGCGGGTGGCCGGGCCGGGCGACGGCGCGTAGCCGGGCGGCGGTCGGAAATCCGGGATCCGCGAATCAGGCCGTGCGCTCCATCGTGAGCGCGCCGAGTTCGACCAGCAGCGACTCGTAGCCGTCGATCATGGCGTCGAAGTCGAACCGGCGTGAGGCGGCGAGGGCGTGCGACCGGTCGATGCGCCGGGCCCGGGTGATCGCCGAGGCGAGAGCCGCGGCATCCGTCGATCTCGAAATCGATCCGGCCTCGGTTCCGAGCAGTTCGCGGATCGCCCCGTTGGGCAGCGCGGCGACCGGGGTGCCGCTGGCAAGGGCTTCGACGACGGTGAGGCCGAACGGTTCCTCCCAGAGCGGCGACGACACGAACACCTCGCCCGAGGCGAAGAAGTCGGCGAGTTCGTGGTGCTGCAGGTGGCCGCGGTACCGCACGCCGTCGCCGAGGCGGGGCACGATCTCGTCGTCGAAGTAGTCGCGACGCGAGATCGGGCCGGCGAACTCGAACCGCACTCCCGCGCTGCGGGCCGCGTCGATCGCGAGATGCAGGCCCTTCTCGCGCGTGATGCGCGCCGCCCAGACGGCGAGCCCCGGCGTCGGCGTGACCGACGACCGCCAGCGCTCGAGCTTGATGCCGTTCGGTACGACGTCGACCTCGGGCAGCATGCCACGCCAGCCGCGCGCGTTCGACTCCGACACCGTGACGTAGCGGTGCAGCGGGCTCGGCGACCAGCCCGGCCGGCTCACGATCGCGGTCACGTCGTCGAGATTGGCGGGCGTGTGCAGGATCGTCAGCATCGGCAGTTCGCGCATCGAGCTGTACGGCAGCGAGCTGAGCGAGTTGTTCACCACGACGTCGAACGCACCCTCGTGGATCGCCTCGATGCTGTGGTGCACCGCCTCGGCGAGAAAGCCCTGCTGCTGGCGGCGAACGAGCGGGCTCGCCAGGTTGGTGAACTCGAAGTCCGCGGGCACCAGCGGGTAGACGAGCGCGTCGCTCACCGACCCCTCCTTCGCGAACAGGGTCACGTCGTGGCCGCGCGCCACGAGTTCGTCGGCGAGCATCGCGGTGTGCGCCTCGGTTCCGCCCTCGTAGGGTTCGGCGATGGGGTGGTGCATGTGGCTGAGCAACGCGATTCTCACGGGGCGACTCCGATTCGGGTGTAGGTGCCGGCGGCGTCGCGCCGCACGAGACCGAGGTGTTCGAACTTGTCGAGCCAGCCGCGCATCGGCCAGAAACCCCAACGGCTCGCGAACAGGGCGCCGTTGACGAGGATGTCGTCGACGTGCTGCACGGGCGGATCCTTGGTCTCGTGGAACTGGTGGTGGGCGACCGCGCCGCCGACCCAGACCAGGTCGATGCCCTTGTCCCGCGCGGTCAGCCCGAAGTCGGTGTCTTCGCCGCCGTAGCCGCGGTAGCCCTCGTGGAATCCGCCGAGCTCGTGCCACGCGGCGCGGTCGACCGCGAACGACAGCGACCAGAACAGGTCGTGGTGGCCGTGCTCGGTGCTTCCGGGCGCAGGGTCCGGCCGGAACGCGTGCACGTGCGCGAGCTGTTCGAACGTGTCGGGCCGGGTGTAGTTGGTGCCGTCGGGCAGGTAGCCGACGGTTCCGGTGAGAAGGGAGCCCGGATGCTGCGCCGCCGCCTCGGCGAACCGCCCGAGCAGCGCGGGCTGCGGGATGCAGTCCACGTCGAGGAACACCACGACGTCGGCGCCGCGCTCGAACGCGGTGCGCGCGCCGAGGTTGCGGGCGGCCGCGAGGGGGAGCTGGCCGGTCGAATCGAGGGCGACGACGAACGGCAGCGGCCCGGACCGGGGAGCCCAGTCGTGCAGCGCCGGGTCGTCCATCGCGATGACGACGTAGTCGTCGGGCCGCCGGGTCGACTGGGCGAGGCCGGCGTGCTGGCGGTGCAGGTGTTCGTGGCGGCCGGAGACGATGGTGACGACGGCGACCCTCATGCGGCGTCGGTCCGGGTGGAGACGGTTTCCGGTCGGGGCGCCGTGTCGGCTCGCGGGCCCGTGCGTTCGCGGGTTCGGCCGTCGTGCGTCGCCGGCACGATCGACGCGACCCGGCCGATGATCGCCGCCGCGCGGGCCGCGGCCTCGCCGTCGCACCATGACGACCAGAGTGCGCCGTCGAGCGCGGCGGTGTCGCCGACGACGGAGGCCCAGTCGACGGTGGCGACGTCGGTGTCGACGACGGCGACGGGCATCCGGCTCGAGGCGAGCGCGCGGCCCATCGTGTGCTGTTCGTCGTGCGGACGGTCCTCGGGCACGATCACGGCCGGGATGCGCGAGGCGGCGATCTCGGCAAGTGCGTTCTCGCCGCAGTGCGCGAACACGAGCGCCGAGGTGCGCAGGGTGTGCGCGACCGTCTCGCTGTCGTTTCCGGACAGGGTGACCCAGCGCGCGTCGGGCATCGCAGCACGCGCCGCGGCGACCGCGGCGTCGAGCGCGCTCGCGCCGCGGGTGCCGAGGCCGCCCAGCACGGCGATCTGCCGGGGATCGCGGGGGAGCGGCGCGACGGTCGCGATGCGGCTGATCGCGCCGACGGCTTCGACACGCGCGACCGCGTCGTCGGGCGCGGTCAGCGCCGCGATACCCGGCGGCCACACCGCGATGATCGCGCTCGACGCGCGGTAGCCGAGCGCGTGGGGCGCATCCGTCCGATCACCGGGCTGAGCGACCGAGACAACGGGCACTCCGTGCAGGCGCACGAGCAGCGCGACCTCGACCGAGACGTCGACCACGACGACCGACGGGCGCGCCTCGGCGAGCCACGCGGCGATCGCGCCCATACGCGCGCCGAGTCCGGCCGAACCGAGCGGCGCCCAGTGCACCGCGCCGTTCGCGGTCGCGTCTGCCCAGTCCGCGCGGTCGTGGTCGGAGTGGTCGAGGGGCAGGTCGACCCAGCCGCCGGTCCACGAGACGGGGCGGGCAGACGACGAGAGGATCGTGACGTCGTCGTGCAGCTCGCGGGCGATCGACATCGCGCGGTGCAAATGTCCGGCGCCCCGGTGGTGCGCGTAGTACCCGATCACTGGATGTCACGCGCGAAAGTCATTCGTTCACGGTATGTCGAGCCGTGGATCGGGGCGCAGGCCTTGCTTTTCGACGCGCGATCCGCGATAGCGGCCGGTCGGGGCGGATGCCACGGTCCGCACGCGGCGCGGAGGGCGCGGCTATGCCGCCAGAAGGGCGGTCGCAGGGGTCGCGAGCGCCACGAAGCCGACCACGTTCGCGACGACGGTCACCCAGAACACCGCGCGGAACGAGCGCTTCGCCGTCTTGTGCCGCAGCGACTGCTGGGCGATGACCGCGCCCGGCCAGCCGCAGGCGAGGGCGAGCAGGTGCAGGGTGTTCTCCGACACGCGGTGGCGAGCGCTGCCGGCGGCACGCTTGTCGACGGCGTAGACGACGAAGGTCACGACGCTCGCGACGGCGTAGACGGCGGGAACCCAGAGCGGGAGAGACCAGACGGCCAGGGCGACGACGACGAGTACCGCGAAGGCGGCGAGCACGATGTAGCCGGGGAGGGCGGGCGCGGCGACGCGTCGAGTGCGCGCGGATCCCATCTGACGAGGATACCGAGCGCCGACCGCTACGCGGGCCAGACCCCGATGATCAGCGCCATGATCACGAGCGTGACGAGCTCGTGGGCGAGGTTGAGCACGGTGAGTCCGCTCGGCCGGCCCTCGAACGCGTCGTGGGTGACGAAGCGCGCCGCGGTGAACCCGGCCCAGAGGATGATCGTGGTGACGAGCGCGTTCACCAGGAAGCTGCCGCCGTAGAAGTCCCAGGAGATGTAGGCGGCGCCGGCGAGAACCCACGCGGTGACGAAACTCACGAGCAGCGTGATCACGATCGGCCAGAGCGCGTCGCGCGCGTTGCCCGATGGCGTGACCTTCGCGAGGCGCATCCAGTATTCGCCGAATACCTTCGGCGTGTACCAGACGGAGCCGACGACCATGCTCGACAGCGTGGCGACGAGAACCGCCCAGTAGTTGATCTCGGGAGCCATGATTGCCCTTTCCCTCGGTGGTGAGGGAATTCTATGGCTAACCTCGAAGAATCATGAGTACCGCCCGCCCCACCGATCGCCTCCTCGCCCCGCAGTACCTCTGGACCACCATCGGAGCGATCACGCTGATCTTCCTCGGGGCGTTCGAGTCGCTCGCGGTGACCACGATCATGCCGACCGTGAGCCGCGATCTCGACGGCGAGGCGTTGTACTCGCTCGCGTTCTCGGCCACCCTCGCCGCGAGCGTCATCGGCATGGTGGTCGCGGGCGGCTGGTCGGATCGGCGTGGGCCGTCGGGTCCGCTCATCGCCTCGATGGCGGTCTTCGTTGTAGGTCTCGTGCTGTCGGGCACGGCCGAGAACATGTACGTCTTCATCGTCGGGCGTTTTTTGCAGGGGCTCGGCTCGGGCGCGACGATCGTGGCGCTCTACGTCGTCGTCGCGCGCATCTACCCGCCCGTGCTGCACCCGCGCATGTTCGGGGCGTTCGCGACCGCGTGGGTGTTGCCGTCGCTCGTCGGGCCTCCCGTCGCCGGCTTCGTGGCGACGGCGGTGAGCTGGCACTGGGTCTTTCTCGGTGTCGGTGTGATCGCGGTCGTGGCCGCGGTGGCGATCGTGCCCTCGCTGCTGCACCTGCGCTCGGTGCCGGTCGTCGTCGGATCGGGTGCGTCACGCTGGGCCGTGATCTGGGCGATCGTGGTCGCCGCGGCGGTGCTCGCGATCGGGCTCGGCGGCGAGAACGGCGGAGCGTGGTCGTGGCCGATCGTGGCGGTCGCGTTCGTCGTGGTCGTCGTCGCCGTGCGTCCGCTGCTGCCGCGCGGAACCCTGCTCGTGCGCCGCGGCCTGCCCGCGACGGTGCTGCTGCGCGGCGCGGTCGCGGCGCCGTTCTTCGCGACGGAGGTCTATCTGCCGTACCTGCTGCAGGAGCAGTACGGCCTCCCAGCCTGGCTGGCCGGGCTGATCCTCACGGTGGGCGCGGTGTCGTGGGCGACCGGTTCGACGCTGCAGGGGCGGTTCGGCGAGCGGATCTCGCACGCGGGCGTGGTGCGGCTGGGCGCGACGATCGTGTTCGTCGGCATCGCCGTGCAGCTGCTGACGGCCGCGTTGGTGCTGTCGCCGGTGGTCGCGGCGGCGGGCTGGCTGGTGGCCGGCGGCGGTATGGGACTGATGTTCCCGCGCCTGTCGACCCTGGTGCTGTCGTTGTCGGATGACACGAACCAGGGCTTCAACAGCGCGGCCATGACGATCGCCGACTCGTCTGCGTCGGCGACGGCCATCGCGTTCGGCGGTCTCGTGTTCACGGCCTTCGGGGCCGCCACGGGCGGCGGGTTCGTTGCCGCGCTCGCGCTGACGACGGTGCTCGCTCTGCTCGCGGTGCCGGTCGCCGCGCGGGTGCGCACCGATGCGGTCGCGACGGCGGGTTAGAGCAGCGTCGCCTCGAGCGCGGCGAGAGCGGGCACCTGGCCCCGCACGAGCCGCGTGCGGGCGAGGTCGACGGCGCACCATTCCGCGCGGTCGAGTTCGCCGAAGGTCATCTCGCGACCCGTGCCCCGCGGCCACTCGATCGTGACGGGCGTGCTGGCGAACGCGTGGGTGGCGAAATCGACGTCGCCCTCGGCCGTGAACACGACGACGGTCTTGCCCGAGACGTAGCGGAAGTCGCCGAGTCGCGCATAGTCGGCCTCGGGGGCCGGTTGGCCGACTTCCTCGTGGAATTCGCGGCGTGCCGTCGCGAACTCGTCTTCGCCGGGTTCGATGAGCCCCTTCGGGATCGACCAGGCCGCGTCATCCCGCCGTGCCCAGATCGGGCCGCCCATGTGGCCGATGAACACCTCGAGAGTTTCACGTCGCCGGTACAGCAGGATCCCCGCGCTGCGGTCGGCGGAGATGGTCATGCCTCAGCCTAAGACGACGATGGCCCCGCCAGCCGAAGCTGCGGGGCCATCGAGATAACGAACTGGCTACACCTCGCGGTGTGCGGTCGCTAGTTGGAGACGTCGCCGCGCCAGGCGCCGGTCTCGGTGTGCTGCTCTTCGATGAACTTCTTGAAGTTGTCGAGGTCGCTCTTGATGATGTGGTCGTCGACGCCGAGGGCGGCGCCGGCCTTCTCGGCGAGACCGCTGGCCTCCCAGTCGAGCTGCACGGTGACGCGTGTCTCGTCGTCTTTGAGCTTGTGGAAGGTGACGACGCCGGCGTGGTTCTCGTCGCCGCCGACGCTGTTCCAGGCGACGCGCTCGTCGGGGTGCTGCTCGGAGATCTCGGCGTCGAACTCGCGCTCGATGCCCGCGACCTTGACCTTCCAATGGGTGAGCGTGTCGCTCACCTGGGTGATCGACTCGACGAAGCTCAGGAACTTGGGGAACGTCTCGAACTGCGTCCACTGGTTGTAGGCGGTCGAAACGGGAACGTTGACATCGACGGTTTTGATGACCTGGGGCATTGCACTCTTCTTCCTGTTGATCTCTCTGCTGGATCGACCCGCGTCGGCCCGTTCTGACGGGAATGCGCGGGGTAGTCCTCGTGGGATTGATCTGTGCGGCGCGGGTTTCGCGACCGCCCTTCCGACGTTACGGAGTGCCGCAGATCTGTGCTGCCCCTCGCCAGTGCGCCGGTCGGGTGCTAGCCTCAGCGGTCGTTCCGCTGGCTCACAGGTTTCTCCGTGCGGGAGACGGGTTGACCCGGCCCCCGTCACCGCGAGTACGGTCGTGCGCATGGCGAACATAGTGGAGAAGATCGCGCAACAGGTGACATCCGTTGGCGCGAAGGCGAGTTACGGCGACCCGGTCACCGTCGGCGGGATCGAGCTGGTTCCGGTCGCGCTGGTCTGGTTCGGATTCGGCGGCGGCAGCGACGAGGCCGAGCAGGGCGGCGGGGGAGGCGGCGGCGCGAGCATCCCGATCGGCGCGTACGTGCGTGGCGCCGACGGCGCGACGTTCAAACCGAACGTGGTCGCGCTGCTCGCGGTGGCGATCCCGATCGCGTGGGCGGTGAGCTGGTCGGTCGTGGGGATCGCGATCGCGGCCGCCGGCACCAAACGGCGCAAATAGCCGGGGTTTCGATACGGCCGCGGGCGAAAGCCCTGTGGCATTAGCACACCGCGCGGCATCTGGCCATGCCCGCCCCGATTCGTGTCATCCGGCATAAACCGGCGAGCCTCGGGCGTTGACTGAGGGGTGTGGCGCGATCCGTCACTGTTCCGCAATGTAAGGAGAACGGCTCTATGACTGCAGTACCCACGATCACTCTGAATGACGGCGTAGAGATTCCCCAACTCGGCTTCGGCGTCTTCCAGGTGCCGCCCGAGGATACCAAGAAGGCCACTCTCGAGGCGCTCGAGGTCGGCTACCGACACATCGACACCGCCCAGATGTACGGCAACGAGAAGGGTGTCGGCGAGGCCGTCGCCGAATCGGGAATCGCCCGTGGCGACATCTTCGTCACGAGCAAGCTCAACAACCCGTTCCACGCGCGCGACGCCGCTCTCCAGGCGTTCGACGGCACGATGGAGGCCCTCGGGTTCGAGACGCTCGACCTGTTCCTCATCCACTGGCCGATGCCGGGCGTCGGCGACTTCGTCGAGACCTGGAAGGCCATGCTGGAGATGAAGGCGACCGGGCGCGTGCGTTCCGTGGGCGTCTCCAACTTCCAGCCGGCACACCTCCAGCGCCTCATCGACGAGACCGAGACCGTCCCGTCGGTCAACCAGATCGAGGTGCACCCGTACCTGACGAACGAGGTCGCCCGCGCCTTCAACACGAAGCACGGCATCGCGACCGAGGCCTGGTCGCCGATCGCGCAGGGCGCGGTGCTCACCGATCCGGTGATCACGCAGATCGCCGACCGTGTCGGCCGCAGCGCGGCCCAGGTGACCCTGCGCTGGCACATCCAGCGCGGCGACATCGTCTTCCCGAAGTCGGTCACCCGCAGCCGCGTCGAGGAGAACTTCGCCCTGTTCGACTTCGAGCTGACCGCCGCCGACATCGACGCGATCACCGCGCTCAACCGCGACGAGCGCACCGGCCCGAATCCCGACGAGTTCAACTGGATCCCGTAAACGGATAACCGCAAAACGAAACTGCCCGCCTCGAGAGAGGCGGGCAGTCGTCGTTTGCGGGAGTCGGTTACTCCGTGGCGTCAGACTCTTCGTCTTCTTCGGCGTTGAAGTTGCTGTCTTCGCCGAGGGTCACCGCGATTCCGTCGTCGGAATTCGGGATGGTCTGGTCGTCGCCGAGTCCGTCTGGCTTCTTCTTGTCATTCATCGTCAAGCACCTTCTTTCGTGTGCTTAAGACGGTACACGGATGATTCAGGCTGTACGACGCCGAGCGCGGCGGGTCTTCTCGCGCCTCAGATCGTAGCCCAACCCGAGGGCGGTGACGACGAGGTCGATCAGCAGAATCCACATGTCATGAGTATATGTCGGGTCGTCGGCGGGCGATAGGGGATCAGCCCACCCGCGCGCGCACCCAGGCCGCGGCGGCCGCACCCTCCGACAGCTGGAACGCCCGCAGTCCCGGCACGCCCGACTCGCGTCGCGCCGCCGTCAAGAACTCGATGGCGAGGGCGGCCAGGACCGCGGTGATGTCGCGGGGCGGCACGGAAGAGAAGAGCGGATGCTGCGCCACCACCGCCTCGCCGTCGGTGTCGGCCCCGAGCCGCCGCAGGTCGAGGAGCAACGTCAGCCCGTCGATCCACGGAGCACCGCGTGACGCCCACGGCCAGTCGACGAGGGTCGTCGCGCCGGCCGCGTCGACGAGCACGTTGTCGCAGCGCAGATCGAGGTGCACCAGGTGGTCGCCCTCCATCGCGGCGGAGGCGCCCCGGGCCAGGTCGGCGAGGTAGCCGAGGCCGGGCGGCGGCGTGGCCTCTGCCCAGCCCAGCGTCTGCGCGATCGTCGGCAGGTCGAGACCGTCGGCGCGGGGGAGGCCGCCGAGCGTGCGCAGCACGCCGTCGACGTCGGAGGCACCGGGGTGCCTGCCGTCGCGGTCGTCGAGCACGAGCGCGACCCATTCGCCGTCGTCGAACGATCCGAGCAGCGTCGGCGCCGGAACACCCGCGGGCAGCGTGCCCATCACGGCGATCTCGCGCCGGTGCAGGCCGGCCGAGCGGGCGTCGCGCGCCGCTTTGACGAACGCTCCGCGCCCCGAGGCGGTGGTGACCCGGTCGGCGCTGCCCGCCGAGAAGCCGTGGGTCTGGCTCGACGCCGCCACGACCCGCTCGCCGAGCGCGCGCTCGACCTCGGAACGCACCCGCTCGGGCAGCTCGGGCCAGCGCAGGCGTGCGCCGGTCACCGCGTCACCAGCCCGAGCGTGACGGCGAGAACGAGGCCGACGGCGGCGACGATCGAGGCCGAACGCCAGCGGATGATGCCGAGCACGGCGGCGGGCACGGTGTAGAGCAGGGGCGCCAAGAACACGAACGAGAAGTCGTTGCCGGCCGGCGCGGGCACCGCGAGTATGCCCAGGCCCTGGGTGATTCCGGCGAAGATGTGCACGGCAAGGGTGATCAGGGCGAAGACCAGGGTGAACAGGCCGCCGCGGTGCCGGTTGCGCATGCCGATCCCGACGCCGATCACCGCGACCATGTAGCCGACCACGAGCGCGAGGGCGAGCCCGAGCAGGATCGTCTGCAGCCCGGAGATCTGCGAGCGCGCCTGCTGTGTCGCGACGGCGACGATGCCCCAGCGCACGAGCACCGCGACGACGAACGACGCGGCGACGACGACGAGCGCGAACCGCCAGGTGAGTGGCGGGGCCGTCACCGTCGGCGGGAGCGCCGCGGTCTCCGTGGCCGAAACCTCGCTGTCGTACGCCATCGCACCATCCTTGCTTGTGGAATGCTCAGATTACGCTTCCGTGCGCGCTTCGCAAATTCCGACACGGCCGACATCGCGAGACCTCCCTGATCGCTCTCAGTGAACAGCCCTGCGGGAATGAAATCCCGGCCCATATGTTTACTTGAGTCGAAGGCACTCAAGTTTCACCGGGAGGTCTAATTGCCTACAACACCTGACGCGAGCAACTCGTTCGACGAGTTCCTCGCACGCTACCTGCAGGGCGAACGCGCGTCGGAATCGCCGCGCGCGATCAACATCGGCCGCCTGCTGAGCCGCAGCAGCCGTGAGCTGCTCGCCGAGGCCGGCCAGTTCGCGCTCGACCACGGACACACCGAGCTCGACGCCCTCCACCTCCTGCGCATCCTCGCCGACAGCGAGCCGGCCGCGGGCGCGATGCGCCGGGTCGGCGCGAGCCCCGACGCAGTCGTCGCCGCGGTCGAACAGCGTCTGCCCGAGGCATCCGACACCTCGACCACCGAGGCGCCCTCGCTCACGCAGTCGGGTCAGCGCGCCCTCTTCCACGCACTGCAGGTGGCCCGCGCCGCCGGCAGCACCTACATCGACCCCGAGCACCTGTTCTTCGCGCTCGTGCTCAACCAGGACTCGCCGGCCGGGCAGGTTCTCACCGCCCACGGCGTGACACCCGAGGCGCTGCAGAACACCCTGCGCGAGACGGTGACCACCGTGTCATCCGAGACCGGGTCCAAAGAGACGACCTCGGACACCCCGACCCTCGACAGCTTCGGCACCGACCTCACCGAGCGTGCCCGCAACGGCGAACTCGACCCCGTGATCGGACGCACCGACGAGATCGAGCAGACCATCGAGATCCTCTCGCGGCGCACCAAGAACAATCCCGTGCTGATCGGCGAGGCCGGCGTGGGCAAGACCGCGATCGTCGAAGGTCTCGCCCAGGCGATCGTCGACGGCGGCGTTCCCGAGCAGCTGCGCGGCAAGCGCCTCGTCAGCCTCGACCTGCCCGCGATGCTCGCCGGCACCAAGTACCGTGGCGACTTCGAAGAGCGTCTCACCACGCTCATGGACGAGATCAGCGCGCACAAGAGCGAGCTGATCGTGTTCATCGACGAGATCCACACCGTGGTCGGCGCCGGTGGTGCCGGCGACGGCGGCATGGACGCGGGCAACATCCTGAAGCCGCGCCTGGCCAAGGGCGACCTGCACCTCGTCGGCGCGACCACGCTCAAGGAATACCGCTCGATCGAGAAAGACCCGGCCCTCGAGCGCCGTTTCCAGCCTGTGCAGGTGGGCGAGCCCGGCATCGAAGACGCCGTGCTCATTTTGTCGGGACTGCGCGCAGCGTACGAAGACCACCACGCGGTGAGGTACACGGATGCGGCCATCCGCGCCTCGGTGGAGCTTTCTGCCCGGTACGTGACCGACCGGTTCCTGCCCGACAAGGCCATCGACCTCATCGACCAGGCTGGGGCACGGTTGCGCCTCAAGCTCGGCTCGAAGGTCGACGTGAGCGCGCTGCTCGAAGAGCTCGCCGTGCTCGAGGCGTCGAAGAACTCGGCCGTCGCGGCCGAGCGCTACGAGGAGGCGTCGAAGTTCCGTGACGACATCGAGGCCGTGCAGGCCACGCTCGACGGGTCGAAGTCGACGGTCGCGGTCGAGGCAGTGGTCGACGAGGCCGAGATCGCCGCGGTGATCTCGCGGGCTACCGGGATCCCGGCGGCGCGCCTCACCGAGGCCGACCGTTCGCGCCTCGCGAAGCTCGAGAGCGAGCTGCACGCCCGGGTGATCGGTCAGGACGACGCGGTATCCGTCGTCGCCAAGTCGGTGCGCCGCAACCGCACGGGTATGGGCGACAAGAACCGCCCCGTCGGCAGCTTCCTCTTCCTCGGCCCGACCGGTGTCGGCAAGACCGAGCTCGCGAAGACGCTCGCGTCGTCGTTGTTCGGCGACGAGAAGGCGATGCTGCGCTTCGACATGAGCGAGTTCGGCGAGCGGCACACGGTGTCGCGCCTGGTCGGCGCCCCTCCCGGATACGTCGGCTACGACGAGGCCGGGCAGCTGACCGAGCGCATCCGTCGCAACCCGTACTCGGTGGTTCTCTTCGACGAGATCGAGAAGGCCCACCCCGACGTCTTCAACTTGCTGTTGCAGGTTCTCGATGACGGACGACTCACCGACGGCCAAGGCCGCACCGTCGACTTCCGCAACGCGGTCATCATCATGACCTCGAACGTGGGCGCCGAAGTGCTGGCGAGCCGCAGCGGGGCCATGGGCTTCGTTGCGTCGACCGACGGAAGCGGCTACTCGTCGGAGAAGGACCTCCGCGACCGGGTCATGGGAAAGTTGCGCGAGGCGATGCGGCCCGAGTTCCTCAACCGCATCGACGAGATCGTGCTGTTCCGCAAGCTCGACAGGGCGCAGCTGCGCGAGATCGTGCGGCTGCTGCTCGGGGCGACCGAGTCGCGCCTCGCCGGGCACGACATCGCGCTGACGGTGACCGACGCCGCGGTCGACTGGATCGCGGAGCACGGCTACGAGCCCGAGTACGGTGCCCGGCCGCTGCGCCGGTTGATCCAGCGCGAGCTCGACGACCGCATCGCCGACCTGCTGGTGACCGAGACGCTGCAGGGCGGCGGCGCGCTCACGGTCGACGCGGTCGACGGCGAGCTGCGGGTGCTCCCGGTCGCTTCGCTGCTCGCGGCGTAACTGCCGGTTGAGTAGGCCGTCCACGGCCGTATCGAAACCTCGCGAGGGGTTTCGATACGGTCGCAGGCGACCTACTCAACCACCGTTCGTCGCTACCAGGGCATGACCCCCGCGCGCTCGACGAACGTGCCCGTCGGGCCGTCGCTGCCGAGCGTCGCGAGCTGCACGATCGCGTCGGTGCCCTCGGTCACCGTCTGAGTTCCGCTGTTGCCGTTCAGGTCGGTGGCCGTGTAGCCGGGGTCGGCGGCGTTGATACGCATCTCCGGGAACGCCTTCGCGTACTGCACCGTGATCATGGTCGCCGCGGCCTTCGACGAACCGTAGGCGACGGTGGCGAAGCTCGATTCGATGTGCGCGGGGTCATTGACGCGACTGAACGAGCCGAGCCCGCTCGACACGTTGACGATCACGGGCGACGGCGACTTCTGCAGCAGCGGCAGCATGGCGTGCGTCACCCGCACGATGCCGAAGACGTTGACGTCGTACACATCGCGCACGATGTCGGCGGTCACGTCGAGCGAGTGGGAGTGGGAGCCGGAGATCCCGGCGTTGTTCACGAGCACGTCGAGCTGGCCCGCCTCGTCGAGAATCGATGCCGCGGCTGCTGCCACCGACGCGTCATCCGTCACATCGATCTGCACGAATCTCGCGCCGAGCGTTTCTGCCGCGGCCGTTCCGAGTTTCGCATCGCGGGCCCCGAGGTAGACGGTGTGACCGAGGTCGATGAGGCGGCGGGCGGTTTCGAATCCGAGGCCCTTGTTGGCCCCGGTGATGAGTGTTGTTGTCATGGACTCAGCGTGCGGTCGGTCCGCGATGCGGAGAAGGCTCTCTTCTGACTATGGACTGCGGTTACCACCCTCCGCGGGCGTCGACGGGGGAGACTGAAGCAATGAACGACACCGCGCCGAACGAACTCGCCGTGATCCTCCGCGCCTGGCGCGACCGGCTCGCGCCAGAAGCGGCCGGCATGCCGCGGGGGAGCGGTCGACGCGCCCCCGGACTGCGGCGCGAAGAACTCGCCGCCCTCGCCGGCGTCTCGGTCGACTACCTCGTGCGGCTCGAGCAGGGACGCTCGACGAGCCCGTCACCGCAGGTTCTCGCCTCGATCGCGCGCGCCCTGCGCCTGACGAACGAGGAGCGCGACCATCTCTACCGTGTCGCGGGGGCGGCGGTGCCGACGAAGGCCGACGTTCCGCGTCACCTCACCCCGAGCATCCAACGCATCGTCGACCGGCTGGGCGACACCCCGGCGGCCGTGTTCTCGGCCACCTGGGATCTGATCAGCTGGAACCCGCTCTGGGCGGCCCTGCAGGGCGACCCCTCGGTCTACTCCGAACAGGCGGCGAACGTCGCCTGGCGGGTGTTCATGACGAACGGCGGCCCGGTCATCACCGAGAGCCCGGAGCAGGCCGACGCGTTCGAACACGACATCGCGGCCGACCTGCGTTCCGCTTCGGGGCGGTATCCCGAAGACGCGGCGCTCGCGTCGCTCATCGCGTCATTGCTCGAATCGAGCCCCCGCTTCGCCGAGCTCTGGGCGTGCGCCCGCGTCGCCACCCACCTCTCGTCGCGCAAGATCATCACCGTCGACGGCATCGGGCCGATCACCCTCGACTGCGACGTGCTGATGGCCCCCGGCAGCGACCTTCGCGTCGTCGTCTACACGGCGGAGCCCGGCTCGACCGACGCGGCCCGGCTCGACCTGCTGCGGGTCGCGGGGCTGCAGTCGCTCGTGCCCGATTCATTACCCGCCTGACACCGACCGGGTCGTAGGCTGACGGCATGCGTACACGAGTATTCGTCGTCTCCCTGCTCGTCGTCGTCGGCCTGACCGCGTGCACGCCGGGCGCGACTGGTCCAGCCGCGACCCCGACGCCGCAGCCGAGCACGATCACTATCCCGGCGATCACGATCCCCGCCGTCTGCGAGAACCTCGTCGACACCGCGACGTACGCGGCGACGTTCGGCACCACTCCGCTCGACGACCCGACGCTCGCCGAGACCTACCCGGTCGGGCTCCTGACGCCGACCGCAGCGCCCGACGGTGCCGCGGTCGACGAGGTGGTCGACGCCGGCACCCAACTGCGCTGCGTCTGGCGTGACCCGGGAGCCGACGTCACCTACCTGCAGGTGCAGATCAGCTCGGTCGGCGAGGGCGTCGGCGCCGAGTACCTGAAGAAGCTGCAGCTCGACGACTACGTCTGCGACGACATCCTCGGCGGCACCCGTTGCACGCTCGCCGGAACCGACCCGCAGTACCAGGTCGAGATCGGCGACACCGCATTCGTGCGCGACGACATGGTCGTGCGCATCGACCAGGCCGACTTCCCGACGGCGAACCTGCTCGACGCGGTCGTCGCCACCCTCTGGCACGACTGAGCCGGCTCCCAATTTCGGCTCAGGTTCGCCCCCTATCATCGGCTTCATGATCGACGACATCGCCGACGGCTCCCATTTGACAGGCTTTGCAGACTGGGCGGTCGGGGTGATGGAGACCCTCGGCGCCCCGGGTGCCGGCCTCGTGATCGCGATCGAGAACCTCTTCCCGCCGCTGCCCAGCGAGGTCATCCTCCCCCTCGCCGGGTTCACCGCGAGCCGCGGTAGCTTCGGCCTGATCGAGGCGATCGCTTTCACCACGCTCGGCTCGATCGTCGGCGCGTGGGCGCTCTACGCCCTCGGCGCCTGGCTCGGACGTAGCCGCGTGCGCGCGATCGTGAACAAGCTGCCGCTGATGAGCGCCGAAGACTTCGACAAGACCGAGGTCTGGTTCGGCAAGCACGGCACGAAGGCCGTGTTCTTCGGGCGCATGGTGCCGCTCTTCCGCAGTTTCATCTCGCTGCCCGCGGGCGTCGAACGCATGAACCTGCTCGTGTTCACCGGCCTAACCGCGGCCGGCAGCCTGATCTGGAACTCGATCTTCGTCGTCGCCGGCTTCTACCTCGGCGAGAACTGGCACCTCGTCGAGACGTACGCTGGCGTGTTCCAGAAGATCGTGATCGCCGTCGTAGTCGCCCTCGTCGCCTGGTTCGTGGTGGCCCGGGTGCGCGGCATCCGTTCGCGCAAGCGCGAAACCCAGCCGGTCGAATAGGGCTCAGTCGGCGGTCTTCGACGCCAGCACGCGGCGCGCGGCCGCGTCCACGAGTTCTGCGAACGCCGGGTCGCTCTGCGCCTTCGCGACGACCGCGTCGATCATCTCGGCCGCGACCGTCGGAGTGCGCGAGACGAGCACGATGTCGCACCCCGCCTCGATCGCCAGAATCGCCCGGTCGGCCGGCGACCAGGCCGCGACCTGCGTGGCTCCGGAGAGGTCGTCGGTGATGATCACGCCGTCGAACTCCAGCCCGTCGCGCAGCAGGCCGGTGACGACGGTGGGGGAGAAGACCGCGGGGGCCTTCGAGTCGATCTGCGTATAGATCGCGGATGACACCATGATCGTGTCTGCCCCTGACGCGATCTCGCTGCGGTAGATGCCGACGCTGTCGCTCTGGGCGTTCGTGGTCGTATCGGTCACGCCGGCCGTGTCGTCGGTGTTCGCGGTGACGGCCCCGAGCCCCGGAAAGTGCTTGATCACGCTCGTCACCCCGCCGGCCGTCATGCCGGCGCGGAACGCGTCGGCGTGCGAGACGATGCCCTCGGCGTCGAACGCGAACTCGCGGTCGTACCCGCCGATGGGCGGGTTGGATGCCGCGGCTTCCCTCGATGCGATCAGATCGACCACCGGCGCGAGGTTCATGTTCACCCCGGCAGAAGCCAGCTCGCGGGCCCATGTCGTCGCGCTGGTCTGCAGGCTGGCCGCATCCGTCGCCCCTTGATCCAGAGCGGACGGCATCTCGCTGAACCCGGGTCCCGAGAGCACCTGCACCTGGCCGCCCTCCTGGTCGGTGGCGACGAAGAGCGGACGGTCGGGGCTCGCGGCCGCCGTGAACTGGGCGACGATGCCGGCGGTCGCGGTGGTGCCGGCGTTCGAGCGGCCCGACAGGAAGACGCCGCCGACGAACCGGTCGCGCACGGCCTCGAGTGTCGCCGCCTCGGCCGCCGACGCCGTGGTGCCGACCATAAAGACCTGGCCGACGCGCTGTTCGACCGTCAGTCCGGCGAGCGGATCGGGCGTCGCGCTCGGCGTCGGCGTGACCGGCGGGAGGGTCGTTGCGGAGGGTTCGGGGGCGGGGGAGGCGCATCCCGCGAGCAGCAATGCCGCAGCGGAAACGGCGACCCACAAGCGCGTCTTCACGTTTCCAGACTACGCGCGCTGCCGGTCGAGTAGCTCGCTCTGGCGAGCGTATCGAAACCCGCGCCCCCGCCCCGGACTCCCTACGGGCGTAGCAGGACCTTGCCCGCGCGTCCCTCGACGAAGTTCGCCTCGCTGGCCGCGGCCACCTCGTCGAACGAGTAGGTCGCGTCGACCGGCAGGGTCAGCGCGCCCTCGCGGATGCGCAGCCCGAGCTCGCCGAGCAGTGCCGCACGCTTGTCGGCGCCCATCGAACCCATAACGCGGCTGCCCCAGAATCCCTTGACCGTGACGTTCTTGAAGATGATGCCGCCCGACGAGATCTCCATCACTGGAGAGTCCATGGCTCCGAAGACGATCAGCTCGCCGTTCTCGGCGAGCAGCGACACGAGGTCGCCCGAGGCGCTTCCGCCGACCGAGTCGAGCGCGATGGAAATGGTGCCGTCGCCGACGATCTCCTTCACCGTGTCTTGCCAGCCGTCGGCGTCGGTCGCGACGATGTTGCGGATGCCCTGCGATGCGAGCTCCTCGACGCGGGCTTCGCGGCGCACGAGGCCGACGACGTTGATGCCACGTGCGACGGCGAGCTGCGCGACCAGGCGGCCGACCGCCCCGTTGGCGGCGTTCTGCAGCAACCAGTCGCCCTCCGCGAGGTCGAGCGTGTCGAGCAGTGCGATGGCGCTGAACGGCATCGATACGAGCTGCGCGGCGACCTCGTCGGTGAGCGCGTCGTCGACGGGGATGAGTGTGGCGGCCTTCGCGACGAAGTACTCGGCCCAGACGCCGAAGGTTCCGCCGGTGGCGACGCGCTGGCCGACGGTGAGGTTCGTGACATCCGCCCCGACGGCGTCGACGACGCCGACCGCTTCGGTTCCGGCGCGGGCGGGCAGCTCGGGCTTGAAGCCGTAGGTGCCGCGGATGGTCCAGAGGTCGTGGTTGTGGATCGGGCTGAGCAGGGTGCGCACGCGCACCTCGCCGGCGGCGGGCTCGGGCGTCTCGACGTCTTCGACGGCGAGTACTTCGGCCGGGTCGCCGAACTGGTTGTGGATGATGGCGCGCATGGCGTTCTCGACTTTCTGTTGGAGCGTGAATCGGGTCGGAAACAGAACCTCGTCGTAGTGAACCGGTCGTTTCACAATATACTGCAACGACTGGTTCAATTGAGTCGACGGGGAGCCTTGACATGGGACGCACCAAGACGTTCGCCGATACCGACGCGGTGCTCGCGGCCCGCGAGGTGTTCTGGAACAACGGTTTCGAGAACACCGCCATCGCCGACCTCGAGGGGGCGACGGGGCTGAACCGCTCGAGCATCTACCACTCGTTCGGCAGCAAGCGCGGCCTGTTCGACGCCGCCATCGAGTCGTATCTCGACGACGTCGTGCGCCCGCGGCTCGCCCCGCTGGCGGCCGAGACGGTCGCCCCCGACGCGCTCGAGACCTACCTGCGCGGTCTCCGGCGCGCCATGGTCGACGAGCCGTCGTCGCTCGCCGCGAACGGCTGCCTGCTGCTGAACGCCACCGCGTCGCAGCTCGGGCACGAGGCCGGGCTTCACGACGTGGTCACCCGCTACATCGCCGAACTGCGCGCGGGTGTGACGGCCGGCGTCGCCGCTCGGCGTGCCGACCTCGACGCCCCGGCGCGCGAGACCCTCACGACCACGGTCACCGGCCTGGTCTTCTCGTCGATGGCCATCGTGCGCGTGGACCGGTTCGGGGCGGGGGCGATGCTCGACGCGGCCCTGAACGCGGTCGAGAAGCACTGAATGTAAAAGATTCTTGACACGGCCGCCGCGGCGGTCGTACTCTCCTCATGTAAAGAAACTTTGACATGAGGAGATCGACATGACGCTCGAAGAACGCCGCTCGTGGACCTACCTCGCGGTGGCCGTCGTCGCCTACGGGGTGTACGTCTGCACCGTGGTGACGAAGGCCGCATCCGCCCCTCTCGCCGACGTCGACTACGTGCCCGTCATGCTCTGGACGATCGGAATCGCGATCGTCGGCGGCATCGTCATCAACATCGGGCAGGCCGTCTTCACGCCTCGCCGCGACCAGACCGTCGACGTGCGCGACCGCGACATCGCCCGGCTCGGCGACCGGGTGGGGCAGTCGTTCCTCGTGATCGGCGCGCTGGCCGCGCTGCTGCTCGCGATCGTCGAGGCTCCCTACTTCTACATCGCGAACGCCGTCTACCTCGGCTTCGTGCTGTCGGCCGTGCTCTCGTCGGTGACCAAGGTCGTCGTCTACCGCCGGGGGTTCTGATCGTGGTGAAGGCGACGAGCGTCACGAACAACATCCGCGCGCTGCGGGCCGCGCACGGGGAGATCACGCAGGCGGGCCTTGCCGAACGCATCGGAGTGACCCGCCAGACCATCATCGCCATCGAGCAGGGGCGGTACTCGCCGTCGCTCGAGGTGGCGTTCCAGATCGCGCGGGTGTTCGGAGTGCCGCTCGACGACGTGTTCCAGTACGGAGGTTCGGAATCATGAAAGCGATAGTGCACGACAGATACGGCGACGCGTCGGTGCTGCGCCTGGCCGACGTGCCCATGCCGACGATCGGCGACGACGACGTGCTCGTCGATGTGCGCGCGACGTCGCTCAACATCGGCGACATGCACCTCATGACGGGGCTGCCGTTGATCGTGCGCCCGTTCCTCGGTTTCCGGGGGCCTCGCCAGAAGATCAGGGGCATGGATGTCGCGGGGGTCGTGCATTCCGTCGGCTCGGCTGTCACGGCTTTCGCGCCGGGCGACGAGGTGTTCGGCGTCGTCTCGGCCGGTCTCGCCGAATTCGCCCCCGCTTCGGTGAAGAAGATCGCCCCGAAGCCGCCGTCGTTGTCGTTGGAGCAGGCGTCGGCGATCCCGACCTCGGCGGCGACCGCGCTGCACGCCCTGCGCGACGCCGGCCGTCTGCAGGCTGCACAGAAGGTGCTGATCATCGGCGCGTCCGGCGGCGTCGGCATCTTCGCGACGCAGCTGGCTCGCGCGTTCGGCGCCCACGTCACCGGAGTCTGCTCGACCGCGAAGCTCGATCTGGTGCGCTCGCTCGGCGCCGACGAGGTCGTCGACTACACGACGACCGACTTCGCCCTGGCGGGGGAGCGCTACGACCTCATCGTCGACATGGCGGGCTCGCACTCTCTGCCGGCGTTGCGCCGTGCGCTGGCCACCGACGGAACGCTGGTCATCGTCGGGGGAGAGCGCGGCTCGCGTCTGTTCGGCGGCCTGACCCGCGCGATGTTCGCGCCGCTGCGGGGCATCGGCTCGAAGCAGAAGCTGCGCGGCCTGGTGTCGGCCACGTCGGCGGGCGACCTGGCGACGCTCGCCGAGTTCGTCGAGGCGGGCGAGCTCGCGCCGGTGATCGCCGAGACGGTTCAGCTCGCGTCGACGCCGGATGCGGCGGCTCGCCTGTTGTCGGGCCGCGCGGTCGGCAAAGCGGTTATCGTGCCGAACCTGCCGGTTGAGTAGGTCGCGCAGCGGCCGTATCGAAACCGATACGTTGCGGGACTAGAGGTTCGTTCCGATTGAAGCACCTTCACGGGCATTTTCACCGGGCGGGGTAAACGGGCATCACCTCGAAGTCGTAAGTCGACGGCCCTCGCTGAGGGAATTGTGCCTGTTCAGCGACCGTCTATCAGGGTTGGCCTCATACGCTCTTACCGCGGCCGGCAGGGCCGGGAGATACTCACAGGATGCCGCGATCCGCGTCGGTTAGCGTTGCCGGTGTGAATCTAAATCATATTCGACGCGGAAGTGGTAGACCGCTGCTGCTAGTACACGGTCTGGGCGCAGGCTGGCAATCTTGGACCCCGATCCTCGACGAACTTGCCGAGCACCGTGAGGTCATCGCTGTCGACCTACCAGGGTTCGGTGAGACGGCGCCGTTGACCGGCGAGGTCTCGATTGCCAGACTGACCGACTCCGTCGCGGACTTCATCCGCGAGCAGGGACTGGAAGGGGTCTCGACCGTCGGCCAGTCAATGGGCGGCCGAATTGTGCTGGAGCTCGCACGGCGGGGAGTCGGCGGCGACACTGTGGCGTTGGACCCGGGAGGCTTTTGGAACCGACGCGAGCTCTTCGTCTTCGGCGCGACGTTGCGGCCGTCGATCGCTCTGGTCCGCGCGCTGCGAGGCAGGCTACCAGCCCTGCTCGGCAGCTCAGTCGGAAGGACTTTGCTGCTGGCGCAGCTGTCGGCGCGGCCTTGGGCGCTCTCACAGGAGACCGTGCTGCCCGACGTGCGCGGACTGGCTGATTCCCCGGCGACTGGCGCCGCTCTGAACGCCCTCACAAAAGGACCCAAGCAACAGGGCGCTCCGGCTGGCACAGTGCCTGGCCGAGTCACGATCGGTTGGGGGCGGCGCGACTTGGTGACCGTGCCTCGACAGGCCGCTCGCGCCGCGGAACTGTATCCCGACGCCGTGCTGCACTGGTTCGAACGGTGCGGTCATTTCCCGCAATGGGACGCACCGGCTGAAGCGACGCAACTCATTCTCGACAGCACCGATTAAGGTCAGCTACTCGACCCAGCCGACGAAAGCACCTTCGACGCAGACGGGTCGGCAATCGGGCTGACGTTCCGGCCGTCAAGCGAAGTTCGCTCCGAACGACACCGAGTCGGCCGTGGGGCGAGCGATGCATTTCGGTCGCTGCGCAGGAACGCAAGTTCTGGTCCACCGATCCTGATCTCAGTGCGGATCTCTCCCGTCGCCTCCTACGTTCGTAAGACGATTGACTCACGGGCATCACCGCAAGGCGACCCTCTTATGCTTAGCCTTAAAGAAAATCGATGACGTCTCGAAGGTGCGGCGCGACGTTGAATGGTAGGTCAAGGACCTCGATGAAGGACCGTCGAACCTCCCACGACACGATTAGGTGGGGTGGGGCAATCCGCAGGGTCCCGGCGCGCCTCGTCATCGCCGTCGAGCGTTCCTTTCGTCGCCTTGGTTCCCGATGCTTGCCCGTCTCGAAGTAGTGCGCGGCGCTCAAGGGGAATCGTGGCGGCAGTCAGTCTTCCGGATGCAGCAAGTAGCCCTTCTCTCGCGCTGCCGTCACGAGCGGGTCGAGCTCTTCCGAGGAGAGCGACGCACCGAGGGTCCCAATTAGCTCATGAAGCTGGTACGCGAGCATCATGTCGTTAGGTTCACTGTTCGCGACCCGCTCCGCCAAGAACGCAACGAGCGCCGATCCGTGCGCGTTGAGCGCCTCGGTGGGGATGTCGATGCTTGGGTTGTCCGGGTCCAACCCTGGCGCGCGACCGCGGAAGATGGCGATCCCCTCTGGAATGCGTGCTCCGAGAAGGGGAACGACGTCGGCCCACGCAGCCAGCTCCGCAGCGTCAGGGTCCCGGGGGACACCGTTCAAGCGATCTTCCAAGTGACCTCGCAACCAAGTCTCCCAGGCGGTCTCTCCGTCGTCGGCACTGGAAGCCAGCTCCTGGGCGACCTCCTCCGCGAAGCGGGGCGCGTGCACGCCGCCCTGAGCGGTGACGCTAGTGAGACGCAGTTCTCTGCGCTCAGCCGGTGAGATACCTGCGTATCCGGCGACGGACGCGGCCAGCGAGAGGAATCGCCGGATCAGCGCTTCATCGTCAAGGTCGGACAGCCGGTCCCACATGCTCAATAGGGCGGCGAACATCCCGTTCTGCAGCATCCGGTCGTTTATGCGCGCCCCGTAAAGATATGCCTTCCAGACTCCCACCATGGCGGATGAGTCGGTGAACAGCGGGATCACGCTGTCGGTCGTGAATGCTTCGTCGGCGGCGAATAGGAAGAAGAGTTCGCGGGCTATGGCGGGAGCGGTCGCTGCCGCCAGGTTCGAGAATGCGAGCAATTTCCGCAAAGCTGCAGCTTCGTCGCCATTCAGCCCACCCCAGCCGTCGCGGTCGCTGCGCCAGCGTCGGTCGATCTCTGTCAGCCAATACGTCGCGAGCTCGCCAGGCCAGGAGTTCAGGGCGAGCATCGGCCCGTCGTATCCGGTGGGAAGCACGTTCTCGGCGTGCTCGTTCTTCGCGAGAAGTCCCTGTGCAAGGTCTCGCAAGCTGTCGGCGGAGGCGGAGGCGGATGCGGATGCCGATGCCGATGCCGATGCCGATGCACCAGAGTCGACGATCTGGTGGATCTGGCCGAGCAGGAATTGCGCCACCGGCCGGGGAGAGCCGACGAGCGGCGCGTCCTGGGACAGCGCCTGGATGACTCTGAGCCTCATCGCCTCATCTATGACAGCCTCGGCCCAGCCCGACACTATCGCGTCCCGAATCTGTCCCTGCTTCTCTTCATCGAGAGTGTTCAGCGCTTCCAAGAGATCGAGACCGGATGCAGGGTCCTCGCGGGCGGCGCGGCCGAACAGATCGAGGGCATCGTCCCAGGTGGGCTCGTTGAAGTTACGCTCGGAATAGTCGCGAGCCAGAACTGAACTCAGAGCAACGTCAGCCCCGTCCGACATGACCATCCCTACGAAGTCGTCAGGTTCCATGGGAAGCACCCCGCCCCAGGTACCGGTGCTGACCGTGAAATCTTGGTCGGGCGCTTCTCGCTCCGCGAAGTTGGGGTACTCGGCCCGGACCGCAACGAGTTCGGCTGCCGCTTCAGCCCATTCCGGTGCCGCGCGGGTGATCCAGACTAGGACGTTGAACTTGCTGTAGGCGATATGCCGCTCCACCTCATCGACGCCCGCGGGGAAGCGGGGGCCTCGCCGCACTGCCTCGAGAAGGACCGCACGCGGCGCGGCGCTTGCATTAGCAACCGTATCGGCGAGAATCCGAAACACTTCATGCTTCACCCCACCTAGGAAGATGGTCTCTCGGCCCGTCACCCAGGTGACCTTCTCATCCGCGGAACGGCTAGTGTCTTCGGCAATGAGATGAAGCGCCAGCCTGCGGAACAGTACGCGGTCAAACAGCCACCACCGATCTGGCAGATCGGGTGTGTCGTGAAGCAGGCGTTCTCCGACGATGCGGAGGCCGTCAATCATGGAGTCGACGTGGTGGATGCGATGCCGCGGCTGGTCCTCGATCCGGCTTCTACTGAAGCGGAAGCTGGCGTGTTCAGTCGCGCCGTTGTATGCGGCGATAAGGTCGTAGGCGCTATGGAGAGCCTCTTCGAAGAAGCTGAGGGTTCGAGGGTCGCCAGAGTCCGCAGATGTCGCGTGCTGGGTCACAATCTTGTGCAGGTCTCGCGGCTTCACGGGCCATCCGAGGTCGGCGCTCGGCGGATAGTTGCTGTCGTTGTCCGGGAGCCATCCCTGCTCCAGCACGAGGTAGGGGCGCAGCACGGACCGGACGACGGCACGAGTGTTCGACATTCCGTCTCCCGCGAAGCGGAGCGCGTCCCCCGGACGGCCGGGGGCGGTACGTCCTTCGATGGACGTCATCAAGAGCACTCGCCATCGTGAGCCGCGGTCGGGATCGATGCGGAAGAGCGCTTCCGTCGCGAGCGCGACGGAAGAGAACAGGCCGTCGGAGAATCGTCGTCCGAGGCGCTGCACCGTGCGAAGAGCGAGATCGCTCGTCTTAGGGTTCTCGATAAAGGTGGAGTACCACTGTGCGAGGACCCTGCTCGGAGGGGAGGCGGGGCCCGCTTGGAAGAGAGTCTTGAAGATGTCGGTACCCTCGAGCCATCGCAGCCAGCGATGCTCGGTCGTACTCGAGGCGAAGCGACGAGCCCCGTCCTCGGTCTCGATCTGGGAGATGAGGTAGTCACGCTCGGGTAGCGGGAGGGTCGTCGAGTCGCCGTTGATGATCTCCCGGACCCGAGTATCGTGCTCGAGCGCTCCCATTCTGGCGCGGTGCGCCCAGGTGGTCAGAGCGTCTTCGAGATTGCCGTGGTCATGCTCACCGCGGAGCGTATACGGGATGGCAGTGATTTCGAGATGTTCCCACTTCGGATCGTCCCCGTCATCGGTGAAGGCGTACCGACGGGTGTTCGACGGGAGCCCGAGGGCGAGGTACCGCATGATGGTGTCCTCGTGGCTGTACCCGACGAATACCACCGTGCGCTTATCGAACATCGGCAACAGGAAGCGCGTGGCCCATGCCTCCGTGATGTAGGCGCGGCCGAAGTCGCGATCCGTGACAATCAGCTCATCGGGCGGGCGACGCACGGACCCATGCAAGTACACGAGCCCGGCATAGTCGGAACCTATGGGTAGAGCAGGGCTGTGCCAGACATCGGCAGGGCTCACACCAACGGCGGCGGCGGCACTTTCGAGGTGCAGGTCGAAGTTCGTGGTGACGACACGGAACTTCCCACTCGTCGCTGCGAGCTGCGCGATGGCAGTGTGGGTGGGATTGAACTCCGGAGTTCCGCTCCCTATTTCGTCGCGCACGTGGCGTCGGGTGTCGAAGCCCTCCGGAAGCGAACCGAGGAAGAAGTCGAGCCCGCCCTCATTCGAGAACGGCACCCCCGCTTTCTCAGCCATGGCCTTCGCGAGGCCCTCGAACGAGGGCAGGTTCGACGGCGGTCCCATCGACGCTCCGGCGCCGACAAAGAAGACCAAATCGCCATCGGCGTGCGCGTCGACAACTGGCTGCGGGATTTCAACATCCCCCGTGATCCACATTGAAAGCCCCCTCGAGATGCTGGCTCGCTCAACACTCTCCGCGAGGCGTCTGCGCCGCGGTGAAGTCGGACACTGCAGCGCCGAGCTCAATCGTAGCCACCAGCCCACGATGCCGCGCGCCGACGCAGAGAAGGTCCGATTACGGATCTCCGACCCAAACGTCGTGCTCGCCTGTCGACGACGCTCGAAAAGTAGACAATTGCGACGTACAGATCATGCCCGACGGGCGTCAAGCGGGCGCCTTTCGGGGCCTGGGCCCAGTAACGGTCATCCTGAGCACAGCCGGTCCCGGCTTAAGCGTCCTCTGACTCGCCACAGACGCCTACTTCTGTTCGCGGCTACCGCCGACTTTGGGAAATGCACCTCGCGGGGCGTCCAATATGTGCGAGCGCCACCGCCCCTTGTCGCGCAATGCCCGTAGGTGGATGGTTGAGCGGTTAGATGCCGAAGAGCGGCAGACACGGCTCCAGCCGCTCAATGATGGTTAGTGGACGATCAATGCTGTGCCACTCATCCCGTGAAAGGCGAAGGCGGTCCGAGATGACTGCCGCCCCGTCTCTCACGTCTCGGGAGATGCCGTCGTGTCGGTAGCCGAGCCGACGAGAGACGCCCTGCGAACCGGCGTTGTCTTGGAAAACTTCGGTCAAAGCCGCTTCGGCACCGAGTCCGTCGAATGCCAGGTGCAGCAAAGCGGCGCGAGCCTCGGTTCCCCACCCGCGACGGTGATAGTCAATCCCGAGCCACGATTCAGTCTTGACCTCACGGAGGATTGGGAAATCACGTCCGCGGAGAGCCACCATCCCTACAGGCTCCTCGTCGTGGAAGACTCCGAGGTCCAGAGCCCATGCGTCGGTGGTCCATTCGCCCCGTCGAGCCCAGTGCTGCTGTATGACGTGGAGCGCCCGTTGCGCAGCAGTCCCCTCCGTCCAGGGTGTCAGGTAGGGACGCTCGCCAGGCTTGTGCACTCCCCGCGCCGCGACGCCCGCCAGATCCGCAAGCTCGGCCTCTGAGGGGAAACGGAGGACTAGGTGGTCGGTCGTCAATCGAAGGTTGAGCAAAGGCCAGTGGTCAGTGAGCACACGATGATCCTTCCATGGAGAACTCAGAACCGAATCGGCTGGCGCTCGCTCAGGCCGGCGTAGTGCGTCCAAAGAGGGATCAGCTTGCGGACTCGCCAGTCGGTCGACTCGGAGGCGACCATCACAGCGAGGCATGTCGAACGATCTGAGCTCGCTGATCATTTCACGGCTAGGGGCTCTTGCAGATGGTCCACATGCGTTTCGTGCGATACGAAAGTTTGGTCGGCTCGATCAGCCCTAAAAGGTCTGTTCGCGTTCCAAGCGAAAGCAGCGGCGACCTAGTCGGGTGTGACCGCGCGGCTCCCCTTTCCGCTTATGCCCCGTCGAGCGCACTTTCGCCTTTCGGGGGATCTTCGAGCGTTATGCTCACGACTTCGGCGTTGCCACCGCTCGCGTCGATCTCGACGATGACCCGTACCTCGACCTCGCTACTCGTCTCGAAATAGTGGTCGTTGAGTTCGCCTTGGATTCTTGCCGATTCCGGGTCCATGTACCAGTCAGCTTTGAAGATGGAGCCTTCGATGGTGAGAAGGGCCTCGGCGGTTCCGATGACGATCTCGCCTTGTTTGACGAACTCGAACTCGGAGGTCTGGTCGATGTAGCTGATTGAGCCGCTTTCGACCGCGGGCATCGTGAACTTCACGAAGTCTGGATAGTCGTAGTCGCCGCCGTAGACCATCTGCATTGAGATCTCTTGGTCGACGAGAGCGTAGAGCCCGTCCGTCGCGGCGGTTACAAGAGCGGCGTGAGCAGCGGCTGTTTCAACCTCGGCGATCGCGTGCAGGATGTTCTTCACGCTCACGACGCGGTCGCGACCGACGCTGCGGTCGTCGAGGTCTTGAAGAAGGTCTTGGTGAAGCGCCTTGGAGTCCTCGCTCAAGAACCCCTTGTCAGCGGTCACGAACAGCAGCTTCTCGTGACCGCTCTGAGGGCTCAGCAACGCGAGCACCGTCTCCCATATAAGAACGTCTCGAAAACCTACGGACTTCTTCTTCTGCTGGACCTCGATCTCCATAAACGGTCGGCGACGCGCGAGGTCTCGCCGCAGGAGGTCTGCGACAGGGACAGCGGGCACCGGTTCCGCGGCGAGGTTGTTCTGGGCGAGCACTGCGACGAACGCAGCGTCGATGTCAGTGGTGATCTTGTCGAAGCTCGCCTTCAAATGGACCGCAGTCTGATTCACGTCAACTCCAGCCTTCGCCATATCGCTGAGACCTTTGGCGGCTTGGTCATGCGCGCTCTCTGCGGCCTTGCACCGCTGCCTGCGCAGCTCGTCTATTACCACCTGCGGGTACAGGACTACGCAAGACCCGTCCTTTGCCAATTGGACGAGCTTCTTCCCAGGAGGGCTGGTGAGCCACGGATCGCTGTGAATGGCATTGGAGTCGAGCACAACGGTGAACATGTAGATCATCATCTCGTGTCGCCCGTCGTCCTTGCATCCATCGCTATCTGACATCGCTAACTCGCCTGTAGTCGAAAGGGCAGCCGACATACGCAGGAACAGCGGGAACGGCGTACGGCTAGTCATAGCCGTGCATACACTCGGCTCTGCTTAGGTGTGTGGATCTTCATCGTTTCGGACGATCCCACATCGGGCCATACGTGGTTCCTGGTTTCATGAACGACTCTCCAATCACCGATTCGGCGGGCTGCGTTTTGCTCTTCCCTCGCGACTTGTACGTCTCGAAGTCGATTGGACTGAAAGGTGTTCCTTTCAGGCGTGAGATGAGTGTTTTCTGCCGGGTGAACGTTCTCTTCTCAAAAGGCCCGACGTCATAGCCTGTGTGCTTTCCGATGGCCTGAGCAAGCGACTCGGATGCAGCCAGGAGAGTTGACACGATCGTCATGTTCGCTTCATCCGGATGGCCGAGTGCAACGTCAGACGCGCCGTTGACGAAGCTAGGCAGAAACCACGCCTCGGAATGCACCGCCCCCGAGGCGATCGCCCAGCCGAACGTGTCATCGGGAGCATACTTTTTAGCTGCTTCGGTCATAGTGACCTTGACCTGAGCAGTCTCACCGTCGATCGAAACGGAGGGCGTATATCGCCCGCCGTCTTTCGACTCGCCGAGGATGAACCCCGAGTCTCGGTATAGCTGCTTTATCCCGTCCGAGGCTTCTTGAGCATTGGTTAGCGTGGATTGGGGTACATCAGTACCGAAAGCCTTGATCGCCTTTTCATTGCCGTGCAATGAAGCGATTCGGTGGGCTACTAGACGCGCGGCCATCTGAGCTGGAGGTACCGACGAATCAAATAGGTAGCAAAGTCCCAATACGCCTTCCATGGCACCTCGGAGCAGTGTGCTCCCCGCGGCGCCGAAAACGCCTCCGTTTCTTAGTAGAACTTCGATCGCTAGGGCGTGTTCGTCGATTGCTCGAAGTGCACGGACAGCGTCCTCGATTCCAGAGTCGAAGAACACCTTTATCGATCCGCCGCTAGGTTGCTCTTCCATCCACTCGACGAGATTTCTAAGACCCGTACCTGAGAGCTCCAGGTTGCCGCCTGCGTAGTCAGTCGCAGCGGTGAATGTCTGTCGAACGTCTTCACGCTGCCGTGCCACGATCCGCGCGCAGAAGCTTTGAAAGGACTCCGAGCCTTTGATTGTCATGTGACGATTCTGACGCCATGCGGGAATCGTCAGTGCCCAGTAAACATCTGCTCACGTCGCTCGCACCCCCGCAGCTCCACTCGGTGATCGGCCCGCACGGGGCGCATGTTGGTGGCGAGATCTTCCTCGCGGAGCTTTCGGCGCCCCCGGCGTGCACCGTGAAGCTCTGCCGCCCGCGCTTCGCATGCCCGTAAGAAGATCCTCTTACGAAAACCGTTATGTGAGTGCAGACGAAGATTGCCGGCGATGACTAAGTGGCTAGAGTTCGGCCAGGAGCTGGCGGGGATGGTCTGCTGCGTTCTCGATTCCGAGAAAGGCTTCCGCGATAACACCGGCTTGGATGACCAATGTGCTTCTCACATACAGGCGCTCGCCCTCGGACTCGAAGGTCGGGAGGTTGAGGGATTCAGCCACGGTGAGGGCGACGTCCGAGAGTAGAGAGTAAGGCAGATGTAGGCGTGCGGATGCTTCGCTCTGATACTCCGTGTCTTGGCTGGACAGCCCGTAGAGGCCGTACCCATGGGCGGCGTAGTCTGCAGCCAAGTCGCGGAACTCGCATGTTTCCGCGGTGCAGCCTTTCGCGCCAGGAATGATTGACCATTCAGAGGATTCCGTGGTGTCTGGCCGCCCTGTGCGTGGATAGATGAATAGAACAAAGCTGTTCGGTATTTTGACGAGATTGATCGTCCCGCCTCGGGTAGATGGAAGGGCGATCGCGGGTAGAACCCGGCCTTGCAATTGCGCCGCAAGTTCCTTCAACTGATGATTCATGCTCTTCATCATCCTCGTGGCGGAGGGTCTTTTGTTGAGGCGTCTCGTAGAACGATGGGCTTACGGGCATCCAGATTGGCTTCACCGCTGCAGGGACCGGTGGCCTTGCTCAGCGCTTCCGGTGCAGGCGCGAAGTCGAGCTGCCGCAACGATCTACCGCCGCGCGCACAAGATCGATTCACAGCCGGTCCCAGAGAGGGCCGAAGAGACGTCTCGCCACCCATGGGTTGCGAGACGCCTTCCCAATGAATATCTCATGACGCGAAAGGCCCTGAAATTCCGCTGTTTCAATTTCTTGCAACTGTGTGTCGCAAGCCCGTGCTCCAACCGACGAACGAATAGTCCGTTGCGAGACATGGAATACGGCCATGGCGAAGCTGATTGGGTACGCCCGCGTTTCGACGCGACAGCACACCACAGACCGCCAAGAGGCGGACCTGCTGGCAGCCGGCGTCCGCCGCGACGACCTCTACCTGGATCGCGGCGTGTCCGGGGCGCGTACGTCTCGGCCTAATTTCGACAAGGTACTCGACGCTCTCCACGCTGGAGACACGCTCGTGATGACCACATTGGATCGGCTGGGCCGGTCCACTCAGAACATGGTGTCGTTTTCTGATGAGCTTAAGGCTCGTAGTGCAGGATTGCGGGTTCTGAATCTGGGGGAGGGGACGTGGACACTTCTACGCCGATGGGAGCGATGCTGTTCAGCATCATGGCCGCGCTCGCTCAAATGGAGCTCGAGATTACACCAAAGCTTTCAGCAAGCACGCGCCCGCCCGAGACTGTAAAGAGGAGCCACCGGGACCACCTAAACCATTGGTTTGCTTTCAACTTTCTCCGGAGGCGACGAGCCCCGCGCGTCTCCCGAGAAGAAAGTCACCAGGACTGCCACAACCATTACGACCGGCACAAACCACAAGGCCGTCGGCAAGAACCCAAGAGCGAACGGCGGTCGTGCCCATGCCGTCCCATTTATCCCCTCGTTCCACCACAGCAAATAGGACAGCCCCTCTAGGGCCGCAGCCGGGACGAACACCACCGAAAGCCCAATAGCGATCGCCTTCGCGCAGTCTCTTGCGTGTGAGGACATGAAGCCAACTTAGATGGGCACGACAAAGACGTCGATTATTTGGGCGAGTGATGCTGAGTTGAACGCGAGCGAGGCGCCGGCTACTTCGAGGCAAGTGTCGGAGAAAGCCTGACCGTCCACTTCCGGCATTCACGCCGCTGCCGGGTATGCGTTCACGTGATCGCGCGCGGCTTGCACTTGCGCTTTGATGCACCCAGGCACCGCCGTGGTCGGATCGCCCGTACAAGCGACCCGCTTACGAGACACAACGGCCGAAATTAGTTAAGTGCATTAGCTCGATCTTCTAGCTTGAAGAGGGCGGCAGCAGTTCGTATTCCGAATTCGCTTGTTCCTCAGGGACATACGGCCTACATTCAATCTACAAAGGTTTCGGGACGGAGTCCCATGGGAACTTCACTTGGTCCCACTCTATTTTTCCGGATTAAGCACTGTGCTCTCCCCTCTTGTGCTGGCATATGGGCTGTGAATCGAATCGCACGAGCACGTTTCACAGGCAACGCGATGCGTTCGCAGTGCCTGATGTCTGGGGGATAATCGTCCCCTGACATCGACTCCCCAACGTCTCATCAGCTCTGCGGCTCGATGTCTGCCAAAGAGTGCTCGATTCAGCGCGGAACCAACTCTTTGGGGCGATTGAGAAGGCCCCGGATCGGACGAAGATGCGCAACGCGACTGTCAAAAATATGGTCGGAATTAGTTGCGTCCTTTTCCTTTTAGCTGGATGTGCCGACCTCTCCAAATCGGCGTCCGATTTCGAAACGTCGTCGCTTAGGCAGGCCCGCGAAACGGCGCACAGTCGACTCGCTGATGTTCCCGGGACGCCCCCGCCCGACACCGTTGTGGCATCCGATGAGACGTTGGATGAGTGCCAACTCGCTACCAGCAACCAAGCGGGCTACGACGACATCCATGAGCAGTACCGCTGTACTCTCACCCGGCAGATCGTCTTCGTTTCCTCGAACCCCTCCGAGACCGGTCTCGAGGCGACCTCGCAAATCCAAGCGATGGTTTTCGAGGCGAACGGCCTCAAGTCAGAAGCACCCTTCGGTGCCAGTTCCACCGCAACCATTATCGCAACGCAGGAGTCCGTCTATGCGTCTGAGCTGCGGCCCGAATACCAGCGGGAAAGCCGAGTGTTGAGCCGTCAACGAGAAGCGGACAAGGCCCTCCTCTCGAGCCTCGCATCGTCACAGGAGGCGGCCCTTGTCCTGACCATCCGCGATAAATACTTCGACAGCGACTCGACAGGTAATTAGGAGCTGAGCAGGACAATGAACGCCTGCAAATATGCGCATGCCAAATAGCTGATTTCGGGGCGCGCACGAAACGCGCGAAAGCCGTCAAAGACGACTTGCACGACATAATATAGATTCTCGGCGAAAGCTCGCATCGCGACCGTGCTGGGGCCTGCAGGAGTTGGTGTCGGCCTAGGGATCGGTGTCTTGTCGATCATCCGGCCGAGCTCCTCTGAGCTCTCACAGACCAAGGCCGCGTTCTATTTGGCAACTTTCGCGCAACCGAGGGCGTTGCGACGACCTGCGACATGGGCAGCGGCGTGAGAAACCGCATCTTGATGCCCGCTGTCGGCACCCCGCCCGCGCGCTAATGTCGAGAACGCGGCCTCGACTCCGACCCACTGCTGAGAGGCCCACCCCGGGCATCATCAACGAGGAGTGAACGATGAAGTACATGATCGCCATGTTCGGAAGCGCCGAGGAGATGGGCGCGACGAAAACGCCCGCCTGGATCGGCGAGATGATCCAGTTCATGACCGCGCTCGACGGGCGCCTGCGTGAGTCGGGCGAGATGGTTTACAACGAGGGCCTCGCCGACCCGAGCCAGGCCAAAGTCGTGCGGCTCGAGAACGGCCAACCGGTCGCCACCGACGGCCCGTACGCCGAAGCGAAGGAATCGGTCATCGGGTTCTGGATCGTCGACGTCGCGAGCGAACAGCGCGCCATCGAGCTGGGCGGGGAGATCGCTGTCTGGTCCGACGCGGTCGAGCTGCGCCCGGTGCCCTCCGGACCACCCGCCGATTACCTCTAGACCCATCGCGTGAGCGGCGGGCAGGCGGTCGTCGATCTGCTGCGCGAATTGGCGCCGCAGGTCGTCGGCATGCTCGCCCGGCGCTACGGCGACTGGGCCGGCGCCGAAGACGCCACCCAGGAGGCGCTTCTCGCCGCCGTCACCCAGTGGCGCGACGACGGTGTGCCGGATCATCCGCGATCCTGGCTCATGGCCGTCGCCTCCCGCCGGCTCATCGATGCGATCCGCAGCGAGAGCGCCCGCCGCGAGCGGGAGGCGGCCGTCGCCGAGCTCGACGTCGAGGCCCAAGTCCCCGGCCACGACGACTCGTTGACCCTGCTCTACCTGTGCTGCCATCCGGCGTTGTCGCAGCCGTCGCAGCTCGCGCTCACCCTGCGCGCGGTCGGCGGGCTCACCACCGCCGAGATCGCGCGCGCGTTTCTGGTGCCCGAGTCGACGATGGCGCAGCGCATCAGCCGGGCGAAGCAGCAGGTGCGGGCGGCGGGGCTGCGGTTCGAACTGCCTCCCGAGCACGAACTCGGCGCGCGCCTCGCGGTCGTGCTGCAGGTGCTCTACCTGATCTTCAACGAGGGCTACACACCCGGGGCACGCTCGGCCGCGGAGGGAGCCGACCTGACCGACGAAGCGGTGCGCCTGACCCGGATGCTGCGCGCGAGCCTTCCCCACGACGGCGAGGTCGCCGGGCTGCTCGCGTTGATGCTGCTCACCGACGCGCGCCGGGCCGCCCGCGAAGGCGCCGACGGCACACTCGTCGCGCTGGCCGACCAAGACCGGTCGCTCTGGAACGGCCGGCTGATCGCCGAGGGCACCGAGCTGCTGACCTCGGTGCTCGGCACGGGGCCGGTCGGCCCCTACCAACTGCAGGCCGCGATCGCGGCCCTGCACGACGAAGCGTCGAGGGCGGATGACACGGACTGGCCGCAGATCCTCGCGCTGTACACCGTGCTCGAGCGCGTCGCGCCGGGCCCGGTGGTCACGCTCAACCGCGCCGTCGCGGTGGGGATGGTCGACGGGCCGCTCGCCGGGCTGGCGGTGCTCGGCACGATCGCGGGCGACCCCGGCATCGCGCAGACGCACCGTTTCGACGTCGTGCGCGGGCACCTGCTCGAACTCGCGGGCGACCGGGAGTCGGCGGCCGAGGCCTACACGCTCGCCCTGCGCGGATCGGCGAGCGTCGCCGAGCAGCGGCACCTCGCGTTGCGCGTCGCCCGGCTCACCCGCCCGGTCGAGTAAGTCGCGTGCGACCGTAGCGAAGACCCACGGGTTTCGATTCGCGCCGTAGACGGCGCTACTCAACCGGCAGTGCTGGTTTCGATACGCGCCGTGGACGGCGCTACTCAACCGGCAGTGCTGGTTTCGATACGCGCCGTGGACGGCGCTACTCGACCGGCTGTGCTGCGGCGCTACTCGACCAGCTTGGCGCGGTCGCGCTCGGCCTTCTCCAGCGCCCGGGTCGCCGCCGTGCGGGTGCGGTCGGCGGCCTCGGCCGCGCGGGTCGCGTCGGCGAGTTCGCCCTCGACGTCGGCGAGGTGCTCGCGCAGTTCCTGGCGCTCGAGGGTCAGCGATTCCTTGGCCGTGCCCGCCTCGCGCGCCAGCCGCTCCGCGTCCTCCGCGGCCACCCGCGCTTCGGCGACCGCCGCCTCGGCCGCGTCGAGCTGCTTCTTCGTCGGCCCCTTCTTGGCGGGCGCCTTTGTCTTCGTCGTGGCCCGCACGCGCGCCCCGGGCAGTGGTCCGGCGACCGCGTCGTCGAGGTCGACGGCTTCGAGGCCGTCGCCTGCCAGCGCCCGAACCAGGCGTGCGGATGACACGGCCGCGGCAGCGGCAGCATCCGCCATTGCCGCCTGCAAGGTGCGTTCGATGTCGATGATGGCGGCGGCATTGAGCGGATGCCCCGCGTCTTCCGCGAGCGTCGCCGCCTGTTTCGCGAGCGCCGCGACGAGGGCGCGGCGCTGCGACCCGAGCTTCGTCAGGGTCGCGCGGTCGAGCGAATCCTGCGCGTCACGCAGGGAGTCGCCGAGCGCGAAGAGCTGCGCGACGTCGTCGGGACGTTCGCGGGCGAGCAGGTTGGTGCCCCACGCGGCGGCCGACGGTTTCGGCAGCTTCTTGACCTCGGACGCGAGCGCGCCGCTCTCGTTTTTCGCGCGGGAGTTGCGGGCGGCCGTGAACTCGGTCGGCAGCAGCGCGTAGAGGTCGGCGGCGATGCTGGCGAGGTCGGTCATGCTGCCATTCTGCCGCGATCTGCCGGTTGAGTAGGTCGCTCTGCGACCCGCGTGCCGGTTGAGTAGGTCGCTCTGCGACCGTATCGAAACCCCGCGTGGTTTCGATACGCGCCGCGGGCGGCGCTACTCAACCGGCAGTGCCCCGCATGGTTTCGATACGCGCCGTGGACGGCGCTACTCAACCGGCAGAGCCCCGCGTGGTTTCGATACGCGCCGTAGACGGCGCTACTCAACCGGCAGTACCGATATGGGTGGGTGCTGTGGTCACGGCTGCTCTCGACTCTCTATCGGGTAGTGCGACTGACGGCGCGTAGCACTATCCAATTACGATTGCACCACGCAGAACCGGTTGCCGTCGGGGTCGTCGAGCACGACGTAGTCGGCGAGGTCGGGGTAGTCCCACTCCACGGTGCGCGCGCCGAGCCCGACCAGTCGTTCGACCTCGGCCGTCTGGTCGGCGGCGAACAGGTCGAGATGGTGACGCGCGGGCTTGTCGGAGGTCACCAGCATGAGCGACAACCGCGCGCCCGCGCCCGACCGCGGAACGAGGGTCGCCCAGTCGTCTTCCGGCTGGTCGCGGGGCACGTAGTCGAGGGCGGCGGTCCAGAACTCCACGGCGCGGGGGATGTCGAGCACGCCCCAGACGATCGATCCGATGTTCAGCATGCGCACGAGTATGGCAAGCCGCGCCCCCGACCGGCAGCCTGTTGCCAGCGGCGCGCACAACTGGGAGGCTGTGCCCATGCAGAAGTCGAACATTCGTCGAGTCGCTGTCGTCGCGTTGGCGGTAGCCGTGGCATCCGCTCTCTCCGGATGCCTCCCGCTACCGCCGTCCTCCGAAACCGTCGAACCGGCCGAACCGACGCCCACGGCCGAGGTGACCACGAGCGCGACCATCTCCGTCTCGCCCACTCCGCAGGAGACCTGCGCGGAACTGGTCGACGTCAGCACGCTGCTGCACAACCAAGCGGTGGCCTTCGGCGAGGGGCGGGTCTCTCAGCTAGAGTGGGACGGCCTTCGCCAACTCGTGGGCCGGCTGGTGCAGCGCATCGACACCTCGGCGGGGTCCGACCTCGCCGACGCCGTCGACGGCCTGAAGGGCGTGGTGGGGGACAGCAGGCCCGGCGCTCCCGCCGCAGTCGACCCGACCTCCGCGGCCTGGACGGCGGCGTTCGACGAGGCGAACGCCGAGTGCGCCCAAGCCGGCAGCGAGCTCTACTCGGAGGGCTGGACCGGCGGCTGACGCGCGATTCAGCAGATGACGCGTTTCCGGCCCGATGAGCCAGCCGCGGCCGCCTCATCGGGCCGGAAGCGCCTCATTTGGCTAGCCGGTGACCGGGGCGCGCAGGAACTCGAGCGCGGCGTCGCGGAACGCCCGCGACGTGGGCGCGTTGAAGTGGTTGCGCCCCGGGATCTCGAAGAACTCGCCCGAGGCCGCCATCGCCAGCGCGCGCGACTTCGGCAGGATGCCGTCTTCACTGCCGGTGGCGAACAGGGTCGGCTGGTCGGGCGCGTTCTCGGCGCTCGGCTGGGGACCTCCGCGCATACCCTCGACGAGCGACACGAGTGCCTCGAGGTCGTTTCCGTCGATGCCGCTCGCCATCTGCAGGTAGGCGCCGGTGAGGCGGTCGTCGACCGGATGCCCGTGCTCGATGTGTGCGCGCGCCTCCTCGATCTGGAACCGGGTGAGCGGGTCGCCGTCGGGGATGCCGCCGAGCACCGCCTTGGTGATGCGCTCGGGCAGCTCGCGCGCCGCCTCCCAGCCGACCCGGGCACCGAGCGAGTAGCCGACGTAGGCGACCTCGTCGAGCATGTAGGTGTCGAGCACGGTCAGCACGTCGTCGACGAGCAGCTGCATCGTGTACGCGGCGGGGGAGTGCGGCTTGTCGCTCGCTCCGTGCCCGCGCTGGTCAATCGCGATGACGTGGAAGTCGGCGCGCAGGAGGTCGCGGATCCACCCGGTGGAGTGCCAGTTGAGCAACGCGCTCGACGCGAAACCGTGCACCGCGACGACGGTGGGCGCATCCGGGTCACCGAATTCGTAGGTGGCGATCTTGGTGCCGTCGGGCGAGATCACGGATTTGGCGGGCGGAATGTCAGGCGTAAGCACCCGTCAATTCAATCAGGCCTTCAGCTTGCGCAGCGCCGATGCCTTGTGCGCGGCCTTCGCGCCGGTCTTCTCCGATTCGACGATGAATGCCGGTTCGTCGGATGTCGCGGTGAAGTGCTGCCCGGCGAACTCGAAGTCGCGCGTCTTGCGTTCGACGACGTGCCCGCGCGTGCGGCCCTGCGACGTGTTCCAACTGACGCGGTCGCCCGTGCTGAATTCGCTCATCCCCTCAACCTACGTGCCGATCGGCGGCGTGCAACCCCCATTTCCCGGCAGCGGGGCGTTTCGTAGCATGACCCAATGGACGGCGAGCAGACGGTCATCAGGGCCGCGACCTGGAACGTGTGGTGGATCTTCGGCGACGACTGGCACCTGCGCGAGCGGGCCATCGTGGCGACACTGGAGCAGTGGCATCCGGATGTCGTCGGTCTGCAGGAGGCCTGGGCCCTCGGCGACCGCACGCAGGCAGACGCGCTCGGCGACGAACTCGGAATGTATGCCGCGTTCGTCGAGCCGGGCATCCCGGTTCCGCCCGACCCGGTGCAGAACCCCGACTACTACGGCGTGCGCATGGGCCTCGGCCTGCTCAGCCGCTGGCCGATCTCGATGGTGGAGGCGCACCCGATGCCGTCGGAGGGACGCGACCTCGTGGCGCTGCTCGCGACCATCGACCACCCGCTCGGCCCGCTGCACGTCGTCGTCGGCGCCACGAGCTGGGAGCCGGAGAAGCTCGACGAGCACTCCGCCCAGCTCGGCGCGCTCGGCGAATTCGTCAGCGGCCCGCTCTCGAACGGCCCGCTGCCCGTGCTGCTGCTGGCCGATCTGAACGCCGACTTCGCGATGCCCGCGATGGCGCGGCTACGCGAGACGCTCATCGACACGTGGGGCGAGGCGAACGACTACACCGCCGACCCGCGTACCTACGGCGACAGCAACCGGTTCTCGAGCCCCGAGGCGAAACGGCAGTACAACCGCCGCATCGACCACGTGATGGCACGGCCGGGCGAGCCCGACCACCCGGTGCGCGTCGCCGGCTCGTGGATCGTGCGAGACGAGGTCGACGGGGTTCCGCCGAGCGACCACTACCTCGTGGTCACCGACCTGCAGGTGTGAGGGCCGCCGCCCGCCGCTCGAGATAGAGCCGGGAGGGCGTGTCGGTCGTGAGGGAGATCGCCTTCGTATAAGCGGATGCCGCGGCATCCGTCTCTCCGACCGAAGCGAGCAGGTGCGCCCGCGTCGCCCACGCCGGCTGAAACCTCTCCGCGCCGTCGATGTCGTCCAGCGCGTCGAGCCCCGCCCGTGCGCCGTCGACGTCGGCGAGCACCGCGGCCCGCGCGACCCGGGCGCCGAGCGTCGGCGACACCCGCACGAGCGCGTCGTGCAGCGCCAGCAGCGCGGCGGGGTCGGCCGTGCCGGGAGCGCACTGCGCCGACTGGATGGCCGCCTCGAGCTGGAAGCGTCCGACCCGTCCGAGCGCGTGGGCCCGGCGCAGCAGCGACTCGCCCTCGGCGATCAGCCCGGGGCGCCACAGCGCGCGGTCCTGCTCGGCGAGCGGCACGAGACATCCGTCGTCGGCGACCCGCGCGTCGACCCGGGCGAGCGAGAACGCGACGAGCGCGGCGAGACCGAACGCCTCGGGCTCGCCGTCGAGCAGCCGGGCGAGCGTCGTCGCGAGGTAGAGCGCCTCGCCGGCGAGCGAATCGCGCACCGTGGTGCCCGACACCAGGTGCCAGTCGATCGCGTAGGCGCCGTAGACCGCCTCGAGCACGGACGGCAGGCGGGCGGGCATGTCCTGGCGCAGGGGAACGGCGAACGGCACCCGCGCCAGGCGGATGCGCCGCTTGGCGCGCACGAGCCGCTGCGCCATCGTGCCGGCGGGCACCGCGAACGCGCGCGCCACGAACGCGGCGTCGAAGCCGAGCACGGTCTGCAGCATGAGCGGCGTGCGCGCGGCCGCGTCGATGGCCGGGTGTGCGCATACGAACATGAGCTCGAGCCTCTTGTCGGAGATGGCGTCGGGGTCGATGCGGTCGATCACGGCGACGTCGGTGTCGAGCGGGGCGGCCAGCCGGTGCGCCGACGACTTCACCGTGTCGCGGTGCCGGTTGCGCGCGACCGTCACCAGCCAGCCCTCGGGGTTCGCGGGCACGCCCGCGGCCGGCCAGGTCGTCAGGGCGCGTTCGAACGCGTCGCCGAGGGCGTCTTCGGCCCGCGCGATGTCGCCCGTGTCGGCGGCGACGATCGCGAGCAGGCGGCCGTACGAGGCGCGGGCCACCTGCTCGGCCCGCGCCCCTGCGGTCACGCCGGCGTCAGCCACTCGCCGCCGCGGTAGGCGATCGCCGACGGCCTGATCTCGATCACGCCGTACTGGGCGCCCGGGTTCTTCTCGGCCCAGGCGATCGCGGCGTCGAGGTCGGCGACGTCGATGACGAAGGTGCCGGCGAGCTGTTCCTTCGACGCGGCGAACGGCCCGTCCTGCACCGCCGACGCGCCGTCGCGCCGCGTGACGGTCGTCGACGCGGTCGACTGCTGCAGGATGTCGATCGCCACGAGCACTCCCGCCTCGTCGAGCGACTTCGCGTACAGGTCGTAGGCGGTCTGGAACTGGGCCATCTGTTCGGGGGTGACCTCGCCGTCGCCGGGTTCCGGGGCGTGGAGGAGGAGCGAATACTGCATGGTGTGTCCTTCCGGTGGATTGATACTGACACTCCTATAACGAGCGGAACAGGGGCGGATCGACACTTTCTAGCTGTTGTTTTGTGCTCGGGCGCGGGTCTAGTTTGTGAGCCATCATCCGTTCGTTCGTCCGATGCCTATCTGGAGGTACCCGTGAACTCTGAACCGAAGCCCACCATCGTGCTCGTGCACGGCGCATTCGCCGACGCCTCCGGCTGGACCGGCGTGATCAAGAACCTGCAGCGCGACGGCTATCCCGTCATCGCGCCGGCGAACCCGCTGCGGTCGCTGCACGGCGACGCCGAGTACGTGCGCTCCGTGCTCTCGACGATCGACGGACCGATCGTGCTCGTCGGCCACTCCTACGGCGGAGCGGTGATCACGAACGCCGCGACCGACGTCGCGAACGTCTCGTCGCTCGTCTACATCTGCGGGTTCGCGCTCGACGAGGGGGAGCCGGTGCTCGCAGCGCTCGGGCTCGGCGGCGGGTACTCGGCGCTCGGCGAGCACACGGTCGTGCGCCCGTACCCGGGGGCGGGCGAGGGCGACGGCGACGGGTACATCGACCCCGAGTACTTCAAAGAGCTGTTCTGCGACGACCTGAGCGACGACGACGCGGCCGCGATGAGCGTCGCGCAACGCCCCGCCGCCCTGAACACGCTCGGCACCCCGTCGGGTGTGCCCGCCTGGCGCACCATCCCGAGCTGGTTCCTCATCGGCGCCGACGACCGCACCATCCCGGCGGAGGCGCACCGCGCCATGGCCGAGCGGGCGGGCGGTATCGCGGTCGAGATCGCGAGCTCGCACGTCGCGATGATCAGCCACCCCGACGCCGTGACCAAGCTCATCGTCGACGCCGCGAAGAACGCGGTGCCCGCCTGACCATGGGAGACCTGATCGTTCAGCAGTTCGTGAGCGCCGACGGATTCGCCGGCGACGAGAGCGGAGAGTTCGCGCTCTTCGACGACGCAGGCCAGTCCGACGAGCTCGACAACGAGACGCTGGCCCGCCTCGAGACGGTCGACGCGATCGTGCTCGGCGCCACGACCTACCGCATGTTCGCCGCCTACTGGCCGACGCCCGACTCCGACCAGGAGCTCTTGGCCGCGCGCATCAACGAGCTGCCGAAGATCGTCGTGTCGACGACGCTCGAGGAAGCGCCGTGGGGCGAGTACGAGCCGGCGATGGTGGTGGCGGATGACGCGGTGGAAGCCGTGCGCCGCCTCAAGAACGACCTTCCGGGCGAACTGATCGTGTGGGGGAGCCTGACTCTCACCGACGCGCTCTTCCGCGCCGGCCTGGTCGACACGGTGCGCATCGTCGTGTTGCCGAAAGTGCTCGGGCGGGGGCGTTCGGCCTTCCCGGCGAATCTCGACGATCTCGAATTGACGTTCGTGCGGTCGGCGAGCTTCGACTCCGGCATGGTGTTCATCGAATACCAGAATGACCGAAAGGACGCTCTCTAGGGCAGGCACGATACTCTGGCGGTGATGACAACGACGCCTCCCGCCCCAGAATCCGTTTCCCGCCGCGACTCGATCCCCGCGGAAATCGCCCGCTCCTGGCTGCTCGTCTCGGCCACGCGAACCGACACCTTCGACGCCGCGTTCGCCTCGCGGGCCGACCAGATCGTGCTCGACATCGAAGACGCCGTCGACCCGAAGCTGAAGCCGAAGGCGCGCGAAGACGTCGTCGAGTGGTTGGGCGCGGGCGGCGACGGCTGGGTGCGCATCAACGACCGCACCACCTCGTTCTGGAGCGACGACGTCGACGCCCTCTCCGGCGTCTCGGGGCTGCGCGGCGTGATGCTCGCCAAGACCGAGTCGCCCGCCGACGTGACCGAGACGTTCGACCGCCTCGGCGGCCACACCCCGGTGCTCGCGCTGATCGAGTCGGCGCTCGGCATCGAAGAAGCCGTGTCGATCGCGCGTGCCCGCGGAACGTTCCGCCTCGCGTTCGGCAGCGGCGACTACCGCCGCGACACCGGCACGAGCGCCGACAACCTCGCGATGGCGTATCCGCGGTCGCGCCTGGTGGTGGCGAGCCGCATCGGCGACCTGCCCGGACCGATCGACGGCCCGACCGTGGGCAGCAGCCACCCGATCCTGCGCGAGCAGTCGCAGATGACCGTGGCGCTCGGCCTCACCGGCAAGCTCTGCCTCGACCCCGAGCAGACCCCCGTGATCAACGAGGTCATCAGCCCCACGCAGAGCGATGTGAGCTGGGCGCGCGATTTCCTCGACGACTTCGAGGCCAGGGGACGTGTCATCCGCGACGGCAGCGACCTGCCCCGCCTCGGCCGCGCGCAGAAGATCGACAAGCTGGCGCGCGCGTTCGGGGTCATGCCCTCGTAGGTTCCCCTGCCGGTTGAGTAGGTCGCTCAGCGACCGTATCGAAACCCGTTGCGACCAGCACTGCCGGTTGAGTAGGTCGCTCAGCGACCGTATCGAAACCCGTCGCGAGGTTTCGATACGTCGCTGGCGCTCCTACTCAACCAGCATTGCCCAGCACGATCGTCGTCGTCACCTCGACGATGTGCGGAGCGGCCGGGGCCGACCCGAAGCCGAACCGTACCGGCGGGTGCAGGCGCTCGAGGCCGCCGAGGTCGTCGCCGCTCCAGGTCGCGGTGATGCCGCTGATCGACCGCGCCGACGTCACGCCGTAGAACTCGCGGCGTCCGTTGCCGGCGGATCCCGCCGTGCGCGCTCCCGGAACGAGCACCCGCGCGACCGGGTCGATGAGCCGCAGCCAGCCCGGACGCGTCGCGAGCCCCGTCGGCACGAGCCGCAGCAGTCGCCCGAGCCAGGAGATGTCGCCGATCGTGAACCGCGCGGCGAGCGGCCCGGCGTCGACACTGATCACGCGGCCCTCGCGCGAGTAGACGACCGGCACGATGCGCACCTCGTCGAAGGTGTACGTCGCCCCGACGAAATCGGCGGCGGCCTCGCTCGGCGCGAGCAGGATGCGGTGCCCGTCGGCCTGCTCGACCATCACGTCGGCGAAGCTGCCGAGGGGCGAGCGCGGCCACATGCCGACGACGAGGCGCACGCCCGATCCGGTGCCGAATCCGGCGATGCGGCCGTGGAAGCGCAGAACTGTTCGGGGCATGTTTTCAGAGTAGGCCGGGCGCGGGCGCCGGGCGACGGGTGGACAGGACGGAACGGCGCCGGCGCCCGGTCGACAGGAAGGATCCGGCGGTCGCGGGCGCCGCGTCCTGTCGACCGGGCGGGGCGAGCGGGCGCGGCGACCGGGCGGGGCGAGCGGGCGCTGGACCGGGCGGGGCGGCGGGACGGGGCGACCGGGCGCGCTAGAGCTCGACCTCGAAGTCGGTGCGCGTGTGCCGCTGGCCGTTCACCTGCAGTTCGAGCGAGTGGGTTCCGGCGTAGTGCACGCGCGTCGTCATCTGCCGCATGCCGTGGCGCTTCGCGATCGCGAGGCTTTCGCCGGGGGCGAGGGTCGCCGCGGTGAGTTTGAACACCTTCTCGGCCTGGCTCCCGTTGCTCTTGACGAAGTGCACGACGTAGTCGACCGCCATGCGTTCGCTCGTGGGGCCGTCGTTGGTGAGGATGAACCGGAAGCCGAGGTTTCCCGGCAGCGTGACCACGGGGGAGTCGAGCACCGGCTGGCTCACCGAGACGGTGACCGGTGCGAACCCCATCACGCCGAGCGCGCCCGGGTGTGCCTTCTTCACGAGCGTGCGCAGGCCGTGGCGCACGACCCAGGCCGTGTTCTCGTCGGGTTCGGCGAGCCAGCGCGACGCCACCTCGACCACGAGGTCGGGGTTCTGCCTGGCCAGATCGTTGAGGTGGTTGGCGACCGAGCGGCGCACGTAGTCGCTCTCGTCGCGGTACAGGGCGTCGAGGATCGGCACCGTGGCCTCGGGGCGGTCGAGCAGAGCGCGCACCCGGATAGCCCACGGCAGAAACCCGCGCGTGCCCTCGCTGGCGAGCCGGCGCACATGGGGGTCGGCGTCGAGGGTCCAGCCCTGGATCACCGGCAGCGCGGCGTCGAGGTCGTGCTCGAGCAGGCGGCGGATCGGGAACTCCGCGGTGAGCCGCGGCGTCAGCTCGGCCAGCAGGCCGAGGCCGTCGGCGAAGTGCTCGGGCTGCGCGAGGGCGAGGGTGGTGACCGTCTCGCCGACGGGCCAGATCGTCCAGCCGGCGAACCCCGGGTCGCCGAGCGCGGAACGGAAGACGGCCGCGACCGCGGGGTAATCCGGCGGCAGGTCGGAGAGCAGGGCGGCGCTCACCAGGTCGGTGCGTCGGCGCAACGAGGCCTCGCCGAAACCCGCCGCCACGGCGGCGAGAGCCGGGAAGTCGCGGCCCGGTGCGACCGACCGCAGGGTCGTCGCGAGGTGGGCCACGGCATCCGCATCGATCAGTTCGTTCATCGCACCCATGCACCCGACGCTACGGCACCGCACCGACACCGTCACGACGGCCGCGGTCAATCCTGTCTACAGAGTAAGGCTAGGCTTACCTGCATGACTTCTCCGACGGCGCCCGCACGCCCCTATCGCTCCCTGTTCCTGACGGCCGCCGCGGCATCCGTCGCACTCGCCCTCGTCGGATGCACCAGCACCGCGGCCTCCACCGCGACAGGCGGGCGCAGTGTCGACACCGCGCTCGGGGCCGTCGTCGTGCCCGACGAGATCGACTCGGTCGTCGTGCTCGAGGGCCGTCGTGACCTCGACATCGTGCTGTCGCTCGGCCTGCCGCTCGTCGGCTTCCCGTACGAGGGACCGGAGCAGGAGCTCGAGCTCGAGGCCCCGCTCGCCGACGCGACCGCCGAGGCCGTCGCGAACGGAGCCGAACCTCTCTTCCTCGCCGACGAGATCAACCTCGAGGCCATCGCCGAGGTGGCCCCGTCGGTCGTCGTGAGCCGCATCGACGACATCGAACCGATCGCCGACGAGCTCGACGCGATCGCCCCCGTCCTGCCCGTGCACTCGCACAGCGACGGCGTCAGCTGGCAGGAAGACATGCTCGTGATCGCCGACGCGACCGGCACGACCGGGCGCGCGGAAGAGATCATCGCCAAGTACGAGGCGCGGCTCGACGAGATCGCGACCACCTACGCCGAACAGATCGCCGCGACGCCCGTCGTGTCGATGAACGCCGGCCCGGAGGGCACCGACATCCAGGCCACACGCCTGCAGAACGCCGCGCTGATCGAGCTCGGCGGCGTGCCGAGCGAGGCTCTCGTCGAGGCGCAGGAGCTCGTCGACGAGTCGCTCGAGTTCAGCCCCGAGCAGACGCTCGCCGCCCACTCCGACGCCGGAGCGATCCTCGTCGCCGTCGAGACCGCCGACGACTGGGCCGCGCTGCAGGCCGACCCGCTCTGGGCCGAACTGCCCGCCGTCAAGGCCGGCAACGTCGTGCGCACCGACAAGATGACGCACGAGGGCGGTCCGATCACCGCCATGCGCATCCTCGACCTGCTCGAAGAGCTCTACAAGACGGTATAGGCGAGATGCGACACACCACCCTGCTGCTGACTGCCGCCGCGGCATCCGCCGTTCTCCTGCTCGGCGCCTGCTCGACCGGCACCGAGGCGACCGAATCGACGAGCGTCGACACGATCCTCGGTGCGGTCGCCGTGCCCGACGAGATCGACTCGGTCGTCGTGCTCGAAGGACGCCGTGACCTCGACATCGTGCTCTCGCTGGGCCTGCCGCTCGTCGGCTTCCCCTACGAAGGACCCGACACGGTGATGGAGCTCGAGGCGCCGCTCGCCGCGGCCACCGAGGCGGCCATGGCCGACGGTGCCGAAGAGCTGTTCCTCTCCGACGAGATCAACCTCGAGGCCATCGCCGAGGTCGCCCCCTCGATCATCGTCAGCCGGGTCGGCGACGTCGAGCCGATCATCGACGAACTGACCGCCATCGCCCCGGTGATCGCGGTCAACTCGAACGACGGCGACACCTGGCAGAACGACCTGAACACCGTGGCCGAGGCCACCGGCAGCGAAGACGAGGCCGCCGAGGTCATCGCCGAGTACGACGCTCGCCTGGCCGAGATCGCCTCGACCTACGCCGAGCAGATCGCGTCGACCACGGTCTCGGTCGTGAGCTACGAGAGCACCGGCACGCTCGTGCAGAGCGCGCGGCTGCCCGCCCTCGTGCTCGAGAAGCTCGGTGCGCGGTTCTCGGTCGCGATGACGGACGCGTTCGACGCCGAGTCGCAGGACATGGAGTACGGCGCAGAGCAGACCCTCGCGGCACACGGCGACGCGCAGGCGATCCTCGCGCTGGCCGACACGAGCGACGAGTGGCAGTCGGCGCAATCCGACGCGCTCTGGCAGCAGCTGCCGGCCGTGCAGTCGGGCACCGTGGTGCGCTCCGACAAGATGGTGAACGAGGGCGCGCAGATCACCGCGATGCACCTCCTCGACCTGATCGAACAGCTCTACCAGAAGGTCTAGCCCGTGGCAGCAACGACGACGCTGCCTGCCGCGCGCACCCGCGACGGCAGGCAGCTGCGCTGGCTCGCGCTCTCGGTGCTCGCGCTGGTCGCGAGCGCGGTGCTCGGGCTGCTCGTCGGGTCGCGCGGGTTGTCGCCCGCCGAGGTTCTCGCCCCGCTGTTCGGCGGCGACGACCCGGAGGCAGCCGCGATCCTGTTCGACCTGCGGTTGCCGCGCACGCTCGTGGGCGTCTGCGCGGGCGCGGCCCTCGCCGTGGCGGGCGCGCTGATGCAGGGGCACACGCGCAACCCGCTCGCCGACCCCGGGCTGCTGGGCGTCGGTGCGGGAGCGGCGCTCTCGGTCGTGCTCGCGATCTCGTTGCTCGGCCTGACCACACCGCTCGGCTACCTCTGGTTCGCGTTCGGGGGAGCGGCGGCGGCGGCCGTCGTCGTCACCGCGTTCGGGCTGCTCGGTGCGGGCCGGCGCGACTCGTCGCCGGCGAGCCTCGTGCTCGCCGGGGCCGCGGTCACCGCCTTCCTCGGCGCGGTCACCGGGGTCATCCTGCTGCTCGACACGTCGACGCTCGACATCTACCGCTTCTGGAGCGTCGGATCGCTGAGCGGCGGACGCTCGCTCGACGTGCTGCTGCCGGTGCTGCCGTTCGTCGCGCTCGGCCTCGCCATCGCGTTCGCGCACTCGTCGACGCTCGACGCGCTCGCCCTCGGCGACGACATGGCCAGGGCGATGGGGCGCCGACTCGGCCCCGCCCGCATCACCGGCCTGCTCGCCGTGACCCTGCTCGTGGGCGGCGCGGTCGCTATCAGCGGGTCGATCGGGTTCGTCGGCCTCATCGTGCCGCACGTCGTGCGCCGCATCACCGGCCCTGGCCACCGCTGGCTGCTGCCGCAGTGCGCCGTGCTCGGGGCCGCGCTCGTCGTGCTCGCCGACGTCGTCGGACGCGTCGTCGTGCAGCCCGGCGAGCTCGCCGTCGGCATCGTGCTCGGCGTCGTCGGGGCGCCCGTGTTCCTCCTCCTCGTGATGCGCATGCGCGGGGCGCGCTCGTGACGGCGACGCGCAGTGCGGCGACCATCGTGCCGACAACCGCGACGCGCATCGCCCCCGCGCTGCGCCTCGGCCGGGCGAGCGTGCGTTGGCGCCCGCGCCACCTCGTCGTGGTCGTGGTCGCGGTCGTCGCGGCCCTCGCGGTGGCCGTCGTCTCGGCCGGCGTGGGCGACTTCACCATGACGCCCGGCCGCGTGCTCGAGGTGCTCGCCGGGCAGGGCACGCGGCGCGAAGAACTCGTGATCCTCACCATCCGCCTGCCGCGCATCCTCGTCGCCCTCGTCGTGGGCCTGGCCCTCGGCATGTCGGGCGCGATCACCCAGACCACGGCGCGCAACGCCCTCGCCAGCCCCGACCTGCTCGGCGTCACGGCGGGCGCGAGCGTCGGAGCGGTCGCCGTGATCGTGCTCGGCGGCTCGAGCGGACAGGTCGCCGGCCTGCTCGAAAGCATCGGCGTGCCGGCGGGCGCACTCCTCGGCGGGTTCCTCGCCGCGGCCCTCGTGCTGCTGATCGTGCGCCGGGCGGGCACCACCGGCCTGCAGCCGATCCTCGTCGGCGTCGGCGTCTCGGCGTTGCTCGGCGGCCTGGTCAGCTGGATGATGACGGCGGCCAGCATCGACGACGCCGCCCGCGCCAACGTCTGGCTCACCGGCAGCCTCAACGGCCGGTCGTGGGGCGAACTCTGGTCGCTGCTCGTGGTCGTCGCGATCTGCCTGCCGCTGCTCGTGCCGCTGTCGACCCGGCTCGGCACCGTCGACCTCGGGCACGACGTGGCCCGCGGCCTCGGGGTCTCGCTGCTGCGCACCAACGGCGCCCTGCTCGCGGTCGCCGTCGTGCTGGCGTCGGTCACGACCGCGGCCGCCGGCCCCGTCGCGTTCGTCGCCCTCGTCTGCCCGCACCTCGCCCGCCTCGCCAGCGGGGCGTCGCGTCCGCCGGTCTTCGCCTCGGGGGCGCTCGGAGCCCTGCTCGTCGTGGCGAGCGACCTCGTGGCGCGCACGGCGATCGCGCCCATCCAGATCCCCGTGGGCGCGGTCACCGCCCTGGTCGGAGCGCCGTTCCTGCTCTGGCTGCTCGTCCGAACCCGCCGGGAGGTGCGCCGATGACCCTGATGAATCCACCGCTGCTGGAGGCCCGCGACGTGAGCGTGCGCTTCGGCGCGACATCCGCCGTCTCGGGCGTCAGCCTCACTCTCGAGCCCGGTTCGATCACGGCCATCATCGGACCGAACGGCTGCGGAAAATCCACGCTGCTGCGCGCGATGGGGCGGCTGGCCAGCCCCGACGACGGCGTCGTGCTGCTCGACGGCGAATCGATCGCCCGCCTGCCCACCCGCGAGGTGGCGCGCACCCTCGGCATCCTTCCCCAGTCGCCGCAGGCGCCCGAGGGCATGACCGTCGCCGACCTCGTCTCGCGCGGTCGCGACCCGCACCGCCGCTGGTACGACCAGTGGTCGAGCGCCGACGAGACGGTCGTCGCCGACTGCCTCGCCCGCACCGGCATCGCCGACCTCGCCGACCGACAGCTCGACTCGCTCTCGGGCGGCCAGCGCCAACGCGCCTGGATCGCGATGGTGCTCGCCCAGGGCACGGGCATCCTGCTGCTCGACGAGCCGACCACGTTCCTCGACGTGGTGCACCAGCTCGACGTGCTCGAACTCGTGCGCGAGCTGCACAGCGAGCAGGCGATCACGATCGTGATGGTGCTGCACGACCTGAGCATGGCCGCCCGCTTCGCCGACCGGCTCGTGGCGATGCGCGACGGCGCCGTGGTCGCCGACGGCACCCCGCACGAGGTCGTCACCGCCGACACCCTCCGCGCCGTGTTCGAGCTGGAGTGCGAGGTCGTCACCGATCCGCGCACCGGTCGCCCTATCGTGGTACCGATCGCCCGCGCACAGCCCTAACGAGAGTCGACGATGACGCACAGCTACGCCCACGACGCCGTCGGTCGCCGCATCGGAGCGCCCGCGACCATGGCCGCCTTCGCCGCCGACGGGCTGCGCGCCATGATCGTGTCGGGCGAGCTCGCGCCCGGCGAGCGTGTGGTCGAGACGCGCCTCGCCGAACGTCTCGGAGTCAGCCGCCCGCCGCTGCGCGAGGCGATGACGGTGCTCGAGACCGAGGGGCTGCTCAGGCAGACGCCCCGCAGCGGCGCGGTGGTCGCGCCGTTGGGACTTCAGGATGTCTACGAGATCGTCACCCTGCGCGCTTCGCTCGAAGAGATGGCGGTGCGACTGGGCGTTCCGGTGCACTCCGACGCGCGCCTCGACCGGCTGCGCGACGCGATCGAGACGATGGAGGCGAACGCGCGGCTTGAGACCGGCGAGGACTCCGCCACGCACGACAGCTATAGCTTCCACCTCGCCCTGGTCGGGCTGTCGGGCCACGAACGGCTCGAGGCCGCCTACCGGTCGATGGCCCTGCAGCTGCTGCGCTACATGAACCTCAACCGCCGGGCGCGCGCCGGGCACGAATCGCTCGTCGCGCGGGCCGCGCGTCATCGTGTGGTGTTCGACCTCGTCGCGGCGGGCGACGCCGATGCGGTGCTCGCCGCGCTGCAGGGTGACGAGTCGCTGAGCTTCGTGCGCGAGTCGGGGCCGACGCTTGAGCGCGGCTCGGCGGAGGCCGACGCGTGGCTGGCCGGGATCCTGCGGCGGGGGAACGCCTAGGCTGGTAGCCGTACCCAGGAGGACACCATTTCCGAGATTTCGAATTCTGTCGTGGAGATCCACGTTCCGCTCACCCCGTTGATCGGGCTGCCCGAGGGCGAAGACCCGTTTCCGTGGATCGACGAGGTCATGGACTACATCACCGAGCTCGACGAGCGCGGCGAGGCCGCCCTGTACGACGACGGCGGCGAGTTCGGCGAGGTCTACGTGTTTCTCATCAACGCGGCATCCGAAGAGCGTCTGCTCGCGGTCGCGGCCCGCATCGCCGACCTGCCAGGCGTGCCGGCCGGCGTCTACGCGATGGTGACCGACGACGAGGCCGAGGAGTTCGGGCTCGGCCGCCGCGTCGACCTGTCGTAGGGCCCTCTGAGCGCAAAAGAGCCGATTCCGGCCAGATGACGCGACCGCGGTCGCGTCATCTGGCCGGAATCGGCTCTTCTACGTGCGGCTGCCGGCTGGTGCCTAGTGCCCGACGGGCGCGGGCGCTCCGTTCGACGCCGGCTTGCGGATGAAGAACGCGAGCGGGATGGCGACGAGCGAGATGATCGCGCCGTAGACGAACGCGGCGTGGATGCCGTCGGCCGTGGCCGAGACGACGCTGGCGCCGTCTTCCATGAGCGGCGTCGACGTGGCCGTCATCACCGTGATGAACAACGCGATGCCCACGGCGCCCGCGAGCTGCTGCACGGTCGACACCGTGGCGCTGCCGTGCGAGTAGAACTTCGGGCTGATCGACGCGAGGCCCGAGGTGAACAGCGGCGTGAACAGCAGGGCGAGACCGATGCTCAGCACGATGTGCGCGACGAGCACCATGACGACGCCCGAGTCGGCGCCGAGCATGGTCATGAACCAGAGCGCGCCGCTCACGATGATCGAGCCGGGGACCACGAGAACGGTCGGGCCGGCCTTGTCGTAGAAGCGGCCGACGAACGGGGCGAGGAAGCCCATGACGAGTCCGCCGGGCAGAAGCAGCAGGCCGGTGGTGAGGGCGTCGAGGCCGAGCACGCTCTGCGTGTAGATCGGCAGCAGGATGATCGTGCCGAACAGCGCGATCATGCTGATCATGATCATGGCGATCGAGAGCGAGAAGCCCGAGCTCGTGAACGTGCGCAGGTCGAGCAGCGCGCGGTCGCGGCCCTGCAGCTGCAGCTGGCGCAGGATGAACAGCGCGAGGCCGACGGCGCCGATGGCGAGCGGGGCCCAGCCGGTCGGGCTGGAGATGCCGCCCTCGGTCTCGCCGATGTTGCTGAGGCCGAACACGAGACCGCCGAAGCCGATCGCCGACAGCACGACCGAGATGTAGTCGAGCGGCGTCTTGCGCGGTTCGCTGACGTTCTGGATGCGCAGGGTGCCGAGCACGAGCGCGATCACGGCGATGGGCAGCACGATGATGAACATCCAGCGCCAGTCGAGCGCGCTGAGGATGAGTCCCGAGATGGTCGGGCCGATCGCGGGGGCGACCGAGATGACGATCGAGATGTTGCCCATCACGCGGCCGCGGCGCTCGGCCGGAACCAGGGTGAGAACGGTCGTGAACAGCAGCGGGATCATGATCGCCGTGCCCATGGCCTGCACGATGCGGGCACCGAGCAGAACCTCGAAGCCGGGAGCGACGGCCGCGATGAGCGTGCCGACGCTGAACAGCGACATGGCGGTGATGAAGATCGCGCGGGTGGTGAAGCGCTGCAGCAGGAAGCCGGTGATCGGGATCACGACGGCCATGGTGAGCAGGAAGGCGGTGGTGAGCCACTGCGCGGCGCTCGCCTCGATGCCGAAGTCGCCCATGAGGTGGGGGATCGCGACGCTCATGATCGTCTCGTTGAGGATCACGACGAACGTCGACACCAGCAGAACGGTGATGACGAGCTTGTTGCGCGCGTCGACGCGTCGCGTCTCGGCGGTGTCGACCGGCGGCTGGTCGATGGTGGTTTCTGACAAAAGAGTGTCCTGTCCTGCAAGAGGGCCGATGTGGAGGGCGGGCGACGATACCCGGATGCCGCGGTGGAAGTTCACGCGGAATCGTGCGTCTGAGAGTGCAGCGACTTCGAGGGCCGCTTTATTCCTGATTGATCTTTTCGATTCGGCCGGGCACGAGCACCCGGGCGGGCCAGCGGCCGAGCAGCAGCACGGCGGCGCCGAGGCAGGCCGACCCGAACACCGCGAGCGGGAAATCGAGGAACCACTGCATCACACAGAAGGCGGGCAGGAACGTGAGTGCCGCGGCGATGCCCACGACGGCACCCGGCGGGGTCTCGCCCACCTCGCGCGGCGCTTCCCACCGGGCGACGAGGAACGACAGGCCGAACAGCGCGACCGCGACGATCACGAAGAACACCGGCCGCGTCAGCCACCACGCCTCGCTGCCCGGCGGCGGGCTCGCACCGGGGATGAGGAGCGCGACCCCGCTCAGCGCGATGATGAGCGGCAGGTGCCAGAGGTAGATCGTCATCAGGCGGGTGCCGATCACGAAGACGACGGCGCGGGCCGCGTGTGTGTTCATCAGTGCCGCGAGCGCCGGGCGGATCAGCCGCAGCACGCAGGCCTGCGCGAGGGCGAGGGCGACGAGCGGCAGGGTCGGCGGGTTGAGGTTGGTGAGCATGTCGTCGCTGTACGGCCCGACCATCGTGAACGGGAACAGCGTGGCGTACGCGCCGACCGCGATCAACACGAGCTGCCACGGGCGTCGGGCGGCGAACCAGCCGTCGGCGTACCAGAATCCGATCTGCTGCACCAGCAGCCAGACGAAGAACAGGTTGGCGAGGCCGATCTCGTCGATACCCGTCGAATAGCGCAGGGTGTCGACGAGTATTGCTCCCAGCAACAGCACGAGGAGGGTCGCCTTCGGGGCCCGCGCGTGCCATCCGGCCATCGTCGGAACGAACGCCTGGCAGAGCGCGTAGGCGGCGAGGAACCAGAGTGGCAGCCCCGCGCCGACGATCACGACGTCGAGCAGCTGCGGGTCGACGCCGATGAGGCGCGCGCCGCCGATCACGACGACGTAGAACAGGAAGAGCGGCAGGGCCGGCTGCGCGAGCCGCAGCACCCGGTTGCGCACGTACTGCGCCGCGCCGCCGCCGCGCCGGGTCAGGCTGCGCCACGCGGTGAGGCTCGCGAACCCGCCGACCACGAAGAACAGCGGCATGATCTGGCCGGCCCAGGTCGCGTAGGCGAACCAGCTCTGCTCCTCGAGCGGACGGCTGACGACGAGCGCACCCGCGCTGTCGAACCCGACGCCGATCATGAGCAGGTGGATGATCACCACGAGCACGACGCAGAACACCCGGGCGATGTCGAGGGTCAGGTCGCGCTTCGAGAGATCGATCGAGGATGCGGCCGACGAGGCGCCGCTCACGCGTCATCCCCCGAGGGGCGGGTGTGGTCTGCAACGGCCATCATGCTCACACTCTAGGGGTGCGGCGGGTGTGTGCCTGGTCGGCCGCGACCGGTTTGCGCCGTTTGGGGCGGTTTCGGGCGTGGTCTGCCCCAAACGGCGCAAACGGTGCCGTGCTGTGGACTGTTTCCGTGGCATCCGTCCTGAAAAGCCAGAATGAGCGGATGCCGCAGCGCTCAGATCTTCCCGATCCTCTGGGCCGGGAGCCCTTCGCCGTGCGCGACGCTGTCGAGCGCGGCGTCACCCGCGACAGACTGCGGTCGCGCGACCTGCAGCGGCTCTTCCACGGCACGCGATCGGTCGGTCTCGACTTCGCCCTGCTGGCCGACAGGTGCCGCGCGTATCTGCCGCGGATGGGCGCCGGCAACGCGTTCAGCCACCTGACCGCCGCCGAGCTTTACGCGTTTCCGCTGCCGCTCGGCCGGCTCGATCCGGCACGGCTGCACGTCGTCACCCCCGCGCCGGCGCGTGCCCCGGGCGGACGCGGAATCGCCGGCCACCGCGCGCTGCTGCTGCCGCACGAGGTGATGGATCTCGCCGGTCTCCCGGTCGTGCGGCCGAGGTCGCGTGGTGCCAGGTGGCCGAGAAGTCGGGTGTCGACGACGCGGTGGCCGTCGGCGACTGGATCGTGACCGGCAACCCCTACCTGAACGTGCTGCCCCTCGCGACCGTCGACGACCTCGCGTCGGCGGTCGAGCTGCGGGCGGGCACGGCGGGTCACCGCACGCGGGCGGCGGCGCTCCCGCTCGTGCGCGACGGGCCGCTGTCACGCCCCGAGTCGCTGCTGCGACTGCTGCTCGTGCGCGCGGGGTTGCCCGAACCGCTGCTCAACGTGCGCTGCGTCGCCGACGACGGCGTCGACCTGGGCATGCCCGATGTCGCCTGGCCGGACTACCGCACCGTCGGGCAGTACGAGGGAGACCATCACCGCAGCGTGCGGCAGCAACGCAGCGACATCCGCCGCGACGAGTTGTACTTCGACCACGACTGGAAGGTCGTTAAGGTGAGCGCCGACGACCTGTTCGGCCGGCCGGTCGAGCTCGCCGACCGGTTCGCGCGTCGCCTGGCGTCGCAGGGCTGGCAGGGCATCGTCAACTTGCGCCGTTTGGGGCACTTCGACCGCTGAAGTGCCCCAAACGGCGCAATCCGGCGCGGGCGGGCCAGGCGTGCCCGGCGTGGCCCAGCCGCCCGCGGCCTAGTCGGCCTTCGGCTTCTGCATCGTCAGCGCCGTCTCCTCCGAGTCGATGCTGCGCAGCACGTCGCGCACCGCCCGCTCCTGGTAGCGGCCCTCGGCGCGCGCCTGCAGCACCGCCTCGCGCTCGGCCTCGATCATCGAGCGGCGCAGCCGGGAGTACGCCGCGTACGACTGTTCGGTCGCGTCGGGAACGGCGCGGGCGATCGCCTGGGTGAGGAACTCCGCGTTGACCCGCAGCCGCGAGACCGCGGCCGGATCGTCGTCGTCGGTCGCCTCGGCGTCGAGCCGCGCGAGGCCCGCGGTCTGCGCCTCGGCGAGCAGATTGTGCTTTTCGACGCGTTCTTGGGTCGCATCCGGTGGCGGCAATTTCAGAGAGCGGATGATGCGGGGCAGCAGCAACCCCTCGACCAGCGTGCCGACCACGACGACGAACGCGAGAAACTGCAGCAGCTCCCGCTCGGGGGTCTCGTCGGGCAGCAGGAACACGGCCGCGAGCGTCACCACGCCGCGGATTCCGGCCGCCGACACAGCGATCGACGTCTTCCACCCCCAGGCGCGGCGGCGCACGAACCGCGGACCGGTCTCGTAGAACAGGGTCGTGAGCCCGACGAAGGCGAACCGCGTCACCACGAGGATCACCAGCACGAGCACCGACAGCCCGGCGATGTGCCAGAAGCCGTAGTCCGAGCCGGCGACACCCGCGAGGATGCCCGACAGGCTGAGGCCGATGAACAGGAACACGGCGTTCTCGAGCAGGAAGCGGATCGTGCGCCAGTTGATCGACTCGGCGATGCGCGCCTCGGCGCTCTGCACGAGCGGCGAACGCTGGCCGAGGAACAGCCCAGCGATCACGACGGCGAGCACGCCCGATCCGCCGATCAGCTGGGCCGGGATGAACGCGATGTACGGGATCGCCAGCGACAGGCTCGTGTCGAGCACGGGCGCGCGCAGGCGTTTGCGGATCGCCGAGATCACGTAGCCGACGGCGAGACCGACGCCGATGCCGCCGACGAGCGCCATGCCGAACTCGCCCACCACGTCCCACGGGTTGAGCACGCTGACGATCGCGGCGATCGACGCGTTGAGGGCGACGAGGGCGGTCGCGTCGTTGAGCAGGCTCTCGCTCTCGAGCACAGTCACCACACGGCGGGGGAGCCGAAGCCGGCCCGCGATCGCGGTGACGGCCACGGCGTCGGTCGGGGCGACGACGGCCCCGAACGCGAACGCGGCGGCGAGGCCGACGGTGGGGAGCAGCCACCAGAGCGAGAATCCGACGGCGACGACCGTGAACGCGACGAGTCCGACCGAGAGCACGAAGATGCTGTCGCGCCGGGCGAGGATGTCTTTCAGCGGCGTGCGGATGGCCGCGGCGAACAGCAACGGCGGCAGGATGCCGTAGAGCACGAGGTCGGGCTCGACCGTGATCTGCGGGATCCCGGGGATGAAGCTGACGATGCCCCCGACGAGCACGAGCGCCACCGGCGCCGACCAGCCCGCCCGGCCCGACAGCCCGGTCACCGTCACGGTGGCGAGCACGAACGCGACGATCCAGATGATCGTGCTGACGATGTCGATTTCGATGAGCCCGCCCCTTCCCGCTGATGCCGGTAGCGCTCATCATGCCACCGTGGGCGGCGCGATGTGTTGCCTCCGTTCGCCCGCTTCCGCAAGACCTCGGCGCGACGAATTGCCGGTCGTAGCCTAGGAAAACTTTCCTGACCGACGACGACCGGAGGATGCCGTGACCGAGACGAGCCCGAAGACGAACATCAAGGTGATCTTCCTCGCCGTGGCGGGGGCCGTCGGCGGCTTCCTCTTCGGCTTCGACTCGTCGGTGGTGAACGGCGTCGTCGACGCGGTCCAGGGCCAGTTCGACCTGTCGTCGTCGCTCACCGGATTCGCGGTGGCGAGCGCGCTGCTCGGTTGCGCGGTCGGGGCGTACGGCGCCGGCCGCATCGCCGACCGATGGGGGCGCATCCCGGCGATGCTCGTCGGCTCCGTGCTGTTTCTCGCCAGCGCCCTCGGCTGCGGGTTCGCGTTCGGCGTCTGGGATCTCGTCTTCTGGCGCCTCGTCGGCGGTCTCGGCATCGGCATCGCGTCGGTGATCGCTCCGGCCTACATCGCCGAGATCTCGCCCCGCCAGATGCGCGGCCGGCTCGCGTCGCTGCAGCAGCTCGCCATCACCGTCGGCATCTTCGCCGCTCTGCTCTCCGACGCGCTGTTCGCCAACGGCGCCGGGGGAGCGGCCGAGCCGTTCTGGTTCGGCCTCGAGGCCTGGCGGTGGATGTTCCTCGCGGGCGCGTTGCCCGCCGTGGTCTACGGCCTCATCGCGATCGCACTGCCCGAGTCGCCGCGCTTCCTCGTGCTCAAGGGCCGTGACGACGCGGTGCGCGACATCTTCGCCCGGCTCTGGCCCGGCGACGACGTCGAGCGGGCGATCCGCGACATGCGCGACGCGATCGAGGCCGACCAGCAGAGCTCGCAGAAGGGCGCGTTGCGCGGCGACCGCTTCGGGCTCAAGCCGATCGTCTGGATCGGCATCATCCTCTCGATCCTCCAGCAGTTCGTCGGTATCAACGTGATCTTCTACTACTCGACCACGCTCTGGCGCTCGGTCGGCTTCCAGGAGCGCGACTCGTTCACCATCTCGGTGATCACCTCGGTCACCAACATCGCGGTCACGTTCGTCGCGATCGCGCTGGTCGACCGGGTGGGGCGCCGCCCGATCCTGCTGTTCGGATCGGCCGGCATGACCCTGTCGCTCGCCACGATGGCCCTCGCCTTCAGCCAGGCCGACACCGTCGACGGGGAGCCGAGCCTGCCCGGCGCGTGGGGCCCGATCGCGCTCGTGGCCGCGAACGTGTTCGTCGTCAGCTTCGGTGCATCCTGGGGTCCCGTCGTCTGGGTGCTTCTCGGCGAGATCTTCCCCACCCGCATCCGCGCGCGAGCCCTCGGGGTCGCCGCGGCCGCCCAGTGGATCGCCAACTTCGCGATCACCGTCTCGTTCCCGCCGCTCGCCGCGTTCTCGCTCGTCTTCACCTACGGCATGTACGCGCTCTTCGCCCTGCTGTCGTTCGTGTTCGTCATGCGGGTGGTGCCCGAGACGAACGGCATGTCGCTCGAGGAGGCGAACACCCTGCTGCCGCCCAGGGGCAGCGCCAAGAAACGGGTCTAGTAGGGTCGGGCCATGACCGACCGCATCGACACGCTCATCGTCCTCGGCGCCGGCGGCGACCTCACGTCGCGCCTGCTGCTTCCCGGCCTCGCCTCGCTGCTCGCCTCCACCCGCGGCGACGGAGTGCAGCTGATCGGCATGGACAGGAGCGAAGTGACGGATGCCGCGTGGCAGTCGAAAGTGTCCGCCGCGTTCGCGACGGAGAAGTCGTCGCTCGGCACGAGCGTCGGCACGAAGTCGTTCTACCTGCGGGGTGACGCCACCGACCCGGACGATCTGGGGCGCGCGTTCGCCGCGGCCACCGGCCGCATCGCGCTGTACTTCGCCCTGCCCCCGGCGGTCACGATCCTCGTGGTGAAGGCGCTCTCGACGCTCGAGCTGCCGAAGGGCATCGTGCTCGCGCTCGAGAAGCCGTTCGGCACCGACCTGGCCAGCGCCCGCGCGCTCAACCGGCGGCTCGAGAAGCTCGTGCCCGAGGAGCAGGTGTTCCGGGTCGACCACTTCCTCGGCAAATCGACCGTGCTCAACCTGCTCGGGCTGCGCTTCGCCAACCGCATCTTCGAGCCGCTCATGTCGGCGCCCAACGTGGAGAAGGTCGAGATCGTCTTCGACGAGCAGCTCGCGCTCGAGGGTCGCGCCGGCTACTACGACAAGGCGGGCGCGCTGACCGACATGATCCAGAGCCACCTGCTGCTCGTGCTCGCCCTCACCGCCATGGAACCCCCGGCCAGCGTCGACGCTGACGACCTGCGCGGCGGAATGGCCCAGGTGCTGCGCGCCACCCGGCCGTGGAAGAAAGACGGCACGTCGAGCCTGCGCGCGCACTACACGGCGGGCACGATCGACGGCCGCGAACTGCCGGCCTACACGGCCGAAGAGGGCGTCGACCCCGCCCGCGAGACCGAGACGCTCGCCGAGGTGACCCTCGCGATCGACAACTGGCGCTGGGCCGGGGTTCCGTTCGTGCTGCGCTCGGGCAAGGCCATCGGCGACGCCGCGCAGGAGATCGTGATCACGCTGCGCGAAGTGCCGCACCTGCCCACGGGCCTGCACGGTCCGAAGGGGCCGGCGCAGCTGCGCATCGCGATGAAGCCGGCCGCCCTCGAGCTCGACCTCATGGTCAACGGCGAAGACGACCCGTTCGAGCTCGAGCGGGTCGTGCTCGACAGCCCGCTGCGCGCCGGCGAGCTCAGCGCCTACGGCGAGGTGCTCGCGGGGCTGCTCGACGGCGACCCGACCCTGTCGGTGCGCGGCGACGTGGCCGAGCAGTGCTGGCGCATCGTCGCGCCGGTGATCGCGGCGTGGAAACGCGGCGATGTGCCGCTGACGTCGTACCGGGCCGGGTCGCGCGGTCCGGCGGAGAAGCGCTGACGCAGGGGTAGAGTCGTACGGGTCGTTCCAGCGTGGTGATGATGACTCACCACACGAAAGAAGAACGACGATGTCACGCACCACCGAAAAATCCGGCACGAACCTCAAGGTCGTCGCTCTCGCGATCGCCGGCGCGGTCGGCGGTTTCCTGTTCGGATTCGACTCCTCCGTCATCAACGGCGCGGTCGACCCGATCCAAGACCAGTTCGGCCTGAGCGAATCGCTCACCGGCTTCGCCGTCGCCATCGCCCTCATCGGCTGCGCCATCGGCGCCTACATCGCCGGTCGCCTCGCCGACTGGAAGGGCCGCATCCCCGCGATGCTCGTCGGCGCGGTGCTGTTCCTCGTCAGCGCCGTCGGCACCGGACTCGCCTTCAACGTCTGGGACCTCATCGCGTGGCGTCTCGTCGGCGGACTCGGCATCGGCATCGCCTCGGTGATCGCCCCGGCCTACATCGCCGAGATCTCGCCGAAGAACCTGCGCGGCCGCCTCGGCTCGCTGCAGCAGCTCGCCATCACGATCGGTATCTTCGCCGCGCTGCTCTCCGACACCGTCTTCGCGAACTGGGCAGGGGGAGCCGGCCAGGAGCTGTGGCTCGGGCTCGAGGCCTGGCGCTGGATGTTCCTCGCCGGCATCGTGCCCGCGGTGGTCTACGGCCTGATCGCGCTCAAGCTGCCCGAGTCGCCCCGATTCCTCGTGCTCAAGGGCCGCGACGACGAGGTGCGCGGCATCTTCGCCCGGCTCTGGCCGAACGACGACGTCGAGCGCGCCATCCGCGACATGCGCGCCGGCATCGAGACCGACGCCCACGGATCGAAGAAGGGCGCCCTGCGCGGCAACCGCCTCGGCCTGAAGCCCATCGTCTGGGTCGGCATCATCCTGTCGGTGTTCCAGCAGTTCGTGGGCATCAACGTGATCTTCTACTACTCGACCACCCTCTGGAAGTCGGTCGGCTTCGAGGAGAGCGACTCGCTCACCATCTCGGTCATCACCGCCGTCACCAACATCGCCGTCACCTTCGTGGCGATCGCGCTCGTCGACCGTGTCGGCCGCCGCCCGATCCTGCTCTTCGGCTCGGTCGGTATGACCGTCGCGCTCGGCACCATGGCGCTCGCCTTCAGCCAGGCCGTACAGGTCGACGGCGAACCCTCGCTGCCCGGTGCCTGGGGCCCGGTCGCGCTCGTGGCGGCCAACGTGTTCGTCGTCAGCTTCGGTGCATCCTGGGGTCCCGTCGTCTGGGTGCTTCTCGGCGAGATCTTCCCGAACCGCATCCGCGCGCGTGCCCTCGGCATCGCCGCGGCGGCGCAGTGGATCGCGAACTTCGTGATCACGCTGTCGTTCCCGCCGCTCGCGTCGGTCTCGCTCGTGCTCACCTACGGCCTGTACGCGCTGTTCGCGGCGCTGTCGTTCGTGTTCGTGTTCAAGGTCGTGCCGGAGACCAACGGACTCTCGCTCGAAGAGGCCGAGACGCTGTTCACCAAAAAAGCGAAGAAGTAGCGCGATACGGGGGTTATCCCCGATGTCCGCCCAGGCCGGGTACGCCAGACTGGAGACATGAGCACACTGATACGTCCCAAGTCCGGCGCGATGATCGCGGGCGTCTGCGCCGCCATCGCCAACCGATTCGGCTGGTCGGTGACGCTCGTGCGTGTGCTGACCGTCGCATCCATCCTGATCCCGGGGCCGCAGGTCATCATCTACCTGGTGCTCTGGGTGCTGTTCCCGAAAGAGAAGTAGCACGACGCTCGTTCGACAGGACGGCACCGGCCGTGAGCCGGGTTTCGTCCTGTCGGGCGGGCGCCGACCGCGTCCGGTCCTGTCGACCGGTCGTCTCGGCCTACTCGGCGGGCGCGGCGGCCGGTTCCGGCACGCTCGTCGCCAGCACCGCGTCGAGGGCGGCGATCGCGTCGGCCTCGTCGGCGGCGAGCGCGAGGCTCAGCTCCGACACCACGATCTGGCGGCTCTTGATGAGCATGCGCTTCTCGCCGGCGGAGAGCACGGCGCGCTGGTCGCGGCGCCACAGGTCGCGCACGACCTCGCTGACCCGGTAGACGTCGCCGCTGCCCATCTTCTCGGTGTTCGCCTTGAACCGGCGTGACCAGTTGCTGACCTCTTCTTCGGCCTCGCCCTGCAGCACCGCGTAGACGGCCTGCACTCCCGCGTCGTCGATCACGTCGCGCACTCCCACGAGCTCGGCGTTGTCGATCGGCAGTTCGACCACGAGGTCGCTGCCGTGCACGTCGAGGGTGATGTACTTCTTGTCCTCGCCCTTGATGGTGCGGGTGGTCACGGCGGTGATGGTCGCTGCGCCATGGTGGGGGTATACGACGGTTTCGCCGACTTCGAAGATCATCCTGTGCAGCCTCTGTTCTGTTGCGTCTGCCAGTGACGTTATCGCCTTTCGGCGCGCATACATACGCCTCGGCCGCTATCGGCCGAGAACGGTGGCGAGCGCGTCGGTGATCTCGTCGCGCTGCTGCCCGGTCGGGATGGTCGCCGTCTTGTCGCCCGGCTGCACCCCGTAGTCGCCGAATCCGGCGTGGTTCAGCCCCTCGATCTCGACGAGATCGGCGTCGGCGGGCAACATGCCCCGCGCATCCGCGATCTTCTCCGGCGTGCTCAGGCCGTCGCGGCTGCCGGCGATGCTCAGCACCTCGAGACCCGATGCGGTGAGGTCGTTCGCGCAGTAGCTGCCGAACAGCACGAGCCCGCTCACGGCCGGGTCGTCGGCGAGCATGCAGGCGCGCACCCCGCCGAGCGAGTGCCCGCCGACAAACCAGCGGTCGACGTCCGGCGCGTCGGCGGTGAAGGTCGCGAGCGGCCGCTGGTCGAAGAACGCGAGGTTGAGCGTCGGCTTGGTGATCACGATCGTGGCCCCGGTGCGCTCCACGATCTCCGACAGTTTGTACATGTAGGCGTACGGGTCGACCTTGGCCCCGGGGATGAAGACGAGGCCGGTTCCGGATGCGACCCCCGCCGGCACCATCACCACCGAGTGCTCGGTGCTGGTGACCGCGACGGCGTCGTTCGTCCAGACCTCGATCGCGCGGGCACGGTCGCCCTGCATCACGATGTTCGCCCAGACGAGCACACCGACCACGACGAGCACGATCACGACCACGAACGCGACGACGCCGATGAGCACACGGCGCGCAACACGGTTCTGACTCACCCGATCAAGAATACCGAGCGGCTACCAGCCCGCCGTGCCCGGTTCGCCCTTGAACGGGCCGACGACGCGGTCGGTGATCCAGCCGCCGTAGTAGTCGCCCGCCTGGGCGCGCACCCGCTCGCCGTCGACCTCGACGGAGTGCATGGCGGCCGGGTAGAGCGCGATGCGGTCGGCGAGCACCTCGAAGCCCGCCGTCGGCTCCGGGTAGAACCAGCCGGCGCTCTCGGCGATCGCGTCGCCGCCGCGCACCGCCAGGTACGCGGCGAAACCCTTGAACTCGCAGAAACTCGAGCCGGGGGCCGGTTCGAGCGAGCCGGGGGCGAAGGCCGCGCGCGGCAGGTAGTAGACCGGCGGATGACTCGTCTCGAGCACCCGCACCGCGTCGGTGGTGTCGACGATCGTCACCCCGCCGAGGGTGACGACGACCCGCTCGGAGCTGGCTTCGACGCGGGGCGGGCGGGGGTAGTCCCACACCGATTCCTGGCCGGGGGCCGGAACGACGGGGCTGATGTTTCTACGCATGACCCCAGTGTGCGCTTCCCGGCTGGGTGCCAGCCCTTGCCCTCGCGATCGCGGCACTGCGACCATGAGGCGACCGAAGGAGATCACCATGGAGTTTCTGTTCCTGATCGCGGATGCGCCCGACGGCGAGACCGACGTCGACTTCGACGCGCAGAGCTGGGTCGACGACCTCGAATCCCGCGGCGCACACCTGTACGGCAACCGCACCCGCCCCGGGGCGGAGGCGACCGTCGTCAAGGTGCGCGGCGGCGACGTCGCCACGACGACGGGCGCCCTGCAGGAGGGGCGCGACTGGATCGCCGGGTTCGACGTGATCGAGTGCGACAGCCTCGAGGAGGCCGTCGAGATCGCGGCCGCGCACCCGATGGCGCGCGCGGGGCAGATCCAGATAAGGCCGATCTGGCCGTTCGACGAGGAGTGACGTCAGCTGGGCTGCTGCGCGCCCGACCAGTCGGGCAGTTCTTGCAGCGCCCAGCCGTTGCCGTCGGGATCGGTGAAGAAGACGAACCGGCCCCACGGGTAGTCTTCGACGCCGCGCGCCTCGACGCCCAGGTCGGTCAGCTGCTTCAACGCGGCATCCGCACTGGCGACGACGCACTGGATGCCCTCGAGCGAACCCGGCTCCATGGTGCCGCCGAGGTCTTTGTCGAGCACGATCGAACAGGCGGAGCCCGGGGGAGTGAGCTGCACGAACCGCATGGTCTCGTCGACCCGGGTGTCGTGGTCGGCGGTGAAGCCGAGCTTCACGTAGAACTCTTTCGACCTGTCGATGTCTGAAACGGGAACGGAAAGCAGTTCGATCTTCCAGTCCATGGTGCGCTCCTTCGCGGTGTCGGTGGCACCCAAAATACTGCGGGCCACCGACACCGATCTAGGGGCTGGATCTAGACCGCGGCGTCGATCGCGTCGGCGATCGTGGCCTTGCCCTCGACGAGCTCCCAGGCGTGGCCGATCGTGCGCGGGTCGTACAGGGCCGCGGTGATGAACGCGGCGACTTCCTCGCGCGGGATCGAACCGCGCTCGACGGTGTCGCCGAGCGTGACGAGACCGGTGGCCGCGTCGTCCGTCAGTCCGCCGGGGCGGACGATCGTGTACTCGAGGCCCGACGCCTCGACCGCGAGGTCGGCGTCGTGCTTGGCCTCGTAGTACGGGTACATGTCGTCGCCGGGTTCGGCGGGCAGCGGTCCGCCGGCGCCGATGGCCGAGACCATCACGAAGCGGGGAACGTGCGCGAGCGACGCGGCCTGGATCGCGGTCACGGCTCCGTCGTAGTCGACGGCGCGGGTGCGGGCGGGGTCGCCGCCGCCGGCTCCGGCCGAGAACACGACGGCGTCGCAGCCGGCCAGGGCGGAGGCCAGCTCGGACACGCTCGCCGACTCGATGTCGAGCACGACGGGCACGGCGCCGAGGTCGGCGAGTTCGTCGTAGCGGTCGGGGTTGCGGAAGATCGCGACCACCTCGTCGCCTCGGGCATGCAGCTGCGTGATGAGGTGTTTCGCGACCTTGCCGCTTCCGCCGACGATAGCGACGCGGGGGGACTGCTCTTCAGAATTAGTCATCTTCCCAGTGTTACACCGCCCACATGGACGTACCCTTGGCGTGTGCGCTTTCTGATCGAACGACTCGTCATGGTGATGACCGTGTCGTTCCTCGCGATGGCCGTCGCGCAGGGGGAGCCGTCGACGCTCGTCTTCGCCGGTCTCGCCGCGATCGCCGTATCCGCCGTGCTCGTGGCACGCTACGCGGCCGTCGTGATCCGCACGCACGACCTCGGCGTGGGCGAACGCGCCCGGCAGCACAGGCAGTCGCTCGTCGGTATGCCCGAGCCGCAGCATCCGCACACCCCAGGACGTCCACGCACCAGAGCTCCCTCGCCGGCCCCCGCGGTCGCGTAGTCCTCCGCCTTCGGGGCGGATGCGCGGCCACACGGCCCCCATTCACCCCTGACGCGAGGACTCTCTTTCCGTGGACATCTATGCTTTCGCCCCCATCGCCGCCGTGCTCGACGCGGCCTACTCGGTCGTCACCGGCCTGCAACACCTGGTCGACCCCGTCGCCGGAACCGCCAGCGCGGCCGTCGCCATCGTGCTCATCACGCTCGTGCTGCGCCTGCTGCTGATCCCGGTCGGCCGCTCGCAAGTGCGCGCCGAATTCACCCGCCGCCGCATCGCCCCGAGGCTTCAGGAGATCCAGAAGCAGTACAAGAAGAACCCCGAACTGCTGCAGAAGAAGACGATGGAGTTGTACACGGCCGAGAAGGCGAGCCCGCTCGCCGGAATGCTGCCGACGCTCGCGCAAGCGCCGGTGCTCTCGATCGTCTACGGGCTGTTCATCCTGCCGACCGTCAACGGGCACAGCAACGAGCTGCTCACCGAGCAGCTGTTCGGCGTGCCGCTCGGCACCTCGCTCGCGCACCTGCTGGCGACCGGCGTATTCTCGCTCGACCTCGTGGTCTATGCGGCGCTTCTCGTGGTGATCGCCGCCGTCGCCTTCGCCTCGCGCCGGGTGGCCCTCGCTTTCAACAGGCCCGCGGATGACGCGGCTCCCGCCATGGCCCGCGTGAACGCCGCGCTCAGCTGGCTGCCGTTCGTCACCGTGCTGTTCGCGGCGCTCGTGCCGCTCGCCGCCACGATCTACCTCACCGTGACGACCACGTGGACGCTCGTCGAACGGCAGGTGCTGCGGCGCCGCCTCGCACCGCGTTGATCGGGCGACGGGGTGGACTATTCGGTCGCGTCGGGGCAATGTGGACACTGACCACATTGCCCCTCCGAGAGACAAGGGAACACCGATGTTCACACCCAGCGGAGCCTTCAGCGGCTTCTCCATCGACGACGCCGCGGCGGCCAAGAAGTTCTACGGCGAGACCCTCGGGTTGAAGGTCACCGAGACCGACATGGGCTTCTTGAACCTGCACCTCGACAGCGGGGCAGTCGTGCTCGCGTACGTCAAGCCCGACCACCAACCGGCCACGTTCACCATCCTCAACTTCGAGGTCGACGACGTCGACGCGGCCGTCGACGACCTCAACGCCCGCGGCGTCGAGACGAACATCTACGGCACGTCGATCCCCGCCGACGACCGCGGGGTGGTGAAGGGCAACGGGCCCGACATCGCCTGGTTCCGCGACCCTGCGGGCAACGTGCTGTCGGTGCTGGCGGGGTAGCCGGGCTCCGTTTGCGAGTTGCGCACCTTCCGGCGGAGCGGGAAGGTGCGCAACTCGCAAACCGCCGGCCGCGCCGGCGCCGCTGCCGGGCGACCCCGCGCAGATACCCGGCGCGCCCGTGGCATCCGGCTCTCATCGGCGGCGAATTGCTCTTCCGCGTCCCTCGGAACAGCGTTTTGCCGCCGATGACGGCCGGCAGGGCGTCGGCAGCCCGGAGGGGAGGCGCGGCTAGTCGACCTGCAGGATGGCGAACTTCGCACCCGTCGGGTCGACGGCGTGGGCCTGCCGGCCGTAGGGGGAGTCGGCGACGCGTTCGAGCATGACGCCGCCGAGTTCGGTCACCCGCACCGCCGTCTCGTTCGCGTTCGCGACGCCGAAGTAGACGTCCCAGAACGACGGTTCGATCTCGGCGAGGTCGTCGGCGGCGTCGAAGATCCCCGCGACCGCGTCGGCACTCTCGCCGAGCGTCGTGTAGCGCATCTCGTCGTCATCGCTCAGCACGGCGGTCTGCCAGCCGAACACGGTCTCGTAGAACGCCACGGCCTTCGCGTAGTCGCGGGCGTGCAGCTCTGCCCAGACCGGGGCGCCGGCACCGGTGACCACCTCGAACCCGGAATGGCTGAAGTTCTGCCAGCCGCCGACGCGGGCGCCCGTCACGTCGGTCAGCACGAGCCAGATGCCCATGTCGGCCAGCTGCTCGAGTTCGAGCAGCCGGCCGCCGTTCGCGCCCGCGGCCTCGCCCGTCGCCGCCGCATCGGCGACGTTGAGGTAGACCGTCCAGCAGTCGTCGACGCCCGAGTCGGCCGGGTTCGACATCAGGCCGCCCACGGCCTTGCCGGCGTTCGAGAACGTGACGTAGCCGCCGAACTCGGGCGGCGCCGTCTCGGCCTCCCAGCCGAACAGCCGGGTGTAGAAGTCGACGGCGCGGTCGGGGTCGCGGCTGAGCAGGTCCATCCAGCGGGGCTGGCCTGGGCGGAAGGCGAGCGGCATGGCTTGTCCTTTCTGGGAGGCGACGCGGCTACAGCGCGACGCGGCTAGAGCGCGACGGTGCGGTTCTCGCCCACGTCGGGCTGGGTCTTCGTGACGATCGCCTTGGCGATCTCGAACGCCCGCACGATGCCGGGCTTGTCGCTCGACCAGTACTCGGCGCTGCGGGCGTCGACCCGCAGGAGCGCCACCGACGGGTCGTCTTTGCCGTTCTCGAACCAGGCCTCGGCCATGGGCGTCCAGAGCTGGTCGATGCGGGTCTGGTTGCGCTCGATCGAGGCGGTGCCGGCGATCGACAGGTAGCCCTTGTCGTCGGCGTAGGCCACGTTGACCTGCGGGTTGCGGGCGATGTCGGCGGACTTCGGGCTGGGGTCGGCGGTGAAGAACCAGAGCGAGCCCTCGAACTCGTCTGCCAGCACGGCGAGCGGCCTGCTGTGCAGTTCGCCCTGCTCGCTGGTCGTAGTGAGAACGGCCACCTTCGCGGCGTCGATGATCGTACGGATGGTCTCGAGTTCGTTGTCGTCAGTCATACGCCCACGGTGCCACCGCCCGCTGCGGCCGACAACCCCTAGCGCTCGACCGCGATCGTGGTGACGTCGCGCAGCTCGCCCGCGTCGGCTACCGCGGTCATCATGGTGCAGACGGGCTCGCGGCGGCGGTCGGTGGGCGAGCCGGGGTTGAGCAGGCGCAGGCCGTTCGGTGTCACCGAATCCCACGGGATGTGGCTGTGCCCGAACACCAGCAGGTCGGTGTCGGGGTAGGCGGCTTCGCAGCGTGCCTCGCGCCCGGTGGCCGGTCCGGTCTCGTGCACGACAGCGATGCGGATGCCGTCGACGGTTTCGCGCGCGACCTCCGGCAGGCGCGCCCTCAGCCGGTCGCCGTCGTTGTTGCCCCAGACCGCGAGCAGGCGGGCCGAGCGTGCCTGCAGCTCGTCGAGCAGTGCGATGTCGACCCAGTCGCCGGCGTGGACCACGAGGTCGGCGCTCTCGACGGCGGCCCACACGTCGGGCGACAGGGCACGCGCCCGTTTCGGCAGGTGGGTGTCGGCGAGCAGCAGCAGGCGGGTCGCCACGGTCAGGCCGTGCGCATGATGTCGGCGGTGAACGCGCGCACCCGGCCGAGCAGGCCCTCGGCGCGGCTCGCGATGACCTCGGCCGGGTCGGGGTGCATGGGTTGCGCGGCGGGCGCGATGCGGATGATGAGCGAGCAGGCCAGGTCGTCGCAGATGTAGGTTCCGACGGTGTTGCCGTTGCGCCCGGCCTCGCCCGCCCGCGGTGCCGAGAACATCGTCACCTGGTGCGAGGGCTGCGGGGTGCGGCAGAGCGCGCACATGGCAGAGATGCCGTGGGTCAGCCCGACCTCGGACGCGCGCAGCACGATGCCGACGGGGGTGTCGCCCGACCAGTGCACGAGGTAGCCGCGCAGCCGCGACTGCGGATCGCGCCAGCCCAGGTACTCACGGCTGTCCCAGAGCACCTCGTGCAGCCCGGGCAGCGGGATGCGTTCGATCTCGCCTCGCGTGGCATTGACGAAGCTGGCGCGGATGTCGGTTTCGCTGAGCGGCTTCACGATCTCCTCGGGCGTAGTCGGACGATTCAGCGTACCGCGCGCGTGCGGGGCGGTCGCTAGATGCCGCGGTCGACCATGTCGAGCAGCCGCACGGCGGCGCCGTCCATCATCGCGGGGGTGAGGCCGCGCAACGGCCCGTCGATGATGAGCATGCCGAGACCGTGCACCGCCGACCAGGCGTGCAGTTCGGCGTCGGCCCGGCGGTCGTGCGGCAGCTCGCCGGTGCGTTCGAGCTCGTCGAGGGTGCCGCTGAGAATCTGGAACGGCGTGAGGCCCGCGGCCCCCGCCTTGGCCGGCGACCCCGAGTTGGCCAGGTCGTCGGGCACCGAGAACGCGGTGCGGAACAGGCCCGGCTGTTCGCGCGCGAAGCGCAGGTACCCGGTGCCGACGGCGCGCAACCTGCGGCGTGCGTCGGCGGCCGGATCATCCGACACCGTCTCGTCGACCTCGGCCAGCATCGAATCGGCGACCATTCCCTGGGCGCTCGCCGACACCGCCGCGAGCAGTGCACGATGGTCGGCGAAGTGGCGGTAGGCCGCGTTCGGCGAGACGCCCACGCGGCGGGTGGCCTCGCGCAGTACCACCGCGGCAGGTCCGCCCTCCCGCGCGAGCTCGAGGCCCGCGGCGAGCAGCGCCTGTCGGAGGTCGCCGTGCCGATAGGTCTCGCGGAGCGTCATGTGCACAGCGTACACATCGTCGCGGGGATCGCCGGCGGCTGGTACCTTATCGGTCGGTTCGAAAAAATACGAGAGTACTGAGATAAAATGAGGCCACGTACTTTTTTCGGCGTAATGTCGTGCCAAGCGTCGCAGGTTTCTGCGCGCCTGCGTGTTGAAACAAAAGCTAGAAAGCGGGGGCCTCGTGGGAACGCTGGTTTACGGCAACTCCAATCTTGAGATCGAATTCGACGATCGTGTGCTGGCACACCTTCAGGCCGTCATCGTCGCGAAGCTTCGCCGCGACGAGGGCTTCCTGTTCTCGTGGAAGGACGCGCCCGGCGTCGGCGACGGCCGCAGCTGCATCTGGATGCACCGCTCGATTCCGCTGTACTTCAAGTACCCCACCTCGCAGCCGCCCGCGGTGAACCGCCTCTGGCTCGAAGCACTCACCGTGAGTGCGAACAGCCCCGGTGGCCTGCGCATCGTCGAAGAGCCCGAAGCCTGAGCGCACTACTCGTAGTCTTCGTGCGTCGACAGGAAGTCGGCGTACTGCGGCTGCTGCATTCCCGGCCGGGGACTGCCGAGCCGCATCGTGCGCACGCGCAGGTCTTCGACGAGCGATTCGTCGAGCGGGGCGAGCAGCGTCGACTCTTCGGTGACGCTCGCCAGCTGGCTCGACGGTCCGATGAGCAGCGTCGCCGTTCCGACCGACCCCGACGCGAGTACCACCGGGATCTCGACGATGTCGGCCCTGCCGTCTTTCGCGAGCGCCTCGGCGTATTCGAGCACCGCGTGGGCGATCGTGTCGCCGGTCAGCATCGACCCGCTGGAGTAGTAGACGCGTCGCATGGCAGAAACCCCTTCGTGTCTGAGCGGGCGCCTAGGTTACGCTCGCTCGGGTCTAAGGCTAGGTCGGCGTTTGTGGCCCTCGGCGGGGCTTGACCGCGTCGGCGAGCGAGGCAGACAATTGCCCGCCGGTTATCGCTCTCGGTGCCGATGGGGTTGAATTGCGCAGTGACTTCTGAGCTGATCGCCCGTCTGCGCGACGACCTTTTCACCGCCGGGTACACCGCCGATACCGTCGACGCGCTGTGGGGGCCGGATGCCGCGGCTGCCCTCCGACGCGGACAGCGCGAACCCGCCCGGCGGGCCGTGTCGTCGACGGAGGGTGTCGGCGTGCTCGCGACGGTGTTCGTGCTCGGGCTGCCGGTGGCGACCGAGCGCCTCGCCGCCGCCCTCCCCGCCACGGGACTCGACGGCGCCGTCGAACTCGGCCTCGTGCGCGTTGACGGCGACACCGCGGTGCCGCTGCTCGACCTGCGCCCGCACGCCTTCGTCGACGCCCTGGGCGCCGGCAGCTGGTGGATCGCCTCCGACCTCGGCGAAGCCGCCCTGCGGCGCGCGATCCCCGAGAACCACGTGCTCGGTGTCGGCGGTGCCTCGTCGACCCTCGCCGGGCTGATGGTCGGAACGAAGACCGACCGTGTGCTCGACCTCGGCACGGGTTGCGGCATCCAGGCGCTGCACGCCGCCCGGCACGCGAAGCACGTCGTCGCCACCGATATCTCCGAGCGCGCGCTCGAGCTGGCGCGGTTCAACGCCGAGCTGAACGGCGTGACCTCGATCGAGTTCCGATCGGGCAGCCTGTACGAGCCGGTTGCGGGGGAGTCGTTCGACCGGATCGTCTCCAACCCGCCCTTCGTCATCACCCCGCGCGGCGAGGGCGTGCCGTCGTACGAATACCGCGACGGAGGCCTCGTGGGGGATGCGCTCGTCGCATCCGTCATCTCCGACGCCGCGCACCACCTCGCTCCCGGCGGAATCGCGCAGCTGCTCGGCAACTGGGAGTACCGCGACGGCGCCGACGCGTTCGACCGCGTCGCCGGCTGGCTCGACGGCACGGGGCTCGACGCCTGGATCGTCGAACGCGAGGTGCAAGACGCGGCGCTCTACGCCGAGACGTGGATCCGCGACGGCGGCGTCCTGCCCCGCACCGACGAATTCGACGCGCTCTACGCCGCCTGGCTCGACGACTTCGCGGCCCGGGGTGTGACCCGCATCGGATTCGGCTACGTGACCCTGCGACGCCCCGTGTCCGGTGCGCCGACGCTGCGCAGGCTCGAACGGCTGAACGGCGGGCTCGGCAACAATCCCGCGGGCCTCGGGGCCCACGTCGCCGCGACACTGGCCGCCCACGACGCGCAGGCGCGGTTGTCGGATGCGGCTCTCGCCGCCACGGCTCTCGTCGTCGCCGGCGACGTGACGGAGGAACGGCACTACTGGCCGGGCGACGAAGACCCTACCGTGATGGACCTGCGCCAGGGCGCGGGTTTCGGCCGCACCTACCCGCTCGGCACGGCCGTCGCGGCCGTGGTCGGCGCGTGCGACGGAGAGCTCGCGCTCGGTGCGATCTGCTCGGCGGTCGCCCACCTGCTCGAGGTCGACGAAGACGAGCTGCTCGCCGAGGTGCTGCCGAGCGTGCGCGAACTCGTCGTCACCGGATTCTTGCGGATCTAGGGCGCGTCGACGTAGTCGGCCAGCTCGGGGTGCTTGGTGAGCCAGCGGGCCACCATCGAGCACTCGCCGACGATGCGCTTGTCTGCCGACCGTGCGTCGGCGACCGCGAAGTCGATCAGGCTGGTCGCGTACCCGCGGCCGCCGAACTCGGGCTCGACCACCGTGTGGGTGAAGACCCGCTGCGTCGCGGTGTCGCGGTACTTTGCGTATCCGATCTCCGTGCCGTCGAGGAGCAGCGAGTACTGCGAGCGGTCGGGCGTGTGTTCGATCTGAGGCGTGTCCATGACTCCATCGTGCCGCACCCGGCCCGAGGGCGCAGGGGCGCGTTCACACGTCGCGTGCATGGTTCTCCCATTTACCGCGGAGGCCGTGCTGACATGATCGAACCGTGTTTCGCCGTCACCCGATTCTCAGCGTGGTGACTTTGGCGTACCTCGGCGGTCTCGCCTGGCTCACCCTGACCCCGTCGAACGCCAGCGAGCGCACCTTCTCGCTGCTGCACCGGATCGTGCGCACCCTGCAGGCCGACGCGAGCACCGACTTCCTCACCTACGACCGGGTCGAGTTTTTGGCGAACGTCGTGCTGTTCGTGCCGATGGGAGTCTTCGTCGTGCTGCTGCTCGGCCGTCGGCTGTGGTGGGCGGGCATCTTCGCGGGCGTGCTCGCGTCTTGCTGGATCGAACTGGCGCAGGGCATCTGGCTCTCCGACCGGGTCTCCGACCCGCGCGACCTCGTGTCGAACGGCCTGGGCACCCTGATCGGCGTGCTGCTCGCCCTGCTCGTGACCTGGCCGGCCGCCGCCCGGCTGCGCCAGCAGTCTCGCGCGAGAACGGCACGTCAGGTCGGCACCTAGCCGGGCGTGCGGGAGAATGGGTACATGACTTCACCGGTGGAAACCTTCGACTTCGGTATCGGCGCCCAGGTCTACGTCGAGGCGGTTTCGACCGACGATCCCTCGCCATGGCCGGAAGAGCCGAGCGGCATCATCGTCGGAACCGGCGGCGCAGCCATCCAGCGGGTGACGAACTCGGGCGGACCGTCGCGCCTCTGGACGGTGCAGTTCGATTCGCCGCAGATGCACATCGACGGCACCACAGGCCACACCAGCGCCCAGGTTCACGAGAAGTACCTGCACCTCGCGCCGCCCTTCGTCGAAGAGCCCCTCTTCTCGGAGAACTAGGGCGGTGACGTTCGACCGCTACGGCTCCGACCCGCTCGCGGGCTTCACCAAGCGTCCGGTGCTCAGCGCCGCACCGGTGGTCGCCGCCGAGCGCGACCTGGTACTCGAACACGCCGCGACCGGATTCGTCGGAGCGGTCGTGCGCATCGAGAGCTCGAGCGTCGAGCTCGAAGACCGCCACGGCAAGATCCGCGCGTTCCCGCTCGGGCCCGGATTTCTCGTCGACGGCGCGCGCGTGACCCTCGGCCCGCCGGTGAAGAAGGCCGCGGGCCCGGCCCGCAGCGCCTCGGGTTCGATCCGGGTCGCGGATGTCGCGGCTCGCGTCGCCCTCCCGAGCCGCATCTACGTGGAGGGCCGTCACGACGCCGAACTGGTCGAGAAGGTCTGGGGCCATGACCTGCGCGTCGAGGGCGTCGTCGTGGAATACCTCGAGGGGGTCGACGACCTCGTGAACCTCGTCGCCGAGTTCGGTCCGTCGGCCTCGCGCAAGCTCGGCGTGCTCGTCGACCACCTGGTTCCGAACTCGAAGGAGAGCCGCATCGCGGAAGCCGTGGCGCGCTCGAAGCACGGTGCCCACGTTCTCGTGGTGGGGCATCCGTACATCGACATCTGGCAGTCGGTGAAGCCGGCCCGCCTCGGCCTGCGCGAGTGGCCCGTCATCCCGCGCGGAATCGAGTGGAAGCACGGCATCTGCGAGGCGCTCGGCTGGCCGCACGACGAGCAGGCCGACATCGCACGGGCGTGGCAGCGCATCCTCGGTCAGGTGAATACCTACAACGATCTCGAGCCGGCGCTGCTCGGACGCGTCGAACAACTCATCGACTTTGTAACCGACCCGGCGTAACAGCACACTGGGTTCATGAGCCCAGACAACGACGTCGTCCGCAGCCGCACCATCGAGTGGGAAGACCCGATGATCGGGGCGACACGCGCGACCACGATGCCCGGCATCGACTACCTGCAGGCCATGATCGACGGCGAGATCCCGCCGCCGCCGATCGTGACCCTGATGAACATGACCCTCGAGTCGGTCGGACCCGGAACGGCGACGTTCTCCTGCCGGCCCGACGAGTCGCACTACAACCCGATCGGCTCGGTGCACGGCGGATTCGTCTGCACCGCGCTCGACTCGGCGGCAGGCTGTGCCGTGCAGACGACGCTGCCCGCCGGCACCGGCTACACGTCGCTCGAGATCAAGGTGAGCTACCTGCGCGCGGTGAGCGCCACGACCGGTGCGTTGACCGTCGTCGGCACGGTCACCAAACCGGGATCACGCGTGGCGTTCGCCGAAGCGGTCGTGCTCGACGGGCAGGGGCGCACGGTCGCGACGGCGTCGAGCACGCTGCTCGTGTTCCCGGTCCCCACGGCCTGAGCGGCGGCCTGAGCGGCGGACGCGCGGCCTAGGACTGGCCGCTCGGCCCGTGGGACGCGAGCCAGCGCCCGGGGCGCCGCACCCAGCCGGCGACGGCGAGCACTCCCGAGGCGATGAGCGCGGTGACTCCGGCGGCGAACAGGGTGCCGAGCAGGTCGATGGCCTCCTGCGACGGAACCGTCGCGACGAGGGTGTTCGCCTCGACCACGAGGTGCAGGTAGAGCGCGCTGTTCGCGACCCAGAAGACGAGGATGCCCGCGACGATCCACACCAGTTCGGGCCCCCGGGTCGTCAGGTTCGCGGCGAGGGCGCCCAGCAGGACGGCCACGACGAACAGTGCGGCGGCCACGATCGAGAGCACGAACGCGCCCGCCGGCAGGAAGGCGCCGAGCACGGCGGCCGCGAGGCCGAGCCCCACGGCGCCGACCGCCCAGAACCAGAGCCGCCGGGCACGCTCGCGCGGAGTGCCCCGCATCACGCTTCCTGGTCGGCGAGCAGCGTGGTGCGCACCTCGCGGCGCAGCACCTTGCCGATGAGCGACTTGGGCAACGCGTCGACCACGACGAGGCGCTTGGGAACCTTGTAGGGCGTCAGCTGCTCGCGCACGAACGCGCGGGCGGCCTCGGCATCGAGGGTGGCGCCGGGCTCGAGGACCACGGCCGCGACGACCGCCTCCCCGCTGTGACCGTCAGGAAGGCCGACGACGGCGGCATCCGCGATTCCGGTGAACGATCGCAAGCACTCTTCGACCTCGCTCGGCGCGACGTTGAAGCCGCCGGTGATGATGAGCTCTTTGATGCGGTCGACGATGCTGACGAAGCCGTCGGCGTCGATCGACACGATGTCGCCGGTGCGGAACCAGTGCGCCCCGCCGTCGGTCGACTCGACAAAGACCGCCGCGGTCTCGTCGGGCTTGCGCCAGTAGCCGCTGAACACCTGGGGCCCGCGCACGATCAGCTCGCCGGATTCGCCCGTCGCGCGGTCGACGGTGGGGTTCTCGGGGTCGACGACGCGCACCTCGGTGTTCGGCAGGGGGAGTCCGACCGTGCCGGCGCGGCGGGTCGGCGCCACCGGGTTGGCCATGAGCACGGGGGAGGTCTCGCTGAGTCCGTAGCCTTCGACGAGGTAGCCGCCGGTGGCGGCCTCCCACGGCTCGACGACGGCCGCCGAGAGCGGCATCGCGCCGGAGATCGAGATCTCGATGCCGGCGAGCGACACGCCCTGAGCCTCCGCGGCCTTGGTCAGGCGCTCGTAGATCGGCGGCACGGCGGGGAGGAACGTCGCGGGACGCTTCTTCACGACCGCGAGCACGAGGTCGGGATCGAACTTCGGGAAGAGCACGAGGCGCGAGCCCATGCTCATGGCGAACGTGAGGCAGAGCGTCAGGCCGTAGGCGTGGAACATCGGGAGCACGGCGTAGACGACCGCGGTGCCGCGGGGCACGGTGGGTACCCAGGCGCGCGACTGCGCGGCGTTGACCGTGAGGTTGAGGTGGCTGAGAGTCGCGCCCTTCGGCGTGCCGGTCGTGCCGCTCGTGTACTGCAGCAGGGCGACGTCGTCGGCGCCGGGGCGCACGATCGCGGCGTCGATCGGCGCGCTCTTCAGCAGGTCTTTCCAGAGGATCGTGCCGCGCACGGCCGAGGTCAGGGCGTCGCGTGACTCCCGCGCCTTCGCGATGGGCAGCCGCAGCAGGGTGCGCGTGAGCAGGGGCATCGAGCGGGTGATGTCCACCGAGATGATGGTTTCCACCGCGACATCCGAGGGGAAGGCCTGGAGCGTCTCGACGACCTTGTTCCAGACGATCGCGACCTTCGCGCCGTGGTCTTCGAACTGGTGGCGCAGTTCGCGCGGCGTGTAGAGCGGGTTGTGCTCCACGACGATCGCGCCGAGGCGCAGCACCGCGTAGAACGCCACGATGTGCTGGGGCGCGTTCGGCAACACGAGCGCGACCGGGTCGCCCTTCTGCACGCCGAGAAGACGCAGGCCTTCGGCGGCGCGGTCGATCTGCTCGCCCAGCTCGCGGTAGGTGGTGGTCGCGCCGAAGAATTCGAGGGCGACGTTGTCGGGGAACTCGTGGATGGAGTGCTCGACGAGGTCGTAGAGAGACCCCTCGGGGAGGTCGATCTCGTGCGGGACTCCGGGCGCGTAGCTGGCCAGCCAAGGGCGGGGCGTATAGGTGGTCACCCGACCACTCTATTGAACCTAAGTGGCGCGGACGATTTCGATGGCCCGGTCACGCGACAGGGTCTGGCCGACTTCGACGGCGTGGTGGTAGTCGGCGCCGCGCATGGCGACGAACACCCGGCCGACCCTGTGCACGAATCCGAGGGTCTCGGTGGGGGTGAGGAGGGCGAAGACGTCGTCGTCGATCATCGCGACGCTCACGGTCGGTGATACGGGGGTGGGCCTACGCCTCGGAGAAATGAGCACCATGGTGATCGATCGTCCTCTGTGTCTGGTGTGGCCCCCGATCGGGGGCACAACAGTAAACCAAGTCGACCTGTGGGGCGGATAGACGGTTGTGGAAAAGCGACGACGTTGCTACACCTGCGACCGCGGTGCCGGGGTGTCGCCGTGCGGTTCGCCGGTGAACTGCAGGCCCTGGGCGGTGTGCGCCGACAGGGTGAGGATGTCGAGCCATTCGCGGTTGATGGTGACGGGCTTGCTTCCCGAATAGCGGAAGTACAGCGGGATCGACGAATCGAGCCAGATGCTGCTGCGGCCGTCGCCGACACTCGCATCGTCTTTCCACGAGAAGAAGAAACTCTCGCGTCGGCGCAGCTTCGCACCGATGACGAGCTGCAGATGTGCCATGGCCCGGTCGTCGAAAACAACCTCGATACCGGACTCGCCGTACAGAATTTTGCCCATAGCTACTTCCATCGTTCGTGCTGCCCCTCGGGTGGGGGGAAGCTTCTCGAACGACGTCGTCCGAGAGGGGTACGCGGTGTTAAACGAAGACTAGACCACGGACTTTCCCGTGTGAACACGCTCTCGTCCGATCGAGGTGAATGCCGCTCGGGCGTCCGCGAGGGTGGCGACCACGAGCCGCTCGCCGGGCGACTCCATGGTCGTCACCTCAAACTGTCCATTCCTCAACTCCACGAATCCGAGTATAGACAGATGGTCGCTCTCCGAGACCCTCCGATCGCACACGCGCCACTCCGTGTCGGAGAGGGCGTCGAGTCGGATGTCGCCGGACAGCGGGCGTTGATCGTGTTGCATTGTCACTGCTGGGCCTCCTTGCGCGAGCAAAATGCCCGCCCATCGTAGGCAGATCGCGAAATCCCGCAACAGGGATTGAAAGTCTGCCTATGTGCGGTCGTCGCGCCCGGTGATCGCGAGCAGGCGCGACTGCAGCGGCGCATCGTCGGCGATGGGCACGGGCGACGCGAACAGGCCGCTCGCTTCGAGCGTCTCCTTCTGCGGCGCGAAGACCGTCCAGACCGCGCGCACGAGTTCGTCGTCGAGCGTCTCGTCGGCGCCGACGGCGCGGGCGAGGTCCCAGGAGTGGATGGTGACGTCGGCGACCTGCTCGCGCAGGTAGTCGTCGACGGTCACCGTGTCGTAGGAGAGCTGCACGCGGGCGTCGCGCGGGGTGCTCTGCCACGCCGACGTCGCCGCGAACGAGTAGAGGGCCCACTCTCCGGCGAGGTCGTCGCGCAGCGCGTCGATGCTCGCACGAGCCTGGTCGAGAGTGCGGCCGGCGAGCAGGTGCGGCACCCACTGCTGCTCCTGCACGACGTGGGCCACGAGGTCGCGCACGGTCCAGTCTGTGTCGGGGGTGGGGGCATCCCAGTCGTCGACCGCGGCGATGCGTGCGGCGAACTCCTGGTGTGCGCGATGCTGAAGCTCGACCCAGTCGAATTCGCTGCTGGTCACTGTGTTACTCCCTCGGTGCCGCCGGTCGCGTTCGTCGCGCCGTGTTCGAAATGCAACGTCGACCGTGGGGCGGTTCATTCCGCCGCGGCCGCGTCGCTCAGAACAGTGTGGCGGTGCCGAGGGCCTGCGCCGCCACGGCGGGCGGCAGCTCTTCGGCGATGAGGGACGGGAGAGCGCGTCGTTCGCCGCGCTCGTCGTACCGCGAACGCACGGTGGGAGCCGCGACGCCGCCCGTCGTCGGGTCTTCGACGCCCCGCGTGAGCCCGTGCTTGCGGATGAGCGGCTGGATCTTGTCGGCGAGCCACTTGCGGTACTCCTTCGGCGCGTAGGAGTTGACGCCGTAGTACATAAAACGGTACTTCTCGACGAGATGCGGATGATGCAGCTCGAGCCACTGCAGATACCACTCCTTCGTTCCGGGGCGCAGGTGCAGGGCCGTGTAGAGCACGCTGGTGGCGCCGGCCGCCTTGATCTGGCGGAGCGCCTCGTCGAGGTGGGCGGTCGTGTCGGTGAGGTACGGGAGTATCGGCATCATGAACACGGCGCAGTCGAGCCCGGCCTCGCGTACGGCGCTCACCGTGGCGAGACGGGCCTTGGCGGTCGGGGTGCCCGGTTCGACGGCCTGCTGCAGGTCGTCGTCGAAAATGGCGATCGACATGGCGAGCGAGACGTCGACCTGGCTGTTCGCCTCGACCAGCAGCGGCAGGTCGCGGCGCAGCAGCGTGCCTTTGGTGAGGATCGACAGGGGAGTGCCGCTCTGGGCCAGCGCGGCGATCACGCCGGGCATCAGCCGGTAGCGCCCCTCGGCGCGCTGGTACGGGTCGGTGTTCGTGCCGAGCGCGACGGCCGGGATCACCGCCCGTTTGGTGCGGAGCTCTTTCGCGAGCACCTCGGCGACGTTGACCTTGACGATGATCTCGTTGTCGAAGTCTTTGCCGGCGTCGAGGTCGAGATAGGTGTGGGTGTTGCGGGCGAAGCAGTAGACGCACGAGTGGCTGCAGCCGCGGTAGGGATTGATCGTCCAGGCGTACGGCATGGCGTTGCTCGCGCCCGGCACGTGGTTGAGCGCCGTCTTTGCGAGCACCTCGTGGAAGGTGATGCCCGCGAACTCGGGTGTCTGCACGCTGCGCACCACGTTGCTCAGCTTCGCGAGCCCGGTGAGCGAGTCGCGCTGCTCGATGTTGATGGCCTGGCCGTCCCACCTCATGGGCGGTGGCTTTCGTCGGTTAAATGCGTCACGCCCTCATTCGAACACATGTTCGAATGAGGGCGCAAGTGTCGCGTGGGTATCTGACGACGGTGGAACGGGATTACGGCTGGAGGACGACCTGGATCTCGAAGTTGATCGTGACGTCGTTGCCGAGCGTGAGTCCGCCGGCCTCGAGCGCTGCGTTCCAGTTCACGCCGTAGTCGAGGCGGTTGATCTTGGTCGAGGCCGAAGCGCCGAGCTTGGTCTGGCCGTAGCCGTCGACCATGACGCCGCCGAGCTCGCCCTTCAGGGTGACGGCCTTGGTGACGCCGCGCAGGGTGAGGTTTCCGTCGACGAAGAAGACGTCGTCTTCGAGGCGCACGCCGGTGGAGGCGAAGTCCATCGTGGGGAACTCTTCGACGAGGAAGAAGTCGCTGGTCTTGAGGTGGCCGTCGCGGTCGGCCTGGTTGGTGTTGACCGAAGCGACGTCGACCGAGGCGGTGACGGTGGTGTCGGCGGGGTTGTCGGTGGTGACGACGGTCACGTCGAACTTCTCGAACGCGCCGCGCACCTTCGAGATGGCGAGGTGACGCA